>Ga0307505_10000279_pt1 | contig 60767 bp, 39 predicted proteins | sample 23_S_MG_FD_202183 | JGI IMG/M metagenome (GOLD analysis project Ga0307505, IMG submission 202183) | Soil microbial communities from Populus trichocarpa stands in riparian zone in the Pacific Northwest, United States - 23_S | ecosystem: Environmental > Terrestrial > Soil > Riparian zone > Trees...
AAGGTTCTGAAGTTGTCTTGTGCGGAATTTTGGGTCTAGGCGTATAGCTTGGGTGAAGTGTTTTTGCGCTAGTTGGGCCATGCCGAGGTTTTGGAGACGGAGCCCGAGCATCCAGGCATAGCGTGCATCTTCGGGCGTGACGCGGTCGGCGGCGGATTCGCGGGTGGCTGCTGTTTGTTTATCACCGGCGATGGACGCGGCGGCGGCAAGGAAGTTGTTAGCGAGCGGCAAGTCGGGTTTAGCGGCAACGGCTTCGTTCCAAACCGCGACCGCTTCGACGCGGCGGCCAAGCTGCCAAAGCGATTCGCCTTTCTCTTCAAGTGCAAGCACAAGATCACTGCGTTCTTTCAGCGCTTCATCAAGACTTTTAAGTGCCTCGGCATATTTTCCCGACCGGTTCAAGATCGCTCCGCGATAGTAAAGGCTCAGAGCTTTTGCCTGTCCGGTTTGTACGAGTGCCGCTTCGTCCAGTTTCGCCGTCGCCGAATCCGTATTGCCCGCCAGATATTCGATCCACGCCAGCCGCGGAAGAGTTTCCGCATTCGTCAGAAGTGCGTAGCCTTCCGCACGACCCAAATACTTCTGTCCGGCGGCGATATTCACCTTATCCGCGTCTGTTAACCACTGCGACGGATCGCGTCCGGCTAACGCGAGTTCGTCGGGAACCGATAAATTTGCGAAAGCAACCGCTCCGCCGCGTTCGTTGTAGTTGATGAAACCCGAATGGACGTTCAGCCCGGTCCACAGCAACGCAAACAAAAGCAACGCCCATCCTTTTGCGGTTATCGAACCCTGCGACTTAAGGCTGAAATGGTAGAACGCAGCGTTGTTCTCCCGGAAAATACGCCACGACTTCATCACCACGAAAGTTGTAACGCACGCCACGCCAAGCGCCATCAGCATCGGGATAAGTTGATACACATCCCAAACCGCGAAATAACTCAAAGCAAACACCAGCACCGCCGCGATCTCTTCGGGCCAGGTTAAGGAATAATTTTTTGTGCTTGGTGTTGTCCGGTCGCTATTGCTCCCAGTGCCGGCAAGAACCGCCGGTTTGCCGAATCCGAAGTACAACGCGTCGTTCGGACACACGCTGATGCAGTCCATGCACTTCATGCAGCCCGGATCGACCACCATTCCATATTTTTTGACCTCGGCGTGGACGATCACATTCGACGTGCAGGTCGCCGTGCAATGCCCGCATTCGTTGCAGGCGTCCGTCACGCGAATACGGCCCGGCGCGAATTTATCCGCGACTCCGAAAAAACCTCCGTAGGGACACGCGTAAGTGCAAAAGCCCTTCTGCCCTAGAAAATACACCGTCATGAAACCGCATATAAAGAGGAACGGGATCGCCAACCACCACGGAGGAAACGTCGCCCAGAACTCGGTGGTTATAAGATGATTGGTAAAAGCCGGAATGAGCGGTTCCGCAGGCGGTTTGGTGATCGCGCGAAGCACAGTCGGCCACACGAACATATAAAGCGCGACGATAAGCGGCACATATACCAGCAAACGAGACCGAAACGGACGCGGCTTTAATCCAAACTTCTGCAAAAGCCACGCACAGAAGTCCTGTAGCGCGACAATGTGACATCCCCAGCCGCAAACGAACCTGCCGAAGATCAAGGTCGCAAGTATCGCAAGCGAAAAGAAAACAAATCCGGCCGTGATCGCACCGTTCTGAAGTGTGTACATTGCTTCGGAAGGTTCGATAGGAGAGACCGTCGTACCCATGATCCTCCATTGGACAACATGTGCAACCATTAAACCGGTCAGCGAAAGCAGCGCGGCTGCACGCCACCAACTCGTCTTCGAATGTTTGATCGAATCAGGCTTTGCGGCAGCGTTCGGCAGCACGGGAAGGCTGATCGAACGCTTTTTTTTAATGGTTTTTGTGCCGTCGCAGCCGGTCTTCATAGGTAATGCAGAGACTCTCTTGCTTTAGCGTATTCAAATAGCGGGAGGGAATCCAACTGAATGAACGATTATTTAGACTTGATAAATGTAGTCAATAAAGAGTGTAATAGGTAGAGATACGTTTCAGTTAACCCAAGCGGTAAAAATTCCAACAAATTGAGATCAGTCAGGGGGGCTACGACCTAAATCATGTTCAAGCTACTTTTAATTACGCTGGTGCCGTTCCTTGCGCTTTTTAGCGAAGGTGTCGACAACATATTTAACGCTCCGGCACCGGTTACGAAAACCGCGCCGTCGGGGATTTTGGAAAAGATGATCGTCGCCGACGGAACGGTGTCGATGGACGTCAATCTCGGCAAACGATCGACTTTGGCATTTAACATTGAAAAGGATTCGTTCTTTACCGTTATGGTTTTGAACGGTGAACTTCGCGGCCCGCTGCCGAGTTCGATGAAGATCAATTCGGATAATCCTAAATCGCTTCCTTCGCTGGTGAACCGATCGGGAAGCGATCTTGTGCTTGAGAATACGACATGGGGAGCACAATACGAATTGTCCGTTCGCGATGGTAAGTCAGGTTTTGTGTTCTTCAATATCGAAGGCCATACATATGACTACGATCAGAATACGCAAATGATGCAGCTCGTCGAAGGACGCGTTCTCGTTTCGGAAGAGTATGCAAAGGCTCTCGGCAGGCCGACGATCGCCGGAACTGTGGTTGGCAGCATTTCATTTTCAGCAAAACTCCGTGCGATAGAAGTTTCGCAGATCGTAGATGGCGAAGTTAAGTCAGACGTACTTCCGGCCAACCGGGATCCTGAAGTCGGAACGACTCCCGGGCCTGATGTTGCCGTTGGGGACCTCAACGGATTGGCACAGTTTGGCAGCAGCAGCGGGACGAAGGTTGGACTCGCTGTCGGCACCGATTCCTGCAATTTTGGAACGGTTGACCTTGATTGGTTCGCACTTCCGAGCAATAATCATCCCGTTATACCGCAGAATATGTATCGTATGAGCGGCGGCGTGGGTAATGACGACCGGTTCGAGCAGATCAGCCAGTCAAATGTGAAGCACGCATTTACCGCATTGACCGAAAACCTTTGCGGACTTGGCTGCAATAACGTCGGCGGCACCCGCCTCGGTTCTGGATGTTCGGATCCGTATGTGGCAAGTCTGAACGCCGGCAACAACAATGCGTTGGGATCGCGCGCCTGGATAAATCCATTTACCGGAGCTTTTCCGTCAGGCGGTTCGCCGGGGCAATACAATGCTAATAACCACACCGGCCACACCCACAATGGAACATCGCATCGGATGGCGACCGAGATGAGTGATCTGAATCCGGCGTTGAATCCAGGTGCGACCTATTACGCTGAGGCTCAGTACGTCACACCGCATGAATATGTGTGGTGCCAGGCAAATCCGACGCAGTGCAATATGTACAACAATGTGTCGTATCGGCGTTACACACCGACTGGGACCACCAGCTTTACGTTTTCTCCGAATGGAGCTACTCAGCGATTGAAAATTGCAGTCAGTGCCTGGACAGGAGCTACACTTGTAGAGTTAAGGCCGGCACCTGGCGTCGATGGCAGTCTTACAGTGGCGTACAAGATCACTAATCCTTCGGCGGGCGTGTGGCACTACGAATACGCGGTTTATAATATGAACCTCGATCGAGCTATTCAGTCATTTTCGATTCCCCTAGGCGCTGGAATAACGCTGAGCAACGTCGGTTTCCGTTCGCCGCCTCAGCATCCCGGGACGGCAAACGACGGATCGTTGAGTGGCCTAGGATTCAGCTCTGGTGCATGGGCCCAGACGCAGAATGCGACTGAGATGACCTGGAGTTCGGAGACGTTCGCACAAAACCAGAATGCGAATGCAATTCGTTGGGGAACGCTTTATAACTTCAGTTTCGATTCCAATCGTCCGCCGACAAATGTCAACGCGACACTTGGATTCTTCAAAACGGGAAGCCCGGCAACGATCGCAATTCAAGGACCGAGTGCGGCTGCCGCCTCCAATGTGACTGTAGCCGGACGCGTTCTCGCAAACGCCGGACGCGGACTATCAAATGCAAAGGTCACGATCAGTGGTCCAGGAGGGCCTCGTGTAACGATGACAAATTCGTTTGGCTACTTTAGCTTCGATGGTGTCGCTACCGGTTCGAACTACACGATCAGCGTAAGCGGCAAGATGTTCACTTACGCGAATCAGAATGTTGCCGTTAACGACAACATAACTAACCTGAGCTTTACACCGAATCTATAGTTCGGAGTCGAGTTCAAATATTAAGGCGGCCAGAGACGGCCGCCTTTTTCGTTTCGCTGGAACTGGTTTAGATCATTTTACTTTCGAACTTGCTTCAATTATTTGTTCGCAGAATTCGATGGAGGCGGCTGTTGTTCCGTAGAGCTTTTCGTCCTGTGCGGTTTGGGATGCCGCATTTTCTTTTATCAGATGGGGCATCCACCGCTTTGCCGAACTCGCCAGAGAACGTACACCCTTGGCAAAGATGTCGTCGCCCTTTTGGTTCTTCATTTTTTCGGGAAGACGACTGGGAAGCGAATCGATATCGTCGATCGCTTTCTCAAGCAGCAAACGAATGTCCGTAAGAATCTCAAGACGTGTTCCTTTCGGTTCGACGCCCCAATCGTCCTCGGACTTCTTTGAAAGTTTTGGGCCGCCGGTGTCGATGCCGATAACTGCGAAGCGGCGGTCGATCATCCGCGTAAGGACAGCGACGCGCAGATCGATATCCTGATTATTGCGAACGATCTCGACTTCGGCCTCGGTAAGGTAATCGCGTCTTTGAGCTTCGGCGGAGACAGTTGCGGTCAGAGCAGCCGCGATGAGGAACAGGATACGGAGGTTCATAGTTCTAATTGCATTTCACCGGGCGTTTTGATGTCGCCGAACAGAGGTTCGACTGCTTTTGCACGGGCGTCGCGCATTTCGCGAAGCAGAAGGCGGACATAATACTCACGCTGCGGCGGCATTTCGCGGCGGATCAATTCCAGACGATGGGTAAAGCCGCGCAGCCCGATCTCGAACCGCTTAAAATTATCGAGCTGCCGCTTCTTGTTAGCGTCGGATGCTTCCAGATATACAAGTGCGTCCAGCACCAGAGCATGAAATCCGCCGAGTTCTCGAAAGACCATTTCAAGCTGCTCTTGGGAAAGATACGTCTCGGCTATCTTAACCCGTCCTTCCATCAACTCCAGTGTGAGTTTCGTCCGTTCCTTAACGTCTTTCGATAGGGCAAGTTTTGCTTTCTCGTCTTTGGATAATTGCTTGATCGGCGGCGGTGCTGCGTTCTGCGGAATATAATCCGTTTCGGACGAGTCCTGGCCGAGCACGGCGAACTGCATCATTAGAAATAGGCAAAGCGAAAGTACAGCCTTTGGAATAAGGCAGAGTTCGACTGAAAAGTTTTGCTTGTTATGTCTTGCCTTTTCGTCCTGCATTGCTGCGTCCTTTGCCGGCGTCAAGTTGCTTCTGAAGCGTCGGAAGCCGGAGATTTACCTTTTCGATCTCGAGCTGGTTCAACTTGCTGTCAACGTATTTCAAAAACATCTGATAGTTAGCCATGGCGTCTCCGTATTCACCAAGCTCATCATGTACTATCGCCAGAAAAAAATAAGATATGGCGTTCGTCGGCTGCTTTTCGGCCAGCCAGATCAAATGAACTTTCGCCTCAGTATAACGCTTTTGCTGGAAAAGAGCAGTAGCTAAATTTGCACGGACGGTATGGTTATCCGGTGCGAGATTTACCAGCTTCTGAAACAAGGCCGAGGCCGACGGATATTGTTTCGCCTGAAGCATTGCTGCCCCATAGCCAATTGCATGGTCGAGGTTGTTGGGCTCGATCTCGGCCGCGCGTTTACAAAAGTCCATCGCACGCAAGGGCTCGCTTTTTCGCAGAAGCGAACACAGATTGCTTAGGGCTGCTATGTCCCTGGCATCGGCTTCGACCCGCTTTTCAAGTGCCGGTACGCTTGTATCGGTTGAGGCAGCGATCTGCGCCTTAATGTCGAGTAATTCTTTTGACGGGGACTTCGTTGCGTCGATCATCCCAATAGCCTCTTGCGCCTTGCCCGAAGCGATGAGCGATCGAATTTTTAACACCGGAAGTTCCCCGGCATTTGCATCAATGATTTCAATTTGGCGAACCATCTCATTCGCTTTTTGCAGGTCTCTTGACGTTAGAGCCATGTCAAAGAGCAGAATAAACATCGGGATATTTCGGGCATCTATTTGAAGAACGCGCATCGCGGTCACCGCTGCCGCTTTATCATCTTTTAAGGCAAGTTCAAGCGAGGCTTTCGCGGTGAGTACCGCGACCGTCGGTCTGGCTGCAGACGCAAAGATGGAGATCTGTTTAAGGATCGCTCTCAATTCTGATTCAGAAGCTTTCGTACGAATCGCCAAATTGGCTCGTGTTGCCCAAGCTGGCGTGTTGTCAGCGTCAAGCTCGATCGCCTTTATTAATGTTGATTTTGCTTCGTCGAATTTGCCTTGTCGAACGAGCACATTTCCGAGGTACGCATAGGCGAGCGACCAATCTTCACGAAACCCGACCGCCTTTCGAAATGCCGCCTCCGCTTCAGAAACACGTTCAAGTCCAAGTAAGGCACTTCCGCGCTGCAGGTGTGCCTCGGGAAATTCGGGTACGATCTTCAATGCCTTTTCATAAAGGCCTATTGCTGCCTTCAGATCGCCTTTTTCGTGAACCTCTTGTCCCCTATTAAAAAGTTCGACGGCGTCAGTTTCTGTTGGTCCGCTGTCTTGCGAATGTGCAAACGTAAAGCACACAAGGGTCAGCACGCAGTACGCACATACCGTAACCAATATCCGTCGAATAAATCTTTGATAACCAGACAAGATCATTTACCAAGCTCAATCGTTTGCGTCGGTTCACTCGCTACGATAAGATTTTGAGATTGCAATTCCAAGCGATGACCGCGAATTTTTTCCCGAGAATGTTCGTCAAAGCCAAAACCTCAATCTCAAATATGCCTCCGATAGAAAAGTGCCCGCACCGATTTGATGCGTGTTTGACCGATGCTGTTGGTTCTACTCAAGCTTCGATGCCGAAAGATTCGATCGCGCTCTTGCAACTACAATTTTTATATCAAATCGAAATGTTTCTGGAGAGATAAAGATAATGGCAAATCCAATGGCCGACGAGATGCGGCGATTTAAGGGCAGCGACGAGAAGAACCCGTTCGAGGCAATGAGTGAACGCTTTGATCGGGCGGCTCAGTTGTTGGGGCTTGATGAAGACCTATATAAGGTAATGCGCGTTCCGAGCCGCGAGATCAAAGTTTATATTCCGGTTCGAATGGACACGGGGCACATACAGGTATTCGAAGGTTTTCGGGTCCAGCACAACTTTGCACGCGGCCCGGCAAAAGGCGGCATCCGTTACGCACCCGATGTTTCACTCGACGAGGTCAAGGCTTTGTCGGCTTGGATGACATGGAAGTGCGCGGTCGTCAATGTTCCTTTCGGCGGCGGCAAGGGCGGGATCATCTGCAACCCGCAGCAGATGTCGATCGGCGAACTTGAGCGGATGACCAGACGGTACACCGCGGAGTTGATCGATTTTATCGGTCCGGACAAGGACGTGCCGGCTCCGGACATGAATACCAACGAGCAAACGATGGCTTGGATCATGGACACATATTCGATGCACGCAAGACATACGGTAACCGCCGTCGTGACCGGTAAGCCCGTAGCTCTCGGCGGATCACTTGGCCGACGCGAAGCAACGGGCCGCGGTGTTCTCTTCACTGTTAATGAAGCTATAAAACGGTGCAACTTAACTCCCGAAAAGACGTCGGTGGTCGTTCAGGGGTCAGGTAATGTTGGAGGCATCGGTGCAGAGTTGATGCATCAGCAGGGGTACAAAGTTATTGCGATATCTGACGTAGGCGGCGGTATATACAATTCGAATGGATTGGATATACCAGAAGTGTTGGCATATCTGAACAAGAACAAATCGCTTGAGGGTTACAAAGAAGCTGAACCGGTTGGAAACAAAGAGCTTCTTGAGATCGAGTGTGACGTTCTTGCTCCATGTGCCACTGAGAATCAGATCACATCCGAAAATGCAGATCGAATTCAGTGTAAGATATTGGCAGAGGGAGCCAACGGCCCGACAACGCCGAAGGCTGATAAGATACTGCACGACAAGGGAATATTCGTTATTCCTGATATTTTGGCGAATGCCGGCGGCGTGACGGTTTCGTATTTCGAATGGGTACAGGATCGAATGGGATATTTCTGGTCTGAGGCCCAAGTCAATTCGCGCCTTGAGGAGAAAATGGTCGCCAGTTTTAACGAATTGTGTCATTACGCTGACAAACATGAGGTGGACACAAGGACTGCGGCGTACATGTTGGCGATAGACAGAGTGGCCTATGACACTAGAATGAGAGGCATTTACGCTTAAATAAATTTCCATAATTGCTTAAAAATGCTTGATTTTAGGAAAAAGTTGGGTTAAGGTTCTAGGAACGGTGAGTCAGGCGCTAAGAGATCGCAAAACGGTTTTTGGCTGATTTACCAAAGCAATAACAGTACGAAAGCTTTTTTGAATATCGACGCGACGATCCAATGGACTTCGGTTTGAATGTTTCTTGGTTTGAAGCGTTTCTAATACTTTAGTAGAATTATGAAACTTCAGTGGCAGCTATTTGGAGCTACATTTGGAAATTTCATTTCTTAATTTTTGGCGGAGGAACAAGATGAAACTCGCTAGCAGGGTGATAACGATCGCGGTAACCGCAGCTCTATTCTGTGTTTCGATTTTTGCACAGACAGATGGGAGCAGAATGTCGGATAAGGATCCGCGTAATACCGCACCAACCGTTGGAACCGGAGGCCCCACAGGTGGACCTACCGGACTTTTCACGGTTTATGACGGCAAGACTTTACGGAAAGGCGAACATACATTAAGCATCGCTTACAGCAACTATGACCGTGATCCGGGAAACATGGATTTCACTGAAATCCCGGTCAGCTTTCAGGTAGGTCTTACGAACAATTTCGAGGTTTTTTACAATACAGACGTGTGGCGTGGTGTTAAGGTCAATTCGCTTAGGAATATTTCTGGACCCTACCTTGAGGACACGGCATTCGGTTTTCCGGCAATTGTTCGTGGCCCGGACGGACAGGCGTTCTTCCGACCGGCGAACACTTCGTCGCCTTTCGTTGATTTTCCAACGACGGGCAACAGCAACGGCAGCTTCTTCCCGGGCATAGGGTCTGCGAATGGAGGAATCCTGCCTGGCATAGTTCTGCAGACCACGGTTCTGCCCGGATTCGGCGTTATACCGACTTCTTTTAGTGTCAATCCCTCATACAATCCGGAGGCACCGTTTATCGACAAGCGTTACGGTGAAAGCTATTTCAATACGCACATCGGCGGTTTCAAATGGCGTTGGACGCAACCTGACGCTCCCGTCGGAGTAGGAATCATGGCTGCGTACAGATGGTTTCACGACCGTTTTCCGAACCGTGAGGCAGAGTTGCGAGACGGAGCGAGCCAAGGCGGAAATCGCGGCGATATCCTCGGAACATTTTTCCTTGATGCCCGCGTTGGCAAGCATGTGAACATTTCGGCGAACGTTGGTTATCATCTGAACTCGAATGTCAAGGGAAGGATTGAGGAAGCCGACGACTTTGACGCGACGCTGCTCAACCGGCCAGACGAACTCTTGTTGTCGGCGGGTATCGACTTCCCGATCAACCAGTACTTCCAGCCGATTGCCGAAGTTCGGTACACGCGTTATATGCGGAGCCGAACGACAAATGCGTTCGAGAACAATCCTTGGGACGTGCTTGGCGGATTCAGGATCTTCCCGAAACGCTGGATGGGCTTCAGCTTTGCTTACAGACGCCACATGAACCAGCAGGATTCGGGCAGTTTTGACGGAGCTACATTCAATGGTACAGCCACTGTTTGCGGTACGACGGGTGGCGGAAAAGAAGGCGGCCCTAGCTGTCAGGATGTATCAAACTCGTTCGACGGCGTTCCTCCCGGATTCCAGCTTTCAGAGAATCCGCACGGATGGATCGCTCAGTTCTTTATCGGCCGACGCAACCCGCGTCTTGTCGATGTAGAGAACAAATTTGCGAACGTAACGAATCTGACGGTTAGCGATTCGACGATCACATTGCCCTGTGCGGCGGGATTTGGTCCCGCGGCCGGAGCAACATGTAATGATGCGACGACTGTACAGGTTTCGGCCACGGCGGTTGACCCTGAAAACGATCCGCTCACCTATAACTACACCGTCTCTGGCGGTCGTATTGTAGGAACGGGTGCGAATGTTTCTTGGGACCTCAGCGGTCTTGGACCAGGCAGCTACACGATCACTTCAGGCGTGGACGATGGTTGCGGACTTTGCGGTCAAACACAAACGCGAACCGTAACTGTTGAAAACTGTAACTGTGTCCGTCTATGTGATTGCGGAACCCTTTCAGTTAGCGGACCTTCGGGTGTAACAAGCCCAGGTGAAACGATGACATTCGTCGCGAACCTTTCGGGTGGTGCATCGGTTACCTATAACTGGTCGGTTTCACGCGGAACGATCGAATCGGGTCAAGGAACGGCAAGCATTGTTGTCCGTACCTCAGCAGCGGATGCTGGTCAGAACGTAACCGCGACAGTTGATCTTGGCGGATTGAATCCGACTTGTAACTGTCCGTCGAATGCTTCTGAAACGGCTCCGGTTGCAGCGGTTCCGGATCCTGTTCTGGTTGACGAGTTTGGCAAGATGCCGAACGACGATATTCGTGGCCGTCTCGACCTGTTCTTCTCGGAACTGTCGAACAACCCGAACAACCAGGGCTACATCATCAACTACGGAACAGATCGTGAGATCGCGGCTCGTGAGCGTCTGATCACGAACCACATCACATTCCGTAGCTTCGATCGCAGCCGTATTACCCTCGTAAGAGGCGGCGATAAGGGCGATGGTGGAAGCACGAAGCTTTACCGCATCCCGCCGGGAGCAACTAATCCTAATCCGTAATTTGGTCACAGCTTTGCATCGGTGATCGATGCGAACATCAACAAAAGGCAGCTCGATAATCGGGCTGCCTTTTTCATTTCTCTCAACCAGGAAACTTATCTATTGGCATTCGCCTCATTATCTTGTAGAATCAGCGTAGAAGCACACTCTCCGATTTGGCCGCTAACTACCACGTTATTTATTGAAACAAACAAATTGGGGCAATACCTCATCAAATAGTTTGGACGTGTGTTTTGCCGATTCTGCGACAGCCCTTACAAATTATGAAAAACGTATTACAGCGAAATAGGATCATCCTTGTTTTCTTGTTCTTATTCTCACTGACCGTTCAGCCGTTTGTTTTCGCGGATAGCGGCGGGAACAAGTTTGTCGATCCTGACAAATTTGCAGATTGGGAGGTTGTCGGCCCCGATGGTGGCGACGTTAGAGCAATCGCGGTTGATCCGCGAGACAAGACCCGACTCTATGTGACTACCATGGACGGTCAGATCCATATGTCTGCCGATTCCGGTAAGACGTGGCGGCTTTTGGTCAATCTGGTCCAACCTCAACTCCAACTCGACCAATTGATCGTTGACAGTGAAGATTCAAGCCGTATCTATGCGTCGGGACACCGCGGTAAACGTGCCGGCGGCTTCTTCTATACGAAGGATGGCGGAAACAATTGGAAGGAAGCTAAGGACCTAGGGGACGAAGCAATTCACGCCATGGCTCAGGCGAAAGAAGATCCGAAAATGATCTTTGTAGGAACTGAGACAGGAGTCTTTGTTTCTAAAAATTCCGGCGAAGATTGGTCAAAGCTTGCGGGAATATCGACGATCACATCCGGCGGAAAAGTTGTGACCGTGAATTCGCTTGAGATCGATCCAAAGAAAAACTCAACCATCTATGCGGGCACCTCCTGGCGTCCATATAAATCCACCGACAGCGGTAAAAGCTGGAGCTTGATAAAGGCCGGAATGATCGATGATTCGGATGTTTTTGCGGTAACGGTCAATTCGCGTGACAGCAACCATATCATTGCCTCGGCCTGCAGCGGCATATACGAATCACTTAATGGCGGACAGCAATGGAAGAAGATCCAGGGAATCCCTTCAACATCTCGGCGAACTCGAGCCATCGTTCAACATCCGTCTATACCGGGGACAGTATTCGCGGGTACGACACAGGGCTTTTGGATGTCGGCAAACGGCGGAAAGAGTTGGTCGATGACAACCCAGCGAAATTTGGAAGTCAACTCGATTGCCGTTCATCCGGACGAACCGAATCGTATCTATATCGCGACGAATAATTTCGGTGTCATGATCTCAAATGACGGTGGCCGAAACTTTGTGCAGTCGAATTCGAGTTTCACGAGCCGATTGACCTATTCAGTTATCGCGGACAGTGCTCAGGCAAACAGGCTTTATGCGACGACGCAGAACACTGCGTCGAGCGGCGGATTTGTTTTCTTCAGTCCGGACGGTGGTCGAACCTGGACGCAGTCAAAGGGAATCGACGTCAACCGTGTATCACCGTTTACGTTGCTGCAGGACCGGGTCGCTCCGGAAAAATTGTATCTGAGTACGAATCTGGGTATCTACCGCTCTCTTGATCGCGGCGTTTCCTGGCTCCCGCTTGCGGCTGCCAAAGCTCCCGCGAAAGCTCCGGTAAAAAAGGTGGTTGCCCGTGTAAAGGGGAAGGCGGTTTCGGCGAAAACAGCTTCTGCAAAGGCCGCTGCCGTTCCCGCCGGACCGAAACTCATTCCTTCGATCAATGAGAGGGTAAAGTTTTTGAGCTACACGGAAGATGGCCAGAATGGTATCTTTGCCGGAACCGATAACGGACTCTATCGAAGCTACGATCTCGCAAAAGGCTGGGAGAAAATTTCGTTTGGTGCTGACCTGAGCCCGAATGTTTTTGTCGTTCATAGTTCACCGCTTGTGCCGGGAACGATCTGGGTCGGTACGGCTGCGTCCGGCGTCATTGTCTCGCACGATGACGGTAAGACGTGGCAGAAGACGGGAGTTTCGCCTGATAACATTCCGGTCAGCTCAATAGCGTCGGATCCAAAACGGCCTAATTACATTTATGTAGGAACGATTCAAGCTTTCTATTTGAGCCGTGACGGCGGCCGAACATGGAATCGTCGTGGAGGCAACCTGCCGCTTGGAAATTTCACGTCGATCCTTATCAATCCGTCGAACACGGACGAGATATTTGTCTCGAGTGCATTTGAAAATGACGGCGGCGTTTTTTATTCGGAAGATGCAGGCCAGAAATGGAAGCGAATGGATGGTAAGGAAATGAAACTTCCAAGCCGCCGCCTGTGGTCGATGGTTTTTGACCCACATGATCCAAATCGCTTTTATGCCGGATCGCACTCATCAGGTGTTTATGTGATCGAACGCCATCAGGCGTCGGCAAAGGCAAATCCTTGACTTCGATTCGAATGGGAATATTTAGAGGCGGTCACTTTGGCCGTCTCTTTTTGCGCCGTAGTTTGTCGGAAGCGGATGCGAACCTTATAATTTCAATATTCGGGAATCTCATCAAACAATGTCGGAAAGTGCATGTCCAAGCAAAAACGAATCGGTCGATCTGCGAACCGAAAGCATATCTTTTCGGGACATCCCGGGGCAGTCCAGACTGTTTCTGGATTATTTGTACGATCCGTCGTCACTGGCCGAATTTTATCCAAACGCGGTTTCACGGTCCGATGACCTGATCGACAAGGTCCCGTTCGTGCTTGAGAGCTACGCAACCGACAGGATGATCCTATGCGAGCTTCTGGAACGTCAAAACGCGTCATTCGGCTGCGGTCAGGAAACCCTTGATCACATCGAACTGCTCCGCGAATCTGATTGCGTCGCGGTCCTCACGGGCCAGCAGGCCGGACTGTTCACGGGACCGCTTTACTCGATCTACAAGGCGCTGACGGCCATTCGTACAGCATCGCGGCTGCGCGAAAAAGGGGTGAATGCGGTTTCGATTTTTTGGATAGCAACCGAAGATCACGATCTGGAAGAAGTATCGAATGCATTTGCCATTTCGGGCAATGGAACTCTTTTCGCATCAAAGCTTGAATCACCCGAAGCGGAAAATGGAAAGCCTGTTGGGGCCATCGACCTGGTGTCGAATGTTGGTGACCTGATCGATGAACTAATGGTGACGCTGCCATCGACTGAGTTTTCCGAGGAACTGAAGGGCATTCTTTCGGAGTCGTACTCGACCACCAAAACATTCGGATCGTCTTTTGCAAAGCTGCTTACTAGATTGCTTGGTAAGTACGGTTTGATCGTATTCGATCCGATGGATGATGGAGCCAAAAAGTTGACGGCTGATATTTTTCAGAAAGCGATCACGAATTCTGATGAGATCGTCCGAAGTTTGATTGAACGGAGCAGGGCCCTTGAATCGGTGGGTTATCACGCACAGGTTCTCGTCGAAGAAGACTACTTTCCGTTGTTTTGGCTCGATGACACCGGTATCCGCCGCTCGTTGAAGCGTACGAGTGATGGTCGATTTCGTGCCGGCGGTACAAGGAAGGAATTTTCACGAGACGAACTCGTCGAGATTGCTGCAACGAACCCGGAGGATCTTAGTGCGGGTGTGATGCTGCGACCGGTAGTTCAGGACGTTTTGTTCCCAACAATTTGTTACTTCGGAGGAGCCGCTGAGATTGCCTATTTTGCTCAGAACAGCGAAGTATATCGGATACTTGAACGTCCGATCACTTCAATACTCCCTCGACAGAGTTTCACTATCATTGAGGCCAAGTACGAACGGACGATGAAAAAATACGGGATAGCGTTCAATGATCTCGTTGACGGGATTGAAAGACTGAGGCCGCGAATTGTTGAAGAGGTTATCGACCCGGAAACGCCAAAGGTCTTTGCGGAGGCAGAAGAAAAGATAAACACTGAACTAAATCGACTCGACCAGCACCTGTCGAAGATAGATTCGACGCTTGCCGAAAGCCTTGCCAAGCGTCGCCGGAAGATCATTTACCATATCGGAGCATTGCGGAAAAAGTTTCAGCGGGTTCGCATAGAAAAGGATGAGACGATAAACCGCCAGATGGTTTCAATGTTCAATTCGCTTATGCCGAACGGGGCTTTGCAGGAACGCTCGCTCAATTTTTCAGTCTTCGCGAACCGTTACGGAACGGATTTCATCGATTGGATCTACGATTCAATCGACGTCGACGAAAACGAGCACAAGTTGATGTATTTGTAAGATGAATAAAATAAAGGTCTTATCTGACAATCTTGCAAATCAGATCGCTGCCGGCGAGGTGGTCGAACGGCCCGCGTCCGTTATCAAGGAGCTGGTCGAAAACTCTATTGATGCAGGAGCTACGCGAATCAATATCGAGATAGAACTCGGCGGTCGTCGTTTGATGAAAATATCCGATAACGGCGAAGGTATGGCCAGAGACGACGCGATCCTTGCCTTTGAGCGACATGCGACATCGAAGATAAAGGAGCTTGACGATCTTGGGCGTATCGGGACCTTGGGTTTTCGCGGCGAGGCATTGGCATCTATAGCCTCTGTAGCAAAGGTTGATCTCGTCGCAAAGATCGAAGACGAGTTGGCTGCGACGCAGGTCGTTATCGAAGGCGGACGGCTTATCGATGTAAAGGACGCAGCGCGTTCGACCGGAACAACGATCTCGGTTCGCGATCTGTTTTTTAATACACCTGCACGCCGAAAATTTATGCGATCCGAGGCAACTGAGAATTATCACATCGCCAGCATCGTTCAGCATTATGCGTTGGCCCACCCCGAGTTGGCATTTTCTCTTAAAAACAATGGACGCGACATAATGAATGTTTCTCCGGCGAAAGACCTGCGCGAACGGGCGTTTCAGATATTCGGCGGTTCGATGATCGACAGTTTGCTGCCTGTTATTGGCGGGCGAGAATATGTCGCAAAAGTTTCAGGCTTTGTCTCCGCACCGCGTGAACGTCGCACGAACAAAGATTCACAATACTTCTTCGTAAACAATCGCTTCGTTCGCGACAAGACAATTGCGCATGGCTTGGCCGAAGGGTTCCGTTCAGTTCTGCCGCACGGCGTTTATCCGGTGGCCTTTCTTTTTGTCGAGGTGCCGCTCGAAGAGATCGACGTGAATGTCCATCCTGCCAAAACTGAAGTCCGGTTTCGCCGAAGTGAGGCGGTGAAGGATGCGGTTGCCGAAGCCATACGGGCGGCACTAATGAATGCGGGTATTGTTTCGTCGGGTGAAGATGCGACTGGTTTTGATGAGGATGTAATTGCGGCCGCGGCGGCTCCAGGATCAAGTGCTTCTCCGGTTGTATCCGAACAAACCGAAATTTTGTTTCGCCACGAACGAATCGGTGAAACGACCGAAGTTTTCTCCGAAGAAGAATTCGAACTGAGGGCAGAGCCAGACTTCACGACATTCGCGTTTCGCGAGGTTGAAACAGAAGTACCTAGACCGGAAGCGGAAATCGACTTAGTTGATTCCACCGGCTCAGCGGGTCCCTTGATTGATATCGAGAGCGTCGGAACTTCGGACAACGTACAAGCCGGTGCCAACGGTTATGTTGAAATGCCGCCGGTGAATTCTGCCGAACGGTTTACCAAAGCTGCCGAAGTCGCGGACGTTTCAGGTCGAAAGATACGGCCGGTTGCTCAGCTTCACGACAGTTTTATTATTGCCGTCGATGACGAGGGCTTGCTGTTAGTCGATCAGCACGTCGCACACGAGAGAGTTCTGTTCGACAAATACAAGAACCGCGAGATCGATCGTGGGATCGAGTCGCAGAACCTGCTGTTGCCGGAAACGATAGATTTGACGCCCGCACAAACGGAAGCGTTTCATCTCGCCGAAGAGCCGCTCGCCGAACTAGGCTTCGGACTGATGCGTCTTTCCGGTCGCACGGTTGCCATTAAATCCATCCCGACCGATCTTTCGCCGGAGGATGCACGAAATTTATTTGCAGAGATCCTCGACGGCATCGGTCATGACAAGCGTGGCGAAGCAAAATCAACATTGCGTGACGATATTGCGGCATCGCTGGCGTGCAAGGCCGCCGTCAAGATCAATATGAAACTGACGCACGAAAAAATGGAGTGGCTGATCGACAGACTCTTGTTAACGTCGTCGCCAACAACTTGTCCGCACGGTAGGCCAGTTATTCTGAGGCTGAGCATGAAAGACATCGAGCGCGGATTTCATCGCACATAATATGGACGAAGAACCGATCATAACAGCCGAGCGACCGAGTTCGTTTTGGAATCGAGTATATGTTGCCGTTGTGGTCACGACATTTATCGTGGTGACGGCACTCTGGGGATTCTCAAAATTCTTTTCGTAAAAGCGAATGTATCTTTTAGACTGGGCGATCGTCGCCGTATATCTAGCCTACGTCATTTGGGATGGCATCCGAATGACGAAACACAGCAACAGCAAGGAAGGCTACTTTCTTGCGAACCGTTCGCTGCCTTGGTGGGCGGTCGGGCTGTCTGTAATGGCAACACAACTTTCGGCGATAACGCTTGTTGGTACTACCGGACAAGCGTATTCCGACGGAATGCGGTTCATTCAGTTTTACTACGGGCTGCCGTTCGCGATGATAATTCTTTGCGTTACGGTCGTTCCGTTTTTTCATAGGGCGAATGTTTTCACGGCGTACGAATATCTTGAAAAGCGTTTCGATGTAAAGGTAAGAACACTGACCAGCTTTTTCTTTTTGATCTCACGCGGTCTCGGCGTCGGCACCATCATTTCTGCACCTGCGATAGTTCTGTCGATAGTTTTCGGATGGAATCTGATCGCGACTATCTTCGCCATTGGCCTTTCGACAACGATCTATACTGTATTCGGTGGCGTTCAGGCCGTAACGTGGACTGATGTGAAGCAGATGGTGATCATCTTCATCGGGCTCGGCGTTTGTTTTGTTGTCATTCTTTATTCCTTTCCCGCAGGGGTGACATTGTTCGACGGCCTGCATCTCGCCGGCAGTTTAGGAAAGCTGAATACGGTCGATACCAGTTTCAACCTTCAGGAGAAATACACGATCTGGTCTGGGCTGATCGGTGGTCTCTTCCTGATGCTCGGCTACTTCGGCTGCGACCAAAGCCAGGTGCAGCGGTTTCTAACGGCAAAATCCGTTGACGAAGGACGCACGTCACTTTTAATGAGTGCGTTCCTTAAAATCCCGATGCAGTTCTTCATCTTGCTGATCGGAATTTTAGTTTTTGTATTCTATCAATTCAACGCACCGCCAATAGTCTTTAACTCATTCGAGGTTGCAAAGGCTGAGCAAACGTCCGAGTTTCGACAGATACAAAGTAACTATGCATTGGCTCATGAGAGTCGCAAAGAAGCCGCGGTTAATTTTTCGACAGTCGGTGAGTCGGGCCGCCAAGCTTATGTTGATGCCGATAAACAATTCAACGCCAGCCGCAAAGAGGCAGTTGATTTTGTGAGGTCAACGAGCAATCCGTCGTTCAACGATGTGAATTATGTCTTTCCGACTTTCGTTCTGCAAAACATGCCGATGGGTGTGATCGGGCTATTGATCGCTGCGATATTTGCGGCCGCGATGTCATCAATCGCCGCCGAGCTTAATGCACTAGCTACTGCGACAACCATCGATTTTTACCGACGCCTCTATGCTCCTGAGGCCTCTGATGGCCACTATGTAATGGTTGGGCGAATCTCGACATTCATTTGGGGTATCTTCGCCTGCATTGTCGCGATCTTTGCCACGAACTTAGGCTCGTTGATAGAGGTAGTCAATAAATTTGGCTCGTTCTTTTACGGTTCGCTGCTTGGCGTTTTTGTTCTGGCGTTCGTCGTTAAACGAGCCAATTCACGCGGTGCGTTTTTTGGGCTGCTTTTTGGAATTATGTCAGTCTGGATCGCCAGCGTTTATACGAACATCGAATTTCTGTGGTTTAACGTCATCGGATGTTTGGTCACGGTTGCAGCAGGGTATTTGATCAGCTTGACTGTAAGAGGGGAAAATTAACCACAGATGAACACAGATAAACACAGATATAAGAGCTCTTATTTAGGTTCAGGTCGCACATGTCTATTTTACCTATCATTTGTGTCCATCTGCGTTTATATGTGGTTGATTTCCTTTTTTGCCTTCACGGCTACGGCGCGGGCGCAGGTTCGGCCCGTTTACGATCGCGGAGCAACGGGATTGATCCAGGCGTTGAAGCGTTTGAACACGACGGCTAGTGTATTGATGATCGGAGCGCATCCCGATGACGAGGATACGGCATTGCTTGCGTATCTGGCACGCGGCGAGAATGCCCGCACGGCGTATCTTTCGCTGACACGCGGCGATGGCGGACAGAACATTATCGGATCGGAACTTGGCGAATCGCTTGGCCTTATCCGTACCGAAGAACTTTTGCAGGCACGCCGACTTGATGGAGCCGAGCAATTTTTCACGCGTGCGTACGACTACGGGTATTCGAAAACGCTTGCCGAAGCAAGATCTAAATGGAAGGAAGATGTAGTCCTCTGCGATACCGTTCGCGTGATCCGCAGTTTTCGGCCGCTGGCCGTCGTCGCACAATTTTCCGGCACACCTGCTGACGGACACGGACAGCATCAGTATGCGGGTTACATTGCCCCGCTTGCTGTTAAGGCTGCTGCGGACATATCGCAATGCTTAGACGCCGGTCCGACTTGGGAAGTCAAGAAAGTTTATACGCGCCATCGCGGCCAGGGCGAACCACGGTTGAGAATAAACACCGGCAAGTATGATCCTGCTCTTGGCCGCTCGTATTTTGAGATCGCGATGGAGGCCCGCAGCCAGCATAAATCGCAGGAACAAGGCGTGCTTGAGCTTAAGGGTGACCAGTTTTCGGGTTTGAATCTTGTCGGCAGTGACGCTGGGGAAGAGAAGATATTTCAGGGTATCGATACATCGGTCAAGGGATCTTCTGGGATTTCGAATAACACGGAGCCTCGATTCGTCGAGCTTTCCACAAAACTACAGGAGGCGATCGCTGCGGCCACAAAGCATGACATTGACGACTCAAGCGATCTGGCTAAGGATCTCGCGGCTGGTTACAGGCTCGCTTACGATGCCGAATGGTCGACGCGAAATCCTTCGTCAAAAGCGATCATGCAGCGGAAGCAGGCCGAGTTTGCCGATGCAATCCGGCTTGCTGCCGGAATTCAGATCGATGCAATTGCCAATCGAGAAACTGTTGCACCGGGTGAGACATTCCAGATCGCCATTCGATCTTTTTTAGCTAACAAGGCTGACGTGAAAGTTCTGGACGCCAAGCTCATTGTTCCTGATGGCTGGGAGACGACTATTGCTGAGCCTGTCCGCGAAACACAGCAGGGCTTCTTTCGACGCGAGACAGGTGATCACTCGAAACTGTTCGCGGTTTCAATTCCCGCCGACGCTCGGCCGACGCAGCCGTACTGGCTTGTCGAGCCGAGAGACGGCGACATTTTTCGATGGGGAGGTGAGGCACGGACGATGCCTTTTCAACCGTCGATTCCGCGTGCATCCGTTACCGCAGAAATTCATGGAACCAAGATCACATTCGATGCGCCGGTTGAGTATCGCTTTGCCGATGATGTTCGCGGAGAGATCAGGCGAAACGTAAATGTTGTCCCCGCGATTTCAACCGAGGTCAATCAGACATTGATGATCGTTCCGTTTTCCGACAAGCCACAGATACGAACCATCTCGATGAGCATCGTCTCGGATTCTACAAAACCTGTTTCAGGCACTGCGTCTTTGAATATAGAATCCGAACCCAAATGGAAGATCGCTCCTGCGTCAAAGCCCTTCGAGCTTTCGCGAAAAGGTGAACAGCTTTCCATACAATTTGAGGTGACGGTTCCTGCCAGAGCAAAAAATGGAAACTACAAGATCGCGGCTATCGCAAATATCGGCGGGACATTGGCGCCGCCTTCAATGAAGTTGGTAGCGTATCCGCACATTCAAACGCACCGGTACTACCGTCCGGCGACAACAGACGTACATCTTATTGATCTGAAAACGAGCCCGGTAAAGATCGGTTACATCCAAGGCAGTGGTGACCGAGTACCCGAGGCGATCAGGCAGATGGGATTTAGTATCGAAACCATTTCCGAGAGCGAACTTGCCAACGGCGACCTGTCAACGTACGACACGATCGTCGTTGGGATTCGTGCTTACCAAGTGCGGCCTGATGTCGTAGCGAATAATAAAAGACTTCTCGATTTCGCGAACAATGGAGGAACCCTCATTGTGCAGTATCAACTTCCGGCGTATGCACAGCAAAATCTGACGCCGTTTCCGGCCCAGATGGGGCCGCGTGTGTCGGATGAGAATGCGGAGGTGAAAATTCTGAAGCCCGACCACGCGATCATGAATTTTCCTAACCGCATTTCCGAAGGCGATTTCAAAGGCTGGGTACAGGAACGCAATCTGTACAATTTTTCAACAATGGATCCGAAATACGTCGGACTTTTCGAATCGCATGATGCAGGTGAAGCCGAGAATTCCGGCGGACTTGTCGTGGCCGATATCGGAAAAGGGAAGTACGTTTATTGCAGCTATTCGCTTTTCAGACAGTTACCTGCGGGAGTTCCGGGAGCATATCGGCTGCTTGCGAATATGTTGAGTCTCCCCGCAAGAAAATAACCTTAAGTGAAAGCAGAAGTTCGGGAAAAAGCTGAGTCCGACTGGCGGCAACGTATTTACGAGATCGTCTTCGAGGCGGAAACACCTGCGGGACGTGCGTTTGACATTACGTTGATCGTGCTGATCCTGCTCAGCGTGATCGCGGTGTTCCTTGAAAGTTCCCGGGGCATTCGCCAAGTGTTTGGTCCCGAGTTGCTCATCGCGGAATGGTTCTTCACGATCTTGTTCTCGATCGAATATATCCTGCGATTTATCGCGGTCAAGCGTCCGCTTCGATATGCGTTGAGTTTTTACGGACTTGTCGATATCTTATCGATACTGCCGACCTACGTTAGTCTATTTGTCCCGGGAACGCAGTACTTCCTTGCGATCAGAATTCTTCGTCTTCTTCGCATCTTCCGTATCCTGAAACTCACCGCCTATATATCCGAAGGCCGTGTGATCAGTACGGCCCTTAAGGCGAGCCGTCAAAAGATCGTCGTATTTTTGGTCGCGATACTGACGATAGTTACGGTCGTAGGCTCGCTGATGTATGTTGTCGAAGGCGAGGAAAACGGTTTTACCGATATTCCAACGAGCATCTATTGGGCGATAGTTACGCTGACGACGGTTGGTTACGGCGACCTTTCGCCGAAGACCGGATTGGGTAAACTTCTTGCGTCTGCGGTGATGATAATGGGGTACGGGATAATTGCGGTTCCGACGGGTATCGTTACTGGTGAGTTGATACGAGCTTCAAAGTCGGCTTCGACGCATGTCTGCCCGGAATGTCATGCCGAAGGCCACGATCTGGATGCGGTTCACTGCAAGTTCTGCGGAACTTTACTATAAGGCTATTCGATGGTTGCGAGAACGTCGCCAGCGGCAACAGTATCGTCTTCGGCAACGCGAATGTCGGTTACCGTTCCGTCCTTTGGTGCTTTCAGTTCGTTCTGCATTTTCATCGCCTCGACGACGAGAATGCCATCGCCTTTCTCAACCTTTGCACCAGCTTCAACGAGAATACGAACGATCTTGCCTGGCATAGCGGTCTTGACCTCGGCAGTTCCTTCGGCGGATGCACCAGCCTTTCCCGCACCGCGAAGCTTCTTCGGATCAGATAAACTTACTTCGATGTCGTGACCGTTAACGGAAACCACCTTAGGTGCGTGAGCGTCAGTGTTCGGTGATACGAACGCTTCATAAACCTTGCCGTTCTTTTTGATAAGAAAGACGTTCGGTTCGGGATTCGACACTTCAACCTCGTGACTCTCACCATCGATGACCGCAACAGTCTTTCCATCGACGCTGTTTATTTCAACGGTATGTTGCATCTCGCCGACCTTGGCATTTAACTTCATAAAAGTAAGTGCCGCAGATTGTGCGACCACATTCTAACCAACCACCCTAAGGTGTTTGAAACTGTTTAGATGATTAAACTGTTTAGAACTTAAGCCGCCGTTCCTCAATGTCGTGCGTCTCATCAGCGACCTAAGCCTGAAATTTCCCTAGCTTCTCGAAAACACTTAGCTAGTTCGGACTATTTGTCCAGATCGAGCTTTATGGTATCTGGCCGATTGATCCAAGGCTCTCCATTAAACTTCCATGCAATGCCAGCAGAAAGTAGGCCAACAGCGATATTTATGCCTAAGTCCCATACGAGGTCTAAATTCAATCCGGGGCGATCTTGTCCGTACATATATCGCAGGATAAAGTCCACGATCGTCAGCAGGCTGAAGACAAAGATAGCAACACAAGCAAAATAAGCCCAAAATCCACGATTGCGGAGTTTTTCTAAAAGACCGACTCCGCTATTGTCGTTGTGAAGTTCCATACCTTAATTCCAAAGTGTTCTGCTCGATGCTACGCCCCCTGGCCTTCACTTTTTACCTTATTCGGCTGAGGCGTAATTCGCAGGTACGGTTTTACTGTCGTGAAACCGGCAGGGAATTTCTCCTTCGCCTGTTCGTCGGTGACAGCCGGAACTATGATGCAGTCGTCTCCGTCGTTCCAATTCACAGGTGTCGCGACGCTGTACTTCGCGGTCAGTTGCAGCGAATCAATTACACGAAGCAGTTCGTCAAAGTTGCGTCCGGTGCTTGCCGGATAAGTGAGCGTCAGCTTCACCTTTTTATCAGGCCCGACAACGAAGACCGAACGGACTGTCATCGTATCGTTAGCGTTCGGATGGATCATGTCGTAGAGGTCGGACACCTTTCGGTCGCTGTCGGCGATCATCGGGAAATTAACGGCTGTGCCCTGCGTTTCCTCGATGTCCTTTTCCCACGATATGTGTGAATCAAGCGGATCGACGCTCAGTCCCATCACCTTTACGCCGCGTTTTTCGAATTCAGGTTTCAGCTTCGCGGCCATGCCGAGTTCGGTCGTGCATACAGGGGTAAAGTCTTTTGGATGCGAGAACAAAACACCCCAGCCGTCGCCTAACCATTTGTGAAAATTGATTGTGCCTTCAGTAGTTTCCGCAGTAAAATCCGGTGCTTCGTCACCTAATCTGATCGACATAAGTAATACCTCCAATGTGTTTCCAAAATTATATCAAACCGTTTCAGGTTTTCTGATCTTTTTCAGTCGCGGCCTCGCCTTCGAACTCGGACAGATCAGCTTTGCGGATACGCACCATTTCGATCCGCTTTTCGTCACTTTTTAACACCTCGATCTCAAGCCCTTCAACCTCTATCGTTTCACCGACCTTTGGAACATAGCCTGCCTTACTGGTCACAAGTCCGGCGACGGTTGTGAAATCATCGTCCTCAAGCTCGACGTCAAAAAGACGCTCGATCTTATCGATCTCGGTTGAGCCAAGGACGTCATAGTAGCCCTCTCCGCTGTCGATGATCTCAATTATCTCTTCTTCCTCGATATCTTCGTCTTCGATCTCACCGACGATCTCTTCCAGAAGGTCTTCGACTGTGACGATGCCGGCAACGCCGCCGTATTCATCGATGACGACAGCAAACTGAATGTGTTCGGTCTGCATGCTCTTGAGCAATTCGGCTGCTGTCTTGGTTTCGGGAACAAAGTACGCATCACGAAGAATATTGGTGATCGGTTCGTCTTCACGCCGGTCGGCCCAGGCCTGTAAAAGGTCGCGAACGTAGAGAACTCCCTCGATGTTGTCGATATTTTCTTTGAATACGGGAATGCGTGAGTATTTTTCCACGATCATCAGATCGCGTGCCTCGCGGATCGTTGATTTGCTCGGTATTGAACAGATCTCGGTCCGCGGTGTCATGATCTCACCTGTCCGTGTCTCATTAAACTCGAACATCGACTCGATCATCTCGCGTTCATCTTCTTCGAGAATGCCTTCGGCTTCACCGACTTCCATCAACGCCTGAAGATCGTCGTTATCGTCATCGTCTTCTGAGTCGGGCGACATTGATTGATCGATCTTTGAGTTTAGCTGTGGACGGAAAATACCCGAGACCGGAGCAGTCAGCAAACTTGCAAGCGAATACAACGGACGGACGACAGGCAGCAGAAACAGCAAACTGCGTTCCGGACGGCTGCGAACTATGAGACGCGGGATTATCTGTCGAAAAAGAACGGTAACCACGAGACCGAATAAGAGTGCGAATAGCAGTATCCACATTCCGTCCCGCGTTCGGCTCATGACGAAGAACGTCACCAGGACTGTAAAGGATATAAGTAAGAACTGGATCGCGGATGAAAGTGCAAATCGGAATCGCGGACGGTCTTCGAGAATGGTCCTCAGAAGCCGTGTCGAGCGTTCGTTAAGCGTATCGTCTGATTCGGATGAAAGCTTTCGGAGGCTGAGATCAGATAGCTGTGCAAAGGCAAGATCTACAGTCGCCAACAGCACAAGTGCGAGCAATATGACGGCACCAAGGACTAACTCGATCTCCATAGGGTCTCAACTGATAGTTGATAACTGAAAACTGATAACTAAGAGTTTTCATTATCCGTTATCCGTTATCCGTTATCAATTAAAGTAGGGTTCCCTCCAGATACGGCCATCACGAGCGAGCAGTTCGTCGGCTTCCTTTGGCCCCCACGAACCTGATTGGTAGTTTGGAAACTTTGCAGGTCTGGTTTTGCTCCATGCGTTTAGGATCGGCGTTACGATCGACCAGCTTCGCTCGACCATATCCGCACGCTGAAACAGTGTCGCATCACCGGTCATGCAATCGAACAGCAGACGTTCGTAGCCGGTACTCATCTGTTCGCCGAAATGATCGACGTAATTGAAGTCCATATCGACACTGCCGAGTTTTACGACGGGGCCGGGAACCTTTGCACTAAAGTGTAGCGTCGTGCCTTCGTCCGGCTGGACGTGGATCTCGATATAATTTGACCGAAGCCGCTCGACCTCGGTATCACGAAACAGCATGAACGGGGCTTTCTTAAACTGAATAATGATGCTCGTGTTCTTGACCGCGAGACGTTTGCCTGTCCGCACATAGAACGGCACGTCTGCCCAACGCCAGTTGTCGATCCCAAACTTCAAGGCGGCATAGGTTTCGGTCGTCGAGCCGCGTTTTACGTCCGGTTCGCTGCGGTATGCAGCGTCACTCTTATTCTTTCCATACTGGCCCCGAACAGCGTTCTTTGCAGCTTCCTTTGCGGTGAAAGGCTTGATCGCGTCCAGCACTTTCAGCTGTTCGTCACGTACGGCATTCGCTTCGAATGAAACAGGCGGCTCCATCGCCGTTAGCGTCACGAGCTGGAAGATGTGGTTTGGCAGCATGTCACGCAACGCACCTGCTGTGTCGTAGTAACCGCCGCGTTGTTCGACACCGAGAGTCTCGGAGACCGTGATCTGAACATGATCGACGTAATTGCGGTTCCAGATCGGTTCAAAGATGCTGTTGGCGAAGCGAAAGACTAGTAGATTCTGCACCGTCTCTTTGCCGAGGTAATGGTCGATGCGATAGATCTGCGGCTCTTTTAAGATCTTCAAAAGGTCGGAATTGAGCTTCTTTGCCGAGGCAAGGTCGCGTCCGAAAGGCTTCTCGAAAATGAACCGACGCCAGTTGCCATTCTCTTCCGTGCCAAGCCCGTTCTTCACAACCTTTTGTGTCACATTTGCAAATAGCTGCGGCGGGATCGCCATGTAATAAAAGAAATTCGGGAGTATCTTGTACTTTTCGCAGACTTCGGCAAGCTGGTCCTTCAAGTCTCCGAAAAGATGAATGTCGTCGTCAAAATCACCGCCGGTGTAATATGTCCGTTCGCAGAACCAGTCAAGCAGCCTCGTGTTCTCCTCGCTTGAAAACTTATGAAGCGACTCACGCATCTCGCGTCGATAGTCCGCCGATGTCATCTCTTGTCGACCAATACCGATGATCGCGAAGTTGTCAGGCATGAAGCCGTCTCTGGCGAGATTGTACAAAGCAGGGAACAGCTTGCGTTTCGTAAGGTCACCGGTCGCACCAAAAATGACCATCACACACGGTTCGGCTTTTTGATTTTTAGACATAAGGAAATTAGCCACAGGTTAACACAGATGGGACAGATCAAGGCTTCGCCAGATCGCCGAATCAGCGAAAGGATCGGTAAAGATCCGTGTCTATCTGTGGCTAAATTTTCAATTGTTTGCGGAGGGCGAGCTCGCGTTTGTTCATTTCGCCTTTGTCGGTTTCGTGGTCGTATCCGCAAAGGTGCAGCAGTCCGTGGAGGATGAGCTGTTTGATCTCGCCATCGAGCGAGAGTTTGTTTTCTTTCGCTTGCTTTGCTGCCTGCTCGGCCGAGATAACAATGTCACCTAGAAACGCAACAGTGACGGATCCAGACGTTCGATCGGCAGAACGGTTAAAGCCGTCACTCATACCCTCGAACTCGTCGGGTTCATGCGGAAACGAAAGCACATCGGTGGTCGAATCCTTACCTCGAAAGAGCTTGTTCAGCTCGGTCATTCGCCGGTCGGAAACTAATGCAACCGAGAACGATGAAGCTTCGGCTTCTTCAACTGACGCCGAAAGTTCCTTAACGTATGTCTTAAATACGGACGTTTCGAGCTTCAGCTTTCGCTGGAGATTAATGACGTCGATCATTCCGAAGCCTCGGGATTTGAATGCGCTTCGTACGCTTTGACGATCATCTGTACGAGCTTGTGACGGACGACGTCTTTTTCGGTGAAGTAAACGAACTCGATGCCTTCTAGATCGGCGAGGACGACCTCGGCTTCTTTGATGCCGCTTTTTTGGCCGCGTGGCAGGTCGATCTGCGTTTTGTCGCCGGTGACAACGGCCTTTGAGCCAAAGCCGATACGCGTCAGGAACATCTTCATCTGTTCGCTGGTCGTGTTTTGAGCTTCGTCGAGGATGATGAACGCATCGCTCAATGTCCGGCCACGCATAAACGCGAGCGGAGCGATCTCAATGATGCGTTTCTCAAGCATCTTAGTCACCTTTTCCGCATCGACCAGATCGAAGAGTGCGTCATAAAGCGGACGCAGATACGGATCGACTTTGTCCTGTAAGTCGCCCGGCAGAAAGCCGAGGCGTTCACCCGCTTCGACAGCCGGACGGGTAAGTATAATACGGCTGACCTGCTTTTTGAACAACGCATCGATCGCCATCGCAACCGCCAGATAACTTTTTCCCGTTCCTGCGACACCAATGCCAAAGACGAGGTCGTTCTTAGCTATCGCGTCGAGATACTTGCGCTGGTTAGCGGTCTTCGGGGCAACGGTCTTCTTACCCGAAGGATTGAATCTCGCTTTCTGAAAATGATCTTTCAGGCTGTATGCCCGATCCTCAGCGATCTGCTTGAACGCATCCTTCAGCTCTTTGTCGCTGAACGTGCTGCCTTCGTCAAACAACTCTCCGAAATCACGCAGAATCGTCTCGACCGTTTCGATGTCGCGCGGATCGCCGTCGATAAGCAGCTCGTTCCCGCGCACACCGATGTTCACATCGAGCAAGGACTCGAGGTATTTGATGTTTTGATCCTGTACGCCGAAAAGCGTGTTGAGGCCTTGTGCGGGAATTTCCAGTTTTTGCAGATCGCTCAAATATTGAAATGAAATCCTGTTTTGTTAACCATTTCGAGGCTACTAAAACGCGATTTGGCTGTCAATGACATTGCGATCTGTAACGGAAATGTAAGTTGGCATACGATTTGCATTAACACCGGAGTACGACAATTAAGTGTTCGAAAATAATTCATTTTGGGGGAATGAATATGTTTAGACGATTTAAGCGTGAACAAGAGATCCAGTGTCCGATCGTGTTGCTCGATTTGCATACGACAAGTCCGCAGCCGGCAACAACAATACCGCAACAAGCGACATCCGCGCGTAAGCCGAGTTTATTCGAGCAGGCTAATCGCTTTTATGAAAAATCGCGTCGGCCCGTAAGGCGCCGGTCGTTTGGAATCATTTAATACAGAGGTGAAGATATGCCGACCAAAAAAGACGGAACAAGCAAATATACGAGCAAACAGGAACGCAAGGCCGATCACATAGCTGAAGGCTACGAGAAGAAAGGAGTTTCTAAGGCAGATGCCGAGGCTCGTGCCTGGGCAACTGTAAATAAACAGGACGGCGGTGGCAAGAATCCCGGCGGCTCCGGTCGAAAGAAATCATGAGGATAGAAGCCTTTCTTCCATTGGATATTATTCTACATTCCACTAAATGGCAGACACACCGAATGTTCCCGACGGTCTATCCGCTAAGTTGGCAATCGAGAAAGGGACTCGTGCCAAGTGGCTGCGTCGGCTTGGCGGGAAATCAAAGGGATTCCGTTATTTGGACCAGAACGACAAATCGATAAGCGATCAAGCTACACTCGAACGTATCGCGTCACTTGTAATTCCTCCAGCATGGAAATATGTGCGGATCGCACCCTCTACCCGTTCAAGGATCCAAGCGGTTGGAATGGATACATCAGGTCGTGTCCAATATCTTTACAACTCCAAATTTGCAGAAAAGAAGCAGAGAGAAAAGTTTAAGCGGCTCTTGAGTTTCGGCGAGTACTTGCCGCAATTGCGAGAGGCAACGAACACTGATATTTCTCTTGACGGACTGCCGAAACAAAAGGTACTTGCGGCGATGCTTCGGCTTATCAATTCGCTTTACTTCCGTGTCGGTTCCGAAAGGAGTGCGAAACAATTTCGCACATACGGAATCACCACGCTTCAAAACAAGCATCTTTCAGTAAAACGTAAAGGCTTGCTCGAGTTCGACTTTACTGGCAAGAGCTATGTCCGCCACCGAAAGATACTCGTTGACAGTGAACTTGCCGACATAATGAAGGAGCTTCAAAACACCGGCCCAAAGCGGAAGCTGTTTTGTTTTATTGATGACGAAGGCAAAATCAAGCCTGTCAAACCATCCGACATAAATGCCTATCTAAAAGCCGCCACAGGCGACAGCTTTTCTTCTAAAGACTTTCGAACATGGGGGGCGACATTGTTGGCGTCGATTCGCCTCGCTGAGATCGGTGCCGTGGACGACGAAAAAGAAAAGGCCAGGAATGTAGTCAAGGCGATAAGGTCAGTTTCTGAGGAGTTGGGAAACACACCCTCCGTTTGCCGTTCGTCATACATTCATCCGACTATCATTTCAGCGTACGAAAGAGGGATAACGATCGATCAGTTTCGGCCGCGAAAGGCTCGAACGATTAAACGGATTCAAGCCGAATTCGAAGTCGAAGAGGCCGCACTTCTCAAACTGCTTCGTTCCGAAGGAAATTAACTGAATTTGAGCCCACGTTTTTGCAAGCCACGCTTTCCGTGTGGTATTCTTATTCCTTTGTAAATCGAGCGATTTTCTCAATATTACAGGAGCAATCTATCAATAATGGCTAATACAGAAGACGTAAAGATCGGTAAGGTCGTACAGATCATCGGACCGGTTGTCGACGTCGAATTTCAGGACTATCTTCCGCCTATCTACCAGGCACTTCGCATTACATCAGAAGGATTCGACGTCGAAACCGCAGTCGATGTGGTCGCCGAGGTCCAACAGCATTTGGGCGAGGGTCGCGTGCGTGCTATTTCGATGCTTCCGACCGACGGTATGATCCGCGGAATGAAAGTTATCGATCTGGGCGGCGGGATCACTGTTCCGGTCGGAGGAGCAACTCTTGGCCGCGTAATGAACGTGATCGGCGATCCGGTGGACGAACTCGGGCCGGTTGTAACGGACACGCGTTACCCGATCCACCGTCACGCGCCTTCATTTGATGAGCAGGCTACATCGCTTGAAATGTTCGAAACGGGCATCAAGGTTATCGATCTGATTCAGCCGTTTCTTCGCGGCGGAAAGATCGGCCTCTTCGGCGGTGCCGGCGTTGGTAAGACAGTTCTGATAATGGAGCTGATCAACAACGTGGCAAAGGGCCGAGACGGTTTCTCTGTGTTTGCGGGCGTCGGCGAACGTACGCGTGAGGGCAACGACCTTCTCCGCGAAATGGTCGAGTCGAAAGTCATCACCTACGGCGATGCGTTTAACCACAACATGGAAGAAACGGGTGCGTTTGACCTGAGCAAGGTCGATATGGAATCGATCAAAGGTTCAAAGGTGTCCCTCGTTTACGGGCAAATGACCGAACCGCCCGGAGCACGTCTCCGCGTTGCGTTGTCGGGCCTTACCGTTGCCGAATACTTCCGCGATCAGGGTAACGACGTGCTTTTCTTCGTGGATAATATTTTCCGCTTTACACAGGCCGGATCGGAAGTGTCCGCGCTGCTTGGCCGAATGCCTTCCGCTGTGGGATATCAACCGAACCTGGCGACGGAAATGGGCGAAATGCAGGAACGCATCACCTCGACCAAGACCGGTGCTATCACGTCGATCCAGGCCGTTTATGTGCCCGCCGACGACTATACCGATCCGGCTCCGGCGACGACGTTTGCTCACCTTGATGCTGTTACGGCCCTTTCGCGGCAGATCGTTGAGCTTGGTATCTATCCGGCGGTCGATCCGCTTGCGTCGAACTCGCGTATCCTCGATCCGCAGATCGTCGGCGACGTACATTACGACACCGCTCAATCTGTTAAAAAGATCCTTCAGCGTTACAAAGACCTGCAGGACATCATCGCCATTCTCGGCCTGGACGAATTGAGCGAAGACGACAAGCTGACGGTTTCGCGTGCACGCAAGATCCAGCGTTTCTTCTCGCAGCCGTTCACGGTCGGCGAGCAGTTCACTGGTCTCAAGGGCGAATACGTCAAGGTCGAAGACACGATCAAGGGCTTCCGCGAAATTCTCGAAGGCCACTGCGACGACATGCCCGAACAAGCGTTCTACATGGTCGGCACGATCGAACAGGCCCGCGATAAAGCGAAGAAAATGGCGGCATCGGCGTAGCGGAAGCAATGCACAACGCAAAATGCACAATGCAAAATAAAGACATTGTGCATTTTGCATTTCATATTTTGTATTTGAACTTATGCTTAAGTTAGAAATCGTTACACCAGAGCGTCGCGTTGTTGATATCGAAGCGGATTCCGTGACGATCCCGACCGCGTCAGGCGAAGCGGGCATTCTTGGCAATCACGCACCGTTGATCTCGGCGCTCAAGCCGGGCGTGCTTTCGTATGCGGTGAAAGGTGCGACCGAAAAGCTGGCTGTCTCGACAGGATTTGTCGAGGTCAGCGGCAATCAGGTTTCCGTCCTAACAGACGTTGCTGAGTCATCTGAAGAAGTTGACGCAGTTCAGGCAAAGGCCGACCGCGAAGAGGCCGAAAAAGAGCTTGCGGCAAACGCGACTGCGAAAGCGGAAGACAACGCCGGCACGCGCGAACGGCTCGAACTTGCGAACGCACGCCTTTCTCTGGCTGCCGGTCGTTGATCAGATCAGATTGGATCGAACTAATTTAAAACATCGGTTCGGCAACCGCTCACAGGTTTTGCGAATCGAAAGCGTGGGTCAGGAGATCGGGACTTTTTCTTGGCAGAAGAAAATCTTTCAAGATTGGCTTGACACGGTTTGGAAAAATGCTACAATTTTCAAACATTGCAGGAATTATCATTTTGAACTGCTTTAGATAAGCTATTCAGATTTTTTCAACAACTTAAGATCATTTTCGGAGTCGAGGCCTCCCGGCTTAGATTTCGAATACTGGAAAGGATGCTTTATACGGTGTGGGAGACGTATCTTGCGTCCTTTCCGCTTTTAAATCTGCCTTATTTATTACGGGTCTATATCTTGGGTGCCGGCTCAGTTTTGGCTATAATTTTACCAAAGTTGAGTGATATTGATTCCACGGGCTTGTCGCCGCCGCTGAGGCTGTAGCCGCTGATGAGGGTGTCGTGGAGCTCATAGGTCAGATATGTATGCACGGTATTGCCTGAACTGCTCATAAAATAGATGGTCATCAACCGTCCTTCGCCTTTAAGTGACTCGGCAAAGATTTGGGTCGAATATTTATCATGCTCTTTGGTAACGACCATTTCTGAAAGGCCCGATGCCGAGCCTCCACGGAGATATCCTCCCCACTTAGCACTGGTTACTTCCACCTTCATTGTGGATCCATTCGACGGAAAGTCTGGTATTTCCCAGAAAATTGGCATGACGCATATCCTCCATTTCGCCGCACAGGCGGCAGGTTATTCTGCTCTGACAGATAGACGCGGTTATATCAGCGAATTGCGGAATAGGTCCGGAAATATTTTCTTCCGGTTTTCCCGTTTATGCCTAATTTCGTGTTTTTGTCCTCCAAACTCGTGGTTTTGTCCTCCAAACCAGCGTTTTTCGCCCTGAAATTCGCCCTTTTTTTTACCCGAATTCGATGCAATTGTCCAAAAAGGAGGAAAAAGCGGCTTCTTGTGTCGTGAGGTTTTTCGTTCTTGGTGCCGGTACGATCCTCGGACGGATTCGCGGGGCGTTGGCTGAACCCATCGGTGGTTCGTAAAGACAAACCGCTTGCAATTTGTATGTAGTAATGCAACAATATTGCGAGTATGAAACGCGAATGGGAAACTTGTGACTACGAAACCAAGCGGGCCAGATGGAGCGGCTATCATGTAACAATGACTCCGCGCGGTGAGATCTATATGAACGCGAACACGCTTAAGGCGATGGATGCCGACGAAAAGTTTGTTTTGCTGTATGACCGGATGAATAAGACCATCGGCATAAAACCTGTGAATTCTCTTGAGCCAAACTCACAAGGCTCGTCGCCAAAAGGGAATCGGCGCGGGCGTTTTGTCCGAGCCTACCGCCTGCTCCAGCAGTTCAACATAAGCATCGATCACACCGTCCGATTTCTCAAACCCGAGATCGACGAAGACGGCGTCCTGCTCCTCGACCTGCGCCTGACAACCAACATCCTCCGCATCCGGCCATCGTAGCCTTTAGGCCGACGCAATTCGTTTTGCATCGCCTACGGCGTCAAACCTATAAAGCCTGGGTGAGCCGAAGGTGTGACCCGTGGAAAGCCGATTCGTTTTTGTGTCGCCAACGGCGACTGACCTATAAAGCCTAGGGTTAAACGAGCAAAGCAAGAGCAACCCTAGGAAGATCCGCAAACAATTTCCGTCGCTGAAGGCGACGAACAATTTCTGCGCATTGACGTACGGCGTTTTTTCGGTAGAATTTCCAACCTATGCCCCAATCTCTCGTCAAGATATTGGCTCATATCGTTTTCTCTACTAAAGAACGCAAGGCTCTAATTCCATCGAAAATCGAACCTCAACTATACGGCTACATTAGTGGGATCATCACCAACCTCGGCGGCCGAATGATAATTGCGGGCGGAACGGCGGACCATATTCATTTGCTGGTATCGATGGGGCGGATCAACATATCCGAACTCATCGGGGATATCAAACGCGAGAGTTCGAAGTGGATGAAACAGCAGGGCTCGAATGGTTTCTATTGGCAGCGGGGCTATGGGGCGTTTTCCATCGGCCAATCGCAAGTGTCGGAGGTTTCCCGGTATATCCAAAATCAAAAAGAACACCACAAGGCGCAAACATTTCAGGACGAGTTTCGAGCATTGTGTAAGAAATACGACGTCGAGATTGACGAACGCTATTGTTGGGAATGATGTTCGTCGCCTTCAGCGACGGGGTTGGTTTTTGTATCACTACCTAGGGTTGCGGCCTAACGGCCTTAACCCTAGGCTTTATAGGTCGGTCGCCGTTGGCGACACAAATCGAATTGTCTTTTCCCAGGGTTGCGGCTTTTCGGCCTTAACCTAGGCTTTATAGGTCGTTCGCCATTGGCGAAATAATTCGTCGCCCGTCAGTCGAATATCATTACATTTTCGGGGAACTTTTGCATTTTTTGCTTTGAACGGCGGGGAAGTCGGCATATAATCTGTTCGCGTCCTTTCTTTACAAAACAATTTAACTCTCAGCCGGAGCCTTTCTGTATGAAGAAATCTTTTGCCGCCGTCGCTCTTTTTGTATCCCTTTTTGCAATTGGCACATTTGCATTCCCAACACCGTGGACGAATGTTGTCGCCTCGACAATTTTTGAAAGTTCAATGAGTGGTGCGATTGAGTCGATTTTCGGTCGCCCAGCGGTCGCGTTCGAGCAAGATCAAACATTGACAGCCGTGCCTTTAATGGCCGGAACCACGAGCTTGACGGTTCTTGGTTCAGCATATACGCAAGATTTTAATACTTTGGTGACGGCCGGTGCATCGAGTATTGTTCCAAATGGATGGCACTTTTTTGAAGGCGGCCCGGGCGGGAATTTGAACTATACGGGAGGTACCGGATCCAGTAACACTGGAGATACCTATAGCTTCGGCATTGCAGCAACGAATCCCTTGACCGATCGTGCATTTGGCGGACTTCAAAGTGCAAATGTAATACCGTTTGTCGGGGCATCATTTGCGAACGACACGGGGTCAACAATTGGATCACTCAACATCTCGTACGTTGGTGAGCAATGGAGGCTTGGACTGGCGGCGCGTACCGACAAGATCGATTTTCAGTACAGCACAAATGCGACGGATCTTGAGACCGGAGATTGGACCGATGTTGATTCATTGGATTTTACTGCACCTGTCACTACTGGGGCCACTGGAACTCGTGATGGAAATCTAGCAGCAAATAGAACCGCCATTTCTAATTCTATTTCAGGCTTAAATATCGCACCCGGTGCAACATTTTGGATTAGGTGGAGTGACTTTAATGCGAGTGGCGCTGATGACGGCTTAGGAGTTGATGATTTTTCGCTTACTCCTCTCGGCGACACCACACCGCCGACGGCTCCGGTTATAACAACGAGTGATCCGATTTCGCCGAGCAACGATCTGACGCCGAATCTTGTTGGTACGGCGGAAGCGGGTTCGACGGTAAATATTTACAAGTCGCCAACTTGTGCCGGAGCACCTGTTGCTACCGGAACTGCGGCTGCGTTTGCTTCGCCGGGTTTGGAAGTTACGGCGGACGCAAGTGCGACGACGAGCTTTACGGCAAGGGCGACGGATGCGGCAAGCAATGTGTCTGACTGTTCCGCCGCATTTCAATACATTCATACTGCCGGGACGGAGCCGACGGTACAGGCGAGCAATGTTGGGTTTGTTCAGACGGCGACCTCGGTGACGGTGAACTGGACGAATGGCAACGGTGCTCGGCGGGTTGTTTTTGCAAAGCAGGGAAGCGCGATTACGAGCCATCCGGTTGACGGGACAACTTACACGCCAAACTCTGAGTTCGGCCTTGGCACGCCGTCGATCGATGGTGCGTTTCCGGTTTACAGCGACACCGGTTCGTCTGTCGTGGTCACGGGCTTGGTCCCGGGACAGACATATCATTTCGCCGTCTATGAATACAACGGAGCGGGAGCGACAACCGACTACCTGACGCCGGGTGCGGCGGGCAGTGTAACCAAGGCGGTGGTTCAATACCGTTCGAAGGCAAACGGAACATGGAACTCGGAAGGGACGTGGGAAGTTTCGACCGACGGAAATATTTGGGATAACGCTGTAGAGACGCCGTCTAGCGTTGACGGCACCATAACCATTCTTCACAACGTGTCGGTGGATGACGCCAGGCCGGTCGATCAGTTGACCGTCAATAGCGGAGCTTCGTTGACTGTTGAGTCGGGCGGAGTTCAGGTAGTGAACGGGGCAGGTGACGATCTTGTCAACAACGGGACCATTTCGCTGTCGGGCAGCGGCACACTGGATCTGTCCAACTCTCAATTTGTGAACAGCGGCACTTTCCAGTGCCAATTTGATACGACGCTAAATGTAAACGCCGCTACCCTTACCAACAATACGGCGATCAACATGGCCGGCGGCCGATTGGTCGTTTACAGCAATTCTCTTATTAACGGAGCCGGAACCTACTCATATGATTCGGACGGAACGCTTGAATTTCAAGTAGTTTCGGGAACGCTGCCGGTGAACAACGTAGTCTATTGGCCGGTAACGAACGGGCCGGGCCGGCTCCGCGTCTTCGGGCCGGGCAACGTCTCTGTAAATGCGCCGCGAACCGTCGCCGATCTTAATCTCTTCACCGGCTTGTCCAATGCCGGAAATCTGACCATCACCAATATAGGCTCAATTTTCACGGGCGGCTTCTTCTCCGGTTCGCCTATTTGGGATCCGCTTTCGACCTTGCGTTATGAAACGGGTGGAACATATGGACGAGCAGGCGAGTGGCTGCCAAATGCTACCAGCGGCGGCGGATATCCGCATCACGTTACGATCGCAGGTAACACGACGCTTGATCTGCCGAACAGTTCGACGACCCAGCCGTTTCAGTTGGCGGGTGATCTTACGATCGAAGCAGGTTCAGCCCTTTCGATGGCTGGTGCATCCCCGCTGACGGCGCCGCTTCGGGTCTTGGGAAGTTTGACGAATGAAGGTGACGTAACGCTTTCAACCGCGTCCGGCGGCGACCTTTTCGTTGGACTCGATTGGTTCAGTTTGGGTTCGTTTGTTAACAACGGACGCCGCGTTACGTTGAATGGATCGGGCGATCAATTTGTCGTTTCCGACACAACCTTCTTCGACCTTGATGTCGTCGGTTCGACGCCGCGGACTGTCTTCTTCTTTGAAGGCACTACGCAAACGGTCACGAATTCGCTGACCATGACGGGCACCGCCGGTAACCTGCTGACGCTTAGCTCGTTGACTGAGGGTGTGCAATGGAATATTTCAGCACCCGCGACACAATCCGTCAGCTTTGTAAATGTTCGGGACAGCAATAACACCGGGTCAATAATTACGCCCGCGAGTTCGATAAATTCCGGTAATAACATCGGCTGGAACTTCATCGTAACCACGCCTGAGATTGATGTAACGCCGCCGAGTCTTGCGTTCGGAAACCAGGAGATCGGCGTGGCGAGTACGCCGCAGCAGGTTACGATCCAGAACACCGGAACAGCCGACCTGAATCTGGGCAGCATCACGACCGGAAGCGCGACTTACACTATCCAAAACTCTCCGGCGAATACGATCATTGCCCCGGGCGGACAGGCACAGTTCACGGTTACTTTTACACCGATCGACAGCTCGACGGTAAACACCAACCTGACGATCATCAGCGACGATTCGGACGAGCCCAGCGTTGATGTTCCACTTTCCGGCACCGGAGCGACCGGCAGGTACCGGAGCGCGGCGACGGGGCTTTGGGCTGACGCTTCGACCTGGGAAGTTTCGGTTGACGGCGGGACGGCCTGGAATCCGGCAGCCGGATCACCGGCCAGCGATGACGATACGATCACCATTCGCAGCGGACATGTGGTGACCACGACATCTGCCATCGCGCCCAATGTCGATCAGTTGACGATCGATTCGGGCGGCACGCTCACACAATTTTCTGGTCTCGTGACTGTTGTCAACGGTCCCGGGAACGATCTTGTAAATAACGGAACGCTGAATGTTACGATTGGCGAACTCGCTATCAACGGCCAGTTAGTAAACAACTCCACTGCGTCAATCAACGATATTGTGCGGCTCAATGAAGGCGGCACGGCCGGCGGTGCGGGTACATATACCTGGAATCCGTTTGCCCAACTGCATTTTGAAAATGTCTCTGCCCCATACATTGTTGATTCGTCGGCAACCTTCTGGCCGGCTCTGAGCGGCCCGCAGGATATCCGCGTCAACGGTGCGGGCGGGGTGCAAATGGCTGTCGCCCGAACCGTTACGTTTATCTCGATCGGTGCAGGTGTTACAGGCGCCGGCAATCTTACGATCACCGATCTGGCGTCGATCAATGCGGGAGGTTTTGTGACAGGTTCGCCGACCTACAGTTCGGGGTCTTCGCTTGCCTACAACATTGGCGGACCTTACAACCGCGGCGACGAATGGCTGCCGGGTGCGACAAGCGGAGCGGGCGTGCCAAACAATGTCGGTGTCGGCGGTTTGACCGAACTCAATTTGCCCAATGGAACGACGAATCAGGAGTTCCTGATGCTCGGCGACCTGAACATCGGGCCGGACGGAATCCTTTCGATGGGTGCGATGACGGCGGCGTTGCGCGTTCGCGGCGACGTGACGATATCGGGCGGTACATTTGAAGCTTCCAGTACAAATCCCGGCGACCTGTATGTCGGCGGCGATTGGATCAATGCCGGTACGCTCAATAACAACGAACGGCTCGTCGAATTTGACGGTACCGGGACGCAGGCTATAAGCGGAAGCACCGACTTTGGACAGCTCGCGTTTCGTACGACTACGCCGCGAACGATTACGTTCGAAGCCGGTTCGGTCCAGCAGGCGGTCAACTCGCTGACCTTTACGGGAACGGCGGGAAATCTATTGACGCTGCGTTCATCTTCCAACGGAACTCAGTGGGGACTTGCTGCTCCGCTGAGCCAGAACGTCAATTTTGTCGATGTGCGCGACAGTAACGCGATCTTCGGGTTCACGGTCAGTGCCTCGAATTCCGTAAATTCACTCAACAATGTTAACTGGAGCTTCGTCGTGCCCAATCAGCCGCCGGTGATAAATACAACCGCACCCACGACGGCGACTGAAGACGTTGCATATGTATATGACGCAAATGTCACTGATCCTGACGGACCGGGTGCAACGTGGAGCCTGCTCGGAACGCACACTTGCGGCGGAAGCATCAACCCATCGACCGGAGAATTTGCGTTCACGCCTGTCGGGCCAACACCTCCTGCTAGCTGCGTCGTCGCGATTCGCGTCGATGACGGCGGAACGCCAAATCTTTTTGCGACGCAAAGCACGACGGTAAACATCACCGATCTTCCCGAGGATGGGAATGCACCCGTTGTCAGCTATACGCCGCTGTCCAATATTCCGGTCGTTTCCGATCAAACTTTGATCGTAACCGCCATCGATGATGTGGCTGTGACCAACGTAAGCATACATTGGGAAAATAACGGTGGGCAGAGCGGTTTTGTTACCAATGTTTGCCCGCGAATAGGTGTGACCGACACATTCACCTGCGTTATAGATTCGGGCGTCGGACCTCATGAAAACGGCGACGCTATTTCTTATTATGTGTTTGCTTCGGACGCCGCAGGGAATGAAGCCGCTAATCCCGTTGGTGCTTTACCGCTTGCCGGGCCGCGGAATATGTACACAGTCGGTTCGGGCGGGACCATCGACGTGAGCATTCTAAATACGTTTGGAGAGATCGAGGTTGGGCCGGACTTTACTTTCAACGGCGATGCAACCGTGACCGGAACATTGGCGATGGATGGCATGCTCGACACAGGAGCATCGACCCTCACTTTAGGCTGCGACACGGCGATAGTAGGCGCAAGCGGAACAGGTTATATCGTTGGCACGGTCGAGAAGGCATTTTGCTCGACGGGCAGCTTTACGTTCCCGGTCGGAACAGCGGCTGACGGCAGCTTTGCTTCCGTTAAGGATACGGAAGGCTCTCTTCCCGAATACTCGCCTTTTGTCGCCGACGTTACAAGTGCAACGCCGGGTTCGTCGCTTACTGTTACTGCGATCGACGGTTTGATGTCCGGCGTAAGTTCGAGCCATGCAGCTACCAGATGGTGGCAGGTGACCGAGAGCGGCGATATTACCGCCAATATTTCATATACCTATCTCGATCAGGATGTCACGGGTAATGAAGCGGCGTTTAAGGTGCTTCGTTCTACAACGGTTACGACCGTTTATCCCGGCGGAAGTGTTGACACCGGTACCAACACAGCAAGCGCCCCGGCGGTGACTGAGTTCAGCGGATGGTCGGCAGGGTTGCTTGCACCGACAGCCTCGAATGCATCGATAGGCGGAAGGGTCACGAACGCCGGCGGTCGCGGGTTGGCGAGTGTCAGCGTAACGGTTCGGGATATGAACGGCGAAAGAGTCGGAACGGCGCTGTCTAGCTCATTCGGCTATTTTAGCTTTGAAGGCTTGCCGACGGGAGCTTCATATATCGTAACGGTCCGTTCGAAGCGGTACCTATTCAGTAACCCGAGCCGCATTATTTCGCTATCTGAGGATCTCGGCGGTGTTGATTTTGTCGCCGAGCCTTAAGCGGCGCGTAACATTTCTGTTAAGAATCGTGGCTGTCATTTTGAAACGGTCGCCTGCGGGCATATAATCGTTCAAAATCAACAGACCGTACTCTAAAATTGCATTTTTCAGGAGTGAAAGAGCTATGAAAAGATCTTCAATTGTATTTATTCTCGTGTTCTCAATGGTGAACGCGATGTTTCCGCTAATGAATTCAGGCCAGAAAGCAGCTATCGACGGCTCCACGGAATTGGACGCTAATTATTTTGCGCTTTCGCCGTCAACCCCGTTTCTTCAAGATTGGACGAATATTGGTTTGATAACCGCTAACGATGATTGGTCCGGTGTGCCGTCAATAGTAGGGCATCACGGAAATGACCTAACCACGACTATCGGAGCTGATCCGCAAACCGTTTTGGGAGACGGTGGGGCCACAACGGTGGATGTGATCGCAAATCAGACCAATCCGGCAACTCAAACAAGTGGCGGCGTAGCAGAGTTTGAGATCACGAATCCGGTGGGTGCATTACAGGGATCGGGTACGGCTGACGCCCCGTTCATCGATATCAGATTGAACACAACGGCGTGCGCGGCACCCGCGAATACCCTGAATGTTGCTTATAAGGTTCGTGACGTGGATGCGGCCGCCGATGATGCCGTTCAGGCCATAGCTTTACAGTTCCGAGCGGGAACAACGGGTGACTACACTAATGTTCCGGCCGCCTTTATAGCTGACGCGACAACCGGTGGCACTGCGACACAAGAGACAAATACCTCGGTTCCTTTACCGGCGACGGCTCAGGGTCAGGCGAATGTCCACGTCAGGGTGATGACGATCAATGCCTTCGGCAGCGATGAGTGGGTCGGAATTGATGATATCAATATTTCGTGTGCGGCCAGCGGCGGCAATCCGGGCACCTTTGCGATGGCGGGTAACCTGGCCGATACGCCCGAAACCGCTACTAGTGCAAGTTTCGCCGTGAACCGAACCGTGGGTACCACGGGAAGCGTGACCGTCAACTATACATTCGGCGGTACAGCGACAGGAGGAACGGGAGCGTCGTGCGGCGGTGCCGATTACGACAATTCAACCACTTCCGTTATTTTCAACGATGGCGAGACAAGCAAGAATATCACGATCCCGTTATGTGACGATGCAGCAGACGAGCCGAACGAGACCGTTACTGTGACCCTTCAATCGGCAACGAATGGCGGTACGATCGGTTCACCGGCAACTGCGGCCGTAACTATTCTTGATAACGATGTTGCTGCTCCTGCGTCGATCGGCGGCAGAGTAACGGATGCTTCAGGACGCGGTGTTGGCAAGGCGAAAATAGTCATAACTACTTCATCGTCCACCCTTCCTGAAGGCGGCAGCAGTGTAGTTGCCATTATCTACACAAGCAGCTTTGGCTACTACACGATCAACGCCTTGCCGACAGGCGTATCCTATACGGTTACGGTCGCTGCGAAAGGAAATTCGTTCTCGCCGAACAGTCAGACTTTCATTCTTAACTCCGACAATTTCGGTGTGAATTTCCAGGCACAGCCTTAAGAACTGCAAAGAGCTAGACGGGAAAAGGGCAGGAAATTTCGTTCCCGCCCTTTTCTTTTTTTTTCGTCATCAATGTTAGTTCGACTTCGAAGCCGTGAAAGGCATTACGCCGAGTCCAGGAACATCGAGCGTACCCGTCATCTTGACGCCATCAAGCTTTCCGTCCATTTTGATCATCATCGGTTGGCCCTGAATCTCCGCAGCAAGGCTGCTGGTTACACTTGTTCCACTAACCTTGCCCTTATCGAAGGTGCCGTTGCCGGCTTCTGACGACATCGTGCCGGTAAAATCGGCCCCGTTCTGCTTGAATTCACAAGAAACCTCGATAATTTGTCCGCCCGCATCGACCGTGAGCGTCCATTTTCCGGTGATATTTCCCGCAGGCTCAGCGGTGGTATCGACAGGTTTTGCGAGAGTAACGGTTTTCGGATCGACGGTTATCTCTTTCAGGCGCTTTGCGACTTCCGGCGTCATCGATTCCTGAAAACGTCCGCCGATGTGCTTGGCGAGGAATTTCTCGCTCGTCGCAACCATTGCCATATTGTTCACCGGTCGCGCGAACCCGTGGCCTTCGTCAGGTGCGACGAGATATTCGACCGGATAGCTTCGGCTTTGAAGCGCGAATACGATCTGATCCGATTCGCGTTTGTTCACCCGCGGATCGTTAGCACCTTGCACAACAAGCAGCGGTGTTTTGATCTTGTCCGCATAGGTCAGCGGCGATTGCTTCTTCATCTGGGCCAAACCTTCAGGTGTATTCGGGTTACCCATTCGCTTGTAAAAGATCGTGCGGATCGCTTCCCAATAAGGCGGAATTGCTTCGAGCAAAGTGACGAGATTCGACGGCGGAACGATCGCCACTGAAGCAGCGTATTCATCCGGCGTAAACGTCACGCCAGCGAGTGCCGCGTAGCCGCCATAGCTTCCGCCCATAATTGCGACGCGCTTTGGATCGGCAATACCTTGCTCGACCAGATATTTCTTGCCCCAGGTAATATCGTCCTGCATCTTCTGGCCCCATTCGTTGTTGCCGGCGTTTAGGAATTTTTTGCCGTAGCCCGTCGAGGCACGGAAATTTGGCTGCAAAACGGCATATCCGCGATTTGCAAGGAACTGAGCATACGGATGATAGCCCCACGAGTCGCGTCCCCACGGGCCGCCGTGAATGAACAAAACGGTCGGCAGATTCTTGCCCGACGATCCTTTCGGAATCGTCAGATAGGCGGGAACCTCCATACCGTCAGACGACTTGTATCGAACCGCCTTCATTGCCGAAAGGGCCGTTCGGTCAAGCTTTTCACGCACCTGATACAGCGTTTTCAGATTCTTTGTCTTGCGGTCATAAAGCCAAACGGTTCCAGGATCGACGTCGCTTGATGAGACGATTATGAACTTACTCTCGTCTTTGGTCGCAGACTGAAAAGAAACGTCGCGGTCACCGAGTGACTTTTTGATGTGTTTGTAATCTGCTTCAAACTTCTTGTCTTTCCAGTAGATGCGGTCGCGGTCGTCCTCATAACTTGTAGCTATGATCTCGTCGGTTATGTCGGAGAAATTCGCGCCTCCGAAATCGACCTTGCCGAGCGGATCGCTTTCGACCTTGGTCACTGCTCCGGTCTCGGCATCCATCAGAACGAGTTCGATCAGATCGAGGTCGCCCTTGTTCGTCTGCATATAGACACGCTTATTGTCTTTATGAAAACGAACGGGCCCGCATGTTTCAAAGGCGTTGCAATCGTAAATCTTCGTTGCTTTGCCATCGGCGGCTACTTTTAAAATTTCCGTGTCGCCGTTCTGCGCAGAGCGAACCGCAAGCCGAAGGTTGTCCGCGTTATCGAAAACCATTCCCTGGTAACGGTCGCGGTTTTCGCTGACGAGCGTTCGTGTTCCGTCGGAGATCTTTACTTTATAAAGGTCATGCCACGCCTTGTCGCGTTCGTTAATGCCGACGTAGATCGCATCGGGATCGGATTCCGGAACGGACTGGATCATCGCCCGTATGCCTTTTGCTTCGGTCAGATTTCTTGCGGTCGGAACGTCTGAACCAGCGGCGGGTTTGTCAGCCGGATTCACGGCATAGACGTTGAAATTCTCATCACCGCCTTTGTCCTGAACAAACAAGATGTACTTGCTGTCGTGCGACCAGAAATAGTTTCGAACCGGGCGCGCCGTATCCCCCGTCATCGGCCGGGCCGCCGTGAACGGTTCATCAACACCCTTCACCCAGACGTTCATGGTGTCTTTATACGGCTTGATGAATGAAACGTACTTGCCGTCCGGCGAGATCTGAGCACCGGCATATTCGGGATTTCCGAATATTATTTCCCGATCGATTAGCGGCGGAAGTTGTGCAGATACGACCGAGGCGGCAAACGAAAAACAGAGCAACAATGCAATGTGTGTGAATTGGATTTTCATATGTTTTGTTTGTTCAAAGCGTTCATACGCCTCTTTCAATGGAAATGTTCGTTAGAAATGTTGCGAAATATCGCCGTTCCAACGCGGCTTTTTGAATTTCGATTCGCTCCAGTAATCACGAATTAATTCGATTTCAGGCTCCAAGCCTTTTTCCAGAACGACGGTGACGACATCGAAACGGTGCTTCATATCGAAAACGCCGAACATCCGTTTGTAGATTCTCGCCGTCCGGGTGATCTGTCGCTGCTTCCGCGTATCGACCGCCGATATTGGGTCGGCAAACTCACGAGATCGACGCGTCTTCACTTCGATGAAGCAGAGCGTTTCTCCTTCCAGTGCCACAATGTCTATCTCTCCGGTGACTTGAACGCCTTTTGAATTGCGGCCGATCGGTGCCCGGAAGTTTGCCATTACAACCCGAAAGCCTTCGCTTTCGATAAATTCGGCGGCAAGTTTTTCTCCACGCGAACCCGTCGAACTTGTGCCAACGGTTGCCGTGCGTTTATCCTGATGTGTAACAGAAAGAACTTCAGCCATCGTCAAAAAAAGGGGAATAAATGCTTCGCGATTATATCAAAGATATTTCAGGTGCAGTAGTTATTGTGTGTCTGGTCACTGTGACCGCTGTCTGCCAAACGCCTACGCCGACCGCGACACCGGTGGCAACGCCGCCGCTTCCGCAGATCGTTCAGTTTGATAAGCCGACTGTAATTTCAATTGATCCCAAAACGCTGCCGCCTCCGAATGCTACGCCGAGTGCGTTTCGAAGTTCACGGCAGATCGCACAGCCTTCGAGTGCAAAGCTAAGCGTTCCTAAAGGATTCAAGGTGAACGTGTATGCCGAGGGCGGATTTACATATCCGCGATGGATGGCGCTGGCTCCGAATGGCGATGTTTTTGTTGCCGATTCGCGGGCGAATACTATTGTCGTCCTTCGCGACAAGAACAAGGACGGCGTAGCGGAAGAGAGATTCGTTTGGTCGAACAAACTAGCCCAGCCATTCGGAATGGCATTTCATAAGGATTGGTTCTACGTCGCTAATACCGATTCGATAGTTCGGTTCAAATACAAGTCCGGCCAGACGACTGCCGACGCGGAACCCGAAAAGATCGTCGAACTCACGCCAGGCGGCTATAACCAGCATTGGACGCGAAATATTCTTTTCTCGCCGGACGGAACGAAGATGTTCGTTTCGATCGGTTCAGCAACCAACGTATCGGTCGAGGCCGATCCGCGTCGGGCGGCAATTTCCGTTTACGACCCAGACGGCAAGAACCATCGAATTTATGCCGGCGGACTGCGGAATCCGATCGGCTTAGCATGGAATCCAAAAACCGGCGAGCTGTGGACAGCCGTAAATGAACGCGACGGTCTCGGCGACGATCTTGTGCCCGACTACGCGACCTCGGTGAAGGAAGGCGGATTCTACGGCTGGCCATTCTCGTATCTCGGACAAAATGAAGACCCGCGTCGGAAAGGCGAAAATCCAGTTCTTGTAGGTAAAGCAATTGTTCCCGACGTTCTTTTCACATCGCACGTTGCCGCTCTCGGCATTCAATTCTACTCAGGCAAAATGTTCCCGAAAGAGTATCAGGGTGATGCGTTCGTCGCGTTTCACGGTTCGTGGAACAGGCAGAAGTTGTCCGGCTACAAGATCGTCCGGATCAAGTTCGACGCGAAAGGCAAACTTGAAGGGAATGCGTTCGAAGATTTCGTCTCAGGCTGGCTGCCGGACGAGGCCTCCAACGAAGTCTGGGGCCGCCCGGTCGGACTCCTAGTTCTTTCGGACGGTTCGATGCTCATCACCGACGACGGTGCGCGAAAGGTCTGGCGTGTCAGTTACGGGAAGTGATCTGTCTGTTGGGGTACGCGATAGGTTACGAGTGAGCCGTAGCCATTCTCTTTATCGACGAAAACTTTTTGAAAAGTTGCTTCCAAACTGCCTCAGTAAAGAAAGCGCAGTTTCAAATCACATAGCCCTGAGTTCTGGCGGTTCAATTCGTGCCGCTCGCCAAATCTCGACCGCAAGGGCAAGCCAGAGGGCAAAGGCTGCGTAAAAATCGATTCCGACTACGAGGAATAGCCGTTGCATGGTTGAGCCAGGAACAAGCGGCAAGACAATCGTTGCGACTGCGACAACAACGAGGGCTGATAGGGACATCCTAGATCTCTTGGCAAACACGCTGGACAGCAAAGCGGCAACGGGGACGAACATGGCTGTGAAATAAACGATATTTGTCCTGGGGCCGGCAAGAAGCGAGGCGCAGATCACGAGACCGAGTTCATGGAACAAATATCCGTCAAAGCTGATTTCAGACTTCCGACCCTGACGGTTTCTTCCCGCGCTCCAGATCAAAGTAAATGTTATCAAGAATATGATGAAGGCAATGCTCCAGCTGATCGATCTTAAAATTCGAACGTCATAATTGGCGATATTTACATTGCGATAATTCTTATCTGATGTCCGTTCATCATATTTTATCTGAGAAAAGTAACGCACGACCTGGCCGTGTATCGAGAGATTCGGCGGACCGTTCAGTTCATAATAATCAGAAGGCTCAACAACATGTTCATACCATTGCCGGTGGATCTCGAAATTTCTAGTGATGCCTAGATAGAATGAGGGAATCACCACCATTACGATAAGGAATGCACAAGTAAACCCAAGAAACTTCCATTGCTTTTTGATCGCAAAATAGGGAAGAGACGCGAGCGGAAAAAGCTTGAAAATGGTTGCAAGAGCCATCAGCCAGGCAGCAATGAAAATCTTTCGTTCGATGAGCAAACAGAATGAGAGAGTGAACAATGCAACAACGATCAAATGTACATTCTGATATTTCAGGGCGATCAGAATATATTTCGCTGTCAAAACAACTGCTAGTCCGAGGATCACGCCCTCCCGACCGAACCTAAGGATTGGAGACCGAAGCAGCTTCGATAGGCATTGAAACGCGGCCACGCTAGCCGTAACAGACAACGCCGCCCACAGAAAAGCGGCGATCGTCGGCGGAAGCAGGGCAAATGGTGCAAACACAATAATGAAAAATGGCGGGTACCGATAGTCCATTATTGGCCCGTTCGCAAAGTCGGGCGCGTAAAAATCCGTCCGGCCGTTTAAGATAGAGATGCCCGAGGCGTAATAGACCCAAAAATCCTGTTTGGTGAAGTAAACGGTAATGTAGGCGGAGCAACTAACAATAACGACTAAGAGGATAATCCATCGGAGAGTCCGAACCCGCGAGGTGGTATCGATATTTTCATCAGCGGATGTAGAAGATCTCATCGACATCAAAACGCCGGTTCTTCGTAAATACCGTACACGTCACGCAAGGCGACGCAGACCTCTTCGACTGTTGCGTACGCAGCGACGGCTTCGATGATGGCGGGCATCGTGTTCTCGTTTGTGTTGGCGGCTTTTTTAAGTTTTTCGAGGGCGTTGCCGACTGCTCCGTTATCGCGTGTGGCCTTTGTGTGAGCGAGGCGTTCGAGTTGGTGAGTGCGGACGTTTTCATCAATTTGGAGAATGTTGAATCGCGATTCACCTTCTTCCATCACATATTTGTTGACGCCGACGATGACCTGTTCCTTTCGCTCGACAGCCTTTTGATATTGATATGCCGATTCTTGTATCTCTCGCTGCGGGAATCCGGCCTCGACCGCTTCGACCATCCCGCCGAACCCGTCGATCTTCTCGAAATAATCCATGCAGCCATCGATCATTTTCTCGGTCAGCGATTCTACATAATAGCTTCCGCCGAGTGGATCGACCGTGTTGGCTACGCCAGTTTCTTCGGCAATGATCTGCTGCGTGCGAAGAGCTATCAAAGCCGCTTCGTCGGTCGGCAGTGCGAGTGCTTCGTCGTAAGAATCGGTATGCAGTGAATTCGTTCCGCCGAGAACACCTGCGAGAGCCTGAATCGCAACTCGAGCGATATTGTTCAATGGCTGCTGTACGGTTAACGAAACTCCGGCGGTCTGCGTGTGAAAACGCATTTGCATCGTCCGCGGATTGGTCGCTCCGAAGCGTTCCTTCATCGTGCGTGCCCAGACAACGCGTGCGGCGCGATACTTCGCGATCTCTTCGAAGAAATCGTTGTGGGCATTGAAAAAGAACGAAAGTCTCGGCACGAATTCATCAACGTCCATACCGCGATCGACGCCGTATTGAACATACTCCACGCCATCGCGAAGCGTGAATGCAAGCTCCTGCAACGCTGTCGCTCCGGCCTCGCGGATGTGATAACCGCTTACCGAGATCGGATTGTATTTCGGAACGTGCTTGGTTGTGTATTCGAATGTGTCAATGACGAGTTTCATCGCCGGTTTGATCGGATAGATCCATTCCTTTTGTGCGATGTACTCTTTCAGAATGTCGTTTTGAAGAGTTCCGGAGATCTTATTGAAATCGGCTTTTTGTTTTTCAGCAACGACCAGGTACATCGCCAAAAAGATCGGAGCTGGAGCGTTGATTGTCTGTGAAACTGTTACAGCATCAAGCGGAATGCCGTCAAACAAAACTTCAAAATCCGCAAGCGAGGAGACCGCTACACCGCATTTTCCGACTTCGCCTTCGCTAAGTGGCGAATCGGCGTCAAGGCCCATCAATGCCGGAAGATCGTACGCAACCGACAGACCGGTCTGGCCGTGCTCCATCAAATACTTAAAACGTTCGTTCGTGTTTTCAGGTGACGAAAAACCTGCGAACTGCCGCATCGTCCAGAGCTTGCCGCGATAACCTGTCGGATGAATGCCGCGTTTGTACGGAAACTCGCCCGGGAAACCGACATCAATACCGTCGCTCTCGGCGTCCGTATAAAGACGATCGACCGGCTCGAGAGAAATGCCCTCGAACGACTGCTTCCGTTCTGCTGTCCGTTCGAGCACTTTGCTCAATGTTTCAGCTTCCCAACGCTGCTTTTCCGCTTCGGCTTCAGTTACAGCTTCTTTTATCTCAGGTGACATGATTCGCAATTGTTATAACGGTATAAACGCCAATTTTATCACAATTTCGCGTTCGAGACGTGCCGCATCCATTCCTTCATTTGATTAATCTCGGTCGTGACAGTTCGCGACGCAGCAAGCAAAACAAACGTGAGAATAGTTCCAAGAATCGGGATCGCGTACATCGCCGTTTGCAGGCCGTCGGCTCGGAACGGTTCGAGTGCCGCCTGCGACATCTCGACGACTCCGGCGGCAGTCGCCGCGCTCTTCGTGAAATAGTCGCTCATCAATCCCGTTGCATACGGCCCGATGGAGGCTCCTAGAACATACATCGCCAAAAAGTAAACTGCCATTGCAGTGCCGCGAAGTCCAGGCTCGGTTATGTCCTGAATAGTCGCGTAAACGGTCGAATAGTAGAAGTACATCAGCCCGCACGCAAGACCCATCAGCAGGAGAAACAGCGTAGTATTTCCTTTGGAAACTCCCAGTGCAAGATACGTCGCGGGAACTGACAATGCGATCGCGGCTGCCCCCAAGAGCATTCTGCCGTTGGTTCTTTTTTTCATCACGAGGTCGCCGATATAACCGCCGATCAATAGCCCCGGTGCGCCCATCACGCCGTAAACAAGCATCGAAACCAGATTAGCCTGCTGAATATCCAGACCGTGATAACGCATCAGATACGGCGTGATAAAGGCACCGATGGCGTACATATTGAAGTTATGAACGGCACCGGAAATGATGATCCAGCGCATGGTCGGCGAACGCAGTATATTCAAATAGGCTGAACCTTCGCGGCGTTGAACGCCGATGTTATGAATTTCCGCGGAACCGCGAACCGGTTCGTGGACGAACCACATCGCAATGGCACAGACCACACCGGGAATTCCTGCGACCAGAAATGCGGCTCGCCAACCGTATTGCTTTGCGACAGTTCCGCTAACTGCGAAACTCAGAGCGACGCCGACAGGCAGTCCGAGCATAAATATCGACAGCGCCTTTGCACGCCAACTCGCTGGAAACAGGTCGCCGATCAAAGAAGTTGCGGCAGGTGCGCACGAAGCTTCTCCAACACCAACGCCAAGACGCAATGCAAAGATCTGCCAGAATGATTGAGCCAGACCTGATGCAGCGGTCAGCACGCTCCATACAAAAACACCAGCCGAAAGGATGCCTTTGCGTCCGATCTTGTCAGCAAGCACGCCCAAAGGAAGTCCGACAAAGGCGTACAATAGGGTGAACGCTGTTCCAAGCAGCCCGAGCGAAGCGTCGCTTAAACCAAACTCTTTTCGGATCGGCTCGCCCACGGCACCCAGAATCTGCCGGTCAAAAAAATTTAGGGTGTTGATCGCAAAAAGAACTGCTAATGCGTAAGCGATACTACTTTTGGTAACTGATTTGGATTCATCCATAGGGGTCAAATTCGGAACGCCAACAACGCGGCATGGTTCGTGGGCATCAAAATTCTAACTAACGACGCTTGCAAAAATCCGGCAAAATCGGCAAGCTATCTTTCGCCGTATGAAAGGCCTTTCCTTAACCTTGCTCGTCCTCTCAGTTGCTGTCGCTTCATCGTCGATGTCGTGTGGCGTATTTCGTTCCTCGAACAATAATGCTAACGGCTCATCGAATGCAAATGCGCCGCGCCGGAATGCTCCGGATGCTTCCGCGTCACCAAACGACAGTGTCGAAGATCTTAGGTCGCTCATCAACGTACCATTCGAACCGGAAGAGGTCCTCTGGCGAACATTTTCCGAAGGTGCAAATGGAGCACGGTTGACCGCTGTTTTTCGACTCAAACCGGAAGACGCACGTGCGTTTACGGCTCGAACAACAGAAACCTCCACCGGACGAGGCGTTCGGTCAAATGTTGAGGAATGGTACCCGCCGGAACTTAAGGCAATGGGCGAAACAAGCGGAGAAATGATAGTTACGGGAAATTCATATCCCGCGACGGAATTTATTCAGTCGCCGTACACAAAAGGAACTGTCTTGATAATCCCCGAAACCGATTACGTCATCCTCGAACTACAGGAAAAGTAGTTCAGTCCCTTTCTTGCAAACCTTTTCAATGTAATAGTTTGGCAAAGCTATCTGCATATTTCGGAACTTCTCTCCCGTTTCTTTCCACACCGAGTTTCGTGTTAGCATCGAATATATTTTCCGATGCTCTCGATGCGGTTTTCTTCGTTAAAAGTACTCACTTTGCTGCTGTTGTTCGTTTCCGTCGGAATCGCGCAGCGCACAAACCCCGTTGAACGTCAGGTCGCTAATCCGATCACCGACACTCCAAACATCAATCCGATCTCGACCGAACAAAATATCTCGCCGCAAAAGGCAAAAAAATCCGGTGTTGCCCCGGAAGGCGGATCTGGTGAACTCGTAGTTTACTCCGAACGCCCGTCGGTCGAAGGCACAGACGGTAATCGGATTCTCAGACATGAAGGAAACGTCGATATTCGATACGGTGTTTACCGTCTTCAGGCGGAGAAGGTTGCCATTTATGAGGCGACCGGAAAGATCGAGGCGGAAGGCAGTGTCATCTTCGACCAAGGCGACGATCAGCGGATCACCGGTGCCGTTGCCGTTTGGAACTACAGGACCAAGCTCGGATATTTCGAAGATTCGACGGGATTCACGAACCAGACGAACGACGGAACCGTCCTCTATTTTACAGCCGAACGAGTTGAACGCATTTCGCTGGACGAGATGATAATTCGGAAAGGCGAGTTTACCGCTTGTGAAGAGGCGGTGCCGAAATGGTCATTCACCGCTGATGAGGCCCGCGTAAAGATAAACGATCGCGTGCGTCTAAAGGGAGCGAAGTTCCGTGTTAAGGACGTTCCGCTTTTGATCGTGCCCTTCGCATCGATCCCGATCAAGGAGCAAGATAGAAGTTCTGGATTTCTAACGCCGTCATTCGCATATTCTGCAAGTAAAGGGCTTAGGCTTAGCGGCGCGTATTATCAAACACTCGGTCGCAGCGCTGATGCCACCGCGCGTTTTGATGTCTTTTCGGCGCGCGGCATCGGATACGGCGTCGATATTCGGACGCGTTGGAATTCCAGGTCGTATCTAAATGCCGGATTTTATGCCGTGAAAGATCGAATACTCGGCAAGAGCGCCAGCCCCGAAAATCCCGATCAAGGCGGTTCGACTGTCTATGCAGAAGGCGTGCATTACTTTCCGAACGGATTTACCGCCGCCGTTGACGTGCGGTTAACGTCAAGCCTTGCCTTCCGACAGGTGTTTCTTGACGGCGTTCAGCAGATAATTTCCCCGATCGAAGTTTCCCAGGGTTTTGTAAACAAAAGTTGGGGGAACTACACGATGAACATTCTCGCGCGATCTCAGGTGATCTCGATACCGAATGTTCGGGTCAAAACAAAGAACTTACCGAGCGTGAATTTTGAGAAGCGGCCTTCGATGTTTTCATTTTTGAACGGAGTCTATTTTTCGTTCAAAACAAGTTTGGAGGGTGTTTCGCGTCAGGAAGACGTTGACGACCTCGCACTTTATCAAAAAATGACAGGAAGCGATCCGACGGTTTCTCCGGCCCTCGGTCAAAGGCTTGACGCATACCCGCAGGTAACGATTCCATTTCGAACGAAGTATTTCAATTTCACCGCTACGGGCGGCCTTCGGGCAACATACTATTCGAATTCTTTCAACGCCATGCGTCAGGTCGTAGGCCGGAATTTGGTGCGCAAATACGGTGAGTTTGAGTTCGACATTCGGCCGGTTGCGCTGGCGAAGAACTACTATGGCAAAGACGACGTTTTTCGTTTCCGCCACGTCATCGAGCCGTATGTCACTTACAGATATATAAAAGGTGTTGACGAGTTTAACCGAATCATTCGTTTCGACCAGCTCGATACGATCGCCGATACGAACGAGGTAGAATACGGGCTGATCAATCGCTTCTACACCCGCCGATACTCCGAAGCGGTCACAACGGAAGCCCAAACCCGTTTGGCCGAATTAACCGCGACCGAAGAAAAGCCGCTTTCGGTTCAGCCTTACGAGATATTTACGTTGATCCTGCGGGGTAAATATTTCTTTGACGAAACTTTTGGAGGAGCGTTGGTCGCCGGACAGCGCAATCAACTGGCTCCGATGACCGCACTGAGTTTCTATACCTTTGGCGGCGTTCCTCGAAAGCTGTCGCCGTTAAATGTTGACGCGACTTATCGGCCGCAAAAAACGATTTTCTTCAATTCACGACTGGACCTCGGAATGAATAACGACGGCTTGAGAGCGATCTCCGCAACGGTCGGTTACGACACGCCGCTGGTAAAGATATTTCAGACTTTTTACTACACGCGCGCGGTCACTTTGATGCCGTCGCTTGCGCAATACGCGAATGCCGCCGGAAAGGAACCGGGAACTCTTCGCGGTTCGCAATGGAGTCCGTCAGTGTTTCTGGGTAATCGACAAAAAGGATTGTTCGGCGGAGCTTCGCTTTTCTTCGACTTTGAGAACAGCCGTACTCCAAAAAGCTCACCAATGATAAGCTCCCTATTTCTCCTGGGTTACGCTTACGATTGCTGCTCAGTCTCAGTACAGTATTATACCTTTAACGTCGGCGCACGTTTTGAGAATCGTATCTCATTCGGCTTCAAATTGAACGGCATCGGGGCAGTCGGTTCGGAACAGTTCGGCCAGGGATTGAGATAGGCATCCTTTCCTGACCCCATTCTTTCCTAAAACAAAAAAAGCAGACCGATTGGCCTGCGTTTTTCGCGGGAGAAAAGCAATTTGTCACTATTCACTATTCACTATTCACTATTCACTATTCACTATTCACTATTCACTATTCACTATTCACTGTTAACTGTTCACTTAAGAAATAGTGACCGGATAGTCTGGGGACCAGTTGCCGTATTCGACGCTCTTTTTGATGAAGACGGCGCGGACTCGGCCTTTTTCGGGATCGCCGGGAGTTTGCGGCGTCACCGTGAAGGAGTTTGGCATATTCGTAAAGAAAGCCACGGGTGCAAAGGGTTCGCCTTCGCGTGCATATTCCACACGCATCGCGTCAAAGCCCTGCATGCTGCCCGAAAGATTGACCGAATAGCTTGAACCGGCCGAGGTCTTCAGGTTCGGCATCACATCTACCTCAGGTTCCGGCCCGATCTCGGCACCGACTATCCCGAGATCTTCGCCCATGCTGTCCGTATAGCCCGGATTCGCTACTATCTGTTCGCGTAGCGCCTGAAACTGTGTCACAACTCCGCGTGTAAAGGTCAGCGAAGGCGGTTCGGTAAATGGCGGAGCCGCCGGTGCCAGCGCACCTGTTGGTTCGCCGTAGAAAACCTCTTCGCGCCAACCCGTAACGGCTTGCATCGTCGCCTTCGATTGATCCGCATAGTTCAGCGCCGCAATAAAGTAATCGCACACCGCCGTTGCCGCCGCAACCTGCGGCACCGTCCAGCCAAGAGCCGTCTGATAAAGACCGATCTTGGCGTTAAAGTTCTGAATTAAAAGCAGTTGCTCGGCCAACGGGCCGGGCCAATAATACTTTCTAGCCATACGTAACTATCTCCTTTAGATTTGAATTTCTAAGGAGTCTTCGTGGAAAGACGATACCAATTTATTGATTTACTCTTAGGCGGGGAACTGCTTGCCGGAACGCGAGAGGAGAATGTGCTTGACAGTGCAACCCCATCTGCCATAAGGTTTCTCCAACAAAAAAGAACAAGCGCGTGCATTGATCTTCCTGAGCGGCCTTTTGTATTAGCTGCATTCCTCTTTGACCAACCGCTGCACATGTGACGGCAGCGAGGAGTTTACTGTTATGCTCTCTCGGTTTTTGCAGTCCGATGTTGGACGACTCGTTTTCTCAAAGTTCACGGCACTTTTATTGATAACGGCGATGGCGATGCCGTTATTTTTGTTTTCGGGGTTGGCTGCGAAGGCTGAGCGTCGTAGAAAGGTGAAAGAAACTCCGACCGTGAAACACGCGCCGCCCGAACCGTTTTTCATCGGCGGCAGAGACGAGACGACTTCGTTTCGAACGAACATAACAGTCGGGATTGCCTCGGCGGTTGTCTCGACGCTTTCGATGCTCGGCAGTTCCGATCTATCGAATGGTCAGGACAAAATAGTCGCGACGAGCGAAGAAAAAACAGAACCTCAGACAAATACAAATCCTGAAAACGACGTTGAAGAATCGTTACCAAAAGAAGCGATTGAAACCATTGCTGAAACAGAAGAAGTCGCGCCTGTTGTGCTGCCGCCTACTCCGGCAGGAACGGCTGACTTTGATTTTGATTACGACGGAAAATCGGATCTGGGACGATGGCATGCGGGCAGCACGGAATTCAAGGTCAGGTTTACCGATGACGGAACCACGGCCAGCACGATAATCGGGACTAGTGGAGCCAAGCCCGCACCGGGAGATTTTGACGACGACAACATTTACGATGTCATGGTCTTCAATAACGGGACATGGACCGGGAAGAAAAGTTCGGACGGGACTGCATTAAGTAAGACCGGTTTTGGAGCAAGCGGAGATAAACTCGTGGTCGGTGATTATGACGGCGGAGGAAAGTCTGACCTTGCGTATTGGCATGCGGCTGACGGAACCTGGAACATTGCGACTGGCGAATCCGGATTCGCGACCACGTTAACACCGGTCGCTTGGGGGAGCACAACAGTAGGGGATATTCCCATGGTCGGAGATTTTGACGGCGACGACAAGACCGATCTATCGGTATTTCGTGCGTCAACCGGAGATTGGTGGATCTTAAAATCCACCGGCGGCACGCTGACCAAGTCGTGGGGAACCGATGGAGATATTCCTGTGCCTGCCGACTATGACGGCGACGGCATTGCAGACATGGCTGTGTGGCGACCGTCAACCGGCACATGGTGGGTACTCACGAGCAGTTCGGGGTTCGTATCAAACTTCGCACAGCAATGGGGATTTTATGGCGATCAGCCGGTGGTCGGAAACTATCTTGGCGATGGATCGGCGGAACTTGGTGTATGGCGGCCTACGACCGCGACGTGGTACTTCTTTAACCCGGACAACGGATCAAGCTCGGTGATTCCATTCGGGGCAAACGGAGACTTTGCAATACCTTCCGCTTTTATCAAACAGACAGGCTTTAACGTGCCCGCCGATGATCTCGGCGAAGTGAAACTTTCGCCAAAGAACGCGACCGGATCGACGAATCTCTACTCACAAAACTTTTCGTGGGGAACGAATCTTGTAAGTTTGCCGGGGCGTTCGGGTCTCGATCTCAATCTGGGTATTGGTTACTACTCTCTGGTTTGGACAAAAGTCGGCAGCACGATGGTTTTTGATGCCGACGCAGCCAGCATGACGCCAGGATTCCGATTCGGCTTTCCGATGATCGAAGCTCCGTTCATGAACGGACAAATGGAAAAGTTCACGTTCATAATGATAACTTCATCTGGACAGCGAATCGAATTTCGCGAAACAAGTGTCGCCGGAGAATTTGAATCCGTTGATGGCAGCTATACGTTCCTTAAACTTAAGAATGCAGCAACGCCGAACGATCCGGTCGATGATCTGGAATTTAGTGTCAGGACAACCGATGGAACCTTGATGAGCTACTCGTGGTTAGGCGGTGCTTACAAGTGCAAACTCATCAAAGACCGAAACGGCAATTACCTCAGCATCGCTTACAACGAATACGGCGATCTTTCGACGATCACCGACACCTTAGGCCGCATCGTGACGGTAAATTACAATTCCGAACTTTATCCCACGACGATCACGCAGACCTGGAAAGACACTAACGGTGCCGGTGGAAATGTCCAGCATACATGGGCAACGTTTACATACGATGATCTTGAGTTTCAAACGGATTTCGAGGTAGCTTCGGTACCCCTTGAAGTTGCCGGACCTCTCAACGGCCAGGAAAGAGTCGTCCTGAAAAAGATCACTTACGCCAACACGAGCTCGACAGAATTTACTTACAACACTTATGGCCAGATATGGAAGATCGAGAATGATGCAGACGACGATCACAAGTTGAACCACGTCCGCACGAATCTCCAATCACCCTCTGCGAATCAACCGGATTGCCCGCGATTTACGGAAACATATTCGTGGGTCGAGAACTTTAATGTCGATCCCGAAGACGGAACGCCTACGGAAGCTGAACAAGAGATATTGATCGAGAACTCTGCTCCGACGAACTCGACCTATACGGTTTCGGGCGGTTCTTCGCAGAACACTTCCGTCGTCGAGGTCGAAATGCCCGAGCATCCCGACGGACTTTATCAGATCATGCACTTTGGCCGTGCAGGCAGTTGGAATGAGGGTTTGCCCATTGCAACAAGAGACTGCATAGGTTCAAGCTGTGCGGCAGAAAAACGCTGGACGTGGACAAACTGGACGCAGGATAATACAGGCGTGGCATATCCGCTCAATCCCCGAGTAACCGAAACGCGCGTCGGCGACGGCACGAACACAAAACGCACAACCGTCGATTACCACGTTTACGACAGCCCGAATCAGACGGTTTCTAAGTTTGGACTTCCGAGCGAAGTGAAGACCTACAAAGCCGATCTATCCACCGTGATGAAGCGCACTACGATGGAGTATGACTTTACATCTACGTATCTCGACCGGAGGATAATCGGACTTCCCACCGAAACAAAGACTTATGGTTGGAGCGACGGAACGAGTGCGGAGCAATATACTTCGCGGACTACGTATGCGTACGACCATGATGATGATTTCGCTACCGAAGGCCTGAATCAAAATGTCTCGCCTGTGCAGCACGACGGCACTAACTATCCGACGACTCTTTCGGCGGGTCGAGGCAATCTGACGAAGGTAACGAAATGGGACGTGACAGATGACGACAACACCGCGCTCGATATCGTCACAGAGATGCGCTACAACAAGGCCGGTTCCCTCGTCGCCCAGATCACTCCATGGGACGGTTCCAGCACGCGAACAACAAAGATCGCTTACGCCGACAACTTCAATTCCAGTCCCGGAGTTTCAACGTATGCATATCCGACGACAATAACCGATCCGGCGGGATTTGCATCCACGGTCAAATACCGTTACGACATCGGAGCAAACATTGAAGCTCTTGGGCCTGCGCCGGACGGAAATACATACGGAAAGAAATCGACGCGGGTCTTCGACAGCATTGGACGGCTGGAAAAGAATTCGATCTATCGATATGCGTCGAGTACCTGGACAGAGCATGCTTACACTCGTTACGAATATCCTTCGAGCGGGATCGAGTCGAGGGTTTATAATACTCTCGTGGATGTTGACAACGACGGAAACATTGCCGAGGACGAAGTGTTGACCACTTCGCTCTTCGACGGCGCGGGCCGAGTCAGAAAAACGCGAACTGCTCACCCCGGAAGCACCGGCGGTTTCTCTGCCGTCCTCACCGAATACGACATTCTTGGAAGAGTTAAACGGGCGACGGTTCCAACGGAAGTTGATTCTGGTTGGAACCCCGACGGTGACGATTCTGCGTTCCTTTGGAATTCGAACGAATACGATTGGATGGGCCGCGTCGTCAGGAAGATCGCGACAGATGGTGCCGATTCGCCGACGCCGAACGCTTCAGATGTGTTCATCACTTACGCGGGTTGCGGATGCGCCGGAAGTTTGGTTACCACGATTAAAGGCGAAGAGATAATCGAAAAGACTTGGAACGAGAGCAGCCCGACGTCGCTCGGACGGCGGACGCAAAAGCTGTATCAGGATATTCTTGGGCGAACGATCAAGTCCGAGATAATGGAATGGGACGGAACCACTCCGTATCTGACAACGGAAACATCCTTCAACGGACGTGACCAGGCATTGACGGTCGAGCAGACGGATGAAGATGCTGAGGTAACACAGACCACAACGATGTCCTATGACGGTCACGGGCGATTGGACGAGAAGCACATTCCTCAACAAGACGCTGAGGCTGAAACTTCGTATGGCTACAATCCCGATGGAAGCGTATCGGGCGTAACCGACGCGCGTGGCGTAATTACGAATTACGTCTATAACAACCGTGGCCTTGTAACGGACATCACATGGAATGTCGGCGCGACGGGAATTGCTGATCCTGCCGATGTCGACATAACTTACGACGATGCGGGCAATCGTCTGACTATGACCGATGGTTTGGGAACGATGGCTTACGAATACAACTCACTCTCGCAGATGACCGCCGAGACAAGAGATTTTACGGATACGCTCACATACGCGCCGAACGGCGTTTACCGTCTCGAATATTCCTATCACGTCGGCGGTCAGTTGAAATCTCTCGAAGACCCTTATGAGGACGTGATCAACTACGGGCGCGATAAGAGCGGAAGGATGTCCTCGGTTACCGGAAGCAGCTACGGCAGCGTTACGAGTTATATTTCGAGTCCCGAATACAGAGCGTGGGGCGCGCTGAAATCCCTGTCGTTCAGCAACGGTGCGGCGACGGCGACGACGTTCGATAGCCGCCTGCGACCCGACACCTTCGAGCTGACAAAGAGCGGGCTTGGGAACCCGATAATGGATAAGGATTACACATATTACGCGGACGGCAGCCTTAGAAAGCTGGAAGATCACCGGAACGACAAGTTTAACCGGCTGAACACCTACGATTCGATGGGCAGGTTAATTACGGCTAAGACCGGAATGGAAGCACGGGGTACGACGGCAACAACACAGCAGTTGGTGGATGTCCCGTATCGTCAGGCATTCCAGTACAACGCCTTCAGCAATCTTGAAGGCCGCACGAATTGGCATTGGGGCGTGCAGCCAAACGGCTCCGAGGGTTCAATGGTGAACAATCGCAGAGATCACGTTAACTGGACATATTCATGAAAAGGTCAACTGGGGGTAAGTGGTTTTGTTTGTTGAGTTAGATAGAGGTGTATTGACGGGAGAGATGTTGGGGTGGAGACAACGTATCTTTCCTTACTGACGGATTTCGGATCTGGTT
>Ga0307505_10000280_pt1 | contig 60585 bp, 50 predicted proteins | sample 23_S_MG_FD_202183 | JGI IMG/M metagenome (GOLD analysis project Ga0307505, IMG submission 202183) | Soil microbial communities from Populus trichocarpa stands in riparian zone in the Pacific Northwest, United States - 23_S | ecosystem: Environmental > Terrestrial > Soil > Riparian zone > Trees...
CGATGATTCCGACACGCTACAACCCTGAACAGTACCTGCCGTTCGCCATCCCGGGCATCGGCGTGATGCTGGCGATCATTCTGATCACCTTACTGGGCTTCTTCACCGCCAACCTGCTGGGGCGGAGCCTCATCACCTACGGCGAGGGACTTCTCGGCCGTATGCCGCTTGTTCGCACGATCTACAGCGGCCTGAAGCAGATGTTCGTAACCATGCTCACGGACAAGGCCGCCACCTTCAATCAGGTTGTACTCATCGAATACCCGCGACGGAATCTCTGGTCGCTGGCTTTCGTCTCCTCGGCCGCCAAGGGCGAACTGCGCGAGGTGCTGACGGACAGCGAAAAGCGCGAAGACGAGATCATGAGCGTCTATGTGCCGACGACGCCGAACCCGACATCGGGCTATCTCTTGTTCTGCAAGCGCAGCGAAATGGTCGAACTCGACATGTCGATCGAGGACGCGGCGAAGCTCGTCATCACCGCCGGCCTCGTGACGCCGGAGTATCACAAATACATCAAGAAGCCGGCCGACCGGGAGCGCGTCCTGCGCAAGCGTCCCGCGACCGTCGACTAGCCGGCCTCGATCAACCGCACAGCCTCATCGCGATCGAAGAGATGCAGCAGGAGCCGCAGCGCACGCCCGCGCTCGGTCTCCAATGCGGGATCGCGCGCCACGATCATCGCGGCGTCCTTACGCGCGGTCTCGAGCAGATCGCGGTGCAACTCCGGCCGCGCGATCTTGAAGCCGGGCAGACCGCTCTGCCGGGTGCCGAGCACTTCCCCTTCGCCGCGCAAGGCGAGGTCCTCCTCGGCGATTTCGAAGCCGTCATCCGTCTCGCGCATCTTGGCGAGCCGCCGCCGCGCGGTCTCGCCGAGCGGCGCCTTATAGAGCAGCAGACAGGTCGACTGGTCGCGACCGCGACCGACACGTCCGCGCAACTGGTGCAACTGGGCGAGCCCAAACCGCTCCGCCTGCTCGATCACCATGACCGTCGCTTCAGGCACATCGACCCCCACTTCAACGACCGTCGTGGACACAAGGATCGGTGTGTGCCCCGATGCAAAGGCTGCCATCGCGTGGTCACGGTCTGCCGCACGCATCTGGCCGTGGACTAGGCCGACCTTCTGGCCAAAACGGGCCTTCAGGAAGCGGAAGCGCTCCTCGGCAGCCGCAAGATCGACCAGTTCGGACTCCTCGACGAGCGGGCAGATCCAGTAGGCGCGGGCACCGTCACTGACGGCCCGCCCGACGCCATCGACGACTTCTTCAAGCCGGTCGAGCGCAACCGTTCGCGTGTCGATAGGTGTGCGGCCTGCCGGTTTTTCCCGCAACTCCGAGACATCCATGTCGCCGAAATAGGTCAGTACCAGCGTGCGCGGAATTGGCGTGGCGGTCATGACAAGGAGATCGACCGCGTCGCCCTTGGACGCGAGCGAGAGCCGCTGATGGACGCCAAAGCGGTGCTGTTCATCCACCACCGCAAAGGCAAGATCGCGGAATTCCACACCCTCCTGAAAGAGCGCGTGGGTGCCGATGAGCAGATCGATTTCGCCCGCTGCCAGTTCCTCCAAGAGCCGCGTTCGCGCCGGCCCGCGCTCGCGCCCGGTCAGGATGGTGTGCCGGATACCCGCGGCTTCAGCGAGCGGTGCGATGCGCGCATGGTGCTGACGCGCGAGAATTTCCGTCGGCGCCATGATCGCTGCCTGCCGCCCAGTTTCGATGACAGCGGCCGCAGCAAGCAGCGCGACGACCGTCTTCCCCGATCCCACATCGCCTTGCAGCAGCCGGAGCATTCGGGTGTCGTTGGCGAGATCGTGCGCGATCTCATCAAGCGCCTTGCGCTGTGAGTTGGTAAGCGAGAAGGGGAGCGCCGCCTCGATCTTCGTTCGCAGTCGCCCGTCGCCTGCATTACGACGCCCGGCTTCACGCTTCATTTCACTGCGCAGAAGTACCAGCGCCAGTTGATGCGCCAACAACTCGTCATAGGCGAGCCGTGCCCGCAGCCGCGACTCCGGCGCCACGTCCGTCGGTTCGCTCGGACTGTGCAGCAATCGAAGGGAGGCGGCGAACGGTAGAAATCCGCGCGCCTGGACAAATGCCGCGTCCTGCCACTCCGGCAGGTCGCGCAGCCGCGCTACGGCGCCGTTCGCCGCACGCCGCACGAGCCCGGCGCCTAGTCCTTCGGTCAGCGAATGGACTGGCTCGACCTCGGGCAGGTCGGCCAAGCCCTTCTCGTCTAACACCCGGTCCGGGTGCACCATCTGCAACCGGCCGTCATACATGCCGACTTTGCCCGAGACGTAGCGCGTTTCTCCCACGGGCAGCATCCGCTCGACTCGCTCGCGCGGAAGATGAAAGAAAACGATCTCAAGCGTGTTGGTCTCGTCGGAGGCGATCACCTTGAACGGCGCCCGGCCGCGCCCCGGAACGTGCCGCTCGACCTCGACCTTCACCGTCGCGATCGTGTCCGGCTGCACCTCGCCGAGCTTCGGCCGTGCCCGCCGGTCGATGGCCGCATGGGGGAGGTGGAAAAGAAGATCGATCACCCTCGGCTCGGCGCGGTCCAGGAGCTTCCCGAACGGCTTCATGAGCTTCGGACCCACGCCCTTCAGGGTCGTGAGCGGCGCGAACAGGGGATCGAGGAGGGCGGGGCGCATGACCGCGCGAAGGTGGCCAAGCCGCGCCCGAGTCGCAACAGGCCTGCATCCACGGATGGCTGACTTTGCCACACTCTGCCGCTATAGAACCGCACCCGGCCCGTCCGGGCTTTTGGCGTTGAGGACATGGACTTGAAAGACGGCCCCGGTGGCCTCGACGAGCGCCGCCGTAAACTGCGTTACCGCGCCTGGCACCGCGGCACGCGCGAGATGGATCTCGTGCTCGGCCGCTTCGCCGACGCGACGCTCGCCGTCATGTCCACGGCGGAACTCGACGCTTTCGAGGCGTTGATGGAGGCGCCGGACCCGGACCTGTTCGGCTGGATCGTGGGCCAGACACCAGTCCCCGCGGCCCACGACGGCGCGCTGTTCCGCCGCCTGATTGCATTTCATCAGGCGGGCGAAGGAGTCGCCCGGCCATGAACAATCCGATGCTCCCCGCCACGCGCCTCGCACCCGGCAAGGCGCTGACGATCGCGAGTGTCCCGGACGGCTTTCAGGGTGTCGTGGTCGCCGACCTTGCGCGTTCCGTCGCTGCGCGCGGCAAAAGCACGGGCGCAAGCATCGTGGTGGTTTGCCGCGATGCCGAGCGTCTTGCCGCTCTCTCCCGCGCGCTCGAATTTTTCGCGCCCGAAATCGAGACGGTGTCGATCCCGGCCTGGGATTGCCAGCCCTACGATCGCGTGTCGCCGAACGCAGCCGTCTCGGCGCGCCGGATGGCGAGCCTCTCGCGTATCGCGCGCAGCCAGATGCAGGCCGGCGCCATCGTCCTCACCACGATCAATGCTGCGCTCCAGCGCGTGCCCGCCCGCGCGCAGGTCGCCGCGCAAAGCCTTGTGCTTGTGCCGGGCCAGGTGCGGCGCATGGACGACATCGTGCGCTGGTTGGAGACCAACGGCTTTTCGCGTTCCTCGACCGTGCGCGACGTCGGCGAATATGCCGTGCGAGGCGGCATCGTCGATCTTTACGCTCCCGGCGCGTCCGCGCCCATGCGTCTCGACTTCTTCGGTGACGAACTCGAATCCGTACGCGCATTCGATCCGGAAACGCAGCGCACGACCGAGCAACTTCACGGCCTGGATCTCGTGCCCACGAGCGAGGTGCAACTTGACGACGAGTCGCGCCGTCGCTTCCGCATGAATTACGCGGCCGAATTCAGTGGACGTGCAGCGGGCGACGCGATTTACGAAGCCGTCAATGATGGCCGCCGCCATCCCGGTCTCGAGCACTGGCTGCCGCTTTTCGTCGAAAAGCTCGAAACGATATTCGACTATCTGCCCGGCGTTCCGGTCGTGCTCGAACCGCTGATCGAGGAAGCCGCGCGCGAGCGCCTGAGCCAGATCGGCGACTACTACTCCGCCCGCATGGAAGCGCTCGAGGCGAACCAGCAGCCGGTCTATCGGCCGCTCCTGCCCAAGCGCCTCTATCTCGCCGCTGATGAGTGGAGTGGGCTTCTGGACGACGCCGCGCTCGCCCGCCTGACGCCGTTCACGGTGCCGGAGAGCGCAGGCGTGATCGACGCGGCGGCGAAGCCGGGTCGAAACTTCGCGCCCGAGCGCGCCGACGAAAAGCGCAATCTGTTCGAGGCTGCCGCCGAACACGCGCGTCACTTGCTGGGGCAGGGACGGCGCGTCGTGTTTGCTGCATGGAGCGAAGGCTCTCGCCAGCGCCTCGGGCAGTTGTTGGCCGATCATGGTCTCGCCGACCTGCGCCCCGTCGCATCCTGGGCGGAGACCGTCGCGCTCCCAAAGGGCGCCTCCGGCCTCGCCCTCCTCGGCCTTGAAACGGGCTTCGAAAGCGAGCAGGCCGCCGTCATCTCCGAGCAGGACATTCTCGGCGACCGCCTCGCGCGCCCGCAGCGCCGCCAGCGCCGCGCGCAGGACTTCATCGCCGAAATCACGAGCCTGGCCGCCGGCGATCTGGTCGTCCATGTCGATCATGGCATCGGGCGCTTTGTCGGCCTGAAAACCATCGAGGCGCTCGGCGCGCCGCACGATTGCCTGGAAATCCATTACGCGGGCAACGATCGGCTGTTCCTGCCGGTCGAGAACGCGGACCTCCTGTCGCGTTACGGTTCCGACGAGGCGGGCGCGGAACTCGACCGTCTCGGCGGCGCCGGTTGGCAGAACCGCAAGGCACGCATGAAGAAGCGCGTGCTGGAGATGGCCGACGCGCTTCTGCGCATCGCCGCCGCCCGCCAGTTGAACGAAGCGCCGAAGCTCGTGCCCCCGCAAGGTCTCTATGAAGAATTCTGCGCTCGTTTCCCGTATGAAGAGACCGAAGATCAGAAGAACGTAATCGACGCGGTGCTCGACGATCTCGCCGCGGGCAAGCCGATGGATCGTCTGGTCTGCGGCGACGTCGGATTCGGCAAAACTGAGGTGGCGTTGCGTGCCGCCTTCGCCGCCGCACTGAACGGCAAGCAGGTCGCCGTGGTGGTGCCGACGACGCTGCTGGCGCGCCAGCACTTTAAGACGTTCTCGGAACGCTTTCGCGGCTTCCCGGTGCGGCTTGGGCAGGCGTCGCGGCTCGTTTCGTCGGCGGAATTACATAAGGTCAAGCAGGGCATCCGCGACGGTTCGGTCGACATCGTCATCGGCACGCATGCGCTGCTCGGCAAGTCGGTCGCTTTCAAGGATCTCGGTCTCGTCATCGTCGACGAGGAGCAGCACTTCGGTGTCGCGCATAAGGAACGCCTCAAGGATCTGCGTGCCGAAGTCCATGTGCTGACGCTGACGGCCACGCCCATTCCGCGCACGCTGCAACTGGCGCTCACCGGCGTGCGTGAGTTGTCGATTATCGCGACACCTCCCGTCGACCGACTCGCCGTGCGCACCTTCGTGACGCCCTTCGATCCGCTCGTGGTGCGCGAAGCGCTGTTGCGCGAACGCTATCGTGGCGGCCAGGCCTTCTATGTCTGCCCGCGCATCGAAGACCTCGCGGGCGCGCGCGACTATCTCACCCGGAACGTACCGGAGGTGCGTATCGCGGTCGCGCACGGCCAGATGCCGGCCAAGCAGCTCGAAGACATCATGTCGGCCTTCTACGAAGGACAGTTCGAGGTGCTGGTTTCGACCACCATCGTTGAATCCGGACTCGATATTCCGACCGCGAATACGCTGATCGTACATCGCGCCGACCGCTTCGGGCTGGCACAACTCTATCAGTTGCGGGGCCGGGTCGGGCGCTCCAAGACGCGCGCCTACGCTATCTTCACCCTGCCGGCCGACAAGCCGGTGACGGCGCAGGCCGAGAAGCGCCTCAAGGTGCTGCAATCGCTCGACAGCCTAGGTGCGGGATTCGAACTGGCATCGCACGATCTCGACATTCGCGGCGCGGGCAATCTGCTCGGCGACGACCAGTCCGGCCACATTCGCGAAGTCGGCTACGAACTGTATCAGGAAATGCTGGCCGAGGCCGTCGTCCAGTTGCAGGCGGGCGTCACCGCGCCGGCCGCGGACAAGTGGTCGCCGCAGATCGCCGTCGGCACGCCGGTCATGATTCCGGAAGAGTACGTTCCGGATCTCTCGGTCCGCCTCGGTCTTTATCGGCGTCTTGCCGATCTTGAAGACCCGGCCGCCGTTGACGCGGCCGCCGCCGAACTCGTGGACCGTTTCGGACCGCTGCCGGACGAAGTACGCACGCTGCTTGAGATCGTCGCGATTAAAGCGCTCTGCCGCCGCGCCAATGTGGAGCGCGTAGAGTCGGGCGCGAAGGGGGCAGTCATCACGTTCCGCGACAGCGTATTCGCCAACCCCGAAGGCCTGATCTCATGGATCACCGACGGAGCGTCCGGTGCGCGCGTCCGTCCCGATCAGAAGCTCGTTGTCTTCCGCGATTGGCAGAAAGTCGGCGAGCGCCTGCGCGGCACCAAGGCTGTTCTGGAAACGCTGGTTGGTTTGGCTGAGCGAGCCAGGGCCGCCTGATTAGGCAGCCGGCGCCTTTTCCTTGCCGAGCGCCTGATCCATCGCGCTCGCCAGTACTTCGACTTCGTGCGCGCCCGCGACCGAAATCTTCTTGCCGAACACGAAGAAGGGAACACCGCCAATGCCTGCGCGTGCCGCGGCCTGCGCTTGCCGTTCGACATAGCGGCGGTCGCGCTCGGTCAGCAGATCGCGCCGCATCTCGTCGGCGTCGAGGCCTCCCGCACGGCCGGCGACCACGAGCATCTCTCGATCCGAGAGATCGCCGCCTTCGATGAAGAACAGCGAGAAGAGTCTTTCGACAACAGGCCCGGCTTTACCTTGTTTCTGCGCCCAGCCGATGACGCGGTGTGGATCAATCGTGTTCGGCTGGCGATAAATCTTGTCGAACCGGAAGTCGATGCCGGCTTCCGCGCCGAGCGTGACGAGCCGCTCATGGCCGGGAGGAAAGCGTTCATACACGCCGAACTTTTGTCCGATGTAATCGACGCGCGGCATTCCATCGGCCGGCACACGGGATTCCAGGAAGTAGGGGACCCAACGGATATCAGCCTTGATCTGCGGCCGATGGCGCAATGCAAGTTCAAGCCGCCGCTTCCCGATGTAACACCAAGGGCACACGACATCGGATACGATGTCGATCGTCAACGGAATGCGGTTCTTGTTGTTGCCTTCAACCGGCGGCACGGCGTGCTGTCTCCCCCTTGGCGGCATCGACGACGAGTTGCGTGTGTCCCGCTGCCTGCAAAGCTGCGGCAGCCGCTTTGGGATCGGCCGCCTCAATCCGTAAACGTTCGCCCAGCAACGGGTCCTCTATCGCCGAAACCTTAACGTTTTCGCCAATCGACGAGAACCGCGATTGCAGATCATCAAGACCAAAACGTAAACCACCGACCGAAATGACGCGTTCGGGTCCTGTCTCGACGACAAGGCTCCCGTTCCCGTTGCTCCGGCACCGGAAACCGGTGCGTACGAAGCCGTCGGCGTCCCGCGCCATCCGATAGTTACCGAGACCCGGCGGATAGGACTCGCGCGGCACCATCGGGCCGCGGAGCCAGATTTGGGCGCCGCCCAGCTTGGCCTCGACCACGACCGGTGCGCCGACCATTCCCGACGGCGCGGAAATCGAACCGACGGGAATGAGCGTGGACGATCCCGGATCCTCCCGCATCAGGACGACCGCACCGATCTCGCCAAAGTTGTAAAAATCGACAACACGAGCGGCTTTAATGGTCGAGAAATCCAGTCCGTGTGTCCGGTTGCTGCGGTGAACGGCGACACACGACGCGAACGCCGGGCTCGTCGCCGTCGCGAGCGGTTTCAGAGCCGCGGCCGGCGCGATCAGATGCGCGCGCTGTTCGGGTCCCGATGCGCCGAGCATTCGCGCCTGCGGGTCCACGAATTCCAAAGCCCCGCCCGAAAGCAGCCAGGGCACGAACGCTGCGCCGAGTCCGGCGAGCGAACTGAGCGGCAAGGCGGCGAAAATTGCGTCGCCGGATTCAATTCTCGCTTCGAGCAGCGTCGCGAGTCCGGCCGCCAGCCATTGCGCATCGGAGCGGCCCGAGGCAAAAAATCCTTCCGCATCCGCATCGAACGTAATCAACGAAACGGTCGCGTCCGAGTATGAATTTGAGAGTTCCGGATGCTCCGAGAAATCCTCGCGGTCGAGCGGCACCAGTCCATCCGGCACCGCGTCGCCGAACGCGCACGGAAAGCTCAGATCGAATAGCTCCGCAGCAGCCTCACAAACGACCTCTGCCGGCCGCTCGTCGTTCAGCCGTGCCAGCGTAATGACCGCCTTCGGGGATACCCCCGCAAGCGCCGCGACCAGATCGGATCGTCGCCACAACATGGGGACGGGTGCCGCGATATAGCCGGCCCGCACGATGGCCAGCAACGAAATCGCGGACTCGACGATATTCGGCAACTGGACCGCAACGACGCTGCCTGCCGGCATTCCGAAGGCGCGTAATTTCCTGGCAAGCCGATCGACGCGCTCTTCGGTCTGAGCATAAGTCAGCCGCAACGGCGTGCCGTCCGTGAACGATGCGCGGTTGGACGGGTCGGCGAGTGCAATGGAATTCGGACGCGTAGCGACATTGGACCGGAACAGGCCGTCGAGCGTGACGCCGCCCGCGAGCGACGACGCAGAGGATTGCGTCATTGTGCGCGCCCCCGCCACCAGGTTTCGACGGGTGAACCGTAGAGCGACAGCGTCTTCGGGCGTTCGATGGAGGGCCAGCGTGCGATCCACTGCTCCGGCAAATGATAGAGCGGCAGTACATAGAGGCCGGAGATCAGCACGCGGTCGAGTGCGCGCACGGCCGTCTGGAACGACTCGCGGTCTCGCGCCGCGAGGAGCGCGCCGATCATCGCGTCGATCGCAGGATTCATTGCACCCATATAGTTGCGCGTGCCGGGAACGCTTGCCGCATCCGAACCGAAGTAGAAGGCTTGCTCGTTGCCCGGCGAGAGCGACTGCTGCCAGGTGTACGGCATCATGTCGAATTCATAATTCAGCCGCCGCTGCTCGAATTGCGCCGCATCGACAAAGCGGATCTTCGCGGCGATGCCCGCACGTCGCAACATGCTCGTGTAGGCTAACGCCAGGCGCTCATCGTCCTTGGTCGCAACCATGATCTCGAAGCTGAACGGGGCCTTGCCTCGGTCATAGAGCGTGCCGGCGCGAAGCTCGTACCCCGCAGCGGCAAACAGCTCGAGCGCGCGCTTCAGCCGTGTACGGTCCCGGCCGGAGCCGTCAGAAACCGGCGGCTGATAGGTACCGTCCATCACGCTGCTGCTGACCGCATCGGGAAAAGCCGCCAGCAACTTACGTTCCGTTTCGCTTGCCGGCTGTCCCCGGGCGGCGAGTTCGGAACCTTCGAAGTAACTCGCGGTGCGCTGATACGCACCATGAAAGAGATTGGTATTGGCCCATTCGAAATCGAACAGTTCGATCAGGGCTTCGCGCACGCGACGGTCTGCGAACAGATCTCGACGGGTGTTGAACACCAGCGCCTGAAACGGCTGTGGCTGCCCGGACCTGATCCCTTCGCGAACAAGCCCGCGCTCGCGCGCAGCGGGGAAATCGTATTGCGTCGTCCATCGTCCGGGATCGGTTTCGAAACGCACGTCGTATAAACCGCGTTTGAACGCTTCGAACCATGTGTTGGCGTCGCGGAAGAAATCGAAGCGAAGTTCGTCGAAATTGTAGTAGCCGCGATTGACCGGCAGGTCGCGTCCCCAATAGTCCGGGTCGCGTTTAAGCAACACGCTTTCGCCCGGCCGAACCTCTGCAACGCGATAGGGTCCGCTGCCGAGCATCGGTTCAAGCGTCGTTTCGTCGAATTTATTCCCGTCGACCGCATGACGCGGCAGCACGGGCATCAGGCCGAGAATCAGCGGCAATTCGCGGTCGGAGCCCTGACCGAATTCGAACCGTACGCTGCGCTCGCCTGTCTTCTTCGCTTGCGCGACCTTTGCATAGTATGTGCGATGGTTGGGCCGCCCCTTGTCGCGCAGAATCTGCCAGGAAAACAGCACATCGTCGGGTGTCACCGGCTTCCCGTCCGCGAAACGCGCTTTCGGGTTCAGATGGAATTCGACGTAGGTGCGTTCGGCGTCTGTCGCGACACCTTCCGCGATCAGCCCGTAGAGCGTGAAGGGCTCGTCATAACCGCGCGCCAACAAGCTCTCGATCACATAATTTCGCATCGGCTGAAATGCATTGCCGCGTACGATGAGGGGGTTGAGACTGTCGAACGATCCTAAAATGGCCTGCGTCAGCCTGCCGCCCTTCGGTGCGTCGGGATTCGTGTAGCGGAAACTGCTGAAGCCGGCGGGATAGGCCGGATCGCCATGCATGGCGATCGCATGGCGCGCCTCGCCGGCACTGGCGATAACGCCGCTCAATGCGACCACAAGGACCGCCTCTGCGAGCCCACTCCGGCGGAAGAACGGGCTAATCCCTGTCTGAAGCATCGCTTCCGATGCGCCTCCAGATCGCTCTCGACCCAGCCGAATCAGGTGCTAGTTTGCGTTCCCAACGATAACATGGCCGAAGCGCGGGGCCGCCCGCGTCACGGTCCTGCCTCATTTGGCGTTGAACAGGGCGCCGAAATCGCTTCTTGATCGATGATGACCCGGTGCGTGGGGCGCGCCGCGGGTCCTCGCAACAGACCCTGGATGGGGGATTTTGGAATGAAGTTTCGAACGGCCATTGTGCCGGCTCTGATGGTCGGCTTTGCGGTTGCTGCGGCGGCGAGTCTGGGGACGGACGCAGCGGCACAAACGAAGGACAAGGCAGCGCCGGCGCCCGCTCCGGCGCCCGCGACGAAAGCGGCTCCCGCCGCCCCGAAGGGCGCACCCGCCGCAAAAGGCGAGCAGCCAGGAATGCAACAGCAGGTCGCCGTCCCGTCGCCGTGGACGAAAATCTGCGAACGGGATCCGAACGCGAACAAGGAAGTCTGCCTGATCGCGCAGGATATTCGCGCCGAAACCGGACAGTTCCTCGCGTCGGTCGCGATCCGCGAAGTCGAGGCGGAACAGAAGAAGCAATTTATCATCGCGGTGCCACCCGGCATGCAGTTGCAGCCCGGCATGCGCGTCGTGATCGACCGCAACGAACCGCTGGCCGCGCGCTATTCGATCTGCTTCCAGAACGCCTGCTATGGCGACATGGACATCGATACCAAGTTCATCGACGTCATGAAGAAGGGGCAGGCATTGACTGTGCAGGCGATCAATCAGGTCGGCCGCACGGTGAACTACACGCTCGTCCTGAAGGATTTCGCCAAGGCCTATGACGGCCCCGCCGTTGACCCGAAGGAAATTCAGGCCCAGCAGCAGAAGCTCAAGGAAGGCATGCAGAAGCAGGCCGATGAAGTGCTGAAGAAGCTGGAAAACCAAAAGAAGTAGTCGCCGCATACGGCAATTATGAAAAAACGGCGCGCGTTTGGCGCGCCGTTTTTATTTAAGCGGACGAATTAGTGGGGCCGCTGTCCGCGCGCGCGATAGCCGCCGGTGTCGTCGGACGCGAAGCGCTCGTTTAGTTCCGGATGGCGAAGCGGCTCGCCGGATGTATCGGGGATCAAATTCTGCTCCGACACATAGGCGATATATTCGGACTCCGCGTTCTCTGCCAGCAAATGGTAAAATGGCTGATCCTTGTTCGGGCGAATGTCTTCCGGGATCGACTCGTACCACTCGTCGGTATTGCTGAAGGTTGGATCGACATCGAACACAACGCCGCGGAACGGATAGACGCGGTGGCGGACGACCTGGCCGATGCTGTATTTCGCTTGACGATGCTTCATGGCGACCGGGAGACTCTCACACAGGCGCCTTATAGTTACGAACCCTCCCGGAGGGGTCAATCCGCGCGACCGGTAGGTCACAACTGATAGAGCTTGCCCCGCTGCGGGTCCTTGGCTGCGACAATGCGCGCACGGTCGACCATCACCTTCGCCTGCCGCCAAGTTGCGTCATCCTGCATCTTGCCGTCGATCATGACGGCGCCCGAGCCGTCCGGCATGGCCTCGAGAATTCGCTTGGCGAACGCCACCTCGGCCGGGTCCGGGCTGAAGACGCGCTTGGCGATCTCGATCTGATCCGGATAGAGCGACCACGCACCGACGCAGCCCTGCACGAAGGCGGTGCGGAACTGCGCTTCGCAGCCTTCCGCGTCCGCGAAGTCGCCGAACGGTCCCCAGAACGGCTTGATGCCGTTCGCGACGCAGGCATCGACCATCCGGCCCAGCGAATAGTGCCAGAGGTCCTGCTGAAACGACGCCCGCGCGGCCGAGCCGGGATCGGCCACCACCTTGTAGTCGGGATGCCCGCCGCCGACGCGCGTGGTCTTCATCGCGCGCGAGGCCGCCAGGTCCGCCGGTCCAAGGCTCATCCCGTGCAGGCGCGGGGAGGCCGCGGCGATTGCCTCGACATTCGTGACGCCCTCGGCGGTCTCCAGAATGCAGTGAATGAGGATCGGATGCGTCAGCGCGTGCTTCGCTTCAAGTTGCGCCAGCAAGCGGTCGAGATAATGGATATCCCACGGTCCATCGACCTTCGGCAGCATGATCACGTCGAGCTGCTCGCCGACTTCGCTCACGATCTCCACGATCTCGTCGAATGCCCACGGCGTCGGCAATGCATTGATGCGCACCCACAAGCCGGTTGAACCGAAATCGACCGACCGGGCCATCTCGATGAATCCGCGCCGCGCGGCCTCCTTCGACTCGACCGGCACGCCGTCCTCAAGGTTGCCGAGCAGCACATCGACTTCCTTGACGAGTTCCTGCGCGCGCCCGCGCAGCTTTTCGTTATGCGGCGGAATAAAATGGATCATGCGCTCGAGCCGGACGGGCAGTTCGCGGAACGGTTCCGGCGCATCGATAGCGAGCGGCTTGTAGAAGTTGCGCGGCAGCATGGCGGGACCTCGATGCTCGTTGCAGAAGCCATAACCCACGTTCACCGGCCCGCATAGCTGGCCCGTTGCCCCCGCGATTGACCGCCGCGCGGCCGCCGTCTATCGCCTAGCCATTCCACGGCTTTTCCATTCATGACTGAAGTCCTCAGCCTCGCTTTGCCGTTCTTCGGCCTGATCCTGCTCGGCTTTGCGAGCGGGCGCTTTATGCAACTGCCCGAGAGCGGGCTCGCCTGGCTCAATTACTTCATCATCTATATCGCGCTGCCGCCGCTGTTCTTTCAGCTCGTGTCGCGCACGCCGTTCGAGCAGCTCGCCAACGGCCGCTTCATCCTCATCACCACGATGGCGACCGCTGTCACCTTCTGGCTCGCCATCGGCGCGGGACTCTGGTTACGGCGCGGCAATCTCGCGGAGGCCGCGATCGCGGGCACCGTCGGTGCCTATGCGAATGTCGGCTACATGGGGCCGGGCCTGACACTCGCCGCGCTCGGCACGTCGGCCGCCGTCCCGACCGCGCTCATCTTCACCTTCGACTCCGCCTTCTTCTTCGCGGCTGTCCCGTTCCTGATGGCGCTCTCCGGCATCGAGAAAGAACGCAAGCTCGTAATGGCGCTCAAGGTCGTGCAGCGCGTCTTCACGCATCCCTTCATCGTCGCGACGATCCTTGGCGTGATCTCCGCCGCCTTTCAAATTCGCCCGCCGGCCGCCATCGACAAGATCCTCGACTATCTCGCCAACGCCGCGGCGCCCTGCGCACTCTTCACGCTCGGCGTCACCGTCGCGCTGCGGCCGCTCGCCAGCGTCCCGCCGGAAATTCCCGCGGTTGTCGGCATCAAGCTCATTATTCATCCGCTGATCGCCTGGCTGTTGCTCTCGGCGGTCGGCGGCTTTGAGCCGGTCTGGATTTACACGGCACTCCTGATGGCGGCGCTCCCACCAGCGCTCAACGCCTATGTGATGGCGCGGCAATACGAGGTCTATGTCGCGCAGTCATCGGCCGGCATCCTGGTCGGCACGCTCGCGTCGATCGTGACCGTCACCGCGCTGCTCTATATGATCCAGCACGACATGATCGCGCCGAATCTGTTCCAGTGAGGACGACGATGCCGAGGCCGCTCGAAGGCGTGCTGGTTGCCGACTTCACGACGTTGCTGCCGGGGCCGCTCGCGACGCTGATGCTGGCCGAAGCCGGCGCGGAGGTGATTAAGATCGAACGGCCGGGCGGCGAGGACGTGCGCCGCTTCCCGCCCTTCCGGGAAGGTCATTCGGCATCCTTCGCCATTCTCAATCGCGGCAAGAAGAGTCTCGTCGCCGATCTCAAGAGCGAAAAGGACAAGGCCGAAGTATGGTCGTTGGTCGAGCGCGCCGACGTGCTGGTCGAGCAATTCCGGCCCGGCGTCATGGAACGTCTGGGTTTCGGTTATGAAGCCGTGCGCGCCCGCAATCCCAGGATCGTCTATTGCTCGATCTCCGGTTACGGCCAGAGCGGCCCGCGCCGCATCGAGGCCGGACACGACATCAACTACATCGGCGCGACCGGCCTGCTCTCGCTTGCGCCGGGGCCGCTCGATCGTCCGACCGTTCCGCCCGGCCTGATTGCCGATATCGGCGGCGGCACGATGCCGGCGGTCACGAACATTCTGCTGGCGCTGCTCGGCCGCGAGAAAAGCGGGCAGGGTACATACATCGACATCGCGATGGCCGATGCGATGTTCACCTTCGCCTGGTACGCACTCGCGACCTACCACACGACCGGTCGCAATCCGGGTCCGGGCGAGCTGCGCCATAACGGCGGCTCGGCACGCTACCGGCTCTATCCCACAAGCGACGGCAAGATCGTCGCCTGCGGCGCGCTTGAGCAGCATTTCTGGTTGGCCTTCTCGAAGGCAATCGGCTTGCCCGAAGCGCTGATCGACGATGAGCGCGACGTACAGGCCACAGCCGAGGCCGTGCGCAAGATCATCGCATCAAAACCCGCATCGCATTGGCAACCGGTCTTCGCCGCCGCCGACTGCTGCGTGACGATCATGGCGACTCTCGAAGAGGCGCTGCGCGATCCGCATTTCAACGAGCGCGGACTGTTCGCTTATCAGATTGCGCTGCCGGGCGGCGGCACCATGCCGGCGCTGCCGGTGCCAATCGCGCCGCAATTCCGTGGTGGCGAAAAGAACGTCGCCGCGCCAACGCTCGCCGAGAGGAAAAGCTAGACCTTCTCGCCCCGCATCAGGCTCGCCGGCCCGAGCCCTTGCCGCATGATCGCGCGCCGCAGCGGTCCGACGCGCGCAGCCACTTCGAGTCCCGCAGCTCGCGCCACATGCGCCGGCAGGAAGCCGGACAACAGCGAGCGATTAAACAATTCGACCGCAAAGGCCCGCGAGCCGACATCCGGCTTCCGGCGCTCCTCATAAGCAGTCAACACCGGCTCGCCGCCCGCGTCGTTACCGTGCCTGACCGCGTCGGCGGCCAACTCCGCGATCATGACGGCGTCACGGATGCCGAGATTCAACCCTTGCGCTCCGATGGGGGGGAGGAGATGCCCCGCTTCTCCGACCAGCGCGATCCGCCGCGCCGCCAATCGCCGTGCCGTTTCGATTGACAGTGGAAATTGGCCACGCGCGCCGTCGATTTCCATGCCGCCAAGAATCGAATGAGCACGCCGCTCGATTTCTCGTCCGAGCGCCACGTCGTCCAGTGCGCTCAGCTCTTCCGCCTGCTGCGGATCGACCACGCACACAAGGCTCGACCGTTGTCCCGGCAGCGGCACGAGCGTGAAGGGACCGGTCTCGGTGTGAAACTCCGTGGAAGTATTTGCGTGCGGTCGCGCATGCCGCAGGTTCGTCGTCAGCGCAACCTGCGGAAACTCGCGCCGGTCGGTCTCGATCCCGGCCGCGCGCCGGCAAACCGAGTGCCGCCCGTCCGCTGCCACGACGAGCGACACGGTCACTTCACCCGCGTCCGTTCGGAGCCTGACACGCTCGTCGTCCGCCACGACTTCCGTCACGGCTTGTTCAACGACATGAATCGCAGTGAACCGCCCGACGGCGGTGCGCAGTTCCTGCCGTAAAATCTCGTTCTCGATATTGTGACCGAATGCGTCGAGTCCGAGCTCCTCGCAGGAGAACAAGACCTCCGGCGCCCGCAGCAGGCGGTTTGTCGCGTCCACGAGCCGCAGCTTCTCGAGCGGTGCGCTCTGCGCTGCGAGCGCATCCCATGCACCCAGTTCTCTGAGCGCCTGCACCGAGCCGTCGAGCAACGCCGTCGTGCGCCGGTCAGGTGCCGCGGCCGGCGGTGCAAACAGCACCGTCTCGATGCCAGCCGCGCCAAGCGCGAGTGCTGCCACGAGCCCCGACGGCCCGCCACCCACGACGGCAATCTGTGCGCTCGATTTGTTGCCCATGCTCATCCCGGTCACGATTTCATAGCGCCAAGGCCGCATCGAGGCGAGGGCAGTACCCGCCGCCGTGCCGAAGGTGCTAAACAGGGTCAATAGAAACCCATCAGATTCAGATGTCCCCCCGCACCAATCGAATTGCCGCCTTTGCGGTCCATGTGTTCACCGCCTCCGGCGCGGCGGTCGCCTTCGGAGCGCTGATCGCCGCGATCCAGGGTGAGTTCACGGTGATGTTCGCGTTGCTCGGCCTCGCGCTCCTGATTGACGGCGTCGATGGCTTTTTTGCACGCCGCCTGCGCGTGGCCGAAGTCCTGCCGCGCTGGTCGGGCGAGGTGCTCGATCACGTCATCGATTATCTGACCTACGTCTTCATCCCCGCGCTCGCGCTCGCGAGCAGCGCGATCCTGCCGCAGGCGATGGCGGTGCCCGCGGCGCTCGCCATCGTGGTGTCGGGCGCGCTCTACTTCGCCGACAGGGAAATGAAGACCGACGACGGGTTCTTCCGCGGCTTTCCGGTGCTATGGAACCTCGTGGTGTTCTATCTGTTTCTCACCCAGCCGCCGCCCTTCATTTCCCTCGCCATTGTCGCCGTGCTCGTTGTGCTGACATTCGCCCCGTTCAATTTCGTTCACCCGCTGCGTGCGCGCCGCTGGGCTGCGGCCAATCTGGTCCTGCTGGTACTCTGGGGCGTGCTTGCCTTTGCTGCGCTGGCCTATCATCTGGTGCCGCCGCAGGCCGTCGTCGCGGGACTACTGCTCATCGGTGCCTACTTCGTCGCGGTAGGCTTGGCGCAAACGCTATCCCTGAGGACATGACGAGACATGTTTGAGTGGATTAACAATCCCGAGGCCTGGATTGCGCTTGCATCGCTGACCGCGATCGAAATCGTTCTCGGCATCGACAATGTCGTTTTCATTTCCGTTCTCGTCTCCAAACTGCCTGCGAAGGCACGCGAGCGGGCGCGCAAGATCGGCCTCGCCCTCGCGCTTATTTTCCGCATCATTCTGCTGTTCTTCCTGAGTTGGCTGATCGGACTTACCGAGCCGGTCATCGCCTTCGGCGAATTCTCGTTCTCGTGGCGCGACATCGTTTTGATTGCGGGCGGCCTGTTCCTGCTGACCAAGGCCACGCGCGAGGTTCACGCCGAGATCGAGGGCGGACACCAGTCGGCGGCGTCCGCTGCCGAAGGCGCCTTCGCCTGGGTGGTAGCGCAGGTCATCGTCATCGACCTCGTGTTTTCGGTCGACTCAATCGTTACCGCGATCGGCATGGCGCAGGACATCGAAGTGATGATCATCGCGGTGATTATCGCCGTCGCCGTGATGTATATTTCATCGGGGCCGGTCAGCAATTTCATTGCCAAGCACCCGACGACAAAGATGCTGGCGCTCGCCTTCCTGATCCTGATCGGCGTCGCGCTGATCGCGGACGGCATGGGCTTCCATATTCCGCGCGCCTACATCTACTTCGCCATGGCTTTCGCGGCCGGCGTCGAAATCGTCAACGTGCTCGCGTCGCGTAATCGAAAGAAAGTGACACCCGCAAGGACGCCGGCCAAACCGGCAAGAAAGTCGAGCCGCAAGCGTGCGGCCAGGAATTGATCAGGGAGGAAGTCGTATGGTTGCAGCAGTTCGTATTCACAAGACTGGCGGACCGGAGGTTCTCACCTATGAGGACATCACGCTGAAGGAGCCGGGGCAGGGCGAGGTGCGCATCAGGCACACCGCCATCGGTCTCAATTTCATCGACACCTATTTCCGCACCGGTCTCTATCCCGCCGTCGGCGGACTGCCGATGATCCCCGGCAACGAAGGCGCAGGCGTCGTCATGTCCGTCGGCCCCGGCGTGAGCGACCTGAAAGCCGGCGACCGCGTTGCCTACGGCACCGCGCCCGGCGGCTACGCGGCCGAACGCAACATCCTGGCCGAAAAGCTCGTGAAGGTGCCTGACAGCATCGACGACAAGACCGCGGCCGGCATGATGCTGAAGGGCCTCACCGCGCAATATCTCCTGCGCCGCACCTTCAAGGTCGAGAAGGGCAACACGGTCCTCGTTCATGCCGCCGCCGGCGGCGTTGGCCTGATCCTCTGCCAGTGGGCGAACTATCTCGGCGCAAACGTGATCGGCACCGTCGGTTCCAAGGACAAGGCCGAACTCGCCAGGAAGAACGGCGCGCATCACACGATCCTCTATCGCGATGAGGACTTCGTCGCGAAGGTGAACGAGATCACCGGCGGCAAGAAGTGCGACGTGGTCTATGATGGCGTCGGCAAGGCGACGTTCCCGGCCTCACTCGACTGCATCCGACCGATGGGCATGTTCGCGAGCTTCGGCAACGCTTCGGGTGCCATCGACGCCTTCAACATTCTGCTCTTGCAGCAGAAGGGTTCGCTGTTCGCGACGCGCCCGACGCTTGTTCATTACGGCGCCAAGCGCGAGGACCTCGTGATGATGGCGAAGGACCTGATGGATGTCGTCTCGAAGGGCGCCGTCAAAATTCCCGTAAACCAGACCTACGCCCTCAAGGATGTCGCGCAGGCGCATAAGGACCTCGAGGCGCGCAACACCACAGGCTCGACAGTGCTCATCCCCTGAGCGGGAACATGCCGGGATGCCCGCCCTGCGGGCATTCCCGTGAATTGCCAAGCACTTGATTCTGGCTGACTATTAAACCCGGCGGCGGCCTTCGCCGCCGGGTGAAGCATGCGCAATACGATCCGTTTTTATCGCCGCGGCCGCCTGATCGAACGCTCCGACTTACCGCCGGATCGCACGCTCCTCGATTATCTCCGCCTCGACGAGCGCGCGACGGGCACCAAGGAAGGCTGCGCCGAAGGCGACTGCGGTACCTGCACGGTCGTCCTGCGGCGATTGCGGGCGGGGCGCGTCGTCTATGAGCCCGTGAACGCCTGCATCATGCTCGCTGGTCAGGCCGACGGCGCTGAGGTGATCGCCGTCGAGGACATCGCCGACGGCGCGCTGCATCCCGTGCAGCAGGCGATGGTCGACCAGCACGGCTCGCAATGCGGTTTCTGCACGCCAGGCTTCGTCATGGCGTTGTTCGCGCTCTATCACGATCCGAGCGCGGCCAATCGCTCCGACGTTGTCGAAGCGATCTCCGGCAATCTCTGCCGCTGCACAGGCTACCGGCCCATCGTGGACGCGGGACTGGCGGCCTGTGCGGGTAAGCCGAACGACCGCTTCACGCGCGATGAGAAGGACATGGCGGAGCGGCTGCGGACGATTGCCGATGACAAGGATATTTTCGTTGGTTCGGACGAACGCTTCTTTGCCGCGCCCGCGTCTATTGAAAGCCTTGCGACTCTCTATCTGCAGCATCCCGACGCCACGCTCGTCGCCGGCACGACCGATGTCGGACTGTGGATCACCAAGGACCTGCGCGATCTGCCAAGGCTGATCTGGCTCGGCCGTGTGGCCGGCCTCGACAAGATCGAAGACGGTAAGGACACGGTGCGCATTGGCGCGACCGTACGCATCGAGGAGGTGGCGCCCGCGCTCAATGCCATCGACTCCGATCTCGGCGAACTGATCCGCCGCTTCGCGGGCTGGCAGGTGCGTAATGCTGCGACCGTCGGCGGCAACATCGCCAACGGCTCGCCCATCGGTGACACGCCGCCCGCGCTCATCGCGTTGAGCGCAACGCTCGAATTGCGGAAGGGCGGCAAGACACGAACCATGCCGCTTGAGAACTTCTTTCTCGACTACAAGAAACAAGACCGCGTGCCGGGTGAATTCGTGCGCGCCGTGGCCGTGCCCAAGCTCGGCAAGAACGAGCACTTCCGCTGCTTCAAGCTCTCCAAGCGTTACGACCAGGACATCTCCGCCGTCATGGGTGCAGTGAAACTGCGTCTCGACGGCGACAAGATTGCGGACGCTCGCATCGCGTTCGGCGGCATGGCCGCCACCCCAAAGCGCGCCAAAGCGACCGAAACGAACCTAAGGGGTGTATCCGTCAAGGAAGAAACCGCCATCCATGCAGCGCTCACCGCGCTCGGCGAGGATTTCAAGCCGTTGGGCGACATGCGCGCGAGCGCCGACTATCGACTGGAAGCGTCAAAAGCGCTTGTCGCGAAAGCCATCGCCGAGATCGCCGGTACGCCCAGCGCGGCGACCCGTGTATTCGGAGCAAGGTCCGATGCACACGCCGCGTGAACCTGACAAAGTCGCGGAGAAGGACGCGCCGCGCACCGTGCGCCGTCCGCTCGCGCATGACAGCGCTGAGCGGCATGTGGCGGGCAGTGCCGCCTATCTCGACGATCTGCGCGAGCCCGAGGGCACGCTGCATGTGGCGCCCGGCGGCTCGCCGGTCGCCCGTGGCCGCGTAAAGATCCTTGATCTCTCCGCGGTACGCTCAGCGCCGGGCGTCGTCGCCGTCATCACGGCCGCCGATATTCCCGGCCACAACAACATCGGTGCCATCGTCGCGGATGAGCCGCTCTTCGCCGACAAGCAGGTAGCCTTTCACGGCCAGCCGCTGTTCGCTGTTGCGGCGACGAGCTATCTCGCCGCGCGCCGCGCGGTGAAACTCGCAAAGATTGAGATCGACGCGGAGCAACCGCTGATCACCGTCGAAGACGGATTGAAAGCCGGTTCGCGCGTGCTGGACGACTACGACTTCATCGTCGGCGATGCGGCCGCCGCCATTGCCGCGAGTCCGCATCGCGTGACGGGCACGCTACAGATCGGCGGCCAAGAACATTTCTATCTCGAAGGGCAGGCCGCGCTCGCCATTCCCGGCGAGGCGGGCGAGATGCACATCCACTCCTCGACGCAGCATCCAAGCGAGGTGCAGCACATCGTTGCGCATTTGCTACATGTGCGGCAGGCACAAGTGACCGTCGAGGTCCGCCGCATGGGCGGCGCCTTTGGCGGCAAGGAAAGCCAGGCGACGCAATGGGCGGGGATGGCCGCGCTCGCGGCGTACGTCACGAAGCGCCCGTGCAAGATCAGGCTGGATCGCGACAACGACATGGCGATGACCGGCAAGCGCCATGATTTCCGCGCCGACTACGAAGTGGGCTTCGACAGCGAGGGGAAGATCCTGGGCTACGACGTGCAACTCGCGGCGCGTTGCGGCCATTCGGTCGATCTTTCGCCCGGCGTCGTGGACCGCGCCATGTTCCACGCCGACAATGCCTATCATCTTGCAACGGCAGCAATCCGCTCCAAGCGATTGAAAACAAACACGGTTTCCAACACCGCCTTTCGCGGCTTCGGCGGCCCGCAGGGCATGATGGCGGTCGAACGAGCGATCGACGCGATCGCCTGGAAGCTCGGACGCGACCCGCTCGACGTCCGGATGAAGAATTTCTACGGACCCGGCCGTGACATGACGCCCTACGGCATGCGGGTGGCGGACAACGTGCTACCTGAACTGACCGGACAACTGGAAAAGAGTTCCGGCTATCGCAAGCGGCGCAAGGATATCACCGCCTTCAATGGTCAAAGCCGCTTCCTGAAGCGCGGCATTGCGCTCACACCGGTGAAGTTCGGCATCTCCTTCACGATCCCGACCATGAACCAGGCCGGCGCGCTCGTGCATGTCTATCGCGACGGCTCGATCCACCTCAATCACGGCGGCACCGAGATGGGTCAGGGCCTGTTCGTGAAAGTGGCGCAGGTCGTGGCCGAGGCATTCGGCGTCTCGCTCGAACGGGTGAAGATCACACCAACCCATACCGGCAAGGTCCCGAACACGTCGCCGACGGCTGCGTCTGCGGGCTCCGACATCAACGGCATGGCGGCGCTGGCGGCAGCGAACACCATCCGCGACCGCATCACGGATTTTGCCGCTGATCATCACAATGTCCCGCGCAATCAGATTCATTTCCGCGACGATCAGGTCGTGATCGGCAACCGCGCCTGCGCGTTTGAGGAGATGGTCGAGGCGGCCTATCGCGCGCGCGTGCAGCTTTCGGCCACGGGCTTCTACGCCACACCCACAATCGACTTCGACCGCGCAAAGGCTTGGGGACGGCCGTTCTACTATTTCGCTTATGGCGCCGCGTGTTCGGAAGTCATAATCGACACCGCCACAGGTGAGATGCGCATCCTCCGCGCGGATTTGCTGCACGACGTCGGCCGCTCGCTCAATCCGGCGGTCGATCTCGGCCAGATCGAAGGTGCATTTGTGCAGGGAGCGGGTTGGCTTACGAGCGAAGAACTCGTGTTCGACAAGAATGGCCGACTGACCACCCACGCGCCTTCCACCTACAAAATTCCGACCGCCTTCGACGTACCGGAGGATTTCCGCGTCTCCTTCTTCGAGAATGAGAACCGCGAGGAGACAATCTGGCGTTCAAAAGCCGTCGGCGAGCCGCCACTGATGCTGGCGATCTCTGTGTTCGCCGCGATCGCCGACGCGATCCATTCGCTCAGGCCCGGTTCCCAAGTGCCGCTTGACGCGCCGGCGACACCCGAAGCGATCCTTCGTGCCGTGAAGGCTGTGCGAGGCCATTGATGGAGCCCTGGCGCACCATTCATGACTGGGTAGAGCGCGATGGCGGCGCGGCGCTTGTCACCGTGGCCAAGGCCGATGGCTCGACCCCGCGCGAGGCCGGCGCGCGCATGGCCGTCACCCGCGACGGTTCGATTTCAGGATCAGTTGGCGGCGGGCCGCTCGAATGGGCGGCGATCGATCTCGCACGCTCGCTGATCGGCCGAGGCCGCGCGGCCGAATGGAAGACCGTTTCGCTTGGCCCCGCCCTCGATCAATGCTGCGGCGGACGGGCGGAGATCCTGCACGAGTCCTTTACGCGCGAGGACCTCGCGTGGATCGCACCCCTTGCGGCTGCGGAGGCATCCGAGGCCGTGCTGCGCGGCGAGCGCCGGGGCGAGGGACCATACGCGCGGCGCATTGTGCTTCAACCGACGCCCGACGAACCGGTCGCCGCCCCCACGCAGACCACGCTGATTGAACGTCTGGGCGAGACGAGAACGCCGCTGCTCCTGTTTGGTGGCGGTCATGTCGGCCGGGCGCTCGTGACGGCTCTCCGGCCCCTCCCGTTCGCGATCCGCTGGATTGATGATCGCACTGAAGCCTTTGACGGAGCGGAGGATTTCAGCGCGCACTGTGTCGTCTCCGCTCTGCCGGAAAGCGAACTGACAGACGCGCAAGCGGGCTCTTTCGTGCTCATCATGACGCACAGCCACGCCCTCGATCTCGCGCTGGTCGCCGCCGCGTTGCCCGACACCCGCTTTCCCTATGTCGGCCTGATCGGCAGCGCGACGAAGCGCGCCTTGTTCGAACGCCGGCTGGCGGAATTCGGTGTTGTCCCGAACGCCATTGCCCGGCTTGTCTGCCCGATCGGCGTGCCGGGCATCGCTGGAAAGTCCCCCGCAGTGATCGCCGCTGCCGTCGCCGCCGAATTGCTGATCGAGCGCGAACGTGCGAAATCGGGCGGAACAATCAAAACGGAGCTCGCCCTTGGCTGACGCCGATGCGAAGGACCGGGAGTTCATGAGCGCCGCGCTGGCACTCGCCCGCAAGAACGCCGCGAGCGCCGAGGGCGGCCCCTTCGGCGCCATCGTCGTATTCGACGGCAAGATCGTCGGCGAAGGGCGCAATCAGGTGACGACGAACAACGACCCGACGGCGCACGCCGAAGTGGTCGCCATCCGTGACGCGGCGAAGCGGCTCGGCCGCTTCGATCTCAAAGGCTGCGTGATCTACACAAGCTGCGAACCGTGTCCGATGTGCCTTGCCGCTGCTTACTGGGCGCGCGTGGATAAAGTTGCTTATGCAGCAACCCAGCACGAAGCCGCCGCTGCCGGCTTCGACGACGCCTTCCTCTATGACGAGCTGGCCAAGGACATGAGCTCGCGCCGGCTTCCTTGCGTGCAGATCAAGACCGACGACGAAGACCCGTTCGCGGTCTGGCTCGCCAATCCGAACCGCATTCCTTATTGACCGGCCATGGACGTCTTCGTCGCCGACTGGCTGAACCTGATCCTGCGCTGGGCGCATCTCGTTGTCGGCATCGGGTGGATCGGCACGTCGTTTTATTTCATCGCGCTCGATCTCGGTCTGCGCAAGAACCCGAACTCTTCCGCCGGTGTCTATGGCGAGCAGTGGCAGGTGCACGGCGGCGGATTCTATCACGTCAACAAATACACGGTCGCGCCGCCGCAACTCCCGAAGCATCTCGTCTGGTTTCGGTGGGAAGCCTATCTCACCTGGATGACCGGCTTCGGTCTGCTGGTCGTGCAATACTACTGGAACGCGCGCGCCTATCTGATCGACCCGGCGGTCCTCGACATTTCGCCGATGACGGCCATCGCAATTTCCATCGGCACGCTCGCCGCAGGCTGGTTCATCTATGATCTGATCTGCCGCTCGCCCATCGGCCAGCGCACGGTGCTGCTCTCTGCGATTGTTTTCGTTCTCATCGTCGCGGCGAGTTGGGGGCTCTCTCACGTATTTTCGGGACGCGGCGCCTTTATCCATGTCGGCTCGCTGATCGGCACGATCATGGCGGTGAACGTCTTCTTCGTGATCATCCCGAACCAGAAGAAGCTCGTCGCACAACTGACCGCCGGTCAGGAGCCTGATCCCCGCTACGGAGCCATCGGCAAGCAGCGCTCGGTTCACAACAACTATCTGACGTTGCCCGTGCTCCTGATGATGGTTTCAAACCACTATCCAATGCTCTACAGCCACCCCTATTCATGGCTCGTCGTCGCGCTGATCCTGATGACGGGCGGGCTTGTGCGCCACCTTATCAATCGCCACGACGCCGGAGATAATTTTAACGCCTATAGTTGGGCCGCGCCCGTGGCCGCAATCGCCCTCGCATCTGCGATTACCGTGACCGCGCCGCAATCGGCGACGAGTTCGGTTCAAGTCGCGGACTCCGAGGTGCTCCAGATCGTGCAGCATCATTGCTCGGTCTGCCATTCTCGTCGCCCCAAACATCCGGGCTTTGCCGAGGCGCCGAAGGACATGCGCTTCGAGACGCTCCGGGATTTGCGGCAGTACGCCCGTCTTGTGCAGGCGCAGGCCGTGCAATCGACAGCGATGCCCTTGGGCAACGAAACGCGCATGACGCGTGAGGAGCGCGACAAGCTCGGCGCCTGGCTCGCGGCCGGAGGCGGGCGATGAACGACCTCGATCCCGCCGAACTCGGCCGCCGCGCCGAAGCAATGCTGGAAGAGCTGGCCGCGATCTCCGCGGAACCCGACCGGCTGGTACGTCTGTTTCTTTCGCCCGAGCATCGCCGCGCAGCCGACCTCGTTGCTCAATGGATGCGTGAGATCGGCCTTGAGGTGTTCGAGGACGAGATCGGCAATGTGCGCGGCCGCATCGGCAAGCCGCCTTACCTCATTCTCGGTTCGCATATCGACACGGTGATTGATGCCGGCCGCTACGACGGGCCGCTCGGTGTGGTCGCCCCGATCCTCGCGGTCGACGCATTGCGCCGGCTGAATGCGTTACCGGCGATGGGCTTGGAACTCGTAGCCTTCGGTGATGAAGAGGGGTCGCGCTACCACTCCACGCTACCCAGCTCGGCAGCGCTGGCCGGGCACTTTGACCCGCGCCATCTCGACCTTGTCGATCCCGCCGGCGTCACTTTTGAGCAAGCGCTGAAGGCCTACGGAAAAAATCCTGCGAAGATCGCCGACGGTGCAATTCCACCCGAGGACGCTGCGGCCTATATGGAAATCCATATCGAGCAGGGGCCCGTGCTCGAGGCCGAAAACCAGCCGCTCGCGGTCGTCAGTGCGATCGTCGGCCAGACCCGTTTGAAGCTGAGCGTGAAGGGCGTCGCCGGTCATGCCGGCACGATCCCCATGCGGCTGCGCCACGATGCGCTCGCCGGCGCGGCCGAAATGGTGCTGCTGGCGGAAAAGATCGCCGGCGACTTCGCCGCCGATCAGATGGTCGCGACCGTCGGCATCATCGACGCGCGGCCCGGCGCGGCCAATATCGTGCCGGGTGATGTCCATTTTACTCTCGACTTGCGCACCGCATCCGACAAGGCGCGCGAGGCGGCGATCGAACGTTTCAAATCCGAAGCACGCGCCATCGCCGACAGGCGCAAGCTCGAATTTTCCGCCGAGCTGATCCACAACATCCCGACCACGCCCGCTGCCCAGGCGATACAGGAGCAACTCGCACAGGCCGTCACCGCCGTCGGCGCAAAGCCGCTTTCGCTCGCTTCAGGCGCCGGCCATGACGGGCTCATGATGTCGAAGCTCTGCCCCTACGGCATGCTGTTCGTTCGCTGCCGCGAAGGCATCAGTCATAACCCGGCGGAATATGCGAGCCCGGCCGACATGGGCATCGCCATCGCCGCACTCGTGCGCTTTATCGAGCGCTTCAAACCGCCGTCCCGCTAGACACTCGAAAGGCTTCAGCCGTGGCTGACAACTATTACGACTTCACGCGCGCCGTGAAATTCCTGAAGGACGTCGTGCGCATTCCATCCGACAACCCGCCCGGCGACTGCGCGCGTCACGCGCTGGAGTCCGCGAAGCTGCTTCAGGACCTTGGTTTCAAGGTCGAGCAGCACAAGGTGCCCAATGCGCTCGTGCGCAAACACGGAATGCGGTCGGTCACGAACCTCGTGATCCGCGAAAAGTTTGGCACCGGCGACGGACCAACGATCGCACTCAACGCGCATGGCGACGTGGTGCCGCCCGGGCTCGGCTGGAGCGTCGATCCCTATGCGGCGGTCGAAAAGAACGGCGCCATCTATGGGCGCGGCGCGGCGGTGTCGAAATCCGACTTCGCGACCTATGCCTTCGCCCTTCGCGCGCTCAAGGCAAAGCCCGAAGGTCTGAATGGAACGGTCGAAATACATCTCACCTATGACGAGGAAGCCGGCGGCGATATCGGTCCCAAGTGGCTGCTCGATCAGAAGATCACCAAACCTGACCTCGTCATTTGCGCCGGCTTCTCGTATTCGATCGTCACGGCCCATAACGGCTGCCTGCATCTGGAAGTCGCCGTGCATGGCAAGCAGGCCCATGCCGCCATGCCCGAGACCGGCCACGACGCCCTGGTGGCGGCCAACCAGATCCTCACCGCGCTCTATGCGGAGCGGAAGCGGCTCGCGAAAACGAAGAGCAAGACCGCGGGCATCGGCTCGCCCAAGCTCAACGTCGGGCTCATCTCGGGCGGCATCAATACGAATGTCGTGCCGGACCTCGTCACCTTCCGTCTCGACCGCCGCCTGATCCCGGAGGAGAACGGCCGCAAGGTGGAGCGCGAGCTGATCGCACTCATCAAGAAGGCCGGAGCGGGGAAGGGCCTCAAGGTCGATGTGAAGCGCATCCTGCTCGCCGAACCGCTCAAGCCTTTGAAAGGCATCGAGCGCCTGGTCGCGCCGATCCAACGCCACGCGTCGGCCGTTCTGAAGCAGAAGATCAAGCCCACCGGGGTGCCGCTCTACACCGATGCACGGCACTACGCGGCCGCGAAAATCCCCGTCGTCCTTTACGGCGCCGGTCCGCGCTCCATTCTGGAAGCCAACGCCCACCGCGCAGATGAGAACATCCGCCTCAAGGACCTCGATGCAGCAATCCGTATTGTCGCTGCCGCCCTGCGCGACTTGCTGAAAGCATAGATCGCATCGGTATCGAGTTGCCGCCGCACCATTAGCCGAATTGGGGCATTAACGCCGCGTCGCGACTCGGATAGGGCGTGTTCGGGGAAACGCACACGCACAAGGCGAAGAGGGCCTATAGGCCCCTCGAATATCGATGGCTCTGTTCGCCCGCCTATTGCGCGGGAACACCGCCGCGGCGGTACAAACTGAATCTGTGCCGACGGCGGCTGTGGCCGAGCCAGCGGCTGCGCCCGACGATCTTGCCGCCCGGGTCCGCGAGTCCCTCAATCTCCTCGAAGCCGACCTGCGCGAACTGATTGCGCGCGTTGGCCGCGCCGCCGATCGCGTCCATGACGGCATCGGCGCGTCGACCCACTCGCTCGACACGATCCGCGGCAGCACCGGCGAGCTCTCCGGCCTCGCCGAGCTTGCCAGCGAAAACGTCACCGTGCTCGCGACCGCCACCGAGCAGCTCGCTCAATCTGCTTCGGAGATCGGTCAGCAGGTCACGGCTGCAACAAAACTGACCGAGGAGGCGACTGTCTCTGCCGCGCGAGCCGGCGACCATGTCGATCGTCTCCGCCACAGCACGAGCCGCATCGACAGCATCGTCAATCTGATCGCCACCATCGCGAAACAGACAAACTTGCTCGCTCTCAACGCCCGTATCGAGGCTGCTCGCGCGGGCGACGCGGGCAAGGGCTTTGCCGTTGTCGCCGCCGAGGTGAAGGCGCTCGCCAGCGAGACTCAACGTGCCACCGCAGAGATATCGCAACAGGTCGATACATTGCGGCGCGACGCCGAGGAATCCATCGATACGCTCGAGGGCGTCGCCGCCGTTCTGGAACATATCCGCCCGCTATTCTCGGGGATCGCGAGCTCCGTGGATGAACAGGTCTCCACCACCAACGCGCTGTCGCAGAATGCCGCCGACACCTCGAAATTCGCGCATGACGTGTCGGATCGCGCGAAGAGCATTAATACGTCACTGTCACGGCTGACCGACGAAAGCAGCGAGATTGACCGCTCGGCCGGTGTCGCTTCCGACCTCGCGCGGACGCTCGCCACCCGTCTCAGCATTTTCCTTCGCCAGACCGAGATCGGCGACAGACGGCGCTTCGACCGGCTACCTTGTGACCGCGCGGCGGTCGTCTCGCTTGGAAGCCTGAGCGTGTCCGGACGCATCGTCGATCTGGGCGAGGGCGGCGTCCTCATCGAGCCGGAGAAGCCTCTGTCTGCCGATGCGAAAGGCGCCACCGTGTCGGTCGATTTGATCGAAATCGGGCGCTCGGACGGCAAGCTCGCGAACAGCTCGCACCTTGGCCTGCACATCCATTTTACCGGCAGCGATCCGGGATTTCAGCGTCAGCTCGCCAACATGCTGACCGCGATCCGCACCGAGAACCGCGAGATCATCGATGTGGCGAAGGAGGCCGGCGCCTGCGTGTCCGTGATGCTCGAAGAAGCGGTGGCGCAGGGGCGGCTGCCGCTCGATCAGTTGTTCGACAACCGCTACGAGCCGATTCCGAACACCGATCCGCAGCAGTTCTGGGCGCCCTATCTTCCGTTGTTCGAGAAGTTGCTGACGCCGGTTCAGGAAAAGCTTCTATCCTCCGATCCGCGCATGATTTTCTGCGCCGCCGTGGACCGCAATGCCTATCTCCCGGTTCACAATCTGAAGTATTCGCACCCGCAGCGGCCGGGCGACGTCACATGGAATATCGCGAACTGCCGCAATCGCCGCATCTTCGACGACCGCGCCGGGCTTTGTGCCGCGCGCAGCGCACGGCCTTACCTCATCCAGTCTTACCCGCGCGATATGGGCAACGGCGTAACGATCTGGATGAAGGAAATCGACGTGCCGATCCGCGTGCTTGGCCGCCACTGGGGCGGCTTCCGGACGGCCTACCGCCTGTGATCAGAACCCGACGACCTGCCCGTGCAGATCGTAAGCATCGGCGCGCTCGATCAGCGCCGTGACGATCTCGCCGACTTTCACGGGTCGTCGCGCAGAGAGATGCACGACGCCGTCGATCTCCGGCGCATCGCCGCGCGTACGGCCGCGGATCGCGCCGCCTTCGACGGTGTCGACAATGACCTTCTCGCGGCGGCCGACCTTCCGCTTGAGACGCTTCGCGCTGATCTTCTGCTGCGTTTCCATGAAGCGCTTGTGGCGGTCATCCATAACGTCTTGCGGAATGGCACCGCCGAGATCGTTGGCAGGCGCGCCGCGTACGGGCTCGTACTTAAAGCAGCCGACGCGATCGAGCTGCGCTTCCTCGAGGAACGTGAGCAGCTCTTCAAACTCCGCGTCCGTCTCCCCCGGAAAGCCGACAATGAAGGTGGAACGGATCGTCAATTCCGGACACATTTCACGCCAGCGTGCGACACGAGCCAGCGTCTTTTCCTGCGCAGCCGGCCGCTTCATGCGCTTCAACACCGTCGGGCTGCCATGCTGAAACGGAATGTCGAGATAGGGCAGGACGTGCCCCTCAGCCATTAACGGGATGACTTCATCGACGTGCGGATAGGGATAGACATAGTGCAGACGCACCCACGCGCCGAGCGAGCCGAGTTCATGGGACAGATCGAAGAACTTTGCCCGCACCTCGCGATCGCGCCAGCGGCTTGATGCGAATTTCATATCGACGCCGTAAGCCGACGTGTCCTGCGAAATGACCAGCAGTTCCTTCACGCCCGCCGCGACCAGACGTTCCGCCTCACGCAGCACATCGGCCGCCGGCCGGCTGACCAGATCGCCGCGCAGTCTCGGAATGATGCAGAACGTGCAGCGGTTGTTGCAGCCTTCGGAAATCTTCAAATAGGCATAGTGCCGGGGCGTGAGCTTGATGCCCTGTTCGGGCACGAGATCGAGGAACGGATCGTGCTTCGGCGGCACCGCTTCGTGCACGGCCGAGACGACCTGTTCGTATTGCTGCGGCCCGGTGACGGCGAGCACACTCGGATGAACCGCGCGGATGGTGTCCGGCTCCGCGCCCATGCAGCCGGTCACGATGACCCGGCCGTTTTCCTTGATGGCGTCGCCGATAGCGGCCAGGCTCTCGGCCTTGGCGCTATCAAGGAATCCGCAGGTGTTCACCACCACGACATCAGCACCGGCGTGCTCGCGCGAGAATGCATAACCCTCTGCGCGAAGGCGCGTGATGATGCGCTCCGAATCGACCAGCGCCTTGGGGCAACCGAGCGAGACGAAAGAGACCGACGGCGCGCCCTCGGAGCGGCCCTCTGACTGTTGAAACGGGGTGTGCTTGTTCACGGCGGCGCAGCAATGGCCGCTGGACGGGAAGGGGTCAAGGCCGCGCAATCGCGGCCCGCTTTCGGCCCGATCCGGGCCCCCAGAAAGTCAATATTAACCGTTCCCAGTGTCTCCTGCATGGGGATGTTCCGGCGTTTGCCGGGACAGCGCGCGTCGTCCTTGGGGTTTCGGGCGCCGGCGTCAGGAGACGGTGGATCGCAATGCGTCAGTGGTTGCGTATCGCCGGCGTCGCCGCGTTTTGCACGTGGTTGGCCGGCTGCGGTGGCGGGATCGGCTTCATCGACATCACTGGTTTGACCAGTTACGCGGACCCGAGCGACCGCTCGACGCCGCGTCTGCCGGGCCGTGTTTTCATCATGCGCGGCATCGGTCACATCTGGTCGGGCGGCATGACCGAACTGGCGGACGAGTTGAACCGGCGCGGCACCACCGCGAGCGCCCATCGCCACAGCGAATGGACCGATATCGCCGACGAGGCAATCAGGCTTTACAAGTCGGATTCCGAGCGCTGGCCGATCGTGCTGATCGGCCATTCCAATGGCGCCGACATGTCGATCAATGTCGCGACGCGCCTGAAAGCGCACGGCATCCCGGTGGCGCTGATTGTCGGCTACGACCCGACCCGCTTCTCGCCGGACGTGCCCTCTAACGTGCAGCGCTTCATCAATCTCTATCAATCGACCAACGTGCTCGGTGGCGGCCGCATCCATCCGCAGAAAGGTTTCCGCGGCCAGCTCATCAACGTCGACCTGCGCAATCACTTCGAGATCGGCCACATGAACATCGACAAGTCGCGCCGCCTTAAGGACGAGGTGATCGCGAAGGTGTTGCAGGTTGTGGCGTTCCCCGAACCGCTCGATCAGACACAAATGGTTTCCATCAAATATCTCATCCCGATGGGCGCACCCATCGAGCTATGGGATGGCGGCGTGCCGGTCGTTCTGCAACCTGGTCAGTCAATCGAGCAGCTTGCCAGGCTTTACGGCGTGCCGGCATGGGCAATCCGGCAGGCGAGCAATCTCGGCGACGATGAAACGGCGCAGACAGGCGGGCAGGTAATCGTTCCGCGGCACACCAACACGCTCGCCCCCGCGGGCATGCCCGCTCCGGGTTTCAGCGAAACATCGTTTGGAAATCAGAACTATAGCGCGCGAAACTAGGCCGCAGAGTCGAACCGGCGCTCAGCAGTTATAGCACGATGCGAACGGCGGACCGTTACCGAACAGCTGTTCGATCCGATCCTGGTCGAAATCCTGTCTCGCCCAGTCGGGCGTTTCCATACGCCAGTGATTGCCGAACAGCGGGAAGTTCCACGTTCCGTTGACAACAGAGAAGAGCGTGCTGTCCCAGTTCACCTGCTGCACGCCACCCTTCGAGAAGATAAGTGCCTGTCCGGGCTTGTTGAGAGTCTGGCCGTTGGCGGTCAATGAGCCTTCGACAAGAATGACGATCGCGTAGGGACCGTCCTTGCCGACGCCGATGTAGATGTCGAAGATCGTTCCTCGCACGCCGATGGTCGCGACCGGCGTACGGACCTGATAGCTGCTCGATTGCTGCGAGCCGGAAACAAAACGAAGCGCGCCCTTTGTCGCATTCAATACGACGTTGCCCGCGCCGCGATTGGGATCGAACACGAAGCGGTCGAGCGTGACTTCGGACTGCGGTCCGATCGACAGGCTTGTTTCATCAAGGAAGAGGAGCTGCGCCGCGCTCTGCTCACCGGTGCGCACGACTTCGCGCGCGAATACGGAGCTGCCGGGTGTAAGCTGGCGCGCATTGCCGGTTTCAACTTTGTTCTTGACGGCCGACGCGACGCCAATTCTCTGCGCGTTCTGCGCGTCCGCCCCGTCGGCGGCAAAGAACGACGCAAGTACAACCGTCGAAACCGTATTCAACCAGCGGCTGATTGCCATCGAACGCCCCTTTGGACCCTGTGAAGGTTCAATATCACAGGCCCCAAACATGCTCCAATGCGCGGGAAACGACTGTGATGGCGGTCACCCCGCGGTGTCTCCCGATTGCCACACCTTCGCTTTTGGCCCGGCGGCTCATAAATCGCCGATCAGCGACGACGGTATAAGGGTTTATGGGCAAACGAATTTTGCTGGTGTGGGAGATTGGTGCGGGCGAGGGCCATTTGCTCAAGCTCGGCTGGATAGCCCGTGCGCTACGAGCGCGCGGCCATGAGGTTTTGTTGGCCACGTCCCCCTCAAGGGCTCTGAAGACGCAAGATACATACGGCACCACGGAGATCCTGCCGGCCCCTGTTTGGCCGGGCCAGGCAGACAACCAGTTGTATCGACTGCCGGGCAGAACGACCGGCCTTGCCGATGACTTGTGGCGTCTTGGCTTGGGTGCAACCGGAGCCTTTGAGCGGCTCCTGCGCGAGTGGGATCAGCTACTTGCGAAGGTGAAGCCTGACGTGCTGATCGGCGATGCGGCGCCGGCATGCCTTGCTGCGGCCTACGGCCGAATTCCCTCGGTCGCGATCGGCACCGGATTTACCCTCCCTCCGGCAGTCGCCGGCCAATTTGGCAGCATCGACCCGGAGGGCAGACCGCCACAAGTCGAAGAAACGTCACTTCTGGACGCGGCAAACACCGGACTGCGGGCGACGGGCCGCGCATCGTTGCGCTGTCTTCCCGAACTCTATCGCGCCGACCGAACATGTGTCGGCACCTTTGCCGAGTTCGACCCTTACGGCGACGCACGCGAAAATCCTGTCGCCACGCCGTGGCTGCCGGAATGGACGGCCGCCACCTCGATGCGGCGGGAAGAGATTTTCTGCTACCTGAGCTTCAACATCGCAGAGCTTCGCACTCTACTGATCGCACTCGCGCAGGTCGCTGCGCTCGGCGTGCCAGTTCGTGTCTATATCCCGCGAGCCGACCCGGAAACAGCGCGATGGCTTGAGACGAGAGCAATCCGCCTTGCGCCGAAACCGCTCCCGCTCAACGAAATCCAAAGCTGCGCCCGCCTGGTGATCTCCTTCGGCAGTCTCGGGTTTGTATCATTCGCGCTGGCGGCGGGGATTCCGCAGATCGTGATCCCGCACTCCCTGTCTCACGAAGTAACGGGACGCATCGTCGCGAAGATCGGCGCGGGACACTCGTTCAAGCTCGATGCACGAAGTCCGCTGGAAGCGGACTTGCTTGCACAAGCGATCCACCACATCTTCTCGAACGACGAGCCGACGGAGCGCTCCAAATCGCTCGCACCCGGCTTTATGCGCCGTACCTTGCCGCGCACCCCTGAAGTTACTGCCGCGATGGTCGACGAACTGCTCTGACGCGTCGGGCTATTTATGCTCCACCGGCGGTGTGCCGTAGGTGTGGAAGGTCTCAACCGTCTTCAGCCCCCAAGCCTGGCCCTTCTTCCGCTCAGTTTCGGTCCAGCGGATCGTCTTCCAGTCGGGCGCCAGAATCAGACGCGAACCAGCATTGGCGATTTCCACGCGATTGCCGCCGGGCTCATAAGCGTAGAGGAAAAAGGTCTGCTGGATTGCGTGCTTGTGCGGGCCGGTCTCGATGAACACGCCGTTCTCGAGATAAATGTCGGCGGCGCGCAGGATTTCTTCGCGCGTGTCGGTGGCATAGGTGAAGTGGTGCAGGCGTCCGCGCGTGCCTGTATGGTCGCGCGCAATCGCGACGTCATAGCTTTTGTTATTGGACGTCACCCATGCACCGGCTTCGATGCCGCTATCGAGTACGATCTGCTCCGTGAGACGCATACCGAGCTGCGTCTCCATAAATTCACGCGTAGCCGTCACATCGGCTGCCAAGAGGTTGAGATGGTCCAACCGGCGGACATTGACGCCCCGGCCGGGAAACCTTTGCGCCTGGTTCTTCAGTGCAGGCTTCAACTCCGGTGGTGCCTGATACCACTCTGTTTCGTAATAAACTTCCTGAAGATGGCCGTCCGGATTCTTGAACTGGTACGCGGGCCCGTGACCCAGGTCGCCATCGATCCAGCCGATGCCTGCGCCCGAGGCCTCAAGAACCTTCACCCGGCGCTCGAGTGCCTGTTTGCTGCGCGTGCGGAAAGCGAAGTGCCCCATGCCCGGCTGCTTTGCCGCGGTGACCTTCAGCGATGCCCGTTCATAATCGTCCCAGGCGCGAAGATAGACAGAGTCATCTTTTCGGCCACATTCCTGCATGCCCCAAATATTGACAAAGAACTTGACGCTCTCATCGAGCTTCGGCGTCAGCATTTCGACATGCCCGAGATGGGCGATATCCATGTTCGGCTCTTGGTCTGACACGGGGCAACTCCTCTCAAGCTGGCGCCACCGCCTAACATATCGGCGCCCGTGGGCCATAGCGTGGGCCAGTGGCACCTTCGCCGCACCCGTCAGGCGCCGAAGCGGTCATGCGCCAGGATTTGCGCCTGTATATCCGTGTGACGGAGCGCACGTCGAAACTCATTGAATATCGGCGTCAGCCACGTGGAAATGCCGCTTCGGGCTTCCAGCGACAGATAGGCGAGGGACATCTGGCCGGCGGCGAGGGGCGGCGCCGCATCCCCCTGCGACGACCGCCGTATGAACTCGCTCAGCGACAACCGCACGTCTTCGAGCGCCGAGATAGAAAACGGGTCAAGTAACGGCAGCCGCATCTGCGGCTTGTGACCGGCAAGACCGATCATGCCGCTGCTGTTGAGCGCCGCACGACTCGGTTCGCTGACGACGTCGTTGCTGACCAGCACGAGCCCGGTGTCCCGAAAGCGCTCACGCAGGGCCAACGCCTGCTCGTAGGACTCCGGGCTGCCGTCGAGGATGAAAAAGATCACCGGCTCGACTCCGGCGGCCTTCGCTTCGTCTGCGTAGCCGATGTCGCGCATCAGGTTGAAGAATTTCGCGAATGACCGGTGGGTAAGATCGATCACCTGCGACTTGCCGGGATCGCTCACCAGCGTGTCGAACAATTTCATCTGATCCGGCACGCGATCCAGATCGATGACCTTTGCATCGCCGGGGAAGAAAGCCGACAGCCGTGGCTCGTCGGCGTCCGTATCGAACACGACGCGAGGATTACCCGATAACGTCAGGTATTCGGCCAGCAATCGCGCCAAAAGCGTCTTGCCGGTGCGAGGCCGGAGCGACGCAACGATCAGGACATGTTGCTTCTTCGTATCCGACACGGGCGTTCCCGGGACACTCTTCAGTTTCGCGCCCGGCCGCGCGTCTATTCGTCCGTCAGCCGGTCGACCAGGCCCACGCGTTCGTATTCGTCGAACACCTGCTTGAGCCAGGTTTTCACATAACCGCGCAGCACGAGCGAATTGTTGGCGTTGTGGCCCTGTGCGTTTTTGTTCTTGATGAAGGTGGAGAAGGGGACACCCGAGAGATCGACCTGTTCGTACGCCATCTCGTTGAGTTTAGGGATATTCAGCTCCACCGCCCCCTTCGCCATCTTGAAGTAGCTGTCATAGACGGCCGGGTCCCACTCGAAAAAGCTCGTCTCGTTGATGAAGTTCTTCACGGCGAAATAGTTCTTTCCGCCGGTGAAAGGCAGAATATCGGCGATTTCCTCAAGCGAAGCAACGGACGGCCCCAGCACATGAAAGAGGGCGAAACGGAACTCGCCCGAGCGCACTGCATCGAAAAAGCCGATATCCGTGAACGCGCGCAGCGTATTCGACAACTGGCCGGCGCGGATATCGATAACGCTGATCTTGCGCTCGCTGCTGACCAGCGTATCGAGCATCTTCATCTGGTCGGAGACGGCGGTGATGTCGATGACTTCCGTCACGTTCGGATGAAAGCGCTTCAGCGACCCGCGCGGATGTTCGGCGTCGAATGCGCGGGCGAGCAGATTCCGTGCCGCCATGAAATCGAGCAGGGTGCGCGAAATGGTTGTCTTGCCGACACCGCCCTTGTCGGCACCCACGATGATGACCGCCGGCTTCATGCTGCTTGCCCCCGCTCGTTCGTCCGTCTTAGACGCTCGCCTTCCGTTTGCCACGCGAAGACCTCCCCTGACGGACGCGCGGACGGCGCCCGGCGGGCCGCTTGAGAACCCCGCGACGGCCCTTTGTGCTTGATAGACTGTCGTTTTTTTCCCGCAGCATCAAGGCCGTTATTCTAGCCCCGCCCCGCTTGTGCTCCGGAACCAAGGGCCTCCGCAGGCCGTTCCACCTTGGTCGAATCGGATGGAGGTAGCCATGGCGGTCTGCGATCAGTGCGGCAACGACTATGACAAGCCGTTCCAGGTCACGAAGAACGGCCGGAGCTGGACTTTCGACAGCTTCGAATGCGCGATCCAGTCGCTTGCGCCGACTTGCTCGCATTGCTCCTGCCGCATCATCGGGCACGGGCTTGAAAAGGACGGTACGTTCTACTGCTGCGACCACTGCGCTGAAAAATCGGGCGTCACCGAGTTACGTGACCGTGCGTGATCCGCCCCAGGGCATATTGTCTTTCGCGGCCTGCTATTCGATGCGCCACTTGATCTGAAATTCGATCCCTTCCCGCCGTCGCCGCGATCGTGCTCGACGCTGCAGTTTCGCGATGAAGTCCGAGAGGGAGCGGCCTCTTTTCAACGTCGTATCCTCGAATGCTCGCGATGCCTTCGACCACGATTGCTGTCGCAGAGTGGCGGAGGGAGTGGGATTCGAACCCACGAGAGAGTTGCCCCTCTGGCGGTTTTCAAGACCGCTGCCTTAAACCACTCGGCCATCCCTCCAAGCCGACCAAATGAAGTCTCACCGGCGCGAATGCAAGCATAGGACCCGCCCGGCAGGAGCAATGTTAACCATGCCACACGCGGAGTCCCACTTTTGCCCCAGTCCCGGCGCGTTCTGCTAAAAGAAGCAGGGGAAGGAAGCCGGGCGGGACGCCTGGTTCAGGCTCGGGGCGGCATGGGGCACATTCGCAATCCGATCTTTGCTGAGACCGGCGCGTTCACGCGCCTGGCGCTTGCGTCCGCGCTTTGCCTGCTTGCCGCCAACTGCACCGTCGGTCCCATCGCTCGGATCGTTGATCCTGTTTATGGCGTGCCGGCGAGCCCCCGGGTCGTTGAGGAAGGACAGCCGGTGCCGAAAGGCGGCGGCGTCTATCGTGTCGGCAACACCTACACCGTCGCCGGCCGTACCTACACGCCGGAAGTCGACCCCGACTATCGCGCCGAAGGCATCGCCTCCTGGTATGGCCGCGATTTTCACGGCCGCCGCACCGCGAACGGCGAGATCTTCGACATGGAATCGCTCACCGCGGCGCATCCGACCTTGCCGATCCCGAGCTATGTCCGCGTGACCAATCTTTCCAACCGGCGATCGGTGATTGTTCGGATCAACGATCGCGGCCCGTTCAAGGACAATCGTCTCATCGACCTCTCACAGAAATCGGCGGACGTTCTGGGATTCCGCGGCAACGGCCTCGCGCGCGTCCGCGTCGAATATGTCGGCCGCGCCTCGCTCGACGGCTCCGACGACCGCAAATTGATGGCAACGCTTCGCCATGACGGCCAACCGGCGCCGGCACCGTCGAATGTAATGCTGGCTTCGACCGGCGGACCGTTCGTGCCGGCGACGCCCGAAGTTATGCCGCGCCGTATGGCGGACGTGCCGACACCGTCCATCCGGCCCTTCGAGCTTGGCCGCAATTCGGCTTCGCAGTTACCCGTTCAGCCGACGCAAGTGGCGACTGTTTCGCCGAACCAGCCGCGGGCGGCCTTTGGCGGCGCCGGCAACGAACCCCGGTTCATCCCCGCGAGCACATTGTCACCGGCGGTAAGCAGCGGACGCGGGCTCTACTGAGGGCATTGATCCCGCAGGGCTTCGCTTGCTAGGAAAAGCAGGCGGGGCGCGGAGCAAGATCATGCGGGCGAGATTTCCGGCCGTCCTGCAAGCCACCGTTTACCGCTGCACCTTGGCGGCGCTAAGCGCCTGCGCGTTCCTGTTTGCGTCCGCAGCACACGCCCAGTTTGTCCCCAATTTCCAGATCAACGCCTCACACGCGATTCTCGTCGATTACGAGAGCGGTACCGTTCTGTTCGAGAAGGCGCCGGACGAGCCCTGGCCGCCCGCCAGCCTCGCCAAGCTGATGACGATGGAAATCGTCTTCAGCGAGATCAAGAGCGGCGAACTTAAACTCGAAGAAGAGCTCGTCGTCAGCGTCGATGCCTGGCGTCGCGGCGGCGCGCCGGCCGGCGGCTCGACGATGTTTGCGCCGGTCCATAGCCGCATTCCCGTCGTCGACCTTATTCAGGGCGCGGTGGTCCAATCGGGCAATGACGCGTGCATCGTCTTCGCAGAGGCTATTGCTGGCAGCGAAGACCTGTTCTCACGCATGATGAACGCACGAGCAAAAGAGCTCGGACTGCGGAGCGCCAACTTCCGCAATTCAACCGGCCTCCCTGATCCGAACCAGGTGATCTCGGTGCGCGACCTCGCGAAACTCGCCTCGCACCTGATCCGTACCTATCCCGAGTTCTATAAATTTTACGGCCAGCCCGACTTTACCTGGAACAAAATTCGCCAGCAGAATCGCAATCCGCTGCTCGAAATGAATATCGGCGCTGACGGCCTGAAGACCGGCTACATCAAGGAGTCCGGTTACGGTCTCGTCGGCTCGGCCGTGCAGAACGGCCAGAGGCTGATCGTCGTCGTCCATGGCGCCGAAACGCCGAAGGATCGAGCCAACGACGCCAAGCGCCTGCTGGAATGGGGCTTCCACAACTTTGAGTCGCGCCGCATCTTCCCCGGTGGGGTCAATATCACCGACGTCCGTGTGTTTGGTGGGGATAGCCGCTACGTCCCCGTGACCGGCAAAGGGCCGATCCATTTGCTCACACCGCGCGGTGGCGGCGACAAAATCGTGGCCCGCGTGCATTATCGTGGCCCGGTGATGGCGCCGGTCGCCAAGGGCGACCAGATCGCACGCCTGCGCGTGATGCGTGGCGACAATATTGCACTCGAAGTGCCACTTTACGCGGCCGCCGACATCGGAGAAGGATCGCTCGTTCAGCGCGCCCTCGACAGCACCACCGAACTGACCGGCGGCTGGATCAGGCGCGGCATCAACAAGGTCCTGAAGAATTGAACCGACGATGAGGCAACAAGGACGGTTCATCACGTTTGAAGGCGGCGAGGGCTCGGGCAAGTCGACCCAGGCCAAGCGGCTGGCCGAACGTCTGCAGCTACGCGGCCATGAGGTCATTCTGACGCGCGAGCCCGGCGGTTCGCCGGGCGCCGAGGCAATCCGGCATCTGCTGCTGAGCGGCATCGCCAAACCTCTTGGACCCGAGGCCGAAACCTTCATGTTCGCCGCCGCGCGCGACGATCATGTGAGCACGACCATTCGCCCCGCGCTGGAGCGCGGCGCATGGGTCGTGTGCGACCGCTTTATCGACTCCACGCGCGTCTATCAGGGCTCCCTTGGCAATGTCGATCAGCGTCTTATTCGCGCGCTCGAGCGACTCGTCGTCGGCGACACGCGCCCCGACCTCACATTCATCCTCGACGTGCCGCCGGAAATCGGCCTGAGTCGCGTCGCCACTCGCGGCGGCGCCGTCGATCGTTTCGAGGCCGAACATGTCGAATATCATCGCCTGCTGCGCGAAGCCTATCGAGATTTGGCCGAGCAGGAGCCGGATCGCTGCGTGCTGGTCGACGGCTCGCCGAGCGCCGACGCAATCGCCGTGCGCATCTGGATGCAAGTGTCCGAGCGCTTCTTGCGGCCGACCGGCGCGGCGATGGTCGCGCCGAGAGCGAGCCTGTGAGCGAGATCGAAGAGGCAGACCGGCTGGCCGGCGCCCCGCATCCACGCGAAACGAAACCGCTCTATGGTCATGACGACGCGCAGGCGTCGTTGCTGGCAGCATGGAACGGTGGTCGATTCCCGCACGCGCTCCTGATTGGCGGTCCCGAAGGGATCGGCAAGGCGACACTCGCTTATCGTATCGCGCGATTCGTGCTGGCCAATAGCGGCGGCAAGCAAAAGTCCGCCGGCCTCGACGTTGCGCCGGACCATCCCGTCAGCCGCCAGATTGAAGCTCTCGCCCATCCTGACCTCCTGGTCCTGCGTCGTGTCTGGAACGAAGACACCAAGAAGCTGCGCTCGGAAATTCGCGTCGAGGATGTGCGCCGCACCGTTACGTTCTTTGGCTCCACCTCGGCCTATGGCGGCTACCGCGTCTGCATCGTCGACTCCGCCGACGAACTGAACAGGGCAGGGGCCAACGCCTTGCTCAAGGTGCTGGAAGAACCGCCCGCCAATTCACTCCTCGTCATCATCTCGCATTCGCCCGGGCGGCTCCTGCCGACGATCCGCTCACGATGCCGCCGCCTGATCCTTCGGCCGCTCTCAACGGCGGACGTCGCGCACGCACTGGAAGACATTGCGTCGAAAGACCCGGAGCTTCCACGCGACCGCATTCTGGAGGCCGCCGGCGCGAGCGGCGGCAGCGTCCGCCACGCGCTCGAGCTTCTGCTCGGCGGCAACCTTGAGGTCCGCAATCTGACCGCCTCGATGCTCGCGCAATTACCAAAGGTCGACGGCGACAATCTGCATATGCTGAGCGACCGTATTCGCGGCAATGAAGAATTGACGATCTTCGCCGAAACCGTCGGGGACTGGCTCGCGGCGGCCGCGACCAGCCCGGACGAGCCGACCGCCCGCCTTGCACGCTTTGCGGAGGCATGGGAAAAGGTGCGCCGCGCCGCGGTCGAGACCGAGGCTTACAATCTCGACCGCAAGCCTATGGTGTTTCAGGTCTTTTCCGATCTCGCCGAGGCCACCCGCGGATAGCGCGGAACGCGCGACCGGAGGCCGATCGGATGGCGACCAAGCGCCGCAAGAAAGCAAAGACAAAGCGCGCGAAGACGGCGCCGAAAAAGCGCACCCCGAAGCGCAAGGCGCCTGCAAAAAAATCCTCGCGCAAAGCCGCGCGTAAGAGCGCCAAGCGAAAGGCAACGCCTCGGAAGCAGGCGGCGAAGCGCAGCACTGCGAAGAGCACAGTCAAGCCTGCGGCAAAGTCGGGGGGCAAGCGCTATTACATCACCACCGCGATTTCCTATCCGAACGGCGCTCCGCATATCGGTCATGCCTATGAAGCGATCGCGACGGATGCGATAGCGCGTTTCCAGCGCCTCGACGGTTATGACGTTTTCTTCATGACGGGTGTCGATGAGCACGGTCTGAAGATGACGCAAACGGCGGCGAAGGAAGGGATTGCGCCGCGCGCGCTCGCCGACCGCAACAGTCCGCAGTTTCAGGCCATGTGCGACCGGCTGAGCGTTTCCTACGACCGGTTCATCCGCACAACGGAGCCCGCTCACTACAAATCGAGCGAAGCAATCTGGCGGCAGATGGAGAAGGCCGGCGACATCTACCTTGGCACCTACGCCGGCTGGTACTCCGTGCGCGACGAGGCGTTCTACGCCGAAGGCGAGACAACCATCGGTACGGACGGCGTGCGCGTCGGCCCACAGGGCACGCCGGTCGAATGGACCGAGGAGCAAACGTATTTCTTTAAGCTGTCGTCCTATGGCGAACGGCTCCTCAAATATTATGCCGACCATCCCGACTTCATCCTGCCGGAGACACGCCGGAACGAGGTCGTGAGCTTTGTGAAGTCCGGGCTGCAGGATCTTTCGATCTCGCGCACCGCACTGACGTGGGGTGTGCCGGTGCCGGGCGCTCCAAAACATGTCATGTATGTCTGGGTCGACGCCCTGACCAACTACATCACCGGCATTGGCTACCCCGACGAGAACGCAGCGGCCTTCAAGAAATTCTGGCCGGCCGATCTGCATGTGATCGGCAAGGACATCGTGCGCTTCCACGCGGTTTACTGGCCGGCGTTCCTGATGTCTGCGGGCCTCGAGCCGCCGCGCCGCATTCACGGCCATGGGTTCCTGTTCAATCGCGGAGAGAAGATGTCGAAGTCGGTCGGCAATGTCGTCGACCCGTTCCAGCTCGCCGACGCCTATGGCGTCGACGCGTTGCGCTATTTCTTCCTGCGCGAAGTGCCGTTCGGACAGGACGGCAATTACAGCCACGAGGCGATCGTAAACCGCACCAACGCGGACCTTGCGAACGATCTCGGCAACCTCGCGCAGCGCTCACTGACGATGATCGCCAAGAACTGCGACGCCAGGGTGCCGCAACCCGGCACGCTCTCGGAGGCTGACGCGACGATCCTGGAAGCCGCCGACAATATGCTTGTTGAGGCGCGCCAAGCGATGCAGACGCAGCAGCTTCACAACGCGCTGAATGTGATCTGGTCGGTGGTCGCCGACGCCAACCGCTATTTTGCTGCCTCGGCTCCCTGGGAGCTGCGCAAGAGCGATCCCGCGCGCATGGCGACCGTTCTGTGGACCACGGCCGAAGTGACGCGGCAGGTCGCCATTCTCGCGCAGCCATTCGTGCCCGACGGAGCCAACAAGCTATTGGATTTACTCGCGGTTTCGCCTGAAGCGCGGAATTTCGACGCACTCGGCACAGCCGGCCGACTCAAGGCCGGCACACCGCTGCCGCCGCCCGCACCGGTCTTCCCGCGTTTCGTCGAGAAGGACGGAGAGGGCGCCTGAGCGCCACGGCTCGCATGGCACATTCCCACGATCACGGGCACGGCCACAGCCATCACGGCAACGAACGCAAGATGTTGCTCGCCGCCGTGCTCACCGGCGGCTTCATGGTCGCCGAGGTGGTCGGCGGCATCGTTTCCGGTTCGCTCGCGCTGCTCGCCGATGCCGCGCACATGCTGACCGACTTCGCGGCGCTATCGCTCGCCTGGCTTGCCTTCCGCTTTTCGCGCTGGCCGGCCGACCGTCAGCGCACCTATGGCTTCGACCGCTTGCAGGTCCTGGTCGCCTATTCGAGCGGTCTCTCGCTCTTCGCCATCGCCGCGGTCATTTGCTACGAGGCGATCCATCGCCTGAACGAGCCGGTGCCCGTTGCCGGCGGCACGATGATGATCGTCGCGGCCGCAGGTCTGGCGATCAACGTGATCGTCTTTGCAATCCTGCATAGCGGCGACCGCGACAATCTGAATATGCGAGCCGCGACGGTCCATGTTCTGGGCGACATGCTGGGCTCGGTCGGGGCCATCGTCGCGGCAGGCATTATCCTGACTACGGGATGGATCGCCGCAGACCCGCTGATGTCAATTCTGGTCGCGCTCCTGATCCTCTACAGTGCCTGGAAAGTGGTTCGCGACTCCGCCCATATCTTGCTCGAAGGATCGCCCGAGAACGTCGCTCCGGCCGAAATCGAAGCCGACCTCGAAGCGAATATCCCTGAAATCGAAGACGTTCATCACGTCCACGCCTGGTCGATCACGCAGGAACGCCCGATGGTCACCCTGCATGCGCGCCTGTGCGAACAGGGCAACGCGGACGCCGCCATTCACGCGATCAAGACCCGCCTGCGTGAGCGCTTTGGTGTCGCGCACGCGACCGTGGAGATCGAACTCGTGCATTGCGCCGACGGCGCTACACACAAGCACGGCCACTGACCATCATGCTTGTCGACAGCCACTGCCACCTGGACTTTCCGGATTTCGCGGCGGAGCTCGACGCTGTTGTCGATCGCGCCCGCGCAGCCGGGATCGGCCGGATGGTCACGATCAGCACGCGCCTGCGCCGTTTCCATCAGCTCCAAGCGATCACAAGCCGCTTCAGTGACGTTTATTGCTCGATCGGCACGCACCCGCACAATGCCGCGGAAGAACCCGACGTCACGGTCGCCGATCTCGTCAGGATCGCCGGACAGGAAAAAGTCGTCGCGATCGGCGAAGCGGGCCTCGACTATCACTATGACAACAGTCCGCGCGACGCCCAGGAGAAGGGCTTCCGCACGCATATCGCCGCCGCGCGTGAAACGGGCCTGCCGCTCGTGATCCACGCCCGCGCAGCCGACGAAGACATCGCACGCATTCTTGAAGAAGAAAGCGGAAAGGGGACCTTCCCTTTCGTCCTGCACTGCTTCACCGGCGGACCGGATCTCGCCCGGCGCGGTGTGGCGCTCGGCGGCTATGTGTCCTTTTCGGGTATTCTTACCTTCAAAAACGGCGCGGCGCTGCGCGAGATCGCAGCCCAGTTGCCGGAAGACCGGATCCTTGTCGAAACCGACGCGCCGTACCTCGCGCCCGGCCCGTGGCGCGGCAAGCGCAACGAACCATCCTATGTCGTCGAGACGGCCCGCGTCCTCGCTGAGAGCCGCGGTATGACGCCGGACGCCGTTGCCGCCGTGACCACCGCCAATTTCTTCCGTCTTTTTAATAAAGTACCGGCCTGACCATGCTTCGCTTTACCGTTCTCGGATGCGGCTCGTCGGCGGGCGTGCCGCGCGTGGCACAGGGCTGGGGCGCCTGCGATCCGAACAATCCGAAGAACCGCCGTCGGCGTTGTTCGCTTCTCGTGGAGCGTATCGGAACGCGCGGCACGACGACTGTCCTCGTCGATACGTCACCGGACCTGCGCGAACAGTTGCTAGACGCGGGTGTTGAAAAACTCGACGGCGTGCTGTTCACCCATGACCATGCCGATCACAGTCACGGCATCGACGATGTGCGGCCGCTCGTTCTGCATCAGCGCCGCCGTGTCGATGTCTACCTCGACGCGACGACGTCGGCGGCCCTGCACGCGAAATTCGATTACTGCTTCGCGACACCACCGGGCAGCGACTATCCGCCGATCGTCACGGAGCATCGGATCGCCGACGGCGCACCAATCACGATCGAAGGTGAGGGCGGCGAAATCACCGCCATACCCTATGCGCAGCTCCACGGCACCGGTACGACCCTCGGCTTCCGCTTCGACAACTTCGCCTACTCGTGCGACGTGAGCGCCATTTCGGATGACGCCGCACGGCAACTGGAAAACCTGGACGTCTGGATTCTCGACGCGCTGCGTTACAAACCGCATCCGAGTCACTTCTCGGTCGATGAAGCGCTCGCATGGGTCGAGCGCATGAAACCACGCCGCGCCGTGCTGACCAATCTGCACACCGATCTCGACTACGAGACGCTGCGCCGCTCCCTGCCGGCTAACGTCGAGCCCGCCTTCGACGGCATGGTCATTGAACTGACGGACTAGGCTTCAGCCAAGCTCCATGCGCGACGACCCGTACTGGCGCGCCAGCTTGTCGTGTGCAGGTAACGCCGCCTGAATTGGCGGCGCATGCTCAACCACCCGATTGCGACCCGTCCGCTTCGCTTCGTAAAGCGCTGCGTCAGCGATGACCAGCGCACCTGCGAGGCTGTTGGCGTCCTCCGGCACCAGCGCAATGCCCACGCTGCAAGCGACCGGAAACGTCAGCCCGTCAAACTCGATCGCCTGCTCCATGGCCTGCCGGATGTCTTCTCCGATCTCACGCGCTGCATCACGCGACTGAGTCTTGGTCAGCGGCACGACCGCGACGAACTCGTCGCCACCGACACGGAACAAAAGCCCGCGTTCATCGACAGTCGCCGCGATCCGCCGCGCGATCACGGTCAGCACGCGATCGCCGACCGCGTGTCCATGCGTGTCGTTGACCGGTTTAAACCCGTCGATATCGATGGCGAGCAGGGCGTGGCGTCCGGCCGCGGCTTCGCCGTCGCGGCCGTCGCGTCGCGCCATGTGGCGCTCAAGATAGCGCCGGTTCGGCAGTCCGGTGAGACGGTCGAGATAGGCGAGACGCTCGAACTCGGCCGTCATCGCATTGTAGGTTGCGGCCAGGTCATGCAGTTCTGCCGCGACGAAGGCCGGCAACTTTACCCGCAATCCCATCTTTCCCGCTTTCAGCCGCAGCGCTGCCGATTTGAGCACACGCACACCGCGCATCAACCCAAACTCCGCTGCGGCAAGCGCCACGCCAATGGAAACGGCCGTGACAAGCAGCAGAAACAGCAACGCGCGATGAAAGCTGCGTTGAATAGGACTGAGAATCTTGGCGCGATCGAGCCCCACCGCAACGCTGAGATTCGATCCCGTTATATGTGATACGCTGAACAACCGGTCCACACCGTCCGGATCGACGGCTTCGAACGTGGTCGCCTGCTCCGCGACAATCGCTTGCACCGCCGCGGATTGAGTTAACGCCTGTAGCGCCAGCCCGCTGAACATGCTGGGTTGATATGCAATGAGCTGACCCAGCCGATCATAGGCAATCAGCAGTCCCCCGAACTTCGAACTGGCCTCGGCCGCAACCTGATTGATCCAGCCGAGATTGATACCGACACCCACGGCAGCCACAAGCTCTCCGTTTCTATTCAGGACCGGCAGGATCGCCACAACAACGTGCGCGCCCGATACACGCCCGATCACCACGTCGCTGACCTTGTACTGCCTGCTCGCCTTGACCTCCTGGAAGTACCGGCGGTCACCGATAGACAGCGAGCGCACAGCCAATGAGTCACCGCAGATGCCCTTGCCGTCGGGGTCGGTGACGAAGATCGTGGTGAGCCACGAGCGGCTTTCCCGGACTGTGCTCAGGATGCTCTCGCACTCGGGCAGGGAGGCCGAACGCACCGCCGGGATTTGGGCCAACACTTCGAGGAGCTGCCGAGCCTGCTCCGTAATCCGCTCATGCGTCGCCGCACCGCCGGCAGCCAAATTAGCTGCCGCTTCATAGGCGCGTATGACTGCCGCATCGCTATCGTTTTGCAACCGCACCAGATGCAAGGCGAAGATCGGCAGCGCTGCAAGCAGCACGACCATCGCCATAAGCCAGCGCAGCCTCACGCCGCGTCCATGCATCGCGTCCATCGCCATCGTGCGAATGCGTCCCTGACCGGCCCCGGATTGATCGGTTGGGAACCTGTCATCCGTCTGTTAAAAACTCTGGCAGCCAATGCCTCAAATTTGAGAGGTCGGGGCTTGGGCCAAGGCGCGCCGCAAAAACATTTCGAGGCCAATCGCTGTGGCGCCGTCATTTCGCAATACCGGCCATAATCAGGGTTGTTTTTCATATTCCATAATATGTCTTCTGCGAATCACAGCAGACTGGGACGTATCGGCGCTGCATCAACGGACCCGGTCGCCCGGCTCTGCTAAGTGCGGCCCGCCAACAAGCAAGGACTTCCCAATGCAGCCTTCCCGCGACATCGCCACGCTGATCGAGATCATGGCGCGCCTGCGCACGCCGCCGGATGGCTGCCCCTGGGACATCGAACAGACCTTCGAGACCATCGCGCCATACACGATCGAGGAAGCGTTTGAGGTCGCCGACGCCATCGCACGCGGCGACCTGGACGTGGGGTTACCTGACGAGCTCGGCGATCTACTGCTCCAGGTCGTTTTCCACGCGCGCATGGCTCAGGAGCAAAATCGCTTCGAATTTGGCGACGTTGTACAGGCCGTCACTGAAAAGCTCATACGTCGCCATCCACATGTGTTTGGCGACGCCGGACGGCACACGCCGGATCAGGTGAAGACGTTGTGGCATGAGATCAAAGCCAGGGAACGCGCGGCGCGTGGCGAAGCGGGCAAACAGCGCACGCTCGACGGGATACCGATGGCGCTGCCATCGTTAATGCGCGCGCAGAAGATTCAGGAAAGGGCGGCCAAGGTCGGATTCGACTGGGCCAATGCCCGAGACGTGCTCGACAAGATTGCGGAAGAAGCCGCCGAGATTGAACCGGTGCTGGAAGATCCGAAGGCAGCTGCCGAAGAAATCGGCGACCTGCTCTTCGCCGCCGTTAATCTCGCGCGTCACGCCAAAGTGGACGCTGAAAGCGCCTTGCGCGCGGCAAATATAAAATTTGAACGACGCTTTCAATCCATCGAAGATGCGCTTGCGCGTCAGAACCGGACGCCGTCCCAAGCCACGCTCGATGAAATGGAAGAACTCTGGAGCGACGCCAAGCGTCAGGAACGCGCCCGTTAACGATCTCGCTCACGCCGCCGAAGGAAAACGCCGGCGCACTTCGTTGAGCCTGCTTGGATCGACCCGCACGGTGACGGCAAGCTTGCCGTTTTTGTCGAGCTCGCGCGACAGAACTTCTGTCTGCCGGTGAAGCCAGCCAAGACCCGCGCCATCCGCCGGATCTAACTCAAGCGACAGCGTCGGCCTTCCCGCAACAACACGCTCTTCAATGGCGACGAATAGCGCGTCGGTCCCCTCGCCGGTCACCGCCGACACCAGCACCGGCCGCTCGTCAACCGGCCTGCGTGAAGCAACATTCTTCGCCTGCTCGCGTGCCTCGACATCCAGCAGATCGACCTTGTTCCAGACCTCAATGATTTTACGCCGGTCGTTTGGATCGATCCCGAGTTCTTCCAGAATGCGAGCGACGTCGCCCGCCTGTGCCTCAGTATCCTCATGCGCCACGTCGCGAACGTGCAGGATCACATCGGCACCGATCACTTCCTCAAGCGTCGCGCGGAACGCTGCAATCAACATGGTCGGCAACTCGGAAATGAAGCCGACCGTATCGGAGAATATGGCCTTGGCGCCGTGTGGCAGCGTCGCTGCGCGCAACGTCGGATCGAGAGTCGCGAATAACAAATCCTCCGCCATGACGGACGATGATGTCAGCCGATTGAACAGCGTCGATTTGCCGGCATTCGTATAACCGACGAGCGCAACGATCGGATACGGAACACGGCGGCGGTCCTTGCGGTGCAATTCACGCGTTCGTACGACGCCTTCCAGCTCCCGCTCGATCTTCTTGATGCGCTCGGCGATCATGCGCCGGTCGGCCTCGATCTGCGTTTCACCCGGACCACCGAGGAAGCCAAACCCGCCCCGTTGGCGCTCCAAATGCGTCCATGACCGCACGAGCCGGCTGCGCTGATAGTTCAGATGCGCCAACTCCACTTGAAGGGAGCCTTCCCTCGTCCGTGCTCGCTCGCCGAAAATCTCCAGAATGAGCCCGGTGCGGTCGAGCACCTTGGCCTTCCATTCTTTTTCGAGATTGCGTTGCTGGACCGGCGTGAGGGCGTGATCGACGAAGACGAGACCCGCCTCCTCCGCCCGCACCAGTCCGGCGATTTCCTCAACCTTGCCCTTCCCGAGCAATGTCGCCGGCCTGATCGTCGTTACAGGAACGATGCCGCTATGAACGACATTGAGATCGATCGCACGCGCGAGTCCGACCGCCTCCTCAAGCCGCGCCTCGATCGAGCGCGGACCACCGGTGAGTCGCCGCTTGACATAAGGCACAACAACGACCGCGCGCGCAGCCGAAACCGGCGGCGCGCCCATGGCGTCGGATTTCTTGTCTTCCAATACGCGACGCGGCTTCAACTAGACCTTATCGCCGGCAGCGGCTTCGTCAGCCGGCTCAAACAACTGGATGGGGTTGCCCGGCATCACGGTCGAGATCGCGTGCTTATACACGAGCTGCGAATGACCGTCCCTGCGCAACAGGACGCAAAAATTGTCGAACCAGGTCACGACGCCTTGCAGCTTCACGCCGTTGACAAGGAAAATCGTGAGCGGGGTTTTGTTCTTGCGGACGTAATTGAGGAATGTGTCTTGGAGGTTCTGGGCCCGGTCTGCCGCCATTGCCGTGTTCCTTTTTTTGTCGGCCAAGCGATTATTATTCCGCCCTCATCAAGAGGTGCGGGCCCCTCACGGCCCATACCGTGTGGAACCCGCATATTAGATGGCGGCGGATCACGGGACGCAAGCCATACTTCTGTGCATTCAAACCAGGCGACTGCTCACCGATCAGGGCGCAATTTCCGCGATTTCGTGAAACCGCGTCCGAAGTGCGCGCGCAATCGGGCCGGGCTTGCCGTCACCGACTTTCAACCCATCGATGGCCACGACAGGCATCACGATTTGGCTGGCGGCCGTCAAAAACGCTTCCTTGGCGGCCTTGGCCTCGTTCACGCTGAATCCCCGCTCCTCAACACGCAGGCCCTCCCTGGCGGCCACCTCGAGAACAACCGTGCGTGTGATGCCCTTGAGAATACCGTGCTCGGCCGGCCTCGTGACGATGTTTCCGTCTGTGGTGACGATCCAGGCGTTGCTGGAGCTGCCTTCGGTCACCAACCCCTTGGCATCGACAAACCAGGCCTCACGCGCCCCCTGCTCCCGCGCCGCCTGCCGTGCCATCACATTAGGCAGCAGCGAGACCGTCTTGATGTCGACGCGCTCCCAGCGATTGTCGGGCACTGTCACGACCGAGACGCCGCCCTCCGCCGCGGCCTCCTGCTTGGCGCGGTCCATCGCGCGGGCTGTCACGACAAAACTCGGGCGTGTCCCCGGTGGCGGAAAAGCATGATCTCGCCGGGCAACGCCGCGCGTGACCTGCAAGTACACAATCCCATCGCGCACGCGATTGCGTGCGACCGTCTCCCGCAAGACGACCCGCATCGGCGCGAACGGCATAGGCATGTCCATCCGCAACTCTTTCAGCGATCGCGCGAGCCGCTCAAGGTGCCGCCGCTCATCGACGAGTCGCCCGTCCCTCACCTCGCAGACTTCGTACACGCCGTCGGAGAACTGATAACCGCGGTCCTCGACATGCACGCATGCCTGCGCATGCGGCACGTAGCGACCGTTCACATAGGCGACGCGTGACATAGGGTTGGCTTTCGTTAGCGGGGCCGGTCTTCGATGCCGAGCGCTTTGAGCTTGCGGTGCAGGGCTGAGCGCTCCATTCCCACGAATTCCGCCGTGCGCGAGATGTTGCCGCCGAAGCGGTTGATCTGCGCCACCAGATACTCGCGCTCGAACAGTTCTCTCGCCTCGCGCAGCGGCAGGCTCATGAGATGTTCTCCGCCGGCGCCGTTCGGCATATTCGGCACCAGCGAACCTACATCCGGCGGCAGCATCGCGGCGGTAACGGTCGCCTCGGCGTCACCCCCCGCAAGGATCAGCAACCGCTCCACGTTGTTGCGCAGTTGGCGGATGTTGCCGGGCCAATCATGCGATTGAAGAACCGCAAGCGCGTCTTCGCCAATCTTCCGGCGCGGCAGACCCGTGGTGGCGGAAATCTGGTCGAGGAAATGCTCGACCAGTTCACTGATATCTTCGCGCCGTTCAGAAAGCGGCGGCACCCGGATCGGAACGACGCTCAGGCGGTGATAGAGATCCTGCCGCAACCGGCCCGCTGCCACTTCGGCTTCGAGATTATGGCTGGTCGAGGAGATCACGCGAACGTCGACATGCACTTTGCTGTTGCCGCCCGCACGCAAAAAGCTCTGCTCCGTCAAGACACGCAGGATTCGGTTCTGTGTCTCCATCGGCATGTCAGCGATTTCGTCGATAAAAAGCGTGCCGCCGTCCGCTTCCTCCAGCGCACCGACTTTACCCGCGGAGCCATTGGCTTCGACGCCGAAAAGCTCCTGCTCCATGCGCTCCGGTGTAATCGCAGCCGCGTTGATGACGACAAACGGGCCTTCCGAGCGCGCCGAACTCGCATGGATCATGCGCGCGCACAGTTCCTTGCCTGCCCCTGACGGGCCGATGATCAGAATCCGCGAGTTGGTCGGCGCAACCCGTTGGATAGTCTGACGTAGCTGGTTCATCGGTGCCGAAGAACCGATGAGATTCTGCGCGTGCGGAGCCATCTGCTTCAACGAGCGCACTTCGCGTCGCAGCCGCAGCGTCTCGAGCGCCCGGTTCGCGATCAGCACGAGGCGGTCTGCGTTGAACGGCTTTTCGATGAAGTCGTACGCGCCGCGCTTGATGGCCGTGACCGCCGTTTCGATTGTCCCGTGACCGGAAATCATGACGACCGGGAGATCGGGATGCTGCCCCTTCACCACATCGAGCAGCGCGAGACCGTCAAGACGGCTGCCTTCGAGCCAGATGTCGAGCAACAACAGATTGGGACGCCGCGCCGCGATTGCGGTCAGTGCGTCCTCAGCGTCCTTGGCCGTCCGCACCGAGTAGCCTTCATCCTCCAGGATGCCGGCCACCAGCTCCCGGATATCAGCCTCGTCGTCGACGATCAGAATATCGGTCGCCATTCAATCAACCTGTCACCGCCGGCGCCTTCGCAGACGCCGTTGCTTTCTGTTTCAGAAGAAGAGTGGCGCGGATCTGCGCTCCGCGTCCCCCGTCGAATGTATCGGGTGCGTCGAGCAGATCGACACGCCCTCCGTGGTCCTCGAAAATCTTGGCCACGATCGCGAGCCCAAGTCCCGTGCCTTTCTCGCGCGTCGTCACATAGGGTTCGAGCAACCGGTCACGGTTTTCCTTGGGCAAGCCGGCCCCGTTGTCTGTGATTTCGATCACAGCGAACTCGCCGGCCACCGTCACATGCGTCAGAATCCGTCCCTGCCCTCGCTGATCCGCCGGAACGCCGCTGATCGCCTCGACCGCGTTCTTCAGGAGATTGGTCAATGCCTGAGAGATCAATCGGCGATCGAATTGTGCCTGTACTGGTCCTTCCGGTAGCACGGTCTCAAATAAAATGTCGGGGTTGCCCACGCGCATGAGAAAGACAGCCTGCCGCACCGTTTCTGCAAGGTCTTGCGACTCGACAACAGGTTTGGGCATGCGCGCGAAAGACGAGAATTCATCCACCATCCGTCCAATGTCGCCGACCTGACGAATGATCGTATCGGTGCATTGCTCGAAGATGTCACGATCCTCGGTGATATTCTTGCCGAATTTGCGGCGCAAGCGCTCCGCTGAAAGCTGAATCGGAGTCAGCGGGTTCTTGATTTCGTGCGCGATACGGCGCGCGACGTCCGCCCACGCCGAGGTGCGCTGGGCCGAAACGAGCTCGGTAATGTCGTCAAGTGTGATGACATAGCCATGCTCCGTCTCGGGCGACGCCTCTGTGGTGACGCGCACGTTAATCGTCCGTTCGCGTCCGTCGCGGGTCAGCGTCACAGTGCCCTGCACCCGCAATATGCCGCTTTGCGCCTGTTGAAGCAGTTGATCGATCTCGGGAATGACCTCCGCGACGGGCTTCCCAATCAGCGCGTCTTCGGTTTGACCTGTCAGGCGCTCCGCCGAACGATTCAGAATGGTGATACGGCCCTCGGGATTTACGCCGATCACGCCCGCGCCCACGCCCGCCAGCACCGCCTCGGTGAAGCGGCGCCGCGCATCGATCTGATCGCGGGCACGGATGATATCGTCGCGCTGCGAGCGCAGTTCATGCGTCATCGTGTTGAAGCTGTCGCCAAGACTGGCGAGATCGCCTTCGCCACGGCGGACCGGCACCTGCACGAACAGATTGCCCGATGCGACAAGATCGGCGGCGGTGATGAGGCGCCGGATCGGCGCCACGAGGCGGTTGGCGAAGTTCAGTCCCAGCCAGACGGCGGAAAGCAGCAGGATCAGCGCGATTACACCGTACATGAGTGCGAACGCCACCTGCACTCCAAAGCGGCGCGCATCCAAACTCTGATATTCGCTGACGCTCTCCTGCGTCTGCTGCAAATACCGCAGCACCCGCGGATCGACGGGCCGCACCATATAGAGGAACGTGTCCTCGTAACCTTGGATCGGAATGACTGCGTGCAGATAGTCGCCGCTCTCGGCGAGCGCGAGGATCGGGTCGCCAGCCGTTGCGCGCCGAAGATCGAGCGTCGGCGGGATCACGAACTCACGTCCGATATTGATCTCCGCGCGTTCCACCAGTGTATGGTCGCCGCGCACAATCATGGCGGCAGGAATACCGCGCACCGCGGCCTGTCCGGTCAGGATTTGCCGGAAGCGCTCACGATTCTCATCGAACATAGGCCGCAGACGCACGATGTCACTGGCCAGATTCTCGAGGTCGCTGCGTGTGGAGAAGGAATAGTCGCGCACATAAGCCTGCGCGATGCCGACGGCGTTGGTCAGCATGCTGCGCGTGCGGTCGGAGAACCAGCGGTCGAGGCCGCGGTCGAGCGTGATCGAGGCAATCACGGCGACAAGGATCGCCGGCACCACAGCCACGACACCGAAGAGCAACGCAATGCGCACATGCAGCCGCGCCCCCGCCCTGCCCCGGCGCTTCGCACGCAGCAGCCCGACAAACTCCCACGCGAGCACGGCGATCAGGACGGCGGAGATCACTGTGTTGGCGAGCAGGACCGACACCACGACTTCGTGGGTCGGCGCGATTGGCGTCAACCCCGTCAGAACAAGGAAAGTCACGAGCGCCGAAAGCAGCGCGATCACGACGGCCGTCGGCGCGAACCACGACGTCCAGGACCGCGGCGGGCGCGGGAATGGCGCCGAGGCCGTCGACTGGCCGAGCTTGCTGCCGGACTCCGTGAGAGATTTGCTCAAATGTCGCCCTTTACCCCGACCTGGCGAGGCGTGATCGCCACGGCCGTATGATGCCGTGCGACAACACTGGTGCAAAAATGTGACAGGAAGCGCAAGCCCGATTTATCGGGCTGAATCGGCCTTACCGCCCGCCCCTGACGATCTGCACGTCGAGATCGCGGATCTTTTTGCGAAGCGTATTCCGGTTCACGCCCAGTAGCTCGGCCGCCTTGATCTGGTTGCCGCGCGTGGCCGCAAGCACCGCCGACACGAGCGGCGTCTCCACTTCCTTCAGGATGCGGTGATAGAGGCCGGGCGGTGGCAGTCCGTCCCCAAAACCATTGAAATAGCGCGCCAGATGCCGCTCGACCGACGCGCCGAGGCTGTCCTCGGAAGGCGTCTCCGAGAGCACCGTCACAGCCGGTTCGGCGAGTTCGGCGTCGATGATGCCTGCGCCAATCACTTCCTGCGGGTACAGCGCCGACAGCCGCCGGACGAGGTTCTCCAGTTCGCGCACATTGCCAGGCCAGCGATAGCGCTTGAGGCGCTCCAGCGCCGCCTGATCAAGTTGCTTATGCGGCAGCCCTTCCCGCTCCACGAGTGAAAAGAAATGCCGTGCAAGATCGGGCACGTCCTCGGCGCGTTCGCGCAACGGCGGCAAACGCAGCGGCACGACGTTCAGCCGGAAGAACAGGTCCTCACGGAAAAGCCCCTGCTGAATAAGAATGCGAAGATCCTTGTTGGAGGCCGCGATGATCCGTACGTCCGAGCGAATGGGCGTGCGTCCACCAACCGTCGTGTACTCGCCCTGTTGCAGCACGCGCAGCAATCGCGTTTGCGCCTCCATCGGCATATCGCCGATTTCGTCAAGAAACAGTGTCCCGCCTTCCGCCTGTTCGAAGCGCCCCGGATTGCGCGTATTGGCGCCGGTGAAGGCCCCCTTTTCGTGGCCGAACAATTCGGCCTCGATCAGGTCGCGCGGGATCGCCGCCATGTTGATCGGCACGAATGGCCCGCTCCGGCGCTTACCGTAATCGTGCAGCGCACGCGCGACGAGTTCCTTGCCGGTGCCTGACTCGCCCGCAATCATGACCGTCAGGTCAGTCTGCATGAGCCGCGCAAGCACGCGATAGATTTCCTGCATCGCCGCGGAACGGCCGACGAGCGGAATGGTCGTGTCCGCTTCTTCCTGCTTCGGAGCGGCCTGCGCACCGCGCTTCGGGTCGCTCAGCGCGCGCCCGACGATCGCGATCAACTCTTTCAGATCGAACGGCTTCGGCAGATACTCGTAGGCGCCGCGCTCCGACGCCCGCACTGCCGTCATGAAAGTGTTCTGCGCGCTCATGACAATGACCGGCAGTTCCGGCCTCGCCTTTTTGATCCGCGGCAGCAGATCGAACGCGTTCTCATCGGGCATCACCACGTCGGTGATGACGAGGTCGCCGTCGCCGTGGCTGACCCAACGCCACAGCGTGGCGGCGTTCCCGCAGGACCGGACCTCATAACCCGCGCGTGAGAGCGCCTGATTGAGAACCGTGCGGATCGCGGCGTCGTCGTCGGCGACCAGGATGCTACCGGTCGGCATTCGCGGACCTCACAAATGGCTCGCCGGCTCGCCGCCGGCTTCGTTGTACATGGGCATCAGCACACGGAACGTCGTGCGCTTTGGCTGGCTGTCGCACTCCACGATCCCCCCATGGTCGCCCACGATCTTCGCAACCATTGCAAGACCGAGGCCACTGCCGGTGGCTTTCGTGGTGACAAACGGATCGAACAGGTAAGGGACAAGGTCTTCCGGAACACCGGGGCCGTTGTCGCGCACGCAGAACTCAAGCGGCAGGCTGACGCGCGTATTCGTCCCCGGCGCGGTCAACCGGACACCGGGCCGGAAGGCGGTCGAGAAGACGATCTCCCCCTCGGTCGTCTCACCGATCGACTCTGCGGCGTTTTTCACAAGATTGAGGAAGACCTGCACAAGCTGGTCGCGGTTTGCATAAACCGGCGGCAGCGACGGGTCATATTCCTCGACAATGCGGATATAGCGGGCGAACCCAGAAATCGCGATCCGCTTCACGTGCTCGAGCACCGCGTGGATGTTCACCGCCTCGCGCTCGACCGGCCGCTCGTCGGAGAAAATCTCCATGCGGTCGACAAGCTTCACGATACGGTCGGCCTCGTCGCAGATCAGCCGCGTCAACGTGCGGTCATCCTCGTCCGCGGACTGTTCGAGCAACTGCGCCGCGCCACGGATGCCGGAGAGCGGATTCTTGATCTCATGCGCCAGCATGGCGGCGAGCGCCGTGACCGAGCGCGCCGCGCCGCGATGCGTCAGTTGCCGGTCGATTTTATCGGCGCGGGAGCGCTCCTGCAGCACGACCACCACATAGCCACTCCGCTCCTGCATCGGCGCGACGAGAATATCGACGATCCGCTCGCCGCCGTTCTTCGGCGTACCGAGATCGACGCGATATTCGTTGAATGCCGCCCCACGCGTCCGCACCTGATCGATTACCGTGAGCAAGGGGCTCCCAAACGGGACAAACTCTTTCAGGCGATGACGCCGCATGACCAGCGCACCGACCTGAAAAAAATCCTCCGCCGCGGCGTTGGCGTCGACCACATGCCCGTCGGGTCCGACGGTGATGACCGGATGCGGCAGGGCGTTCAGCACGGCGTCCGCCATGCCGCCGCCCGATACTGCAGTCCGTTCCGCGCGCGCGACCGTCATGCCGCCGACCTCCAGCCGAGATCGTCAAAAGCGTCGCCAATGCCGCGCAGAACGAGCGCCGGGTCGTTTTCGGAAAGAAGCGCCGCGCGCCATCCCTTCGCCCAAGCCGCCGTACGGCCGAGCGAAGCGGCGGCCGCTTCCAGCGCCCACCCCACATGCTTGCGCGCTTCGCGCATCCCTCGTGCGCGGCCTGAATGATGCAGCCAGGATTCGTAAAGTTCGAGGAGCACGTCGCGTTGCACGGCAAGCGCCGGATCGGCAGGCGCTTTACTCGACATGAGATACTCACCGACTTGTCCCGGAAACCACGGACGTCCGCGTGCGGCACGACCGATCATCAGCGCGTCGGCACCGGATGCGGCCAGCATCTCATTCGCTTCATCTACGTTCGTAAGATCGCCGTTGGCGACAACGGGGATCTTCACCGCTTCCTTCACGCGTGCGATCGCCATCCAATCGGCGCGGCCTTGATAAAATTGCGCCCGCGTGCGGCCATGCACCGTGACCATCGCGATGCCCGCAACCTCTGCGCGGCGCGCAAGCTCCGGCGCGACAATCGAATGCTCGTCCCAGCCGAGCCGCATCTTGAGCGTCACTGGCACGCGCACGGCGGCGAGCGTGGCCTCGATCAGACTCACCGCATGATCGAGGTCACGTAGGAGCGCGGCGCCCGCCTGCTGGCCGTTCGTGACCTGCTTGGCCGGACAACCCATATTGATGTCGATGATGTCTGCACCTGCAGCCTCCGCGATCCGGGCACCTTCCGCGAGCCAACGCGCCTCGCAGCCGGCGAGCTGCACCACATGCAGCCCGACGCCCTCACCCTCCGAGCGAAGGACCGCCGCAGGATCGCCTTCAGCAAGCTGCTCGCCCGCGATCATTTCCGAGACGACGAGCCCGGCGCCAAACCGGGCAGCCATACGCCGGAACGGCAGGTCCGTGATTCCGGCCATAGGCGCCAGCAGCGCCCGGTTCGGTAACCGGTGCGATCCGACAGCGAATGTGCCGTTGAAAACAGTCGTCACGCGGGCGGCTCCAAGCATTTGCCCATTAATTAGGCCGAACCAGAACGTGCCCACATCTTAGTCAACGGCCGTTTGCCCGCAAGGACTTTTGTGCGCTGCGAAGAGGCACACCCACAGCTAGAAATGCGCTAAACCTGACCAACTCCCTCCGGTGCCGGTGGGTCGAAATTTGGTCCAAACGGGTGATCGGGAAGTCGAAATGAGGGTCGCGGCAATCGTTTTGGCAGCCGGAAGCGGTTCCCGGGCCGGAATCGGCGCTCCGAAGCAGTTTCGGACGATTGGCGGGGAGGCCGTGCTCCGCCGCTCACTGCGCCTGTTTGCCGCGCACCCGCGTGTCGCCGCCGTGCAGCCGGTCATCGACCCCGACCATGAGTCGGCGTTCAGCCAGGCCGCCGCCAAACTGCCCAAGCTGAAAAAATTCGTGGCCGGGGGCGCGACACGCCAGGCCTCCGTGCTGGCCGGTCTCGAAGCGATGAGCGCCGACGCCCCAGGCATCGTCCTGATCCACGACGCCGCCCGTCCCTTCGCGACAACCGCCCTTCTTGACCGTGCCATTGACGCGGCAACCGAGCACGGTGCCGCTACGCCTGCGCTTGCCGTGACCGACACCATCAAGCGCATCGAACGGAACGGGCGAGTGATCGAAACGCTCGACCGTTCCACGCTGCGCACGATCCAGACTCCGCAGGCCTTCACCTTCCAGTCGATCCTCGACGCGCACCGCAAGGCCGCCGCAACAAAACGCCACGATTTCCCCGACGACGCATCGCTCGCCGAATGGGCGGGCATGAACGTCACGACCTTCGAAGGCGAGATCGACAACTTCAAGCTGACCACGTCCGACGATTTTCTCCGCGCGCAAGCGACCGAAGCGCAGTCGCTCGGCGACATCCGCACCGCCAATGGCTTCGATGTGCATGCCTTCGGACCCGGCGATCATGTCGTGCTGGGAGGCGTCCGCATCGCGCATTCACATGCACTCGTTGGCCACTCCGATGCTGACGTCCTGTTGCATGCAATCACCGACGCAATCCTCGGCACCGTCGCGGCCGGCGACATTGGCCACCACTTCCCGCCTTCCGATCCGCAATGGCGCGGTGCTTCATCCGACCGTTTCCTTACGCATGCGGTCTCACTGCTGGCCGCACGCGGCGGACGTATCGCGCTGCTCGACGCGACCCTGCTGTGCGAGACGCCCAAGATCGCCCCGCACGCCGAAGCAATACGGCGGAACATTGCCGCCATCACGGGCATTGACGCCGGACGAGTGAGCGTGAAAGCCACGACGATGGAGAAACTCGGTTTTCTCGGCCGCGGTGAAGGGATCGCCGCCATGGCGACCGCCACGGTTCGGCTGCCCTGGAGCGAATGATGGATCAGGACGAAGTCGCCCGCATGGCCAAGGCGCTGCACGGGCGCCTGCTCGAAGGGAAGCTCTCGCTCGTCACCGCCGAGTCCTGCACGGGCGGATTGATCGCCGCCGCCATCACC
>Ga0307505_10000281_pt1 | contig 60527 bp, 52 predicted proteins | sample 23_S_MG_FD_202183 | JGI IMG/M metagenome (GOLD analysis project Ga0307505, IMG submission 202183) | Soil microbial communities from Populus trichocarpa stands in riparian zone in the Pacific Northwest, United States - 23_S | ecosystem: Environmental > Terrestrial > Soil > Riparian zone > Trees...
CCCAACGGTCGGCCCGGCTGCCATTCCAGATGCAGATCCCCAACGGCAGCCGTGTCGTCAGCGGCACGTCGTGCTCGGGATCGAGGAAATGGTTGAGCGGATTGATGAAGTCGTCCTCGTCGTCCGCGCCGTCCTCCATCAACTGCCCAATTTCCTCCCCGTTGATTTGGTGCTGCTTGGAAACACCGAGGCGCGCGGTGAAGTCGATCCCCAGCCGATTGAAAGCGTGCTTCGTCATCAGACGATGAACCGGTTCCTTATAAGCGAAAAGTGGATTTGTACTCAGTGCGAACCACAACAGCGTCACAGCGAAACGGATGCTTTTCATTGGTCTGTCCTCATGAGATCTTGGTAGCTTTTCTCGGGATCGCCCTGATAGACGCTCTTCGGCACGCGCCGCGACCCTTCGATGATCACGGACCAAAGGAGCGGAAACCGGCGCGGGTGGAGGTTTTCGCCCTCCATGGCAAGATCCCAGACTCTATCTAGCGCAGCCGCCTCGCCCTTGACGTTGTCGACGGGCTGCAAGGGGATGGTCTTTCCGTCCCAGTAACAGGCCTGTTTGGGGTTCAGGGTCCAATCGTCCTGGCTTGCATAGCCGAATCTCCGGATCGCCGCGTTGGTCAGCCGGCTGGTCGCGTAGCCGGGCTTGTAGAGATACAGCTCGGGATCGAGAATCGTGAACTGCTCGAACAGGCCGCGGATCCTCAGCGGCATCCCCGGGTGGACGAACGACCCGTCCGCCTTCGTGATGCCTTCCGAGGCATACATGAGGTACATCTTGCCGAGACTTCCTTCCGTGTACCACCGGGCCACGATCACCACCCCGCCAAGTGGTTTGCCGGTGCGTTCGTCGATGACCTGTCCCCGGATCGGCGGGGTGTAGGCGAGCGGAGAGCCGCCGATGATGATGTGCCAGACGGCCATCAGCACCACTACGACCACGACTGCAGTGATGCAGCCTCTCTCGAGACAGCCGGCGCGTCTCTCGGGCTCCGGACGGTCGAAGATCTGAGTGCTCATCCAGTCGTAACCTCGGAGCTCGTGAGCATTGAAAGATCGTTCATCGTTCAGAACTGCACGATCTGCCAAAGCCCGTTCGCATTTCGCCCAAGGAGGTTGCCCATTCCCCACTCTTCCCAGACGCTCGCGGAGGTTCCGTTCAACAGGAAGAACGTCGAACCAGAGAGGTGCTGATCGTTGCGCGTATGCTCCGGCTGGGCCATGTCCTGGACGAGATGGATCACGTGACCGAGCGTCAGAAAGAGCTCGCGCAGGAACGTGTCTCTGGTCCCTGGATTCGGGCCGAGGATCGCGTGGCGATACGTGAGGGGCGCCCAGTAGCGGCTATGGACATTCCCCGGGTCCTTGGCCCAACGGTCGGCCCGAGTGCCATTCCAGATGCAGATCCCCAACGGCAGTCGTGTCGTCAGTGGCACGTCATGCTCGGGGTCGAGGAAATGGTTGAGCGGATTGATGAAGGCGTCTTCGTCTTCCGCGCCGTCCTGCATCAAGACAACGAGCGGGATCTGATTGATTTCGTGGCCTTTGGGGACTCCGAGTCGAGCGGGAAAGTCAATCGCCAACCGATCGAAAGCATACCTCGTCATCAGACGGTGGACCGGTTCCCTATAGGCGAACACTGGATTTGCAATCAGAGCGAGTGCCAACATCGTGACGGCCAGACGTATCCTGCTGATGTTTATGTTCATTGCTCGGTCCTCATGTAGTACTCATAGCTTTCTTTGGGGCTGCTCTGACCATGCAAGTAGCTCTTTGGTACACGCCTCGAACCTTGGATCATCACGGACCAAACGAGTGGAAAGCGGCGCGGGTGAAGCACTTCGCTCGCCTTGACCACGTCGTAGTAGATGCTGTTCAGCGCCTCGGCCTCGCCCTGAACGCTGTCCACCGGATGCAGGGGGATGGTCTTTCCGTCCCAGTAGCAGGCCTGTTTGGGGTTCAGGGTCCAATCGTCCTGGCTTGCATAGCCGAATCTCCGGATCGCCGCGTTGGTCAGCCGGCTGGTCGCGTAGCCGGGCTTGTAGAGATACAGCTCGGGATCGAGAATCGTGAACTGCTCGAACAGGCCGCGGATCCTCAGCGGCATCCCCGGGTGGACGAACGACCCGTCCGCCTTCGTGATGCCTTCCGAGGCATACATGAGGTACATCTTGCCGAGACTTCCTTCCGTGTACCACCGGGCCACGATCACCACCCCGCCAAGTGGTTTGCCGGTGCGTTCGTCGATGACCTGTCCCCGGATCGGCGGGGTGTAGGCGAGCGGAGAGCCGCCGATGATGATGTGCCAGACGGCCATCAGCACCACTACGACCACGACTGCAGTGATGCAGCCTCTCTCGAGACAGCCGACGCGTCTCTCGGGCTCCGGACGGTCGAAGATCTGAGTGCTCATCCAGTCGTAACCTCGGAGCTCGTGAGCATTGAAAGATCGTTCATCGTTCAGAACTGCACGATCTGCCAAAGCCCGTTTGCATTTCGCCCAAAGTAGACGTGGTACCCGCGGCAGACCCTACGGCGGCTGCAGGAGTGCTGTGCCAAAGAGACGCGCATCGATCACGGATAGGTCGCGAAAGTGACATCGGTGACAGCGCTGGCCTGGACGGAGGAGGTCTGCGTCTTCACGAGCTGATCGTTCAGATAGAAACGGGTGGTCATCGTAAAACGGAACGGAAAGATGTCCCCGCCGATCTGATACCGAAACGACTTCATGAAAGGCAGCGGATCGATCGACACGGTGACAGGCTGGTACGTGCCGGGCGCGCTCTCGACGCAGACGTTGGGCAGTGCGAACGTCGAGGGGTTGCAGAACTGGTACCCTCCTGCCAGCGGGAACCAACTGGCGTATCCGATTCCGTCCGTGACGTGGACCGCCCTCGGCGGAATCGTCTCTGGCCATGTGATCTCGGCGCGGAGGACCGGTCCCGTGATCGGTGGCTGGATGACACCGATCGCTTCATTTGGCTCGAACCCGAGCGTGCCGGTGATGACCACGCGGCGTTCGAATTTCGTCAGGGCGTCGCCGGGTTGGAGGCCGAAGGGCTGCACGTGATGAACGACGACGCTCTCTCCGGTCGCGAGTCCGGCGAAGCCCGGCGCGACATCGGCCAGCATCGCGTCGATGATCGGGCCGGTATCGTCGCTGCTGCCGGGTCCGAAATAGGACGGGTCCGTGCGAAACACGGCTCCGACTTTCGCGTCCGCACCGATCGCCTCGCCGGAGCGGTTGGTGATGGTCATGTCGTACTCGCCGCTTCCGGTCGACTTCCAGGTGACGTCGATCCTTCCGCGGAAGAAATGCTGGATCAGGCCTGCCGAGTAGCCGACGGCCCGGGGTATGAGCAGCGACGCACGGGAGAGATACGAACCGTCACCCAGCGAGTAGACCGGACAACCGTGTTTGCGGGTCTCCATGTCGAGCAGGGAGTGGAACGTATGGAAGGGATCGGTCTCCAGCGTTTGCGTGTAGGCGTCATAGGGACGAGCCGTATAGATCGCTTCATCGACCTGTTTGACGACCAGGTTCCCAAAGTCGTCCAGCACCGCCTCGTCCACGCTCTCGATCCGCAATGTGGTCAGCGGGTCGTGGATGGAAGGGTAAATGTACTCGTGGCAACGCGGCAGCGTGAAATCGCAGGGCGTTCCTCCGGTCTGATCGCTGTAGTTCGTGTCCTGGGTCACGAAATTGCGGTTGGAGAAGTTAGCCAGCCCCTTTCGCTCCAGCGTCGGGAGCCCCGGCGTCTGGAAGTAGCTGCCATAGTCGGGCAAGACCACCGTCGGATAGCCTTCGTACGAGACCGCGGGAGGCATCGTGGCACCGGTGACCGGATGCTTCGTCTCGAGGAGGTTTCCCATTCCCCACTCTTCCCAGACGCTAGCATACGTACCGTTCAAGAGGAAGAATGTCGAACCGGAGAGGTGCTGATCGTTGCGGGTGTGCTCCGGCTGGGCCATGTCCTGGACGAGATGAACCACGTGACCGAACGTCAGAAAGAGCTCGCGCAGGAACGTGTCTCTTGTCCCTGGATTCGGCCCGAGGATGGCGTGGCGATAAGTGAGGGGCGCCCAGTAGAGGCTATGGACATTCCCTGGATCCTTGGCCCAACGGTCGGCCCGACTGCCATTCCACGTGCAAAGCCCGAAAGGCAGTCGCGTCGTCAATGGCACGTCATGCTCAGGATCGAGGAAATGATTGAGGGGATTCGGCAAGTCGTCTTCGTCGTCTGCGCCCTCCTGCATCAACCGCCCAAGAGTGAACTGATTAATCTGATGCTGCTGGGAAACACCGAGTCGCGCGGGGAAGTCGATCGCCAGCCGATCGAAGGCATGCTTGGTCATCAAGCGATGAACCTGTTCCTTGTACGCGAACGTCGGGTTTGCACATAGAACGAGTGCCAGCATCGTGACGAAACGTATCCTGGTGATATTCATTGCTCAGTCCTCATGTAGTACCGGTAGCTTTCTTCGGGGTTGCCCTGACTCGGCGAATATGCGCTTTCCGGCACGCGCCGTGACCCTTGGAGGATCACAGACCAAAGCAGAGGAAACCGGCGCGGATGGAGCCCCTCATTCTCGACGGCCAGACTCGAGATGCTGTCCAGCGCGCCTGCCTCGCCTTTTATGTTGTCGACGGGATGCAAGGGGATGGTCTTTCCGTCCCAGTAGCAGGCCTGTTTCGGGTTCAAGCTCCAAGCGTCTCTGCTTGCATAGCCGAATCTCCGCAGCGCCTCGTTGGTCAGCCGGCCGGTCGCGTAGCCAGGCTTGTAGAGATAAAGCTCGGGGTCGAGAATCGTGAACTGCTCGAACAGGCCGCGGATCCTCAGCGGCATCCCCGGGTGGACGAACGACCCGTCCGCCTTCGTGATGCCTTCCGAGGCATACATGAGGTACATCTTGCCGAGACTTCCTTCCGTGTACCACCGGGCCACGATCACCACCCCGCCAAGTGGTTTGCCGGTGCGTTCGTCGATGACCTGTCCCCGGATCGGCGGGGTGTAGGCGAGCGGAGAGCCACCGAGGGCGATGTGGTAGAGGGCCATCAGCACGACTACGACCACGACTGCAGTGATGCAGCCTCTCTCGAGACAGCCGGCGCGTCTCTCGGGCTCCGGACGGTCGAAGATCTGAGTGCTCATCCAGTCGCAACCTCGGAGCTCGTGAGCATTGAAAGATCGTTCATCGTTCAGAACTGCACGATCTGCCAAAGCCCGTTTGCGTTTCGCCCAAAGTAGACGTGGTACCCCGTGGGCCGGCCGTTCTCGACCCGGCTGGCGAGATAGCGCGCCACGTCTCCCCGAATCCAGACGGCGTCGATCGTACCAATGCCGCCCGCAAATGCAGGAAGGGAGGAGCGGATCTGGGTGAGCGGCCGGCGGTACTTTTCGCGGACGCTGTCGGCAGCAAACCAGCGCAGTGCAGCATCGACATCACCACTGGCCAGGCTCTGGCGGAATCCGCTCCAGACTTCTTTCAGCAGTGCGTTCATCGTCTGAAACGACTGTGCGCTGATTGCCGTGACGGCGCTTGCTGTGGAACCGTCCTGCATCGTCACCCGGGCGGTGACCAGGCGAATCCCCGGTGTGGAGTAGCGAACCACCAGATCGTCAGGGACCGAGGTGGCGGTGCGATCCCAGGTGCCGTTTCCGTCAGTATCGACCTCGAACCGGACGACTTCTCCCGGCCGGTCCATGCGGAGCGCGAACGTCACATCGAGCGGTACGATGCCTGAAGACGGCGAGGTCTCCAGCCGGACTGTCTCCGGCACACGGACGAACTGCACGTGTCGCGTGCTGGCACCCCCGTTACTTTCGTCCCCTTCGTTGCCGCCGGCCGTTCCGGGGAAGTGCAAGCGTGCCTTGAGCTTGACCCGGCCGGCCGGCGAGTCCACCTCGGCGAACCACCGGAAGGGGTCGTTCTTCGTGCCGGCGTGGTCGAGGTCGAGACGCGCGGCGACGTCGTTGACCGTCACTCCGAGATTCCTCGTCCGCGCGATCACCGTTCCAGAGACGTGAATCGATGGCGCAGCGATCAGGGCATTCAGCGCCGGCGCATCAATCTTCACCTGTCCCGCCTCGGCAGCTTCGAGGCCGCGGATGGTCAGCAACATGGCCAGCACGCACACGAGTCGCAACATCCGAGAACCCTGCATTCGAGAACCTTGCATTCAAGACTCCGTTTCCGTCATTTCAGACTGATGCCCGAATCTACTCCATTGTCAGTAGTGCCCGCGGCAATCAGTAGCGCTTCAGTGACGCCACCTGTGCGTGATCCACACAGTATCGAGCGGGAGGAAGCCGGCTCGGTGTGGCTTGTCAGTGCTTTGCCGGTTCGATATCGCTGCCGTCATCAAGGGGAGTGACGCGGAACAGAGATCTCCTACCACGGGAGTGGCCATCAGGACGCGGTTTCCCGTCGCATTTCTTAATCTCTGGCGAAGGTTGTTGGGCGGGCGTCCGGTCGTTTGGGTCGGAATGCACACTCATCGGAGGCTGGGTGACCCCCCTCATCCGGCCGATGGCCACCTTCTCCCCCCAAGAGGCCGGGGGGAGAAGGCTCTCGATGGAACACTCTCGCGATGAACCACTCCAACTCGCGATGAGAGCCCGGACGGCGGGCGTGCGGTCTTTCGACCCGCTGTCACAAGGATGGAAACGGTCGCGCTCTATCCGTTCGGGACGCTGATCCGCGACTGCAACCAGAGCCGGATCATTTCGATCCACGACATCTGATCCGGCTCGCCTCCCGGCGGGTTCAGGCGTGCTTGCGAGGCCACGCCGCCCGGCGGGCTGATGCGCCACTGTGTTGTCACGCCGACAGGCGGATTCATACGCGCTTGGCCGGCGATGCCGACAGGCGGCTCAGGGCGCGCTTGTGCGCTGACGCCGACCGGTGGACCAAGGCGCGCCTGAGGATCTGTTGGCGGCGTCGGCGCTTCGTCAGCCCATGCACCCGCTGCCCCCATAACAAGAAACACCGCGAGAAGCGGTGTGACGCGCGAAGCCCACCTTGATACACCTCGCATAAGCCCTCCGCGCCAGCCATCTGGCCAGCGAATGGGAGGGCGCCCTCACTAACGAGGGTTGCCTCTGATGGGGTGCGGTTATCGCGGGATGTCCGGCGGCGGCACGAACAGGAGGTTTGGCTTGCGCTCCACATGCCTCAGGTACTCACGGACCACTTTCAGCCTCGCCGGCGACAGCTGCCGCTTAGGAGCAGCTTCCTTCAAGTATGCCAGCGCGGTCAACGCTCCTGTTAGATGGCCTGCCTTCTTCAACACGCGGAACGCGTGCCCAGCCACCTTCGCGATCTCTTCCCACCGCTCGAGCACCAGCAACGCTTCCGCCAGATCGATCCCCGCGAGTGCAACATTGGCCACTCTACCGATCTCCTCGAATGCCGCGATGACATCACGCAATCCCCGCGCAGCATCGCTGGCTTTCCCGCCATGCAACGCCGCCCGCGCTAAACCCCACTCCGTTTCGATCCGATATTCTGCCGGTCCCGTTTCACGGAAGATCATCAACGCGCTGTGATAGAGCATCACCGCCTCACCTAGATTGCCGCGCTCCAACTCGCACGCCGCGCGGCAGAAGGAGCCGCGCGCAATCCAGCCGGCGTCGTTGATGTTCTCGCCGAACTCGATTACCTCCTGAAAGATGGTTGCAGCGCCGACGTAATCGAGCCCTTCGTACGCGATCTCCGCACGCAACCACACCGCCTTCATGCGTTCGCGCTCCAAACTCAAATGCGCGTAACCGTGTTCCGCGCGCTCCACGTGTTCGCTCGCCTTCGGCAATTCACCACGCTCGTAGTACACCACTGCCCGCACTAGTTCCACGGCTGCAAGTCCACGTCCGGATGACCTCAGCTGCTCATACGCGGCCTCTGCGTGTTGCAGCGATTCCAGCGCCTCGTCGAACTCCGCCAAGCGGAGCAACGCATTCGCGCGCTCCTTCCACGCCGTACCCCTCAACTCATACACCGCGTTGTTGGGGTAGACCTCATCGGGAAGCAGCTCCGCCACGACTTGCGCCAGGTCGGCGAAGATCAACGCGTCCAGCGGCTGGCTCGCGACCACTTCGTGCGCCTTCGCATTCAGCCGTCGTACGACACCGCCCGTGTGAAACTTCCGCTGGTTGCTGATGTTCGCCATCGCGGCCTTGCGCGGATTGGCGAAATAGTCCTTCAGCAACTCGTCTGCTTCATGGTCTTCGGCCGCGCACCGGTTCGCGTAGGCGCTCATGGCCGCGGACGTCGAGCCGAGGATCGGGTGCCACACGGCCGGGTCGCCGAGGTCCTCCTCCGCGACCGAGTAGAAGTCGAAGCTCGCCCCGCACTCGGCGCAGTTCGCGACGTGGCTCTCGATCTCCTCCCGCCGTTCGCGCTCGAAGGCCAGCTTGTCCTGCGCGAACAAGGAGAGCTCCTCATTGCGGATGTGCTCGCCCATCACGTCCTCTCCATGATCGACCGATACGCTTCCAGTGCACGCTGCCGGCACTTGAACAGCTTCACCTTCACCGAGCCGCGCACGAGCCCGAACGCACTGGCCAACACTTCGGTGCCCTCGCCGTTCACGTAGAACCGGCGCAGGAGGTCACGGCAGGGCTCACCGACGCGGGCGAGCATCTGCGCCAGCAGCGTCTTGCGCGCGAGCTCGTCCAGGAGCCCGTCATCCGGCGTCGCCGCGCACGGCTCTTCGCCGCAGAAGAGAGACCTTGTCGCCGAGGATCGCCGGATGTGGCTCCGCGACGCGTTGCAGATCGCTCCGATCAGATACGGCTCGAGTTTCTCCACGTCCGCGGCGTGCTGAAAGTAGGTCGTGAACACATCCTGCACGAGCACTTCCGCATCCCCGGCCTCGATCCGAAATCGTCGGATGGCGATCCTCTGTAACCTCGGTGCATATCGCAAGTACGCCTCCTCGAATGCGGCAACCGCCCCGCCACCCGCCGGCGGTATCGTTCGCGCTGGTTCTCGTTGCGTGTCCTGCATCATGTCTCTCTCCTGTAGGTGTGATTCCGTGCCGGAGTTCCCTACCCACGTCATTGCCCGATCCCCCTTTTTTCGGTTGAAAAGTCGAGCGGAGCTTAAGAAATGCGACGCGAGATCGCACTTCCCGCCTTCCCGCTCGCCGTCAAGATCCCTATCCGAGTCAGTATCGCCCCATCCCAAGAATCGCGACGACTCTCTTCGCCGGGACTTAAGAACTACGCTCGGGGAATCGGAGGAGACCCCATAAAACAGGATGCCGATGATGCCCATGGTTGTGCGACCGAACGCAGCGCGCTTCCCTCTCCGCGAGACCCTCGTGGAGCTCCTCGGCATGGACCAACGGCGGCGCGTCCCCGTTGCGGTGCTCGCTCAACTCCTCGGCGCTCCCGACGAGCAGGTCCGCCAGGTCGTGCTGGGCGAAGGCGTGCAACTCCCCTTCGACTCGGTCCCGTGGGGGGAAGCCGCAGGGTATCTGTTCGACGCCTGGCCGCGCGCGCAAATCCTGGAGGCGCTCGGCCCTGATCTCGCGCGCCTGGTTCCCGCCGCGTTCCAACTCACCCGCGTGTCGTGGCAGATCCCCGTCTTCATCGTCCGCGCGATCGAGCACCAGACGGCGCTCATGCGGGAGAACGATCCACGCGTCAACGCTGCCGCGGTGGACGGGCACTTCTTCTCTGCGAGCGTGGAAGACTACGTCGCCGACATTCTCTTCTCCGAGATTCAGCCCTCGACGGTCACGGATCTCGGGTCCGATCCAGCATTCCTCGAGGCATACCACTACCCGCCACTGGGCGATTAGGAGTCTGCGCGGCAGAAACACATTGGCCTCGGAGCAGCCGCACGTGCCCGAGGCTATGCCAACCAGCGCCGCCGGTCGTACCGGCTAGGGGAGACCGCCATGTGCAGCCACCGTCCGCAGGGACACCCTTTCTTCGCTTCGTCAAGACTCCTATCCGGTCGCATGGGGGAGGCGCAATGCGTTGCGTGCAACAGGTGAGTGCGAACGCACACCCGCATGCGCTTCTGTACCACCTGGCTGCGCATGCCGTCGTGCTGGAGCATCTGGATCTTCCGCTCATCAGCGTGCGCGTCGGTCCGCGGCACCGGACCGGGGCCGTCCATGCGCTCGTGCAGCATCGCCATCCCTCGGAGAGCCGAATGCTCGTGGAGCGCGATGCGGTCTGTGCGCATGCCGGGGCGGCGGCGGAGGAGTACGGATGCGGAGGTTCTTCGTGGTTCGGCGCGTTCGAGGACTTTTCCAGCGTGGTCAAGCGGCTGGCGCGGTTCACACACGACGACGCTGAACGCGCGGCGTGGGGGGCCTATCTCCGCGAACGTGCACGCGTGATGGTGAGGGCGCATTGGCACGAGGTCACCGTGATTGCGGCGGTGTTGCAGCGGGAGCGCGTCATGGACCGGGCCAGCCTCGCGGCGACGCTCACGGCATTCCGGCGAGATCCGTTCCGTGCGGACCTGAGGCCGCTGCGCCCCATCCCGTGGGAGCGCCCGGAACGATCCGGCGGCAAGGACGAGGTGGAGTTGCCGGACACGAACCTGAGGCTCTCGGCGCTCGTTGCGAGGATCCAGCGATGAAGCGCATCCGCTCGGCCGCGGTCCCATCCACTCAACCCGCGGATCTGTTCGTTCATGAAGCGGGGCATGCCGTGATTGCATGGGAGCTCGGAGTGAAGATTACAGAGCTCTACTTCTCCCCCAAGGTCTGGCTGGGCCGGATGACGTTCATCGGTGGCGTGGTCACCTTCCAGGGGGACCGCGCGTCCGAGCGCGCCCGCGAGGCGGCGGAGAAAGACATGCTCATTTTCCACGCCGGCCTCATGGCGCAACGGCTCTTCCACTACGACAGCGCCTGTGGCCACAGCTCGATGGACGTCAAAGGGCTCATGGACACGGCGCAGATGGTGGAAGACGACGTGGATCTCATCGACGCGTGGTCCGACTACATCGAAGAGCGCGTGCGGGTGATGCTGTGCCGGCCCGAGACCTGGCACCGGGTGATCGCGCTCGCGCCGGAGATCGCGCGACGACTCTACCTGCGAGGCGAGGACATCGCGTCCTTCCTCGATCATCTCGATGTGGGGCAGGCGGTGTCGCCGCAGGAGCGGGGGTTGAACCGCGCCGAGTATGCGTTCGGAAAGGCTATCGACGTCCTGGCGCTCTCCAACCGCACGCGCGGATGCCTCGACCGCGCGGAGATCGCCACGATCGCAGAATTGTTGACGCGCAGCGCGGCGGATCTGCGGGGCGAGGTCTGGCACGCCGGAGCCAAAACTGTGGCCGAAGTGGAAGCAGCTCTGGCGATGCTCGGCCTGCGACTCGCGGAGGAACCGCGGTTCGAGCGCGAGTGGCGGGTGCAGCAGGCACGGCGCGAAGCGCATTGCGGGGAAGAGACGACCCGGCGAGGATGGCGATGATGCCGGGGAGTTGCGCCAGGTGAGCGACGTCTACGATCTTGCCGACATCGAGTCGCACGTGCGCGCTGCGATCCAACGATCCGGCATCAAACGGAAACCGTATGTCGCCCGCATGAATCGCTTCACGCACGTGGCCGCCATGCTGCTCGATCCGCACATTTCCTTCATCTCGGTTCTATCCAGCGGCATCACCACCAGCGAGTTCTACGGCGCCATGTGGATGCTGCTCGTCGCGGACACCTTTCGCGATGAGGGCGAGCGTGGCAGCCTCGCTGGGGACTTCTTCGAGCTCACCGAAGACGAGCTGGGTCTGCTCAACCGCGTCTGGTGCCTGCTCCATGACCGCTACTTCGGCATTCCCACGACGGCCACGGTGGTCATCAGCAAGGACCGGCACCGATGAGCTGTCCGCGGCGAGTCACTCCGCGACGCGCTTGCGTCCGGCCCAGGCCAACTGAGCACACATCACAAGCATGCCTGCATCGCGCACGAGCACGATCCACATGTCGTGGATCCTTTCGTCGTAGGTCTTGTCGGCGGCGGAGGTGTCGAAGCAGCCGCAGTCGATGGCGTTGCCGCGGAGCAGGTTGATGCTGATGGCGATCATGAAGACGACCAGCATGGCCGTGATCAGCCAGCGGGCCGGGCGCGTCCAGATGCCGAGGATGAGGCAGAGACCGGTGAGGAGCTCGACCCAGGACATGACCAGCGCGGTGATGTTGACCAGCGACCCGGGGAGGATGCGGTAGTTGTAGATCATGTGCGCGAACGAGGGCGGGTCGGTGATCTTCGGCCAGGCCGCGACGACGAAGATGATCCCGAGGGCGATCTGCACGCGGACGGTGAGCCAGGGATGAGTGAGGCGTTCCTGCACGGTCACGGCTGCGCTCCCTTACGGACCGCGCCGCCCCGCTTCTGCCAATCGGGGAAGCCGTCTTTGTACACGTACACGTTGTTGAACTGCAGGCCCCACAGTTTCTGGGACAGCATGTGGGAGTCCTCGCAGGCGCCACCGGTGCAGTAGACGACGATGGGCTGGTCCTGGACGTCCTGGCGCTCTTCATAGAGCGCGTTCACCTTGGCGTCGACGTCCGCTTCCCAAACCGAGAACGGGCGCGCTCCGGCGATGTGGCTCTCTTCGAAGCCTGCCGTGCGTCGCGCGTCCAGAAAGAGAGCGCCGCCGGCGTAGAGGGCGGCCGCGTCCTCGCCGCTGATCTCGATGTAAGCCTTGTCGGGGTGCGGCTGAAAACGGGCCAGAGGATTCGCGGGCGGCGTTACCGGGGCTGCGGGCGGAGGCACGGGGGACGCGGTGGTGGTCGCGGGAGCGGTGGTGGTCGCCGGAGAGGGACTGGCCGGCGCCGGCATCGTCGAGGTGGCCGTGGTCGCGGTCTCGGGGATCGGCACGAGGGTGGCCGTGGTGTCCGTGGCCGCTTCCGTCAAGGGCGCGGTCTCGGTGACGGGCGGCGGTGCGACGCGGACCGGCTCACGCGGCGGGACGCGCAATGCGTCGGGATAGAACCCGGCCGGCAGGACCAGTTTCCGGGTCGGCGCGGCAAGCGCGTTCGCCACCACGGCGATGACCGCCGAGGTGAGGACGAGAAGGAGAGCCTGCAGGATCGGGTTACGCAATCTCATGGCAGTCGCTGGTTGAGACGAATCAGCGGGCGCATGGTAACGCAACCGGCAGGCTGCTCGGGGGAACGGTTCACCACAGAGACGCAGAGGGCACGGAGGAAGCACAGCGCGCGCTGTGCCCGACAACCCAGCGCAACATTGGCCTGTCATCCTGAGCGGGCGGCGGGATGGGGGGCGAAGGATCCCCTGCCGACGGAGCGAGTGTCGTGCTTCGGCAGGGGATCCTTCGCACCCACCCGCCACCCGCTCAGGATGACAGGAGGTTGTGGCAACGCGTAAGATTCCCGCGCCGCCTACGGCGGCTGTGGTTGCGGCTCTGCCGCGCTGTGCCTCTGTGGTGAAAAAGCCTTCGTGAAAGGCTCGACAACCGACGCACTCAATCCAGGCGCCGGAGCACCATCAGCGAGTGGCCCTCGACCTTCACGGGCTGGCCGGCGTAGTACTCGGGGTGCTCGCGGAGGTCGGGGACGGGCTCGTTGGTGTCGATGGCTTTCTCCCAGCGATTGCCCCAGCCGCAGGTGGGGAGTGTGAAGTCGAGCGCCTGCCGGTGAGCGTTGAAGAGGATGTAGAAGCTGTCGTCCAGGACCGGCTCCCCGCGATTGTCCGGGGTGGGGATGCCCAAGCCGTTGAGGAACACGCCCACCGTGCGGGCGAAGCCGGCGTGCCAGTCCCGATCGGTCATTTCGTTGCCGGAGGCGGTGAACCAGCCGATGTCGCTCGCGCCGGTGCCACGCACGTGGCGTCCGTGAAACCAGCGCCGGCGCTGGAATGCGGGGTGCTGGCGGCGAAAGAGGATCACGCGTGAGACGAAGGCGCGCAGCCCGTCGTCGACCTTCTCCCAGTCGAACCAGGAGAGGCTGTTGTCCTGACAGTAGGCATTGTTGTTTCCGTGTTGCGTGCGCCCGAGCTCGTCGCCCCCGACCAGCATCGGCACGCCCTGCGACAGGAAAAGCGTAGTCAGGAAGTTGCGCTGCTGCCGGGCCCGCAAGGCGTTCACGTCCGCGTCCTCGGTTTCACCCTCGACGCCGCAGTTCCAGGAGCGGTTGTCGTCCGCGCCGTCGCGGTTCCCCTCCAGGTTGGCCTCATTGTGTTTCGCGTTGTATGAAACCAGGTCGCGCAGGGTGAAGCCGTCGTGCGAGGTGATGAAGTTGATGCTCGCATAAGGCCGGCGCCCGTTCGCGGCATAGAGGTCCGAGCTGCCGGTCAGGCGCGTCGCGAAATCGTCGAGGGTCTGATCGGTTCCCCGCCAGTAATCGCGCACGACGTCCCGATACTTGCCGTTCCACTCCGACCAGAGCGAGGGGAAGTTGCCGACCTGGTAGCCCCCTTCGCCGATGTCCCAAGGTTCGGCGATGAGCTTCACCTGAGAGAGGACGGGGTCCTGCTGGATGATGTCGAAGAACGCGGACAGCCTGTCCACGTCGTGCAGTTCACGCGCGAGAGTGGCCGCCAGATCGAAGCGGAAGCCGTCGACGTGCATCTCCAGATGCCAGTAGCGCAGCGAGTCCATGATCAATTGCAGCACGTGGGGATGGCGCATGTTCAGGCTGTTCCCCGTGCCGGTGTAGTCCATGTAGTACCGGGGCTGTCCTTGCATGGTCCGGTAGTACGCGGAGTTGTCGATGCCTTTCATGGACAGGACCGGGCCCAGGTGATTCCCTTCGGCGGTGTGGTTGTAGACCACATCCAGGATGACCTCGATCCCCGCGCGGTGCAGCGCCTTCACCAGTTGCTTGAACTCGGTCACCTGCTGGCCGGCCTGTCCACTGGCCGCATACTCGTTGTGCGGCGCGAGGAAGGAGATCGAGTCGTAGCCCCAGTAGTTGCGCAGCCCTTTCTCCAGCAGATGATTCGCGTGCAGGAACTGGTGCACCGGCAACAGCTCCACCGCCGTCACGCCGAGCTGGTGCAGGTACTCGATGGCCGCGGGATGGGCGAGGCCGGCGTACGTCCCGCGCAGATTCTCCGGAATGCCGGGATGAAGCTGCGTGAAGCCCTTCGTGTGGATCTCGTAGATGATCGTCTTGTGCCACGGCGTGCGAGGGTGGCGGTCATGCTCCCAGTCGAAGTACGGGCTGACGACCACGGACTTGGGCATGTGCGGTGCGCTGTCGTGGTCGTTGCGTGACCCCTCCGGATCGTTGAAGTGATACGGAAACACGGCTTCGTTCCAAACCACCTGGCCTTCGACGGCCTTGCCGTAGGGATCGAGCAGTAGTTTGTTCGGGTTGCAACGGTGTCCCAGCTCGGGCTCCCACGGACCATGCACACGGTATCCATAACGCTGACCCGGTCCGACGTTCGGCAGGTAGCCGTGCCAGATGAACGCGGTGGACTCGGGGAGCTCGACCCTGGTCTCGCTGCCATCGTTCTCGAAGAGGCAAAGCTCGACGCGTGAGGCCATCTCGGAGAAGAGTGAGAAGTTCGTTCCGACGCCATCCCAGGTGGCACCGAGCGGGTAGGGTTTGCCGGTCCAGATCTTCATGCGGCGGACTCTAGCGCAAGCCCAGTGCCACCTCGGGCGTCTGCCGAGGAGCGCCAGCGTCCCGCCGGCTGGCCATGCGGCGTCCCGCCGCGGGCGGTGGGCATTCGAGCCGAAACCCAGCATCGCGAGAGGAACGTCCTTCGCGCAGTGCGTGCTCCCCCTCCCGGGGCGAGGACGCCCCCCGGCCAGCCGGCGGGACGCCGGCGCTCCGCTCTTCTTTGCCCGTCCGTGTTTCGGTCGCTGTGACTCTCACGCCACCGTCAGCGCAATCCTCTTCGCCTCGGAGCCCACCTGTGCGAACCAGGCGACTTGCTCGGCGACGCAGTCCATCTCGATGAGGTACTCGCCTGCAGCCAACGGTGGAAGCGTGAGGTCGAACGCGACGAACTGGCCGGGCTCGAGAGAGCGAGGCAGGGGAGTGCGGAACCAGTTGAGATCGAGGAGGCGGCCAGTGCCGTCGTGCAGGTGGCAGCCGAGCTTCACGCCGCCGTGCGCCTGATCCGAGTCGAGCCACGCGGCGGTTCCGGTGTTGCGGACGGTGATCTGCACCGCGATCGGCTCGCCTGCGCGGACAGCTCCCAGCGTTGCGTCGATCGCGGCGCGGAGTCCATCGGCGCGGCGACTGTCCGACGCCTCACTGCCGGCCTTGGTCAGGAAGAACGTTCGCGAATCATGCAGGAACGCGCGTGTCGACTCGGCCCAGCGGCCGAAGGTTTCGCCGGCGGCGAGGAGGTCGTCGTACTCGGGGAGCGAGACGTGGAACGGCGGGACATTGAAGGCGGACACTTTCAGGTCGACAAAGCCGAGGCGCTTGGCGGACTCCCAGATGGCATGAAGGTCGATGTCCGCTTCGACCACTCCGTACGTGCGCATCTCGTACTGGGACTGTGGCGTCTTCGAATGGTGCGGTCCCGGCTCGGCGAACGCGGCGATGCCGCGGGGCTTCAGCACGCGGCCGAACTCTCGCAGGACAGTGTCGGGGTCGGTCGCGTGATGGAAGGAGTCGAAGCAGAGGATGCGGTCGACGCTCGCGTCCTCGAGCTCGATCCGGCGCCCGTCGAACACTTCGAAGCGCGGCTCGGGCCGCTCTCCGATCGGAGGCTGGAGCCGGTAGAGATCGCGAGCGATGTCCAGCGCCGTGGGCGCCACGTCCAGCAGGATCATCCGGCAACCGAGCTGGGTGAGGAAACGCGCCAGCCAGCCGGTGCCGGCTCCGAACTCCAGGACGGTCATTCCCGGCGCGAGGGCCAGTCCCTGCAGCACCGTTCCGAGACTGATCAGAAGCTGCGGCGTGTCCTCCGCGCGCGCGAACGGCTTGGCCTGGTGATGCTCCCAGTTCTTCAGCGAGGAGAAGTACTCCTCCGCGGTGCGGTTGAGCTGTTCGAGCGGCGTCTCCGCGATGAGACGGCGCACGTCGATGAAGTCCTGCTGCGCCGTCTGAGCGGTCGCAGGCGTGACGCTCGCGGCCTCGAGTCCGTCCGGTTTCGCGGACCACTTCCGCAGGGCGTGGATCACGACACCGTCGAGATCTCCGTGGCGTGTGAAGACCAGGTGCGGTGCGTCGAACGTCTCCTGCAGGATGGCCAGCACTTCGTTGACGTCGTAGACGTGGCTCTCGATGAGCGGCGTGGAGGCGGCTTTGCCGCGAAGCAGGTTGCCGGCCGCGTTGACGCCCGGCACGCGAGCCCGTGCCTCGCGCGCGATACGCACCATCGGAGAGACGTGGGTGCGGTACGGCAACTGGACAACCAGGACGCCGCCTTCGCGCACGCGCCGCGCCAGACGGCGCAGCAACTCCAATCCCTCGGCGGGTCTCAGTCGCTGGAGCACGAGGAAGCAATTGACCAGGTCGAAGGTGCGCGTGTCGCTTGCGAAGTCCGCGGTCGTCAGCAACTCGACGTTGCGAATGCCGGAGAGCTCGAGGTGATGGCGGGCCGTGGCCAGCATGGCCGGCGAGAGGTCGACGGCGGTGACGTTCTCGGCGCGGCGGCCGAACGGGATGGCCAGTCTTCCCACACCGCAGCCGTATTCGAGGACGCTCAGCGGCGCGAAGTGCGGGGCCACGCTGGAGAGGATCGTGCCATAAACATCGGACACGTACTCGTCTCCACCGCGAAAGAAGTCGGCCTCGGCGGCCCCTGTGAAGTTTGCGCGCAGGAAGCGCGGCTCGGTGAGGACGGCGAAGTAGGGCTCGCGCGAGGCGAACGCATCCCAGCCACGCGACCGGGAGGCGGGCATCAGGCCGCGAACGCCTTCAGCGCATCCTCCTCCGTGTCGTAGACCGTGAACATGGGCAGCAGATTGGTGAGCCTCAGGGTCTTGGCGACGCGGTCATGCGGTTTGAGCAGGCGTAGCGAGGCGCCGCCGCGCTTGGCCTCACGCGAGACCTGCACGAGCTCACCGAGGCCGTTGCTGTCGATGTAGTCCATGTCGGAGAGGTTGAGCAGAATCTTCTTCGACCCTTCGCCGAGGATCGAGTTGATGAGCTGGGGAAGGACCGTGTCACTGACCCCAATGGCCAGGCGGCCCTTGAAATCGACGATAGTGACGTCTCCGACTTTCCGTGTGGTGATGTCCATTGGTCGTGGATCATACAAGCCTCCTGATCTCGTCGTCGAGTCTTCGGGGCTTAGGGTCTTCGAGTCTTCGAGTCGTCGAGGCGCGGAGTCTCACAGTCTCACAGCGCCTCGACTCGTTCCAGGTCCAGTTCCTGCCGAATGGGCACTGGAGCTGACGCGCGCCACGGGTGGGCGGAGCTGGTCGAGCTGCACGGCGGGCGGATCTGGTATGAACGTCCCGCGTTCGTGATCGCATGCCGGCATGAATCTCATTCTCTTGTTTCCCGATGACTTCCTCGATGCGGAGCGCGTGCGGCTCACGGGGCGCCGCCTCGAGCACGTGCAGCGCGTGCATCGCGCGAGGGTGGGGCAGGAGCTGACCGTGGGCGCCGCCGGAGGCCGCATGGGGCGGGGCCGCCTCACGCGACTCGACGCCGAGGCGTTGGAGATGACCGTGGTCCTGGACCGCGATCCGCCGCCGGCGTTGCCGTTGACTCTCGTGCTGGCCTTGCCCCGTCCCAAGGTGCTGAACCGCGTGATCGCCGGAGTGACGTCCCTCGGTGTGAAGCGCATCGTGTTGATCAACGCCTGGCGCGTGGAGAAGAGCTATTGGAAGTCGCCTCGCCTCAGCGAGGAGAACCTGCTCGAACAGTGCATCCTCGGGCTCGAGCAGGCCCGCGACACGATGCTCCCCACGATCGAGCTCCGTCGCCTCTTCCGCCCGTTCGTCGAAGGAGAGCTTCCGGCGATGGCCACCGGCACGCTCGCGCTCGTCGCGCATCCCGGAGCGGCATCAGCGTGTCCTCGCGCCGTGAGTCAGGCGATCACGCTGGCCATCGGCCCCGAGGGAGGGTTCATCGCCGAGGAGGTCGCCTCCCTCGAGCGCGCCGGCCTCTCGCCCGTCTCCTTGGGCGAGCGCATCCTGAGAGTCGAGACCGCCGTAGCCATCCTCATCGGACGCCTGCAGTGAGAGCTGGCCAACCTCTCAACAGTTGCGCTGTCATCCCGAGCCGCCCCACGCCACGCGCGGCGCGCCTGAGAGAAAGAAACAAAGGCTGCATGCCTGCCACGAGAGCGACCCCTCATCCGCCTTCGGCACCTTCTCCCCTCTGCGGATGGGAGAAGGCTCTCAGTGTGTGCTCATCGCAAGCTGGGTTCATCATTCGTTGAACTGGTTCATCGCGAGGGCGTGAAATCGAGAGCCTTCTCCCCCCGGCTTCTTGGGGGGGAGAAGGTGGCTGAAGGCCGGATGAGGGGGGTGAGGCAGCCTCCGATGAGTGTGCGCTTTGACCCTGCAAACATTGGGAGTTTCTTGGACGCTCGGGATGACAGCGCATTCGTCGTCATTTGCTCAGGATGTTTCTACTCACACCAGCGAATTCGTAGGGTAAAGGCTACTCACCAGCACCCAGCACTCAGCACCGATTCACCCACTCGCAACCCGCAACCCGCACCACCAGCACTCAGCACTTCGCAGACCGCGTGCTACCATCCGCGCCGGCCAATGCAGCGAACCCAAGTTCTGTTCCTCGTCAAATTCTTCGTCATCCTCATCGCCGCGTATCTCCTGATTGCGTGGAACCCGGTGAACGACCATGTGATCGTGCCGTTCACGGAGGGCGTGGCGCAGGTTTCGGGCGCGATCCTGAAAGGGATCGGGCAGCCCGTGACCACGACCGGCACGGTCATTCGTTCGTCGCGCTTCGGCGTGAACATCAACAACGGATGCAACGGCGTCGAAGCCATGCTCATCCTGTTGGCGTCCATCGTTGCGTTCCCGGCGACCATGAAGGCCCGCGCGGCTGGGCTTTTCCTGGGTGCCATCGCAGTGCAGCTTCTCAATGCCGTGCGCATCGTGACGCTGTACTTGCTGGGCGCCTATCAGCCGCGGCTCTTCGACATGTTCCACACCGCGGTGTGGCAGATTCTGATCATCCTCTCCGCCATCGCTTTCTTCCTCGTCTGGAGCGCACGCGTTGCCCCGAATCGACTGGCGACTCGCAGTTAAGGGTCTGGCCGGCTTCCTGGCCGGCCTCGCCATCTGGGTCTTTCTCTCCCCGCTCTACGACCGCTTCGTGGCGGGCTCGGCGGAGATGCTCTTGCGGGCCTTCGAGAAGCCACCCGTGACGCGCCTGGTGCCCGCGGCGGACAACTTCGTGACGGTCGATCGCGCGGACTTCGACCGGCGCTCCAAGCGCCCGGCCATCTCCATTCGGGACCTGACGTTCAACATCGTGCTGCTGGTGGCACTCTTCGCGGCTTCGAAGCGGATCTTCTCCGATCGCAACATGGCCGGCTTCGCCGGCGCGGTGGTGCTGCTCGCGTTGACTCATATTCTCGGGACCGTGACCGAGGTGATGTCCATCTACGTGGCCAAGCTCGGCATGTGGAGCACCGTCAACTACACCGCCTTCGACCGGAATCTGTGGGGAGTGCTCAACCACTTCTACCGCCTGCTCTTCATGTACGCGATCGCCTTCGCACTCTGGTGGATCTTCCGCGACCCCGGCACGCAAGTCGCCGCTCCTGCTGCGGCCTCGAAGAAAAAGAAGAAGCGCTGAACCGACAACCACAGAGGCACGGAGAAAATCGGTCTGTGCCTGGCAACCAAGCGCTGATTCAGCCTGTCATCCTGAGCGGGTGGCGGGTGGGTGCGAAGGATCCCCTGCGGTAAACGATGCCCGCGCAGACGTGAGAAGACCGCAGTCTCGTGATCGCACGCTCGTCGTTCTTCGCACGAGATCCTTCGCACCCACCCGCCACCCGCTCAGGATGACAGGTTGGGAGAGCGCGCGGATTTCGGCACACACTTTCAGGATGACAGAGGTGTGTGATCGGTCTGTGACTGACTTCCGTCTCTGTGTCTCTGAGCCTCTGTGGTGAACCCGCTCCCAGTTGCGTGCGAGGCCCGGGGAGTTGTACAAACGCACCTTCGGGAGGTTCGGAGATGCGTCTGGTCACTCGGGGTGACCTCGATGGGCTGACGAGCGCCGTCATCATCACGATGAAGGAGCAGGTGGACGATGTCCTGCTCGTACACCCCCAGGAGATCACCGACAAGTCGGTGGAGCTCGGTCCGGACGACATCCTCGTCAACCTGCCTTACGACTCGCGCTGCGGGATGTGGTTCGATCACCATCTCCTCACGGACAGCAACGAGAAACCTCCTGAGGTCTACCGCGGGCGTCATCGCATCGCCGCTTCCGCGGCGCGGCTCGTCTACGAGTACTACCTCGAGCGCGATCCCGGCGATCCCGCGCTGCTGCGTCTGGAACGGTTGGTCGACGAGACCGATCGACTCGATGCCGCGCTGCTCACGCCGGACGATGTGGACAATCCGCGCGAGTACATCCTGCTGGGCTACACCATCGACAGCCGCACCGGTCTCGGCTCGTTCGACGACTACTTCCGCACTCTCACCGAGTGGCTGAAGACGATGTCCATCGCGGAAGTGTTGCAGCAACCGGAGGTGCGTGAGCGGGTCGAGCGCATCCGCGGCGAGCAGGACGAGTTCAAGCGCCTCTTGACTCGCAGCAGTTTCCAGGTGAACAACGTCGTGGTCACGGACCTTCGCGAGGTCGAGCGCGTGCCGGCGGGCAATCGCTTCCTGGTCTACTCGCTGTTCCCGGAAGCCAATGTCTCTTTGCGCGTGCACTGGGGACCTCGCGATGACACCGTCATCGCCGCGGTCGGACACAGCATCTTCAATCGCACCTGCAACACCTCGGTGGGAGAGCTGATGTCCCGCTATGGCGGAGGAGGGCACCGCGGCGCCGGGACCTGCATCGTCCCACTTGCGCGCGCCGCGGACGTCATCGACGACATCCTGGTGGAACTGCAAGCGAACGGGTGAGGGGTCCTCGGATGGACTTGCGCACAGCGTTGCCGGAGGATGCGGAGTGGGTCGGCGAGCAGTACGCGGCGATCGGCTTTCTCCCTTCCGATCTCGACCGGGACACCGTGGTGCTGGCGGAGGTCGAGGGAATCCGCGCGGGCATGGGACGGCTCGTGCCGGTTGGCGAGGGAGCCTTCGAGCTGGGAGGGATGTTCGTGCCCGACGCCTTTCGCGGTATGGGCATCGCCCGCGCGATCGTCGACGAGTTGATCCGCCGTGCAGGCGACGCCGAGGTGTACTGCGTCCCGTTCGCCGACCTGGAAGCGCTCTACGCCGCCGCGGGGTTCCGTCGCGTATCCCGCGAGGGAGCGCCGCAGAAAGTCCACGACAAACTGGACTGGTGCGATCGCGAGATCCAGCGCGCGGTCATCCTGATGAAACTGAACGTGGCCGATTGATTCAGTCGGTTGTCAGTTGTCGGTTGTCGGTTGTCTGGGATTCAGCGCGACACCTCACGGATAACCGATAACCGACAACCGACAACCGACACCCCGTGACCAACAGCGCTGCCGGCCGTGCCGGTCCGGCTACCAGCGGAAGTAGGCGGGATGCCCTTCCTTCACGGCCACGAATGTGCCGCGGCAGGTGGCGGTGACCTTGCCATTCGCTTCGACCGTGGCCTCGACGACGGCGCGGTCTCCCTCCGACTCGACGACGCGTGCGCGCAGGTGCAGCGTGGCCTCGATCGGGGTGGGACGCTTGAGCGTCACGTGAAAGTCCGCGGTGACCGTCGGCGGCAGTTCCGTGGCGGCGCGCTGCTTCATCAGATGCACGGCCGCGGTCCAGTTGCTGTGACAGTCGAGCAGTGAGCCGAGGATCCCGCCATTGACCACGCCCGGGAACGCCAGATGGTGCGGCTGCGCGATCCAGTCACAAACCAGATCGTCCCCATCTTCGAAACTGCGAATGCGCAACCCCTCCTCGTTGGCCGGACCACATCCGAAACAGCGCCCATTCGGAGAGAGCGTCTCCTGCAGACTCTTCATGGTGCGGATCGTACCAGTGCGAACGCTGAAGGGGGGACCGCTCACCTGTGGAGCGGTGGGCTTTAGCCCTCCGGGCTCTCGCGAAGCACTTCCCCTCTGCCGTCTCGGCTCCGACGAAGCACGCGGCTTCGGCGAGAGTGTCCCGAGAGCCCCACGCGACCTTCGGCGCACTCTTCGCGAGCGCCCGGAGGGCTAAAGCCCCCCGCTCCACAGTTGCTGCGCGCTGTTTCTTTAGCCCGTCAGCACGGACGCCAGTGTTGCGCGAAGGCCATGACGTCCGGGAACAACACTTCGAAGTGCGCCTCGAGCTCGGCGCGTGAGTCGGTCAGGTGTCGGGTGGCGCTGGCCAGTTGTGGCCCGCGCGAGAAGCGGCGGGACATGTGGGTGAGGGCGGCGCGGATACTCTCGATGTGCCGGTACGACGGCAGCCATCCCTCGTCGCGCATGCGTGGGTAGACGACGCGCAATCGGCCCGGTAGCGATTCCTCGTGGGGATCGATCGTGGCGAAGGTCCGCGCGAGGAAGGTCTCCAGCGATTCGTGGGCGTACTCTTCGAAGCGGCGCGCCAGGAAGTGGTCGAAGAACATGTCGGCGATCACGCGCGCGTAGTGGCCATGTTCAGGGATGAGCACCCGCCGGAACGCGGCCGTGGAGGGATGCCCATCCGTGAAGGCATCCACCGCCCGGTGCTGCATGATCCCGTGCCGAATCCCCGGCGGAAAACGATCGCGCAGAGTTCCCTTCACGAAGTCCCCGGCCAGATTGCCGATGAGGGACTCCGCCGTGTCCCCGGCGAGGAAGAGGTGGGCCAGGTGGTTCATCTCGTCTTTTCGTCTATTTCGGGTCTTCGAGTCGTCGAGTCTTCGAGTCGTCGAGGCGCACAGTCTCACAGTCTCATAGAGACCGCGTGATCGGACTCTTCGGAGAACACCCATCCTTCGCGCGGCGCACACAATCCCCTGTCATCCTGAGCGGGTGGCGGGTGGGTGCGAAGGATCCCCTGCGGTAAACGATGCCCGCGCAGACGGGAGAAGACCGCAGTCTCGTACCCGCACGCTCGTCGTTCTTCGCACGAGATCCTTCGCGCCCACCCACCGCCCGCTCAGGATGACAGGCCAACATTGGGCTCGGTTGACGGGCCAGCCCGCGTTGTGACGCGCCTATGAGACGACCGTGAGACTGAGCGTCTCGACGACTCGACGACTCGACGACTCGACGACTCGACGACTCGACGACCGAAGACCAAAAAACCGGCACACAGAATTGTCTTGCCTTGCTTCCCCTTTTGCCTCACTTTCATGCACGTCCCCTCGTCCAAGGGGTGCGGTCCAGTAGGAAAACAAGGGAGCCCCGGTTGCCACGGTCCATCGTGCGGTTCGCGCTCGTCGCGGCATTCGCAGTGTGTACCACCATGGTCGGCGCGCAGGTATCGTCCACGACCTGCGCGGAGACGGAGGTCTCGCTCGACGCGCAACACAGCGTGGCCCGGCTCGATCGTTGCGGAGACGGCGCCGGCGCGCCGCTCCTCTGGCACCTCGACCGGATCGACCAGGTCAGCTCCGAGCTCGACGGCAAGTTCGATCGCCGCAATGGTGGCGCGGGCGGCGTGATCTACATCATGGACACCGGCGTGATGGCCTCGCATTCGGAGTTCGCCACGGCCAGCGGTACGCGTGTTCTCACCGGATACGATGCCACGGGGTCGGTGAGTCTCGGCCGCTCGCGTTGTCCCAGTGCCGACAAGGCCACCGCTCCCTGCTACGAAGGGATCGACGAATTGGCGGCCGCGTCGCACGGCACGAGCGTGGCCTCGATCGCCGCGGGACGCAACGTCGGCGTCGCTCCCGACGCGTCCCTCGTCAGCATCCGCGTGATGAACGAGCGCGGACTGGCGACCACGCGTACCTATCTCGAAGGATTGGAAGCGATCATCCGTCACGCGTGGGAGCCCACCTCCCCCAACGTCCGCACCGCCATCGTCAACATCAGCGGGTGGGTGCTGGAGCAGTTGAACGGAGAGAAGCGCGCTCTTCCTCTCGTGACCTACGACGCCGTTGAGCAGAAGATCCGCCAGATGATCGCCGGCGTCGACGCAAGGGGGCGTCCCGATCCGAACGGCAGGCGCTTTCTCTTCATCGTGGCCGCGAACAACACCGATGGCGGTTGTGGTCCCGCCGGAAAGATCGACCGCTTCCCGGCCCTCCTCGGCCACCGTGTCGATGGACTGATCACCGTCGGCGGCATGACCGCCGACAACGTCACGTGGAGCGGCACCTGTCGCGACGGGGTGGAAGTGCTCGCCCCCGCCCAGGGCATCTTCAGCGCCACCATCACCGCCACCGACCACTATCGCGGCCGCCGACCCAACCTCCGCTCGGGAACTTCGTTCGCCGCGCCCATCATCGCCGGCATCGCCGCGCGCATGCTCACCCTCCGCCCCGACCTCACGCCCCAGCAACTCGAGTGGTGGATCGCCTCCACGCCCTCCCGCGTCGACAACCCCAGCCCGGCCATGGCCGACGGTAGGGTCGGGTTCATTCCCGTCGTCGCGAACGAGAACTGACGCCATTCACCGGTACTCCTCCTCCGTTCGCCGATCGTCGCGAGCCATGGGCAGAGGGCGGCCGTACTTTGCCCGCGGAGGCTGACTATGCAGAACACCAACGACAAGCCGGAGAGGACGTTTCCCGCAGGCAAATTGGCGGGGGGCATTGTCCTGGTTCTCATCGGCGTGGCCGGATTCACGGATGCCATTGACCTGTGGGAGCCGCGCGAGCTGTGGCGCCTGTGGCCGCTCGGGATGATCTTCGTCGGAGTGATCTCGGAGGCCGAGGCGATCCGGAAGCGCAAGAGTGACGGCAGCTACCTGCTCATTGCGGTGGGGGTCTGGTTCCTGGCCTCGATGCACCGGTTCCTCGACCTGCGCTGGGGATCGGCCATTCCGCTGGGAATCATCATCATCGGACTGGGAATCGCTACCCACGCACTCATCGACCTGCCCGTCACCAAAGAGGAAGAAGACCATGAACGCTGCTGAGAGACTGCGCATCACGCCCCGCCTGATCGTCGGACTGGGCATTCTCATTCTGGGAGTGCTCTGGACGCTCGACAACATGGACGTCCTGGAGTCCTCGCAGATCACGCGCTGGTGGCCGGCGCTGCTGATCGTGATCGGCGGCGTCCAGCTTCTCGGCCCGCGGTCGAGCCGCTTCGGCCCGGTGTTCCTGATCATCCTCGGTGCCGCGTTACTTCTCAAGCAGGTGGACGCCATCGACTTCAGTCTGGGCGATCTGATCCCCTTGGGCGTGGCATTGATCGGTGCGAAGTTGATCTGGGACTCGATCGGACGTCGTCGTCCGCCGCTGGACTCGGCCGGCGATCCCGAATCCACCGTACACTCGCTGGCCGTGATGGCCGGAGTCCACCATCAGAGCACCTCGCGAAAGTTCCGCGGGGGAGACGCGAACGCCATCATGGGCGGGGTGGAGCTCGACCTGCGACAGGCGCAAGTCGTGAACGGCGAAATGCCCTTGATCGACGGCTTCGCCATCTGGGGTGGCGTGGAGATCCTCGTGCCGCCGAATTGGAAAGTGGTCGGCAACGTGCTGCCGATCATGGGCGCCTTCGAGGACAACACGAAGCACAACGGGGAGCCGGGGCCGACGCTGACGGTGCGAGGCCTGGCCCTCATGGGTGCGATCGAAGTGAAGAACTGAGATGCATCCCGTCCTCACAGACCGCACGCGGCTCGCGCTCTACCTGCTGGCCTGGTTGCTGCTGGCAGTGCTCCTGGCCCTCCTGGTGCTGGAGCCGGGTCGCGGCGGTCTGTTGCAGGCGGTGCTGCTCACCGTGCCGCCGGCGCTTGCCTATGCCTTCGTCTGTCTGGCGGCGTGGTACCCGGTGCGGGCCATGCCGCTGCACCGTTCGCGCACCTGGGCCCTGCTCGCGACGCATACCGTGGCCGCCTTCGCGCTCGCCGCGCTGTGGGTGACGATCATCGGGACCTGGGCCCGATTCCTGGGCACTGCGCTCACTCCCGCGCGCACGGGCGCTTTCTTCGTCACGGGAGCGCTGCTCTACCTGCTGGCCGTTGCGCTGCACTACTTGTTGGCCGGCCTCGAGCACGCACGAAGAATCGAGCGCCGCGAGATCGAGGTGAAGATGCTGGCGCGCGAGGCCGAGCTGAAAGCGCTCAAGGCCCAGCTCGATCCGCACTTCCTCTTCAACAGTCTCAACGCCATCAGTTCCCTCTGCGGCTCCAACCCCGCGACCGCGCGTACGCTGACCACGCTCCTGGCCGAGTACCTCCGGAAGAGTCTGCGCACCGGCCATGCGGAAACCATCACGCTCTCGGAGGAACTGGAGCTCGTCTCGAGCTACCTGGCCATCGAGCGCATCCGCTTCGGTCCGCGGCTCGAGCTCGCGCAGGACATCGATGAGAACGTGCGCGGCGTGCTCGTGCCGCCCCTGCTCCTGCAGCCGCTCGTGGAGAATGCCGTCAAGCATGGCGTGGGACAGTTGGTGGAAGGAGGAGTCGTGCACATCACGGCGACTCGCGAGAGTGGACAGTTGCTCATCACCATCGACAACCCGTGCGATCCCGACCGCCCGATGCAGGAAGGGGAGGGGATCGGCCTGGCCAACGCGCGGCGCCGCGTGGAGATGTTCGAGGGGCGGTTGGACATCGTGGACGAGGCGGCGCGATTTCGCGTCAGACTGGCGCTGCCGTCATGAGTGAGCCCATCACTGTATTGATCGTGGACGACGAGGAGCCCGCACGTGCTCTCGTGCGCGAGCTCCTGGCCGACTATCCGCAGTTCATCGTCGCCGGGGAGTGCGCGAATGGTTTCGAGGCGGTCAAGGCGGTGGCCGAGCATCAGCCCGACCTGCTGTTCCTGGACATCCAGATGCCGAAGCTGGACGGCTTCGAGGTCCTGGACCTGTTGGACCCGAAGCCGAAGGTGGTCTTCGTGACCGCGTATGACGAGTACGCCATCCGGGCCTTCGAGGTACACGCGGTGGACTACCTGCTCAAGCCGTACTCGGCCTCCCGGTTCGCCGAGGTCGTCGCGCATGCCGAAGAGATGGTGAGACGCGGATCGTCCTCGAACGCCGCGGGCGCCGCGGCCGCGGCCCGCAAGCCGCTGCAGCGGATCGCGTTCCGCGAAAGCGGCACCATCGACGTCGTCCCGGTGCAGCGCATCGATTACATCGAAGCCCAGGACGACTACGTCCACGTCTACTCCCGCGGCCGCAAGTACATCAAGCAGCAGACCCTCGGCGAACTGGAAGCGCTCCTCGACCCCACGCGCTTCCTGCGCGTGCACCGCAGCTACGTCGTCAACCTCGAAAGCCTGGCCCGCGTCGAGCCCTACGCGAAAGACAGCCGCGTGGCCCTCCTCAAAGACGGCACCCGCGTGCCCATCAGCCGCGCCGGCTACGAACGTCTCAAGGAGGTGCTGTGATGCGAGAGGCCCGTTCCGTGAGACCTTCGTTCGTCGTACGATGATCGAAGCACGATGCGGAAACTCGAAACGCTGACGGTCCACAACTTCAAGTCGATCCGCGACCAGACCCTCCGGTTGAACGCTCTGAACGTGTTCATCGGCGGAAACGGATCGGGGAAGTCGAACCTGATCGAGGTGCTCCGTTTCCTGCGGGAGATCGTCAACCAGAATCTCGCTGGGTACACGGCGATGAAAGGTGGGGCGGATTCCCTCCTTCATTTCGGTCGCAAGAGATCGGCGAAGATGGAGCTGCGGCTGGAGTTTGGAGAAGCTGCAACATCCAACGGTTATAGCGTGGCATTGACAGGAACCGATGCAGACGAACTCGTCATCGCGTACGAAGGTGCGCGATACCATGAGAAGGAAAGGTATCCAACACCATTCGTTCATACTGTCTCTGGTCAAACGAGAGAATCGAAGCTCAAGGACGATACCCACATCGCCGCCCTTCAGATCGCGAATGACCTGGAGAGCTATCGCGTCTATCACTTTCACGACACCGGCGACACGGCGCCGATGAAAGGAACGAACGACGTCGAAGACAACCGCTTTCTGCGTCCGCAGGCGGAGAACCTGGCCGCGTTCCTGTACTGGCTGCAGGAGAAGCAGCCGGATCACATGGCCAACATCCGTGACACGATCCGTCAGATCGCGCCGTTCTTCGATCGCTTTCGACTCGAGCCGTCGAGGCTGAATCCGGAGAAGATCCGGCTGGAGTGGCAGGAAAGAGGGTCGGGTACGTACTTCAACGCGTCTGCCCTGTCGGACGGCACTCTGCGTTTCATCTGCCTTGCGACGCTCCTCCTGCAACCCTCGCTGCCGACGCTCGTGCTGCTGGATGAACCGGAGCTGGGTCTGCATCCCGCCGCGATCACGCTCTTGTCGGAGCTGCTTGCCTCGGCGGCCACGCGAACGCAAGTCATCGTAGCCACCCAGTCCGTGACTCTCGTCAACCAGTTCGAGCCCCAACACGTCTGGACGGTCGATCGTGCGGATCAGCAGAGTGTCTTCCGCCACCTGAGCGATGCCGACATGTCCGGATGGCTCGAGGATTACGCCCTCGGCGAGTTGTGGGAAAAGAATGTGCTGGGTGCGAGGCCGTGACGAAGCGCGCCCTGATCCTGGTGGAGGGGCAGACGGAAGAGCGTTTCGTGAAAGACCTTCTGGCCCCCGCGTTCTACGCGTTGGAGCTCTATTCCCACCTACAGGAAGACTCTGCACGGCCCACTGGCCGCGGGCCGGATCGGGATCGCCACGATTCGGGCGGAGTGTCCCCACATGAATGCATGGTTCTCTAAGCTCGAAGGGTACGCGGCCTCTTGATGCGAATCTTGCTCGTGGCGCTCCTCCTTCTCCTGCTCACCGCTTGCGGCGGGACGGAGACGGCGGATGTGGCGAAGGTGGTCAAGGAGACGGTGGATGCGGCGCGCCAGAGGGAGCGCGTGGTCGTGCATGTGAGGCTGGTCAAGACCGAGCTGCCGTCTTCCGAGGAGTTGGAGGAGCGTCGCCAGCTCGAGGAGCTGATCGAAGTCGATCGCATCGGTCAGGTCGTCGAGAGCAACGCCGGAGTCGGCTACTACGCGATCACGGTGGAAGTCGATTCCACCGCCGAGTCCGTCCCGCGCATCGAAGCCATGCTCCGCGAAGCCAACCTGCGCGACCGTGCCTCGGTGCGCATCCTCGGCCGCTCGTAGTCAGCTTCTTCGGAAGTCGGTGTCCAGTGGGTTGGGTTGTCAGTTGTCGGTTCTCGGTTCGGGGTGATCCACGTGTGGCGCGACTGGGTGCAGACAACCGATCACCGACAACTGACAACCCGACCACTGGACACTCGTTTCTGGGGGGGCTGTACTTAGTCACCGAAGAAGCAGGCTGAGCTGTTGGTGACGCGCATGTCATTACTGACGGATTGACGGCTAGTCGCCAAGGACGTACCGTGCGCGATACATCCTTGCTGTCCTCCTTGTGAACGAGCCCTCCTGTCTCCCGGCGTTTCCCGATTGGGTCCGGGCGAGAGCGAACGTGGGTCAGACGCGTCTCGTTTTCCGCCCGAGGACTGTTCGGGTGAATTCTCGAAGGAGGCCTCATGAGGACAGTCGCACGCTTTCTCTTCACCTTGCTCCTCGCTCTTCCGCTCATCGCCGGAGACAAGGACAACCTGCCCCGTAACTTCGACGTTCGTGACGACGACGCCAAGTCTTCAGTCATCGTGAAGGAACGTCATCTCGATCGGCATGGCCCGAAACAGAAGACCAAGAAAGACAAGACCCAGCAGGAGATGAAGAAGGCCGAGAAGCGTCTCGAGCGCGAGATCCCCGGCCTCGACGTCAAGCACAGCAAGCGCACCGGGGCACCCGAGGCCGTGGGCGTTGCGCACGGGCGCGGCAAGCTGACCCGCGGTGCCGGCAACGATCGCGATCAGACGCTGCGCAAGTTCCTGCGCGACAACGCCGACCTGTTCGGTCTGGAGCGCAACGAAGTCAACCAGCTCGTCAAGACCGCCGACTACGTGAACCCGGCCGGCAATCTGGCCTGGGTCCGTCTGCAGAAGCGGATCAAAGGCAAGCAGGTCTTCCGCGGCGAGCTCCATGCCGCGTTCAATGCGGCCGGTGAGCTCGTGGCCGTGAACGGCGAGCTCCCCGCGGCCATCGACGACAGTGATGCCAAGGACGATCCGTCCGTGACCGCGGCCGTGGCCATCGCCGAGGCCGCGGCCTCGGTGGGCATCAGCGTCGCTCCGGGCGCGCTCACGTTGAAAGAGTCAAACGGCTCGGTCCTGATTTACTCGGGTGGTCCGTTCAGTGACGATGTCCGCGTCGAGTTGATGTACTTCCCGCTCGACGTCGGCGCGGTGGAGCTGGCCTGGTCGGTGCTCCTCTGGATCGGCGACGACGAGGCTTACTCCGTCATCGTCGGAGCCGAAGTCGCGGATGTTCTGTATCGCAAGAACATCGTCGACGATCAGGCCCAGCCCGCCACCTATCGCGTGTATGACGCCGACAGTCCGGCTCCGCTGTCGCCATCGAATGCAACGCCAGGCTCCGCCATTCAGGGTGCCGGCATCGGGCGCACGCTGTTCACTCTGATCAGCGAAGGTCCGCTCTTCAACAACCTCGGCTGGATTCCGGACGGCGGCAACACGACCACGGGCAACAACGTGGACGCCGGCCTGGACCTGGTTTCACCGAACGGCATCGACGCCGCGGGACGTCCCACCGGCTCGCCGTTCCGCGTCTTCGACTTCACCTACAACCCGCCGCCCCTCGGCGCCGATCCTCCCACGAACACGGATTACCGCTGGGGCGAAGTGACGCACATGTTCTTCTGGTCGAACCGCTATCACGACCGCCTCTACGAGCTCGGGTTCACCGAGCTGGCGCGCAACTTCCAGAACGACAACTTCCTGCGGGGTGGGCTGGGGAACGATCGCGTCCTCGCCGAGGCGCAGGACTTCTCCGGCACCAACAACGCGAACTTCGCCACGCCCGCGGACGGATCGTCCGGCCGGATGCAGATGTACGTCTTCACCGGACCGAATCCCGATCGCGTCTCCGCTCTCGATCAGGACATCCTCATTCACGAGCTGACGCACGGCACCTCCAACCGTCTGCACAACAACGCCAATGGTCTCAACACCACCATGAGCGGCGGCATGGGGGAGGGCTGGTCCGACTTCTACGCGCGCGCTCTCACCAGCGGCGCGGATGAAGACGTGAACGGCGTCTACTCCGCCGGCGGGTACTCGACGCTGGAGATCGTGACCGGCTTCACCGACAACTACTACTATGGCATTCGCCGCTTCCCGTACTCGGTGATCTCCAACCTCGGCACGAACGGGAATCCGCACAATCCACTCACCTTCGCCGACATCGACCCGGCGCAGATCGACCTCACGGACGGCGCGTTCCCACGCGGACCGATCGGCTCGGCGACCGCGTTCCAGGTTCACAACGTCGGTGAGGTCTGGGCCAGCGCGCTCTTCGAAGTGCGCGCGCGCATCATCACGCGCATGGGCTGGGCCGCGGGCAACCAGCGCGCCCTGCAGATCGTCACCGACGGCATGAAGCTCGACCCCGTCAACCCGACGTTGCTCAACGGGCGTGACTCCATCCTCACCGCCGACTGCGCCGGGTTCGCCGGCGAGGACGAGCTGGACATCTGGACCGGCTTCGCCGTGCGCGGCATGGGCGTCAGCGCAGTCGCCGCCTCCTCGGCCTCGGGCACGGTCGTGGAGGCGTTCGACGTTCCGAACCTCAACGCCGGCGCGCCCGCGATCTCTGGTGGATCCTGCGACTTCAATGACGGCGTCGCGGATCCGGGCGAGACGGTGGTCTTGTCCATTCCGGTCTCGAATCCGTTCTGCGCGATCTCCGCCACGGGCGTGAGTGTCTCGCTCGACGGGGGCACGCCGGTCAGTCTCGGCACGATCGCCGCCGGCGCCACGGCCAACGCGGCATTCAACTACTCGGTGCCCGCCGGCTCGTGCGGCGCGCTTCTGCATCCGGTCGTGACCATCATCAGCAGCCTGGGCACTGTGACCCGGACGCTGGATCTGCAGATCGGTACGCCGGTCGCGGCCGGTCCGGCCGTGACGTACGGCACGGGCGCGATCTCCACGCCGCTGCCTGACCTGAGCACGGTCGACATTCCCATCGTCGTCAGTGGCACGGGCGCGGTGGCGGACGTCAACGTGAGGGTTCGTCTCAATCACACCTTCGACGGCGACCTCGTGCTCTCGCTGGTGGCGCCGGACGGCACCATCGTTCCGCTGGCCATCAATCGCGGCGGCGCGGGCGACAACTACGGCGCGGGGAGCAACGACTGCAACGGCACCTTCACCGTGTTCGACGACGCTGCGGCCACGACCATCGCCGCGGGAGTGGCGCCGTTCGCGGGTTCGTTCAAACCCGACTCACCGCTCAGCGCGCTCAGCGGTCACGACATGAACGGTACGTGGAAACTGCGCGTCGCCGACACCGCGGGACTCGATACCGGCACGGCCTTCTGCGTGCAGCTCGAGATCTCCCGCCAGCTCTACTTCTGCTGCGGCGTTCCGGGCACGCCGGACATCGTGGCGGCGCCGCCCGCGGTCATCACCGCCGAGAGCGCCTCTCCCGCGAACAACGCACCCGATCCCGACGAGACCGTGACCGCGCTCTTCCCGCTGCAGAACCTCGGCACGGGAGCGACCACGAACCTCGTGGCCACGCTGCTGCCCACGGGCGGCATTCTGGCCCCCAGCGGGCCGGAGACCTACGGCGTGATCTCGCCGATCAACGGCACCGTTTCCCGGCCGTTCACCTTCGTGGCGGATGGGAGCTGCGGCGACACCATCACCGCATCGTTGCAATTGCAGGATGGCCCGGATGATCTGGGCATCGTGACCTTCACGTTCCAGCTCGGCACGCTGCAGCACACGCCGAACGCGGCGTCCAATCCGGCGCCGATCACCATCCCGAACTCCGGCATCGCCACGCCGTATCCGTCGAACATCGTCGTGTCCGGCCTCACCGGCACGGTGTCGAAGGTCACGGCCACGCTGGCGGGTCTCAATCACACGTTCCCCGGCGACATCGACGTGCTGCTGGTCGGTCCGGCCGGACAGACGGTCGTGCTCATGTCCGACGTGGGCGGCACGAACGACGCGGTGAACGTCACCGTCACCTTTGATGACACCGCGCCTCCCATCGGCGCCGCCGTCGTCAATGGCACCTTCCGGCCGACGAACATCGGCACGGGCGATCCGTTCCCCGCGACAGCCCCGGCCGGTCCGCATGGAGCCGTGCTCTCCGCGTTCAACGGCGTGAATCCCAACGGCAACTGGCGGCTGTTCGTCGTCGACGATGCCGGCGGCGACCTCGGCTCGTACGCGGGAGGCTGGTCATTGACCATCACCACCGCGGCCCCCGTGTGCGTGACGGAAGCCTGCACGCTCACGTGCCCGGCCAACATCGTCACCGGCAGCGCGCCCAACCAGGCCGGCGCGAACGTCACCTTCCCGCTGCCCGTCATCGACGGAAGCTGCGGCGTCGTGACCACCACGCCGCCCTCGGGCTCATTCTTCCCGCTCGGCACGACCACGGTCACCGGCCAGTCCAGCGCCACGTCCTCCACCTGCTCCTTCACCGTGCAGGTCAACGACGTGGAGCCCCCGGTGATCAACGGGCTGTCGGTGAATCCATCGGTGATCAACAGCAACAATCACAAGATGGTCGACGTCACCGTCAGCTACACGTCCGTCGACAACTCCGGCAACGCGAACGTCTGCTCCATCTCCGTGACGAGCAACGAGCCCGTGAACGGCCCCGGCGACGGCAACACCACTCCCGACTGGGAAGTGATCGACGACCACCACATCCGCCTGCGCGCCGAGCGCTCGGGCAATCTGAACGATCGCATCTACACCATCACCGTCACCTGCGTCGACGCGGCCGGCAACTCCACCTCCGCCTCGATCACCGTCGTCGTCCCCCACGACAACGGCAACTGACCCCGCATCCACCAACCCCTCCCCGCGCAAGCGGGGAGGGGTTTGGCGACAGGCGTGAGCAGGGCGAACTTCGATGACCACGGTGGAGCGGTGGGCTTTAGCCCTCCGCGCGCTCGCGAGGAGCACGCCGAAGCCGGGCGACTCTCTCGCGACACTCGCGCCGAATCAGCGGCGTGCAGCGTCGAAGCCGAGACGGCAGAGGGGAAGTGCCTCGCGAGAGCCCGGAGGGCTGAAGCCCACCGCTCCACAGCGCACCGCGTCAGCGGTGCGCTGGAGTTTGGACATTTCAGGCCCGCCTGAATGGGACTATGGGACTTATGGGACTCTGTCTCCATCCCATTCGTCCCATAGTCCCATCCCATTCGCGATGGGATAATCCCGTTCGATGACCTACCAGCCGTTGATCCTGGCTCCCTGTACTGCCGTGGGCCGTACCCTGACCTTTCGCATCGCGCCGGAAGGCGACGTGCGCAAAGCCTTGGAGAACCTGCGGAAGGGCTACCCTGTGGACTGTGGCGTATTCGGCGTCGGCGAGCCCACCGTGCTCGCGCTCGGGCGTACGATCGAAGGGCTGCGCACCTTTCCGGCCATGTCGGGCGCCGCGTGCAGCGTTCCGTCCACGCAGGACGCGTTGTGTTTTCTGCTGCGCGGTCCCGATCGCGGAGTGGTGTTCGATTGGACGCAGGACATTCGTGAGCTCGTGTCCCCGGCGTTCGTACTGTCCGACTCGAACGACACCTTCGTCTACCAGAACAACCGCGACCTGACGCGCTTCGAAGACGGTACCGAGAATCCCAAAGGCGACCAAGCCGTGGCGGCGGCCATCCGCTCCGACGGCTCGAGCTTCCTCGTCGTGCAGCGCTGGATCCACGACCTGACGCGGTTCCGTGCGTTCGAACAGGAGCGGCGCGAGATGCTCATCGGCCGGCGCGCGGACTCGAATGAAGAGATCGAGGACGCGCCGCCTTCCGCGCATGTGAAGCGCGCCGCGCAGGAGGATTACGACCCGCCCGCCTTCATGGTCCGCCGCTCCATGCCCTGGGCCAATGCGACGTCGGAAGGACTCGAGTTCATCGCCCACGTCGAATCGCTCGACCGCTACGAGCGCGTGCTGCACCGCATGGTCGGCCACGACGACGGCATCGTCGACGGACTCTTCTCGTTCTCCCGACCCGTGACGGGAGGCTTCTACTGGTGTCCTCCGGTCACCGGCACCCGACTCGATCTCTCCGCGCTCTTGTGATGTTGCTGGGGCTGGTTGGCAGTTGTCGGTTGTCTGTTTTCCGTGAAGTATCGCGCTGAATGCCAGACAACCCGACAACTGACAACGGACAACCATTTGCGCCGCGGAGACTCCTAGGACCAGCAAACACGTCATACGATGAGCAGATGAACACGCGCAAGCTCGGAAAAGAGTTGACCGTCTCCGCCCTCGGGTTGGGTTGCATGGGCTTCAGCCAGTCGTATGGTCCCGCCGATGAGCAGGTGTCGATCGCCACGATCCATCGCGCCATCGAGCTCGGAATCACCTTCTTCGACACCGCCGAGGTGTACGGGCCGTTTCACAATGAAGAGTTGCTTGGGCGAGCCTTGGCGGGCAAACGCGAGCAGGTCGTGATCGCCACGAAGTTCGGCTGGCGCATCGAAGAGGGGAAGATCAACGGTGTGACCAGCCGTCCGGAGAGCATCCGCGCGGCGGTAGAGGGATCGCTACGCCGTCTGCGGATCGACACGATCGATCTGCTCTATCAGCATCGCGTCGATCCCGAGGTGCCGATCGAAGAGGTCGTGGGCGTGATGTCCGAGCTCGTGAACGCCGGCAAGGTTCGCTTCCTCGGCCTCTCCGAGGCTGGAGTCGAGACCCTCCGGCGCGCGCACGCCGTGCATCCCATCGCCGCGCTGCAGAGTGAGTACTCGCTCTGGGAGCGGAACCTGGAGCCGGAGATCATCCCCTTGCTCCGCGAGCTCGGGATCGGACTCGTGCCCTTCAGTCCCCTCGGCCGCGGGTTTCTCGCGGGCGATGTGCGTCGCGCCGAGGACTACCCCGAGGGCGACTTCCGTCGCGGCGACCCCCGGTTTCAGGGAGCGAACTTCGACGCCAACGTCCGAGCGGCCTCGATCGTCCGCGACCTGGCGGACCGGCTTCGCGCCACCTCTGCACAGATCGCCCTCGCCTGGCTCCTCCACAAAGGCGACGACATCGTCCCCATCCCCGGCACCAGACGTCCAGACCGCATCGAAGAGAACGCCGGCGCCGCGGCGATCACACTCACGCCAGCCGACCTCGCCGCCCTCGACGAAGCCATGTCCCCGCAGCACATCGCCGGACCTCGCTACAACGAAAGACAGATGCGCTGGGTCGATCGGTAGCGTTCTTGGCCCGCTCGACCGGGGGTCACAGCGCGGGCTGCGCCCGCCAACCCAACGATGCGCGCAGCTGTGGAGCGGTGGGCTTTAGCCCTCCGGGCTCTCGCGAAGCACTGCCCCTCTGCCGTCTCGGCTTCGGCGAAGCGCGCGGCTTTCGGCACGAGAGTCCCTAGAGCCTCACGCGACTTTGGCGCACTCGTCGCGAGCGCCCGGAGGGCTAAAGCCCACCGCTCCACAGTTCCTCGAAGCTTTGGGTTGTCGGGCCCAGCCGTCCTCTGTGCCTCAGTGTCTCTGTGGTGAACGGTCCCTTCACAACTTCAGTTCGCGAAAGGCCTTGGGCAGCTCCGCGTCGAAGGTGACCTTCTTGCCCGTGCGGGGGTGTACGAAGCCGAGGTGCTTTGCGTGCAAGGCCAGGCGTGCCAGCTCGAGGTCGCGTCCGCGGCCGTACATCGTGTCGCCGACGATGGGATGGCCGGCCTCGGAGAGTTGCACGCGGATCTGATTGCGGCGACCCGTCTCCAGCGTCACCTCGAGCATCGAATAGCGCCGTCCGCTGGCGACCGTGCGGTAGTGGGTGATCGCCTCCTTGCCTTCGGCCGAACTGGCGACGCTGTGTACACGGAGGCTGCGATCCTCGGCCAGATACGACCGGAACGTGCCGGAGGACTCGCGCAGCTTCCCGTACACGATCGCCACGTACACGCGGTCGATGTCGTGCTTGGCGAACAGTTCCTGCAGCCGGTCCCGCACGAACGCATTCTTGGCGAACACGAGGACGCCCGAGGTGTCGCGATCGAGGCGATGGACGTGCAGGATGCGTGCGTCGCCGAGATAGGTGTTGAGGAACGTCTCCACCGTCTCGTACTTCACTTCTTCCGTGGGCACCGTGAGCAGATGTTCGGCCTTGTCGACCACGATCAGATCGGCATCCTCGAACAGGATTCGCACCCGCGGATCGATGCGGTGCACGTTCGCGCCCACTTCGACCACGTCGTGCGGAGTCAGCTCACGCTTCGCGTTCCGTTCCGGAGCGCCATTCACTCGCACGCGGTCGTTCTGCAGCATCCCGCGGAGCGTGGTCCGGGAAGAGTCGGGGAAGCGTTCCTGGAGGACATCGAGCAGGAGAGGCACGGAGGCAACCTACCACGGGACACGCGGTCGCCCGGCGTCCGGCGAGCTCGTCCGGGCGGGGGCCAGGGGGTTGGGTTGTCCGTTGTCGGTTCTCAGTTCGTGGAAATCCATCCGAGGCTCGACTGGGTGCTGACAACCGATCACCGACAACGGACAACCCGACCACTGGGACAGGCCGGGGATTTGCAGCGGCCCCCGGCCATCCTGGACTGGAAGTAAAGTCTGCGATCTGTAACGATTGCTAGTGACGGAAGGCGGGCAGACCGAGGACAATGGCCGCCGCTGAAAGGACGATCTCTTCATGCCCGCTGACCCGCGATCGATTGTTGTGAGAGGTTCCATGGCCGCGTTGCTGCTGCTGGCCGTGGCTTGCAGTCAACCCGAGACCCAGCAGACCCAGACCACGAGTGCCGCGCCCGAGGCGGTGACGGCTGCGATTCCAGCCGAGTTGAAGCCCGTGCTGGACAGCATCGTCGCGGCAGAGATGCTCGCGCACACGACGAAACTCTCCTCCGACGAGCTCGAAGGGCGCTCGCCCGGCTCGCCCGGGGAAGAGAAGACCGTCAACTACTTGACCGAACAATTCCAGCGAATCGGGCTGAAGCCTGGCAATCCGGACGGTACGTTTGTGCAGAAAGTTCCTCTTGCCGGGCTGACCGCGACCACGAAGGCCTCCTTCAACGTGGGCGGGAAGACACTCGATCTGAAGTTCCCCGAGGACTACGTGAGCACCTCGCGCCGCTTCGTCCCGGAGATCAAGGTCACCGACTCCGAGGTCGTCTTCGTCGGGTATGGCGTGGTTGCGCCGGAGTTCGGCTGGGATGACTACAAGGACGTCGATGTGCGGGGCAAGACCATCGTCATGCTCATCAACGACCCGCCGCTCGCTGACGAGACCCTCTTCCGTGGCAAGGCCATGACCTACTACGGACGCTGGACCTACAAGTACGAGATCGCCACCGAGAAGGGCGCCGCCGCGGCCATCATCGTCCACGAGACCGGACCGGCCGGCTATCCCTACGAGGTGATCTCCGGCAGTTGGAGCCGTGAGAATTTCGACATCCAGTCCGCCGACAACAACCTGTCCAGCGTGGGCATCCGATCCTGGATCCGGGACGAACGCGCGAAAGAGCTCTTCGCCGCGGCCGGACAGGATTTCGAGGCGCTCAAGCAAGCCGCGTTGACCAAAGATTTCAAGCCGGTCACGCTGAATGCGAAGGCCAACCTGGAAGTGAAGAACGTCTTGCGCACCATCGACTCCGCGAATGTCGTGGCCAAGCTCGAAGGCTCCGATCCGAAGCTCAAGGACGAATACGTCATCTACACGGCCCACTGGGACCACCTCGGCCGCGATCCGAAGCTCGCCGGCGATCAGATCTACAACGGCGCGCTCGACAATGCCTCCGGCACGGCCGCTCTCCTCGAGATCGCCGAGGCCTTCGCGAAACTGCCCACGGCCCCGAAGCGGTCCGTGCTCTTCCTGGCCGTGACCGCGGAAGAGAAAGGCCTCCTGGGCGCGAAGTACTACGCCGAGAATCCGCTCTATCCGCTGAACAAGACGCTGGCCAACATCAACATGGACGGCGTCAACCAGTGGGGTCGCACGCGCGACGTGACGCTCGTCGGCGACGACAACAGCACCCTGGTCGATCTCCTCCGCGAGAGCGCAGAGGCTCAAGGGCGCATCGTCAACCCCGACCCTGAGCCGGAGAAGGGCTTCTACTACCGCTCCGACCACTTCGAATTTGCCCGCCAGGGTGTGCCCGCGCTGTACCCGGACTCCGGCATCGACTACCTCGGCAAGGACGCCGGTTACAGCAAGCAGAAACGCGAGGAGTACACCAGCCGCGATTACCACAAGGTCACCGACGAGGTGAAACCCGACTGGGATCTCACCGGCGCCGCCGAGGACGCGCAACTGCTGACGATCATCGGCTACCGCGTCGCGCAGGGCGACCAGTTTCCGGAGTGGAAAGCCGGCACGGAATTCAAAGCCAAACGCGACGCCTCCATGGCCGGAAAGTAGGCGCCGGTACGACCGGCTGCGCTGGTTGGCCTAGCCTTAGTACAGCTTCCCGGAAGTCGGTGTCCAGTGGGTAGAAACTGTTGCTTGTCATCCCGAGCCGGCCCACGCCGCGCAGCGGCGCGCCTGAGAGAAAGAAACAGAAGGCTGCCGTACCTGTCACGAGAGCGACCCCTCATCCGCCTTCGGCACCTTCTCCCCTCTGCGGAGGGGAGAAGGCTCTCGGTGTGTGCGCATCGCGAGCTGGGTTCATCATTCGTTGAACTGGCGCATCGCGAGGGTGTGGAATCGAGAGCCTTCTCCCCCCGGCTTCTTGGGGGGAGAAGGTGGCCAACGGCCGGATGAGGGGGGCGATGCAGCCTCCGATGAGTTTGCATTCTGACCCTGCAAACACTGGAAGTTTCTTGGAAGCTCGACGCTCGGGATGACAAGCAACAGTTTCTACCCGCCGGACACCTGCTTGCGGGAAGCTGTACTTAGGTGCTCATCGTGGAGGTTCGATGACAGTCTGCCCCTCTTTGACGACCATCTGGAGTTGACGGCCCTTGATGAAAACCGTGTACGTGCCGACGGGGAGTCCGGTAATCGTGCGACCCGTTTCGAGCCTTACCCCGAGCTGAGCGAGCACACCGGTCACATCCCAGCCAGTGGGCGTGAGGAGGCGAAAGGCAGCGGGCTCGGTTTCCTCGATGCGCAGGTTTCCGACAGGCCGAAAGTGCAGTTCGGTGGACGTCGCCGAGAAATCTCCGCCGAATACCCATCGTCCGTACTCGGTCGCAGCGCCTCGCAGGCGCTCCGCTTCGTCCGGCAGACGAACCACGGCTGCCCCCTGCAGATTCGTCGTGGTCATGTTCATGCCACCGCCATAGTCGAGTAGAACGGCGGTGCCGGCTGCCGGCTCTCCGGTAACTCGGCGAACACGGACCGTTACTTCGTTGCTCTTGACTTGGAGTACCAGTCGTATCTGCGGGTTGTTGCCGTCTCGCAGACGAACGAGTACTTCGGGAGACGTGCGTTGGCTGCCCTCGCGCGCTCGCACGTAGTACTCGCCAGGCTCCAGCCCCTCGAGCACGAAGGTGCCGTCCTCCGCGGTCACTACGCCGCCTGTGAGCCCGCGCGCCATCACCGACGCTCGCGGCACGGGCACCTCTGCTGCGCTCACGACGATTCCCTGCAACCGAACTGCGCCGAAAACGAACGGGACGCGTTGGACTTCCACGTCCCGCAATTCGATCTCTCGCGCGGGGGTGCTCCCTCCGCCGTCCGGCAGCCAAGTGACACTCCAGGGTCCTGGCAGCAACTTCTCCGTGCTGTATTCGCCATCGCTCACGTACGTGATGACACGACTACTCCTGACACCGAGGACATCCTGGTGCGGAACGCCCATCGCCGATGTGCGGTTCATGATGACTGAGTCCCCCATCATGGGGCGCTTCCACAAGAGCATGCCATTGGCGGCCCGTCCGCCGGCGTGCACGCTGCCGTGAACAACCCGCCGCCGTTCCTCACATCGAACAGTGAGAGCTCCCTGGCCGGGAACGTCGACTCGCTCTTCGCACAGCACGTGGAGACCCTCGAGAATGCTGAGGAGCGCTGGACCTTCGGGCACGTGCCGGAGCTCTGCCCTGCCGCCAATCAGCGACGCGACGAACTGGTCGGCGTCCAGGGTCATTCCGTCCAGGGCGAGCTTGGCGAGAGTTCCCTGCTCGCTGGCAATCTCGAGTGTCGCTCCGGGGACGAGGACAAGGTCACCGAGGTCGATGCTCTCAGCATCAATCGCTTCGACCGTGACGAATCGTCGCGCATATCCCGGACTGTCGATCCGCAGGAGGAGCGGCGTGACGGTCACTCCGGTGAAGTCGAAGGTTCCGTCCGCGGCGGTCCGTGCCTCGAGCTTTTCACCGCGCGCGAATGCCAGGTTCGGTTGCATGGTGGGCCGCAACGCCCAGACCGTGGCATCCAGGGTCTCGTATGCGCTGTTGATGACCCTGCCTTGAACGGAAAGGCCGGAAGGCAAGACGATCTGCCCGAGGTCCCGAAGCTCACCGGGGCGGCCAGGTTCGACGTTGACGCGTACCTCGCTCGTGGCACTTCCACCGAAACCGAGCTCGAAGGGGGTATCCGGCTTCAGGTCGAGATCGAACGTTCCGTTGGGTTCGGTGGACATCGACGTTACCCGAGCCCCCGCGCGGACCGTCAGCGCGCTCCCAGCGAGTGGCATGCCGGCCGAGTCGGTCACTTGTCCCGTAAGGCGGAAGCTCTCCTGCAATCGGAGCTCATGACGTGATGGAATGGGTGGTCGCAACGTCTCCACCGCCCTCAGATAGCCTGGCGCCTCGACGGCAATCGTCAGCTCTGCACCAGCGGCCAGTTCCTCCAGCCGGACGACACCGGCGGCGTTGGTGACAGCATCCTGCTGCCTGCCACGCACACGCGCGTTCTCAACCGGCGCGCCGGCGGCCGTGCGCACCGACAGCGTTAGTCCTGTGAGGGACGCAAGCACGAGGTCGCCGAGATTCACCTCGGCCTGATCCGCTTGCACCTGCGCGGTAGCAACGCTCTTTTCTGTACGGGCGCTGACCGCAATGGGCACGTTCATCGGAACGCCATGCAGGGTCCATGACCCCTGGTCGTCAGTGACCGTCTCCGCACGCCAAGGGACGGCCGTATGGACACCGATCCAGGACTCGGCCCGAATCGTGACTTCTCCTTGCGCTTCGCCAGTTCGCGAAAGCACACGCCCGCTCATTGAGGCTCCCGCATCGAGCACAATGGTTGAGGGAAGGCTCTGCAGTCCGGTGGTGATCATGAGCGGCACGTGGTGGGGTGCCGTGATCACGGCGAGGGAGGAGATTGCCGGTGCGGCAGGGATCCGTACTTTCTCGTTTCGCGTGGCGAAGACCGCAAGGGTTCGCGGAGATTGGAGTCGCATCTCCTGTCCAAGAAGCTCGAGTTGCGCCTCGCCTGGCTCAATCGTGACGCTGACATCAATGGCGGGCAGGAGCCCCAGCGTTGCTGCTGATGAGCCGGCCGCAATGTCCGTCCAGATGCTGGAGACCGTCCGGCCGTACGCGCGAAGCCGGAGAGGGCCATCTTCCGCTGGAACACAGGCGGTTCTTTCGTGGACGTCGAAGTGGGGAAGGAGATCTTCCGCCACCTCCTCCCACATCCGCGCCGGCGCGGCAACGACTTGCAGTCCTCGCGGGGGGGCCGCTTCACGAACATGCACCTGCAGCGCGCGATACTCCTTCGGCGGAATGATCGATGGCAGCGCGTCTCGAGTGAAGCGTGTTGGTGGCGAATCAGCGTTCCAGAGCCACGCAAACGCGATGTTCTCCTGAACTTCAGGAGCGAGCGGCAGCGTGACGGTTTGGCGGGTGGCGGCGCCTGCTCTGTCGACGAGCACGGCTTCGTACTCGTGGTGGGGCAGGTCGACGGAGACTGCCGTTGCGGCGAGCAGCGCGATGAGAATCATTTCTTCGGCTCGAGCTCCGCAATGATCAACCGCGACGCCTGCGCGGGAGGATGGCCCCGCTTGAGGTGGAACTCGTAGATGACGAGTGCAATCTTCTGGCCTCTGGCTGCTCCGCGCAAGAGCGCGGTTGGCGAGGGGAAGCTTACAGGCAGGGCAACCGGTGTGGGTTTGCCGTCATAGCGCAGTTGGATCGCTCGCCAAGACGTTTGCTTCCCCGCCGGATGCCGAACGATGAGCAGTGGTCCTGCCTGGGTGGCCAGGATGTCCTCTAACGTGTCACGACGGTTGAGCCATTCGAATCGGAGGACGGCGTCTCCGGCCATGGCCATCCCTTGCTCGGTCGAGACCGTGCAGCGATCATGAAATCCAAGCTCGTTCGTTTTCCAGGAGCGAATCATTCGCCCGCGAGAGTCATGGAGGAAGATGCCCGCAGTGGCCCCGTTCGCGACCGCCAGGTTGCCATCCGGCATGCGCGTGACGGCAGCGTTCAGCAGCATGACGCAGTTCGCCAGTTGTGTCGGCTCTGCCATGCTTCCCAGTGTATCGAAGTATGCTTTACCGCCTTTGAGACTTGCGGACCACATCGTGGCGCCAGGCTTGTCATCCCAGCGGCCTCCTGCACCCCGAATGCCGACGATGACCGCACGCTCATCTGTGAGATCCACGTCGCGCACATCGGCGAACGCGGTTTGCCGCAATTGACCCCCGGTCTGCCAGGCGAGGACACCCACAGGCGCGCTTGTGACCAGCATCTTGCCCCTGCTCGCCACACGATAGGCCGCCCAGATCGCGCGAGCCCGCGCATCGTCGCCCTCCCTTGGCCCACCGCCGGCGATCACCGTCGATGTTTTTCCCGAGCCGAGGTCGACTGCGATCACTCCACGCACACCCACCGCGATGGCGACGGAGTGGTCAGTGAGCCAGGTAACGTCGAGCGCGGCAAGACCAGGGAGTGCGATGTCTTTGACGACTCTGATCGTCTGCGCACCAAGCGGGAGCCCGGCCAAGCAAAGCACGAGCGCAACGACAGCAGTCCCGCGAGCCTCTCGCATGCTCATCAACGCTCCTCGGGATCAACCACAGTTGCCGTTGTAGCAGCAGATGTTTTCTTCTGCTGAACAGCACACCGTGCAGATGCACCCTGAGCAGCCTGCGCCACAGAACCATCCCTGCGTCCACTCTACCGCTGTCGAGGTGAAGTGGGTATCGCACGAGAATGGTGACTGACCTGTCGTGGGCATTGCAAAAACCATCACGATGAGGGCCACCAGTATCCTTCGACGGATCATGCCTCTACCTCCTTCATACGACACACAAGGATTGTAAAAGTCGCTGAATCAGATCCAAACCGAGCACAGTAGATATTTACCGCAATATATCGCCACATAGGCAAAAAGCAAAGATTTTCTGTGGCGTGAGTGATCCCGATCTCTTGACCGAGGCGGAACGCATGCGCTCCAGAAATGCGGTTTCTCACTTCAGTGGCGCTCATACCGACTGACACTGCCTGAGCACTATTATGTCGTCAGCGTTTGGGTCGTCAGTTGCCGGTTCTCAGTTCGTGGTGATCCACTCCTGCCGCTTTTTTTCGTGGCGCCAGTGGTGCAGGCAACCGAACACAGACAATTGACAACCCGGCCACTGGACACTCACTTGCGGGAAGCTTTCGCTGGCGCCGCTGACGCTCCGGTCGGGCTCGATCGGACGGTGTGCGGCGGACCGTGGCAATCGATTGGCAGTTGGGGGCCACCTTCTTCGCGTTTCCGTGTCTGTTCCATGGACATGCGAAAGCGCTACGCCTTGGCTCTCTTGTTGTTCATCGTCCATCCGAGGGTTCTTCTCGCGGCTTGTGGGGTGGATCGTTGGCCGGTCAAGACGGTGACCGATGCGCATGCTTCGCAGGTTCGGACATCCGTTGTTCCCACGACGATCGAGGCGCTGCGAGCGCTGCCGGCTCCGCGTCCGCTGCCTCAAAACGGGCGGGTCACTCCCGTTGAAACGACGATCTACTCGGTCAGCACGACCATCGTCGCCTATCGGCTCACACCCGAGTCGGACATTCACATAGTCCTTGCAGATGAGACAGGACGGACCGTCATTGCCAGGATTCCCGCCGTCGCCTGTGCGCAAGGCAGCCGCTTTCTTTCGGAGATCGCCGCCGCGCGTGCCGACTTCGACCGGAAGTACCAGGCTACGGAAGCCTTCACCGAAGTCCGCCAACCGGTCGAGATCCAGGGCCTCGGTTTCTTCGACTTCTTCCAGGGCCAGCGCGGGATCGCTCCGAACGCGATCGCGGTGCATCCGGTGACACGCATTGACTTCAGGCCCTTGTTTCCGCCGCAACCGCCCCCGCAGCCGGTCCGGCGCCGGGCTGTTGGTGGCGCTGGCCAGCGGGTCTGTCCTCGCGCCACGTTGAGCATCACCACCTCGCGCGGCAGTGCCTGCTCCGGCGAGGCGGTCACGGTCTCGTGGCAAGCGTCCGATCCTGCGGCCAGCGTGACCATTGACGGCATCGGCGCGTTTCTCACCTCCTCGGGAAGCCGCGCGGTCTCCATCGGATCGAGCACTGCCTTTTCGGGACGGGCATCCACCTCCTGCGGGCTCGGCGACGAGTCCGTGGCTGTGGTGAGTCTCACGAACGCAGCGACGGCCTCGCTGTCCGGTCCATTCTCCCTGAGCTTGGGCAGCAGTGGCACGATCAGCGTCGCCATGAGCGGCGCGTCGTCGTGGACACTCACGTCCTCGTTGGGCAACTCCCTGAGCCCGTCCTCCGGCACCACAAACCGTACGGTGACCTACACCGCGAACCGGACGGGCATCGATTCGGTCACCCTCCTGACCAGCGGAGGTGGATGTGGAAGCGTGACGAAGAGCATCACCATCTCGGTGACCAGTCCACCCTCAACCGGAGGGCTCCGGTGCTGTGACGGCACGCGCTCTCCCACCTGCTTCGACTGCGGCAATAAGCGTGGCTGTTGTTCCAGTCACGGCGGCGTGTGCGGATGCCCCTGACGGTCATTCGAAATTCGGTGGAGCGCCCAATGAAATTCGGTCTTCGCATTCCCTCACTTCGCCAGCGAATCGCGGCACGCCTCTCGCTCAAGCGCTTCGTTCGTCACAACCTCGGGCTCAAAGCGCCTCGCGGTTGGGGATGGCTCACCAATCCCCGCCGCGCCTTATACAACCGTCTCTACTATCGAACGACATTTGGTTGTGGCACGCTCTGGATCGCGCTACTGGCCGTGGCAGTCGTCGCGCTCGCGGTGTAGAGCGGATTGCGGGCTGGCGAGGCTCGTGGAGAACAGGAGCAACCTCTATGTTGGCTCGGCGGTCATGACGTCATTCTGAGTCTCCGGCTTGGTGCATTGCGGCCGCTGGAGTTGGGCGCGGTCCCGTCGAGATGCGAGATCGTCCAGCCCGAAGTGGAGGAGGGAGAACTCCGATCCTGAATCCACATCGCATGTCCGAAAGGGAATCGCGATCAGGGGCACACGCATTCTCAAAACCTCTCCTCAATAAATCCGGCACGGTTGACGGGCAAAGCTCCGAATAAATTTCAGCTCATCGGCTCGCAACGAAGCTTCGCAACAAGAATTCCTCGAGCTGATAGAGATCGTAGAAATGGTTGTGGCCTTTCGGCGTTCGTAGATGAGTGCCGCTCGAATCTCTTTGCTGTCAGTTCGGCTCTCAGTTTAGCGTGATCCATCTGGGGCGCGATCAGGTACAGACAACCGATCACCTACAACGGACAAAGTGCAGTTGGAGCATCAGGGCGGGCCATTCGGGGGGCGCGCCTGCGGTGGAGGTGTGAGTTTGTCTACGGCCTCTCGCAATAAGACGATTTCTTGGCGCAACGCTGCGAGCTCCGAATCCGTTGCCCGATCCTCGGGGATCAGAAACCATGCGGCGAGCGTGGCCGAGAACGCGCCGAAGAGCCCCACGCCTCCGGTCATCAACAGGACGGCGACGAAACGTCCCTCCGGGCTCACGGGGAAACGGTCCCCGTAGCCAACGGTCGTGATCGTGGAGAACGCCCACCAAATGGCGTCGTTGGCCGTGCGGATGTTCGATTCCGGCAGATTTTCGAAATGGAGGATGGCCGTGCTGGACCCGATCAGGAGGAGGAGCGCGAGCAGCGCTGCGGCGGCAAACGCGGACTGGCTGCGGTTGCGCAACACCGCCGCTGTCAGCAGACGCGCAGCTCGGAGACTCCGCAGGATGCGCGCGATTCGGGCGATCCGTGCCACACGCCCCCAGCGTGCGATGTCCAATGTCGGAATGGCGGAGAGCAGATCAACCCAGCCCCAGGTGACGAGGTATCTCCAACGATTCGGCGCCCCGCCACAGCGTGACCAGAAAGTCGACTGCGAATCCCACACAGATCAGCGCGTCCACGTGGTCGAGCACGATCTCGATCTCCGGATCGAGGCGGAGCGCATGCCGTGCGACGATCGTCACCAGAGCGAGCACGCAGAGGGCGAGAATGAAGAGCTCGTAAACAGGAGCAACCCGAGGTGGCTCGGCGGTCATGACATCCCTTCAAGTGCGGCGTGATCAGTATGCTCGACTCCATCCCGATCTCGGACGCTCTTGGAGTAGGTCAATTCAATGGGCATGGTCCCGCACCGTGCTGCATTAGGGACACGGCGGCTACGCGATTGTGGCGTCCACAATTGTCCACAATGGGTCTTCGCCGGGAGGTTCGGGTTTCGCGTCGCTCGCGTGCCCGGCTCTCAATGCGGTGATCCATTATGGCGCGGTCAGGTACAATAGCCGATCACCGACAACGGACAACCCAACGGCGCGAACCGCAACATCCAATCATTTCTCGGACAGTGCGGGCAGCACGTGTTCCTTGAGCAGCTTCTCCGTGATGGCGTGAGGGTTTGGGACGTTGTAGTTGGTGGTGGTCACGACGACGACCGCGGCGAGGGAGGGGAAGACCGTGACGCGGTTGCCTCCGGTGCCGCTCATGGAGAATGAGTCGGGGCGGACCCACCAGAGGTAGCCGTATTCGTTGTCGTCGTCGATGCGCGCGTGGGGGCGTGTCGAGGCGGCCACCCAAGTTGCGGGCACGATCTGCTTTCCTTCGTGCTTGCCTCCGTCGAGATAGAGCTGGCCGAGGCGAAGCAGGTCGAGGCTGCGGAGCCCGAGGCCGCCTCCGGTTTGCGCTTCGCCGAGCGGGGAGAGCTGCCATTCCACTCTCTCGATTCCCAGGGGTGCGAAGAGGTGGCGGCGGGCGAAGTCTTCCACGCGCGACTTGCTGGCGCGCTCCAGCACACGGCCCAGCGTGAAGACGCCCGCGGTGCAGTAGCTGAAGCTGCGACCGTAGGGCGCGTCTGCGGGCTTGGTGGCCCAGGCCGGGAATCCCTTGATGGGCAGGTCGAGCGTGAAGCGGAGCCAGTCTTCGATGAGATACATCCGCTCCTCGTTGCCGCGCGAGTACTCGTTCCAGTCGTCGCACTCGAGGAGTGAGCTCATGGTGAGCAGATCCTCCACGGTGATCTGCTCCTTGCGTTTGTCGGGATTCGCGATCGGGCCTTTGTCCGCAAAGTAAGGAAGCACGCGCGTGCGCGCGTCGGGGAGCACGCGTTCGCGGATGGCGATGCCGATGAGCATACCGGTGATGGTCTTCGTCACCGAGCGTGTGTTGCGCAGCGTCTCCGCGTCACCGTCGAAGTAGGCCTCGTGAATCACCTTGCCCCGCTGCGCCACCACGACGCTGGTGATCTGTCGAAAATCTCCCGCGCGGATGGCCTTGTCCATCGTGTCGAATCCTGCGGCGTGCAGGGTGCTCGCGCGGAGGAGGAACAGGGCGAGTGTGCAGAGAAGAGATCGTGCCGGTCGGTGCATGCCCGTCAGTGTGCGTTCCGGTCACGCCGTTCGTCTTGTGAATCTGAAACATGGTTGGCGCGGCGAAACGCGCCGGGGGTCATGCCCGTGGCCCGGCGAAACGCGGTGGTGAGCTGGCTCTGGTCGGAGAAGCCCGCTTCCAGCGATAGGTCGGCCAGTGGCGTTTCGCTGCTCACGAGCAACTCGCGCACACGTTCGATGCGGCATCGGCGCAAATACTCTCCGGGCGAGGACGCGAAGTGCTGCCGGAAGGTCCGCGCGAGATGGATCGGGTGGACGCCAGCCTCGCGTGCGATCTCCGCGATGGTGAGCCCGGTCGTGCAACGGTCACGGATGGAGTCGCGAGCCTGCACGAGCCAGCGGGGTGCCTGATGGGCGGGAGCACTCCGCCAACGCGCTGCGCGTCCGGCCAGCTCGAGACCGAGACCCTCCAGGATGAGCTCAGAGAAGGGGCCAGGCCTTTGAAATTCGAGATGAAGTTCGCGGGCCACCGCTTGGACGTCCGGGTCTTCGAGCGAGACGGCTTCGGGATGCTGCGCCTCCACGAGCGCGGCCACCGAGGAGGCCACGGACATGGTGAAGAAGCGGCCGCGATCGGTGCGGAAGCGATCGCGATGCGTCGTCCCGGCCGGATTGAAAATCAGCGTGGCCTCCCCGCAGGGCCCGCGCTGGTTGCGCGCTCCAGTGACGTACGTTCCGCGCACGACCAGCACGAAGTGCGCGTCTTCATGCGTGTGCTCGGGAACCTCGCGATCCGGCACGAGCGCGATCATCTCCGCATATTCGAACGAAGGCGTGCGCAGGTCCCTCCGGGTCTCACCGAAGAAGGAGCCCCAATCGAGTCGCGGCATCGGATGTGTGTACGGGAGGGGAGTCGAGAGGTTTGGGCAGCCGCCGCTTCCTGAGCGATTGCCCCTCCGCCCGACGCCCGTTCCGGTGTCAATAGGAGGAGGTCTCCCCGGAACGTACGTCGGGCGAAGGCGGCTACCGGTGAGAGAGGCGGGAATCCGTGTTTCCCGCAACGCTCGAGAGTTTCTCGAAGGGATCGCCATCAAAACCCCCTTCGTCCGCAAGAGCCGATCCTCGTCAATAGGAGTAGGCTTGCACCGGCCCCGGCGGAACGAAGGAGGTTGTCGAAGAGACACCAACTCACGGAACTTTGGGGCGTCGTTCCTTGCCAGTCACCGCCGCCGCGTCTTCGGCGGCGGTGGCGGGACGGATTCGAGGACCAGCTTTTCGATCGACCATTGCGGCGGCGACGAGCGGCGGCGGCCTCGGCTTCCCGACTCGAGCAACTCCTGCAATGCCGATCGCTCGCGCGGCGACCGCGTGCGCGCACTGTCCCACTCGAGGATCCACGGATTCGGAAGCGGCTCATCGGTCGAGAGCAGAAAATACGTGTCCACTCCGTAGGGAGGCGCGACCGCGAACGCGGAAGCTGCACCGAGGGCAATCTCGGCGGGGGCCGGGGCCTGGGAGTCGAGCGGGAAGCGGTTCTCCACCGAGCCCCTCTGTGGGAAGAGCAGCACGCTCTTTCCGTGCGCGTCGATGACGAAGACATAAACGTAACGCGTTGCGAGGCGAGGCATCGTCGCGGTGGCTCGCAGCGCGATGCTGTAGGTCTCGCCGCCCTGCATGGCCTCTGCTGCCCATTCGCCATTGCTCTCTCTCTTCAGGGCGAGCCGGTAGGGCCAGCGTGTTTCCTCGGGCGACTCGAGGAGGTGCCAGGCGTGAATCCTCTGCAGTCGCAGGGCTGCTGCTCTCAATGCGAGGGGCGTGTCACGCGAAGTCGCATGAGTGCCCTCCTCGGCGATCCACGTCGTGCGAAGGGGAAGGCTGGCCTTCTCGCTCACCGCGGGCGTGCGCATCCACGCGTAGTCCAACCGGCGGGCGGAGTAGCGACCGGTAAGGACGTAGTCCGCATCCTCGGAGGTGGGTACGGTCACGATTCCCTCGGAACTGAGCGCGAGTGGCGCGTCGACGCCGTCGATCCAGGCGGCGGGGGCAGCAAACTGCACGAACAGTGAAGATCCGGCGCCGATGCGCGCGATGCCTGCGAGCGCATCCGCCGTCTTAGGTCCAAGACGCTCGAGCGTCTTGCCGGGGCCGAGCAGCTCCCATGCGCGACCGCCGTGGCGCAGCACATGAGTGGGTGGTGCTTCCGTGGGATCGTTCAACCATCGAATGCTCCGTACGGCCGCGGCCTCGGCGAGTCTGCGAGCAAGCGAGCGAAGGGTCTGAGCATCTCCCGGCGTTCGCGGGATCCACACGCGCAGCGGCCTGCCGGTGGGAGCCGCCCAGGCGATGACCTCGAGCAGAGCCCCCGTCCGAACGGATGGCGGAACCGTCGCGGAGCCAGCGAGGCGAGCCTCGCTTTGTCCGAGGCCTCGGATGGCCGTGACTCGCAGGCGAGGAGCGGCTTCGTCGGAGGCGAGCACGCGCAACTCCGTGCCGACGGACAGTCCGGCGGCCCAGCCGCCTTGCAGCATCACCGTGCCGTCGGCGAGGACGCGTTCCACGCCGACCACGATGCGGTTGCCGGCGCGATCGCGGCGGCTGCCGAGGAATGGGATCAGGCGGGCCTGCCGTCCGGCCAGCACGGGCTCCTGGTAGGGAGTCTCCGCGCGCATGTGCGCGGCGGCGCGCAGAAACGTCTCCGCGGCGCTCTCTCCGGGCGAAGACTCGCGCATGGAGCGAAGCCAGGCCCAGGAGAATGCGCCGTGCAGATTGCCTTGCTCATCGCGCGTTTCCCAGGCCTTGTCGAAGTCCTGTGCCGCCGAGAGGATCAGGGCGCCGCGATCCTCCGGCGCGAGCCCGGCGGCAGTGCCGTCGGCGATGTTGCGGGGATCGGACTTGATCCCCCTGGGATGGGTGCCCTCCGGTCCACGGGCGCCGGAGCCGCTATGGCAGTTGTCGAGCAGGACCGTGAGGCGCGCGCCTCGATCGAGGATGCGATTGAACAGACTGCGCAGCTCTTTGTCATGAATGTCACGGACGCCGAGGCGCGAGTCTGCCGGCACGAGCGTCTCGTCGAGTTGGTCCCGCTCGCGCGATCGGGTGTTTCGCACTTGCGAGCCGTGTCCGCCGAAGAAGAAGAAGAGCGTGTCGGCGCGGGACGCCGGCGCATGCAGGTGGGTCTCCAGTGCGTGAAGAATGGCGTCGCGTGTCGCTGCCTGGTCGGTCAGGGTGACGATGTCTTGCCGTTCGAATCCATAGAGCAGCACGAGCATGTCCTTCATCGCCGCGACATCGTTCACTGCGCCGCCCAAGTTGACCCAGTCCCGTTCAGGCGGTGGCGCGATCTTCGGCTTGGGGCCCAGGGTGGAGGCCGAATAGTCATTGATGCCGACGAGCAGTGCGCGTCGTTTCCCAACCTGTTGCTGTGCCGCGACGTCGCATGCCGCGATAGCCGCGCAGACGACGACTCCCAGGAACCGTTCAAGACCTCTCATGCCGTGTCTCCAGATTGACGTGCCCCATCATTCGGAGCTTCAGGCAAGGAGACACACGAGGGCTGACTTTGTGGGTCCAGTCGAGCGATATCGTGAGGGGCCGGCTCGGCCGGCGGCGCTGGTTGGCCAAGCCTTGGGCAAGGGGTTCTACAAGATGAAGAGCACACACCGAGTCATTGCCGTTGCAAGATCAATGATCCCCTTCCCGTCATCCTGAGAGGCTGTGCAGAAATCCGCGTGATCCCTTTCCCGTCATCCTGAGCGAAGGGTGGTGGGCTGTGAGTGAGCGAAAGGATCTGGGCCACGGAGAGTGGAATTTGTACGGCGTGCGATTCGAGAAGCGTGTCGATCGAAACGCTTTTCGCCGTACAGATCCCTCCGCTGCGCGGAGAGCTTCGTCTCTCCCTCACACCTCGAGCGGATCCAGCATGAGACGGTCGTGTCCCGCTTGGGGTCGGAGCTTCAGTCCATGGCGACGCCCCCCCGACTGAAACTGAAGCTGCGACCCCTCGGGTTTGTTGGGGTCGGAGCTTCAGTCCATGGCGACGCCCCCCCGACTGAAACTGAAGCTGCGACCCCTCGGGTTTGTTGGGGTCGGAGCTTCAGTCCATGGCGACGCCCCCGACTGAAACTGAAGCTGCGACCCCTCGGGTTCTGTTGGGGTCGGAGCTTCAGTCCCTGGCGACGACCCCCGACCGAAACTGAAGCTGCGACCCCTCGGGTTTGTTGGGGTCGGAGCTTCAGTCCATGGCGACGCCCCCCCGACTGAAACTGAAGCTGCGACCCCTCGGGTTCTGTTGGGGTCGGAGCTTCAGTCCGTGGCGACGCCGACTCCTCACACCCACCCGCCCACGGCTCGGGATGACGGAGTCGTCGCAAGATTGCCGGCCTTGGTGACATCTTCGATATCGTCAGGAGCAAGGTTCGAGCGCATTGGAGCCGGTCGCGGGTCCGAATCTCCAGACCCGGTTGCGGGGATCTCTGTAAGCGACGGAGCGGAAGCCACGTTCATCGGCGAACTTCTGGACGCCGCCCGTGTAGACGTCATAGGCGCCCGTGCCATGGTGCAGCGCGTCGACCATGAAGTCATCCATGACGATGGAGGCCTCCACGAGCAGGACCGTGCAATCCGAGCCTGCCGCGGTGGCGCGAACGTCCCATTTGCCGAGGCGCGACTGGGCATAGTGCTGTGTGAACTTGCCCGCGGCCGCGATGTGTGCGTTCCGCGAATCGTCGGTGCATGCGGCGAGAGCGAACAGCAGGATCAGAGCGAAGCGCATCGCGGACTCCCGTCAAAAGGCCGCGGCGTCCTTGCGGACGCCGCGGGTGTGGGTGAGAGCTACGGGATCAGCGGAGGACAGAGCGTCCGGTCGTAGATTCCGCGGCCGACGTCGAGGCGCAGCTTATTGAGCAGTTCCGACCACATCGCTTCCTGCGGGTGGATGGTCTGCCAGTCGACTTCGGGATACGAGGGTGTGCCGGGTGCCGCGCCGGGCAGTGGCACGAGACGCTCGGCGACGGCGGGCGGATTCTCGGCGAGCTCGTAATACTTCTCCCAGTGCTTGCCGACCTGGGGCGCGTCATTGGAAGGCGAGGCTGGCGGGACGAACGGCGGCAGATTGAGCACAGCGATCTCCACGCGTCCCTCGGAATCGGGAACGAGTCGCATGGAACGTCCCGGGCCGCCGGTGAAGCTCTCCTCGACGAGCTCGATGCTGTCCGCCGAGACTTCGATGTCCACTGCCACCCAGGATGCGAGGGCCTGAGTGTAGGGCGACGCGTTGCCGGTTCCATCGAGGCGTTTGAAGTGTACCGGCGTGACCTCGCTGCCAATGCGCGCGACGGTGTACGTGAAGAACTTGCCACTGCGCAGCTTCAGCCGCGCGGCCACGAGTCCGGGCGGTTGCGCGGAGAGCACGGATTCGTCGAGCGTACAGGTCGGGCAGATCTCCGACAGACGTGCGATCCAGCGGGTGTCTTCACGCTCGAGAGCGGTCGTGGGCACGATGCCCGTGGTGAGGTCGTCGACGATGTCGAGCGCCGGCAGTTCCGGATCGCTGGTGTCGCCTTTGACGATGGACAGGTTCGAGCCGGCCAGGGGCCAGACGCCGCCACCGTCGACGGCCTGCTGGAGCGAGTCGACCGCGGCCGACTCGGACTTGTCGGCATACAGGTACTTCGCCACCGCGACGTCGTCCGTGGGGCACTGTCCGGTGCATCCACCGGCGCGAGCCAGGATCAGCGGCTTGTGCTGATCGAGCTTGGAGCCGTCAGTAAGGTGATGGGCATGATCGACGTTGAGCAGCACCACGTCGAGCTCGGTGCCGTCTTCGCTGGGAATGAAGGCCATGAGGCCCGTGAAGAGAATGCGCACAATGAATTCCAAGAGATGTTCCTCCGGGGTTGATTCGCGTGGAGAGGTGAAGGGTCAGTGACCGATCACCTGAAACGGGGCCCACGCGAGCGCCGACTTGCGGCCGGCTTTCTTGTTTTTCCCGAGCAGCTCGCGTTGTGCTTTCTGCAGCGCAACCGCGGCATCGCCGCTCTGCCTATAGTCACGATGGAAGGACACCAGCAGAGGCTCTGCTGTGGCGTCGTTCACTTCCCATAGGCTGCCGATGACGGCGGGAACACCCGATGTGAGGAAAGGCCGGACCAGGGGCGCCAGACCTTCCGGTCCGACGGGAACACCACCCGCGCTGCTGCAGGTGGCCAGGACGACGAGGCGGGTCCGCCCCGGCTGCAATCGCTTCATGAGCTCTTCCGCTTCCAACGCGCCCTTGTGGTCGGGCGAAGGAGCGAGGAAGAGCATCGACTTCGTCGGCTCCTTGGCATTGGCGATCGCATGCGCCGCGACGTGAACGATCGAATGCCGCGGCGCGAGCTCGAGAAATGCCGGCACGGTGGCGTTCGGTCCGATGAGCGGAGCGGTCTGAGGCGCGTAGATGTCCCGGAGGCGGCTCACTTCGAGGCGCGCACCTCGGAGCGGATCGAGGTCATAGGTTTTTGCCAACTGCGGGTCGACATCGGGCGCGCCGATGAGCAGCGCCGTCCCTTGGCGGTCCTGCGACGACAATTGTGCTTTTCGCAGGAGTGAGAACACATACAACGTCGCGCTTCCGGCGATCTCCACCGTCGCCGTTTCGATGAGATGACGGTTGCTCTTCTTGTCCTTCAATGCAGCGATGGGAAGTCCATGCATCGCTCCGTCGGGTACGAAGACCAGGCGGCGGTCCGGACGTCGTCCTCCGGGCATTCCCTCGATGGCGAGTAGGGGAGTGGAGATCAGGGATGCATAAGGCTCAGTGAGTGCGTTGTCGAAGAGCCGCTCCTCTTTTTTCCGTGCGGCACCCTGTACGGCGTTGGTCCAGTTCGCGACATCGGCCGCGCTGGCTGGCAGTCGCAGTGCACGAAAGCCTTCGCGAGAGATGACCCACGCGTAGGTCCGATCCTCGTGGACCGAGTATTGGATGAGAAAGGTCCCTGGTGGCAGGAGTCTGCGGATGTCCGGCAGCGGAACGGCGTTTCCATCGGTGGTCAGGTCCCGAAACGCCCCGGGAAGAGAATCGAGACGGCGGATGAGATCCAGCGGCTCGAAGGCGCGCGATCGCTCCGCGACGTCAAACGCGTCCGTCGGGAGATCCTGGTCCGCGTAATAGCGGATGAGGAGCCGATACGTTTCTTGCGAACGCGCAAAATAGTTGCTCCAGATCTGCTCGGACTCACCCCGTTTCCGCTTCGCGAGTGCCAGCTTCTCTTCCTCGCGCAGTTCCAACAGTGCTTCGTCGAGGTCGCGCCCGGCGTCGCCGGGTCGCTGCAGGCGCGCGTACGCCTCGGCGCGACGCACGCGCACGCGCGCGCGAAACGTTGGGATCTCCGCGTCGCCGCCGTCCGCCAGCGCCCGACTGAACGAGAGAATTGCGCGGTCTGGGCGGTTCGGCATCCAAGCTTGACCTTCCACCTCGTGCAGGCGCGTCTGGAAGGCGCGCAGATTCAAATCGTCTTCTTCCGCGGGATCGATCAGGGTCTTGAGCTCATCGAGGTCGCGCCTCGCCGCGGTTTGGTTGCCGATTCCGAGCTCGATGGCTGCGCGCGCCCGCAGCGCCACCGCGAGGTTGTAGCGGTTTCGTTTGAGACTGACCTCGTCACGGGAGGGAGTCGCGGCAATCGTCCGCCGAATCAATTCCACGGCTTCATCGCGATAGCGAAGCGCGGCATGCGGATGACCGGCCTCCGCCACGACTCCACCGATCTCCCCGAGGAGGAAATGGCGGTCTCTGAGCGCGACGATTCGATGGTTTCGCTGCGACTGAACGACTGCGTTGCGCAGCGCCCGCTCGCGCAGCCCGACGATTGAGAGATATCCGATCCTCCGGCTCTCCAGGGACAGGATGTTCTCTTCGTCTCTCAAGCGCTGGTACTGCTTCAGTGCGAGCTCGCTTTCCGCCAGAGCTTCCACATGGCGGCCGGACGGAATGAGTAGAAAGGCTCGTGTCGTAACGATGCGTGCGAGGAGGTGTACGTAGTGGCCCCGCTCGGCAGCCGGCTGGAGCTGGTGGAGCAGTTGCAGGGCATCGTTCTCGCCGTCCTTGGCGAATGATCTGCTCACTGCGGCGCCGAGTCCTGCATACAGTCGCAAAGGGCTGGTGGGGAGTAATGCCTCGGCCCTGCGATAGAGAGCATGGGCGTCTGCCCAACGCCGTGATTTCTCGGCGCTGCGGGCCTGCCGGAAGAGCGCATGGCCCGTGGCGAGGGCGGACCGCGTCTCCGGAGACTGCATGGCCCTCTCCATGGCCTTCACCATTTCGAGATTGCAGGGATCGCCGTTCAGTCGATTCGAGAGTGCCACGGCCAGTGTCTTCGCAGCGGCCAGATTCTCGGGAGTGGGGTGTTCACCCCATTGTGCGAGCACCTCCTCCTCGAAATACGCTTGCGCGCTCGCCGGGAAGCGCTCGATCAATTGCTGTGCGGTGATCAGGTCTTGCTGCTTCAGGACACCGGCGAGGCGGGATCTTCGAACATCCCATTGGCTCGTGGCGTCGTCGCCGCGCTGAGCCTGCAGACGCTGGCGATGTGCCCGCGCTTCCTCCGCGCGATCCTGGTCTTTCTCACGAGTCAGAAACTCGTTCCAGGTGGCGATGGAGTCACTGGGCAGTCCCAGCGATTCAAGAATGAGTGCGCGGTTGAATAGCAATCGAGGCGACGACGGCGTCGCCGCCGAGGCCTGACGCGAGGCTTCGAGCGCACGGAGAAGGTCCGCCGGATCGTCGTCCCGTTGTGCGCGAACGTAGTAGAGGGCGGACAGGTCGCTCCGTGCCCCCGGGACTCCCGGCGCGAATCCTTCGAGTGTGGCAATGGCGCTGTCCAGGCAGGCCGGCTGCGCGGAGAAGGCAGACAAAGCCTGAGCGTGAGTCGTGACCGGCGCTGTACAGGTCGCGGCAGTGGGAGCCACGGCGGCTGGTCCGCAAGTGGCCTCCGCCACCACCCGCCCGTCGCGCAGTTTCCGGGTGCACTTCTGCCACTCCGTGACGCCCGTCAACCACGGTTCGATGGTCCGGCGCCCCAGATTCGCCGTTCGGGTGTCTTCCCGTATGCAGGAAGTGGCAAAGAGGCAGAGAACGATGACGATGATCGGGGCAGACTTCACGCATCCACTAAGATACGCGTTTCCGGGACTCGGAGCCGTCCAATGATGAAACATGACGGCGGCAGTGGCCGCGACGACCAGTTTCGGACCCTCTATCAGAAGTACTACTGGCGCATGGTTCGCTACTTTCAGCGCATCTCGCGCCTCTCGCAGGAAGATGCCGAGGAGTTGACCCAGGAAGCCTTTCTGCGATTCCTCGAAGCGATGGACGAATATCGCGGCGAAGCGGAGTGGGCGTACTTCGAGGTCATCGCGCAACGCGTCCTTTACAACAGGATCCGTGCAAACTCCACGGCCAAGAGGGGTGCCGAGACCGTTCCCATCGACGATCCTTCTTTCAGGAATGAGCCTGCCGCTCCCGAGGGTCAGGACTACGCCGAGCGGCAGGAAGTGGAGATTCGCAGGAAGCTCCTGCACGACGCTATCGCGGAGCTCTCCTCCGGACAACGCCAGTGCATCCTGCTCTGGCTGGAAGGCTTCAAGTACAAAGAGATCGCGACCACGCTGCGCACCAGCATGGACGCAGTGAAGTCGCGCATGCGCGACGCCAAGGCGCTCCTCGGGGCGCGACTGGGACATCCACTCCCGGAGGACGAACAATGATCACGAAAGCAGACATGCAGAAGGTTCATCAGCAGTTCACGGAAGAGGGCCGGAGGAAAATGGGCGATCCGCCCACCGCCGATCGGTTGCTCGCCTACACGCGCGGCGAGCTGTCTCCGGCCGAGGAAGAGGACGTGAGGGAACGCCTGGTTCACTATCCGGAGCTGGCCCGAATGGCCGCCGAGCCGTTTCCGTCCGAAGGCGCGGAGCCCGGCGATCCGGACTTCCTGTCCGAGCATGAGCTCGCGCGACATTGGGCCTCATTGCAGAAGCGCAGAGTGCCGCGGCCTCAGCCCGTGCCCGTCCCGCAGTTCTGGCGCACCACTGCGGCCATCGCCGCGGCCCTGGCCCTCGTCTTCGGCGGAATGCTGCTGAAAGTGTGGTCGGACGCCGGCTCCGCGCGCGCTGGTTGGGAGGAAGTGATGCTCTCGCCCGATGGTCAGCGCGGACCTTCCAGTGACGGCATCACGCTCTCCGGCAAAGGCAATTCCTACGGGATCGTGGCCCCGGTCGGGGATGCGCCGGAGTTCGACGACTATCGCATGGAGATCGTGGACGCCGGAGGCAAACGCGTCTGGAGCCAGCCCATGCCGGGCCGCGGCGACAGCGATACTCTCTCGATCATCATCCCCCGCAAGTTCCTGAAGCCGGGCAAGCACCAGGTCGTGCTCTACGGCGTCGACGGATCGCGCGAAGAGAAGCTGACGACCTACTCCTTGATCGTGCCCCGCCACTGAGGGGCGGCCGGTCCACCGCGTCAGCGTTAGCCCGCATTTCTCACAGCCCTTCGTCGCGAGACAGCCGAGAGTGGCCTGGATGCGAGTCGAACGGCGATTTCGCGACGAAGGCATAGTTGACACTATGTTGAGGAGCGAAATCGTCGTTCGGCGAAGCAGGCAGGCCGCTCGGCTGTCGTAGCAGAAGGGCTGTGAGAAATGCGGGTTAGCGGGCGCAGGTACCGCGTTAGCGGCTCAAGGCC
>Ga0307505_10000282_pt1 | contig 60443 bp, 56 predicted proteins | sample 23_S_MG_FD_202183 | JGI IMG/M metagenome (GOLD analysis project Ga0307505, IMG submission 202183) | Soil microbial communities from Populus trichocarpa stands in riparian zone in the Pacific Northwest, United States - 23_S | ecosystem: Environmental > Terrestrial > Soil > Riparian zone > Trees...
CCCCGGGGGGGGGGCCCGGGGCCGGGGGGGGTTGGGGGGTCCGCTGTGGGGGGGGGCGCGGGGGGGGGGGGGGGGGAGGGTGGTGGGGGCGGGGCGGTGGGTGCGGGTGCGGGTGCGGGTGCGGGTGCGGGCGCCGGTGTGGGCGCCGCTGTCGGCGTGGGTGTCGACGCCGTGTCCCGGGCCGGCTCCCGCCTCCGAGCGGACGGCCGATCCGGCGCCGCCCGCGCGGCGCGCCGGGCCGCGCGCTCGGCCTGCGCGATCCGGGCCGCGCGCCGGATCGGTCGCGGACGGGGGCGCGCGCTCAGACCGGGGTTCGCGTGGACGCGCCGCTCGGAGAGGTCGTGTGCAAGCTTCGGCTCGGCGATCGGTACGTGGGCGGCCTCGACCGGAGTGGCGGCCCGCCGGTCGGATTCGCCGCCGGGAACGGTGAGGGCCGCGACGGCCGCCGCGAGGATCGCGGCGGCGCAGATCACCAGCCGGCCGTAGGCGGCGATCGGCGAGCGGCGCCGGCGGCCACGTGAGCGGCGGGCGCGGCGCGGCGCGCGGTGGCGCGGGCGCCGGGGACGGCGGCGTGGCGCACGCCGACGCCTGCCGCTCGGCGCTTGCTCGAGGTCGTCCGGCTCGGTGGCGGCTGGCGCCGGCGCTGTGCCATCGGGAGCCGCCTCGGTTGCTGGTGCCGGCACGCTGTCGTCGTCGCGAGAGGTGTCGGAGCCGAGCGGCTCCGGGAGCGCCGGGAGAGCCCACGGGTCGTCCGCGGGGTCGTGGGGCGCCGGCTCCCAAGCGTCCTCTCCGTCCTGCCAGGGGTCGTCGCTCGCGTTCGACGGCCCATCCGCCGCCGTGTCTGCGTGCGGATCGCTTCCCAGCTCGTCGGCGATCCCCTCCCAGGGGTCCTCCGACTCCCAGTCGGGTACCGGGTCGGTGGGGTCGGGAGGCAGCTCGTCGTCGGTCATGGCGTCGCTCCGGGTCGCGTCGGGGAGGACTCAGGCGGCAAGGCGGGCGAGTCGGGGTGGGCTCAGGCGCAGTCGCTGGCGGGCGGCGATCTCGACCAGCCGCTCGAGCGCCGGGCGCGCCGGAGCCCGCCAGAACAGCGACAGCACTCGGGGCGGAACGAAGGCATCGAGCGGGACCAGCGCCACGCGCTCGTCGGTCTCGTCGACGGTCAGGCGCGGGACGACCGCCGAGCCGACGCCGCCGGCCACCAGCGCCTGGACGCTGGCGTTGCAGGAGGCGGCGAGCCGGTAGCGCGGGTCGACGCCGTGGGCGCGCAGCGCGGCGTCGACAAGCTCGGCGCGTCTCCCCTCGCCGCAGCGGATCAGGTCGACGGCGCTGAGGCTGGGCGCGCTCGGCGGCGTGCCGCGCTTGGCGAGCGGAGCGCGGGCCGGGGTGAGCAGCACATAGGGGTCCGACATCAGCTTGCGGGTCTGGAATGTCGAGTCGGGCTGCGGGGCGGTGCCGAATGCGACGTCGAGCTGTCCCGTCTCGATCAGCTCGGCGAACTCGTCGCCGTTGTCCGACCAAACGACCTCCACCTCGACGTCGGGGAGCTCGTGGTCGAGCTCGCGCAGGATCGAGGGCAGCAGCCGCACGCCGATCGACTCGAACGCACCGACCCGCAGCCGGCCACGGCGGCCGTCGCGCAGCGCCTCGAGCTCGGCGCCGGCGGCGGACAGCCGCTGCATGATCTCGTCGCTGTGGCGCAGCAGCAGCTCGCCGGCGGGCGTCAGCGCGCCCGGGGCGGTGCCGCGGCGGCGCTCGAGCACGCTCGCCCCGACGATCGCCTCGAGCGAGGCGATCTGCTCGGAGACCGCCGACTGGACGTAGCCGAGGCTCTCGGCCGCCGCCCGGAACGAGCCCTCGCGGGCGACCGCCGAGAGCGCCGCGAGGTGGCGGAACTCCACTGCCTGCCATTGGGAACGCTGCATTGCTGGCTCCTGGTTCGAGAAGGACCTGTGCCCTCTCGGTGGAGCGAGGCGGCGACTCCGCCCCCCTGTTCGTCCGCCGGCCGGCTCAGGCCGGCGCGGTCGTGCCCGCCGGGCGGGCGAGCGCGGCGAGCAGATCGGCCTGGGCGACGAGCCCGACGAGGCGCCCGGCCGAGTCGACGACGAGCGCGGCGTGGCGACGGCCGTCGGTGAGTGGCTCGACGAGGTCGGTGACCGGCTGCGACGGACCGACGGTCAGCGGCGGCGACATCAGCTCGGCGACCGTGTCTCCCGGCTCGGCCAGCTCGCGCAGGCCAACCCCGCCGACCGGGCGGCGCTCGCCGTCGAGGACCGGCAGCAGACGGACTCCCGAGTCGAGCAGCAGGCGCCGCGCGGTGGCCGGATCCTCGCCGCCGGGAACAGCGATCACGTCGCGCGACATGATGTCGCCGACGCGCAGGCCGCCCCGCTCGCGCGAGACCACGCGCGCCTCGACCTCGCGCAGCAGGGCCGCGAGGTCGTCGCGGTCGATGTCGAAGGCCTCGCCGACCTCGGCGAGCACGGCGTCGAGGTCCGCGGGGAGCGGCCCGACGCGGCGCGAGGGCGCCGGGTCGGTGGCGGGCGGGGCCGCGGCCGGCGCCGGTGCGCGGTGCGGGTAGCCGTGGCCGCGCAGGCGGTGGAAGGCCCAGCCGCCCGCGACCAGCAGCAGCGCGCCGCTGGCGACGGGAGCCAGCGGCAGCAGCCAGCCGGCCGAGTCGATCGCCGGCCCGCCGAGCGCGGCGCTCAGCGCCATCGCCCCGCCGGGCGGATGGAGGCAGCGTGCGACCGACATCGCCGCGATCGCGAGCGCGACAGCGACGCCGGCCGCGACCGCGCCGGCGCCGATCGCCTCGGCGACCGCGAAGCCGACCGCCGCCGAGAGCGCGTTGCCGCCGACGATCGGCCACGGCTGGGCCATCGGGCTCGTCGGCACCGCGAACAGCAGCACCGCCGACGCGCCGAGCGGCGCCGCGATCCAGGCCGCGTCGACGCCGTCGCCGTGCAGCAGGATGCCGACCGCCCCGACGAGCAGGATCGTCGCTCCGGCCGCCGCGGCGGCCGCCGCCCGGTCGCCCCCGGTGGCGCCCGCGAGGATCGGCCGGAAAAGCCGCCGCCGGCGCTGGTCGCTCACCGTCACCGCGGCGATTCTACGGCGACCCGGCGTGCCCTCCCTGGCGGCGGCTACCTTCCGGCCATGCACCTCGCCCGCCACGCCGACCTGGCGCCCTACGTGACCGCCGACGGATCGACGATCCGCGAGTGGGCCGGCCCCGGCTACTCGCCCGCCCGCAACCAGAGCCTCGCCGAGGCGACCGTCGCCCCCGGCGCGGCTACGGCCGCCCACTACCACCGCAAGTCCGAGGAGCTCTACCTCGTCACCGCCGGCGCGGGCAGGCTGCGCGTCGGCGACCAGGAGCGCGAGGTGCTCCCCGGCGACTGCGTGGTGATCCCGCCCGGCGCCGTCCACAAGCTCTGGAGCACCGGCGCCGACGATCTCGTCGTGGTCTGCGCTTGCTCGCCCGCCTACTCGCACGAGGACACGTTCCTGGTCGAGGAGCCCGGCACCGGCTGACCGCGCGCCGCGGCAATCCGGAACGGCTTCAGGCGGCGAGCCGCTCGGCGGCCGTCGGGCAGCCGGGGGCCGCGGTCGCCTGCGCGGCGGCGTCGCGGATCGCGGCGGCGACCGCCTCGGCGGCCACGACCTCGAGCACGAACGGGTCGGCGGGGACGCGGCCGGTGCCCAGGCAGGTGACCAGGTCGCCGTCGAGCGCGGTCGCGCAGGGGGCGATCGCGCGGGCGAGGCCGGCGGTCCCGGCACGGGCGATCTTCCAGGCCTCGGTCTTCGACAGCTGGGCGTCGGTGAGGATGCAGACGAGCGTCGTGGCCTCGCGCTCGCCGGAGGCGAAGCCCGTCCCGGCGCGGACGAGGTCGACGGTCGGCTGCCAGTCGCCGTCGCGCCAGACGCCGGCCGCGACGCGGCCGTCGGGCCCGATCACGTCGCCGATCGGGTTGGCGACCGCGAGCGCTGTCACGAGTGCGTCGCCGGCAAGCTCGGAGGCCGCGCCGAAGCCGGACTTGGTCCAGTGGTCGGGGCCGAGCAGCTTGCCGGCGGTGCAGCCCGTCCCGGCGCCGACACTGCCGCGCTCGAGCTCCGGACCGGCGGCCTCGCAGGCGGCGTAGCCGGCGGCGGCGTCGGGATAGGCGGACGGGTCGCCGAGCAGCAGGTCGTAGACGACCGCGCCGGCGACCAGCGGGATCGTCGCGTTCGGGGCGTGGAAGCCGATGTCGCGCTCGCGCATCCAGGCGACCGCGCCCTCGGCCGCCGCGAGCCCGAACGCGCTACCACCTGCGAGCACGATCGCCTGCGCGCCCGGGGTCGAGGTCGCCGGCGAGAGGAGGTCGAACTCGCGCGTGCCCGGCCCGCCGCCGCGGATCTCGCCAGCGCTGACGCAGCCCTCCGGTCCGAGGATCGCGGTGCAGCCCGTCCAGCCCGTGCGGTCGGTCCAGTGCCCGACCGTCACTCCGTCTGGAAGGCGCGCCACGGGGGCCAATCTAGCGGTCGGCCTGGGACGGGCGGATCCGCTGTCGGTCACCGCTTCAGCGTCACCGCCCGCCGCACGGTCCGGCCGCCCTGGCGGATCTCGATCGTCAGCCGGACGCCGGCGAGCCGCTTCCAGGCGGCGCGGGCCTTGGCAGTCGGCGCGAGCGTGAGCGTCACCGTGCCGGGACGGGCGGCCCTGGCGGCGCCGCGGGCGACGACGACGGCCTTGGCGGCGCGGCGGGCGATCCCGCGCCTGCGGGCGGTGGCCCGGGTCATCTTCGCGGTCGCGGTTATCCGGCCCGCCTTCGGTGCGGTCACCCGCAGCGCGAGCCCGGCGCGGAAGGCTGCGCGGGACGGTTTCGCCGGCAGCTTCACCACGAGCTTGCCGCCGGGTGTGGGCTTGGCGCCGCCGGGGCTGGACCCGCCACCACCACCGCCGCCACCGCCCCCGCCGGGCGGCGCGGTCACCACGAAGCGGGCCCACTCGACGTCGCGTCCGCCCGGCACCGCGAGACGGGGCGTGAGCGTGCAGACGCCGCCCGGACCGGCCGCCGGGGCGGGCGAGACGTGGATGCCGTCCGGCGCGTTCCAGGCGATCTGGCTGCCGTCGGGCGAGTAGCGCGGCCGCGACGGCGAGGTCGACGAGGCGACCAGGCCGTCGAGGGTGCAGACCGACGTCGGCACCGACGTCGGGCCCGGGGGGTTGGTGTAGGTCAGGACGAGCATGTCGCGCCGCTCGCCGCCGGCCGGCGCGCCCTCGGGCGACTGCTCCATGAGCATCCGCGGCTGGGTCGGGTGGATGTCGAAGCTGTCGATGTCCCACTCCGCGGCGGTTCCCGGGTCGAGCGTCAGCCAGTCGACCAGCACCGGGTTCTCGACGCTCTGCCAGACGCGGATCGTGTCGCCCTGGCGGCCGGCGAGCAGCTCGGCGGGGTGGCGCAGCCAGCGCGGCTCGGTCAGGTCGGAGTAGGCGCCGTAGGGGGAGCCGACCGTCGGTCCCTTCGCGGCGGTCAGCTTCGTGCGCACCTCGAATCCCATCGGCGGGCCGCAGCTGTTGCCGTGCACATAGACGAAGGCGACGAACGTCCCGCTCGGGTCGATGGCCGAGCGAAACGGCGAGACCGACGAGCAGAGCGGCATGTCGAAGAGGAACGGCCCGTGGAGGAGCCTGCCGTCCTGGTCGCGGCGCATCACGAACGGCGCATCGCCGTAGCCCTTGCGGCTCATCACGATCCCGCCGGCGTCGTCGGCGCTCGGCGGGCTGTAGACGGGCGCCTGGGGGTTCGCTGAGTCGGCGTCGGTCGTGACCCGCTTGGCCGCGCCGCCGTCCGGGCGCGCGACGGCGACGTTGCCGGAGGCGTCGCGGTAGACCAGGCTCGCGCCGTGTGCCGCGGGCGGGAGGCAGACGGCGGCGGCGAGCGCGACGGCGACGAGGTGCGGCGGGCGGATGCGCATCGCGCCGATGCTGCCGCGTCGGGTTGCCGTCCGCATCAGGGATTCCACGGGAACGCCGCCCGCGCATCTCCGCCGCCGCCGAGGACGACGACTGCGAGGTCGAGGGGCAGCTGCGGGTCGTGGTCGAGCGGCTGCGCGACCGTCGGGCTCAGGCCTCGCCAGCGGCCCGCCAGCGGGCGGCGAGCTCGGTGCGCGAGCGGACGTCGAGCTTGCGGTAGGCCTGGCGGAGGTGGTGCTCGACGGTGCGCGGCGAGACGAACAGCGCCGCCGCCGCCTCGCGGTTGGTGGCGCCGCCGGCGACCAGCGCGCAGACCTCGCGCTCGCGGGCGGTGAGCGCCTCGGCGTCGCCGGCCGCGTCGCCCGGCTCGGCCCCAGCCCGCTCGCCGGACTCGTAGCCGGCCGCGGCAAGCTCGGCCCCGGCGCGGGCGGCCCAGCCACGCGCGCCCATCGCGAAGAACTCGTCGCGGGCGCGGGTGAGCTGCGTGCGGGCGTCGGCGCGGCGGCGTTCGCGGCGCAGCCGCTCGCCCAGCGCGAGCCGGGTGCGGGCGGCCTCGAACGGCATCGCGGGGTCGGCGTGGGCGGCGAGCGCGGCGGCGAGGCGGGCGTCGATCTCCGCGGCGGGGCCGAGCAGGCCGTGGCAGCGCTCGACCGCCGCGCGCGCCCAGCCGCCGCCGGTCCGCTCGGCGCCGGCCTCCAGCTCGGCTAGCACCGGCGCGGCGTCGGCCGGCCGTCCGGCGCGGACCAGGGCCTCGACGAGGTCGGCGTGGGTGAACAGGAACGCCGGGTCGCGCGTGCCGTGGTCGTGGACGTGGGCGAGCGCCCGCTGCAGGTGGGCCGCGGCGGCGGCGCCATCGCCGGAGCTGAGCTGGAGGTGGCCGAGCGCCTGCTCGGCGGCGGCGAGCGTCGAGGTCAGCTCGAGGTCGGCGCCGAGCGAGAGCATCCGGAACGCGGTGTGACGGCAGGTCTCGCCGTCGCCACGGTGGGCGGCGACCATCGCGACGGCGGCGAGCGCGAGCGTCAGTGCGAAGCCGCTGAGCGCGGTGTCGGCGATCTCGGCGGCCTCGTCGGCGCACTCCGCGGCGGCGGGGAGGTCGCCGCGGCGCAGGCGCAGCGAGGCGAGCGCCGCCAGCGGGGCGGCCAGCGCGCTCGCGGCACCGGCGGCGCGGTCGAGCTCGACGAGGCGGGTCAGGATCGCCTCGGCCGCGTCGTGGTCGCCGAGCCAGAGACGGCAGAGGCCACCGACAGCGAGCAGCTCGTGGCCCGGGGCGGTGGTGTCCCAGCCGGCCAGCTCGGGCTCCAGCGCCGCCAGCCGGCGGCGGGCCGTGGCGTGGTCGCCGAGCGCGACGAGCACCTCGGCCTCGATCAGGTCGGGAATCGTCCCGGCGCCCGGCGCGGCGAGCTCGCGCGCGCGGCGGGCCAGGTCGGCGACGCGCTCCAGCGGCCCCGGGCCGAGCAGCGCGACGCACGCCTGCACGAGCAGCGCCGAGGCGCGCGCCGGGTCGGTGGTGGCGACGGCGGCGGATTCGGCCTCCAGCAGCGCGCACGCCTCGCGCGGGCGGCCGGCGTGGTAGAGCGCGACGCCGCGCAGCAGCTGCAGGTCGGCGTGGGCGGCGGGTTCGGAGACGGTCGCGGTGAGGGGGTCGAGCAGCGCGCGGGCGCGGGCCGGACGGCCGGCGACCAGCGCGAGGCCGGCCGCGGCGAGCGTGCGGCCGGCGGCGCGCGACGAGTCGGGCGTGAGCGCGGCCGCCCGCTCGAGGGCGGCCGCCGCGGTGGCGGGCGCGCCGCGGCCGTTGGCCCGGTGGCCGTGGCGCTCGAGCGTCACGGCAAGGTCCTCGTCGGGCGCTACGGCGGCGAGCGCGAGCTGCCACGAACGTTCCGGCTCGGCGACCCGCGCGGCCACCTCACGGTGGGCGGCGCGCCGCTGCGAGGGCGCCGCGGAGTGGTAGATCGCCGCGCGGGCGAGCGGGTGGACGAACGCGACCTCCGGGCCGTCGCCCGCGCCGAGGCGGACGAGGCCGGCGTCCTCAGCGGGCTCGAGGTCGGCGGCGACCAGCGTCGCCGGTGCGCCGGCCGCGGCGAGCAGCAGCGCCGCGCGGACCGGCGGCGCGAGCGCCTCGACGCGCCGCGCGAAGGCCCGTTCGATCCGCTCGCCGGTGGGCAGCGGGTCGGGCAGCAGGGCGCGGCCGGCGCGCTGGGCGGCGGTCAGGGCGGCGGGCGCCTGCACGAGCGCGAGCGGGTTGCCGCCGACGCCGTCGACGAGCGCCTCGGCGACGGCGGGCGCGACGCCGCCGGAGCGGGCGAGGCGGATCGCCGCGTCGCGGGCGAGGTCGTCGAGGCGCAGCTCGGTGACACCGGGCCACGGGTCGTCGGTCGCGCCGCGCTCCGACCAGACGGCGACGACGCCGATCCCCAGCCGCGGCGCGCGCCGCGCGAGGTAGGCGACGGCGGTCCGCGACGACGGGTCGAGCCACTGGACGTCGTCGACCGCCACGAGCAGTGGCGCCGCAGCGGCGACCGCCGTCGCCAGCTCGCGCAGCGCGGTCGCGGGATCGTGGGGAGCGCCGCGCGCCCCGTCCCCGAGCAGCGCCACCGCGCGCGTCTGGTGCGGCTCGGGGAGTCCGTGGAGCAGCTGCTCGACGCCGGCGAACGGCAGCTCGATCTCGCTCTCGAACCCGGTGGCGGTCAGGCGCGTCAGGTTGTCGGCCGCCACGGTGGCCAGCAGCGCGCTCTTGCCGACCCCCGGCGCCCCGGCGACCCGCAGCGCCGCGCCCTCGCCATTCCGTACGCCCGCCACCAGCTCGCGCAGCCGCGCCTGCTCACGGTCGCGGCCGATCAGCTCCCGCGGCTCGCGGTCGGTCGCGGTCGGCATGTGGGAAACGCTAGCCGCTGCGGTGGGGTCGGGCGGACGAGCCGGGTAGTAGGTTCGCCGGGCATGGGGGTGCCGATCCTGAGGCCGCTGCTCGACCGGATGGTCGCCCACCCGTGGCTGATCGGCGATCCGAACACCCCGGGGGCGGAGATCGGGCGGCGGGTCCGCTGGCTGACGATCTTCGCGATCGTGCTCGCCAACCTCGGCGGGGCGGCGGTCGTGATCTGCTTCGGGCTGTTCGCGCTGCCCAAGCCCGACGGCGTCGGCGGGCCGGACGTCACCTGGTCGAACCTCGGCCTGGCGTTCGCCTACCTGGCGGTCGCGATCGCGATCGGCGTGACCTGGGGGCGGCGGCTGGTCGAGGGCGGCAGCTACGGGATCGGCGGCTGGCTCGCCGACGACCGCCCGCCGACGCCGGCCGAGCAGCTGCGGGTTCTGCGCGCGCCGCTGCGCGTGATGCTCGTCGAGGTCGTGCTGTGGGGAGCGGCGGTGGTCGCCTTCGCGGTCCTCAACCTGTTCTTCTCGCCGCTGCTGGCGCTCGGCGTCGGGCTGACGGTCGCGCTCGGCGGCCTCACGACGGGGTCGGTCGCCTACCTGCTCACCGAGCTGGCGCTGCGGCCGGTCGCCTCGCGCGCGCTGGCCGCCGGCCCGGTCGACCGTCGTGGCGTGCCGGGCGTCACGGCACGCTGGCTGTTCGCCTGGGCGCTGGGCACCGGGGCGCCGATCGTCGGGCTGGGCCTGGTCGGGATCGTCGCGCTGACGTCGGTGGAGATCGAGGAGACCCCGCTGGCGGTCACCGCCGTCGCGCTGTCGGGGATCGCGCTGGTGTTCGGGGCGCTGGCGTCGCTGCTGGCGGCCTATGCGACCGTCCATCCGATCGGCTCGATCCGGCGCGGCCTCGACGACGTCCGCCGCGGCGACTTCGACGTCCAGCTCGGCGTCTGGGACACGACCGAGATCGGCCTGCTGCAGGCCGGCTTCAACGAGATGGTGTCCGGGCTGCGCGAGCGCGAGCGGATCCGCGACCTCTTCGGCCGCCAGGTCGGCCGCGACGTCGCCCGCCAGGCGCTCGCGGCCGGGGACGTCGACCTGGGCGGCGTGGAGTGTGAGGTCGCGGTGTTGTTCGTCGACGTCGTCGGCTCGACCGAGCTGGCGGCGACGCGACCGCCGCGCGAGGTGGTCGACCTGCTCAACCGGTTCTTCGGCGAGGTGGTCGCGACCGTCGAGGCCAACGGCGGCTGGATCAACAAGTTCGAGGGTGACGCCGCGCTGGCGATCTTCGGTGCGCCGTCACGGATCGACGACCGCGACGGCCGCGCGCTGCGGACCGCGCGCGAGCTCGACGGCCGGCTGCGCGCGGCTGTCGGCGAGCTGCGGGCTGGGATCGGGATCGCCTCCGGGCTCGCGGTCGCGGGCCACGTCGGTGCCGAGCAGCGGTTCGAGTACACCGTGATCGGCGATCCGGTCAACGAGGCCGCCCGGCTCAGCGAGCTGGCCAAGGCCCACGACCCGCCCGTGCTCGCCGCCGGCGTCGCCGTCGATCGCGCCACCGCCGGCGAGCGCTCCCGCTGGGAGCGCGGTGATGCCGTCGAGCTGCGCGGTCGCGGCGCCCCGACCGTCCTCTGCCGCCCCGTTTCCTCGACCGATCCCCGTCCTCCGAAGCTCGGCTGAGCTTTAGCGTCGGATAAGGCGCTCAACGTCGACCGCGCCCGGATCTCCTCGGATCGGGCGAGCTTTCGGCGGTCCGCCGGGCGACGGCGGCCCAGGAGGCCGGGGCGACCTCCGACGCCCGGGCGCCGGGCGCGACACCGGCGGCCCCCAGCGCGCGCGGACCCGCGCGCCGCCCGGCGACCCGTGCCGCGATCGCCGTGGCGCGCCGGCCCGGATCGGCGTAGGCGGCGGCGAGCAGGGAGCGCAGTAGCCGCTCGGCGGCCGGATCGAGTGGGGCGCGCGGGCGGATCCGCAGGTGGGCGGCGTCGACCCGCGGCGCCGGGGCGAAGGCCTGGCGCGGCACCCGCCCGGCGATCCGGATCTCATAGCGCGCCGACCGCCACGCCGCCTGGGCCGAGCGCGGCCGGCGGGCGGCGACGCGCAGCGCGAACCCGTGCTCGACGAGCACGTCGATTCCCGCGCGCGGGCGGCCCGGCGGGTCGAGCAGGGCCGCCAGCACCGCGCTCGCGGCGGCGAACGGCAGGTTGGCGACCACGCGCGCCTCGCGCGGGATCCGGACGGCGCGGATATCGGCCGCGACCACTCGGACGTGCGACCGCGTCGCGAACCGGCGGCGCAGATCGGCGACGTAGCGCGGGTCGCGCTCGACGGCGGTCACGCGCGCGCCGGTGCGGGCCAGCTCGGCGGTCAGGGTGCCGGGGCCGGCGCCGAGGTCGAACACGGTGTCGGCCGCGGTCAGGCCGGCGGCGCGCACGATCGCGCGGCGGACGGCTGCGGACTGGAGATGGTGGACGCCCGACGGGTTCGGTCGGGTACGGCGGGACTGGCGGGCCGGCATGCGGCCTCCTCGCTCTCGGCGCGGCGCCGTCCCGAGCTCGCGGCGGCGGGGCCGGAGACGGGCACGGCGGGACGGCCACCCGCGGGGGTGGCGTCGAGGCGGCCGAGGCAGGCGAAGCAGTCCGCTCGCTCAGCGAGCGGACGGCGGCGATCCGCGCTCAGGCGGTCGCGGGGCGCTCGGCCGCGTCAGGCGCGCAGCCGAGTGGCGTGGATGCCGCCGGTGGCGGCGAAGGCTCCGTCCAATGCCATGACGGCAAACCCTACCGCGGAAGGCGATCTGCCCAAGGGCGAATCGCCTATCTTCGGAGCAGCCTCGCTCCCCGATCCAGGAGGCCAGATGCGCTCTCCCCTTTCCGCCGGCCTCCGGTCGCGCCCTCGAATCGCCCGCCCCGCGACGCTCCTGGTCGCCGCCGTCGCGCTCGTCGTGCCGCTCGCCGGCGCCCCCGCCGTGCAGGCCTCGAAGCTCGTCTACACGTGCGGCGACGACCTCTGCGCGGTCGATCCCGACAGCGGCGCCAGCGCCAAGATCACCTCCGACGGCACCGCCTCCGCGTACCGCTATCCGAGCATCACCCGCGACGGGCACACCGTCGCCGCCGCCCGCGGCAACGACGTGATGGTCGGCCGCTACGGGCGCAACCTGACCGACCGCTGGGCCGGCGAGCGCGACATCAACGGCGTCGCGATCGCCCCTGACGGCTCCGGCGTCGCCGAGAGTCACTCCTACGTCGTCAACCGCTACGGCTGCCCGCTGACCGGCGGCTGTCTCGAGCTGGTCGACATGAGCGGCGCCGACTACACCCCGCGGGGCGCCGAGGGCGATTTCGACTATCCGGGCGGTGGGGGCGTCGGCTTCCTCGGCTCGGGGACGCTGCTCAGCTCGCTCTACACCCTCCGGGACGAGCTCCACTCGATCTGTGCCGTGCAGACGCCGGGCGTCGAGGACGCGACCTGCGACCGGCGGATCGCCTCGCCCCGCACGCTCACCGGCCCCGCCGGCTCGCCCGACGGCAGGCTGATCGCCGCGGGCGCCGCTCCCGCCGACGGGTCCGACCGGCTCGAGGTCGTCCTCTTCGACGCGGTGTCCGGCGCGACGGTCGGCCGGCTCGCCTCCGACGGGCACTCCCCGGCGTTCTCGCCCGACGCCAGGCGCGTCGCCTACGCCGGCCCGGGCGGCTGGATCTACGTCGTCGCGACGCGCGGCGGCAAGGCGAAGCGGCTGGTCAAGGGCGGTTCGCCGACGTGGGGTGGCGGCGCGGGGCCCGGTCCCGCGGTCGCCTCGAAGGCGCTGCGCTACCGCGGCGGGCGGATCGCCGTCGCCGTCGGCTGCGGAGTCGGGGCAGCCTGCCGCGGCACGGTGCGGATCGCCAAGGGCCGCACGACGCTCGCCAAGCGCGCCTACCGCGTGAAGGCCGGCGGGCGCGCCACGGTGCGCCTCGCGCCGACCGCCGCCGGCCGCGCCGCGCTCGCCCGCTCGGCCCGCCAGCGGGTGGCGGTCCACGTGACCCAGGGCAAGCGCGCGAAGGCCGTCCGCAAGCTCACCCTGCGCCGCTGACCCCCCGCCATCTCCTCGGTCGATCCCGCCGCCCGCGGGATCGACCGAAGTTGCGCACCCCCTCGACGCCTTTCGTCGGCCGATCCGCTCGCGGGGAGGATCGGTTGAGTTTCAGGTGCCGAGCAGGCCGTCGCCGTCGGCGACGAAGAAGTCGGGCGCGAGGCCCTCGGTGAGCCCGTCGGGGTGGTAGACGGAGAGGTCGTCGATGCCGGCCTGCGCGAGCACGTCGTCGTCCATCAGCGCCTGGCCGGTCCGCTGCGACGGCGGCGCGGCGAGGATCTCGTAGGCGGCGTCGGCGACGATCTCGGGGGTTCGCGAGTGGGCGACGGTCTCCTCGCCGCCGAGCAGGTTCTGGACGGCGGCGGTGCGGATCGCGGTGCGCGGCCAGAGGCAGTTGGCGGCGATCGACGGCTCGTCGGCGGCGAGGCCGAGCGTGAGCATCGTCATGCCGAACTTCGACAGCGTGTAGGCGGAGCAGTGGGCCAGCCAGCGCGGATCGGCGCTCAGCGGTGGGCTGAGCGTGAGCACATGCGCGTGATCGCTCTCGCGCAGGTGGGGGAGGCAGGCGCGCGTGACGACGTAGGTGCCGCGCGCGTTGACCCCCTGCAGCAGGTCGAACCGCTTGACCGGCAGGTCGCGCATCGGGGCGAGGTTCAGCGCGCTGGCGTTGTTGACGCAGAGGTCGATGCCGCCGAACTCGGCGACGGTCCGCTCGACCGCCGCCTCGACCGCGTCGGCGTCGCGGATGTCGCCGAGGATCGGCAGCGCCCGCCCGCCGGCCGCCTCGATCTCGGCGGCCGCGGTGTGGATCGTGCCCGGCAGCTTGGGGTGGGGCTGGTCGGTCTTGGCGACGAAGGCGACGTTCGCCCCCGCGCGCGCCAGCCGCGTGGCGATCGCCAGCCCGATCCCCCGGCTGCCGCCCGACATGAACGCTGTCCGTCCCTGCAGTGTCCCCATCTCGCTCCCCTTGGCCCGCTTGCGCGCGCCAGCATCTCACGCGCGGCGTAGGGTTCGCGCCGCGTGAAGCTCGTCTCCTGGAACGTCAACTCGCTCAAGGCCCGGCTGCCGCGGGTTCTGGAGCTGCTCACGGCCCATGCGCCCGACGTGGTGATGCTGCAGGAGACCAAGTGCCAGCCCGACGCCTTCCCGGTCGCCGAGCTCGAGCAGGCCGGCTACCGCGCCGTCCACCACAGCGGCGGCCGCTGGGCGGGGGTCGCGCTGCTCGCCCGCGAGGAGCTGGCCGACGCGGCCGCCGGGCTGGCGGGTGAGCCGGCCGTCGACGAGGCCCGTTGGATCGAGGCGACCGTCGCCGGCGTGCGCGTGGTGTCGGTCTATGTGCCCAACGGCCGCGCGCCGGACACCCCGACCTACGCCGACAAGCTCCGCTTTCTCGACGCGATGGCCGAGCGGATCGCGGCGCTCGCCGACGGTCCGCTGGTGCTCGCCGGGGACTTCAACGTCTGCCCGGCCGACCTCGACGTCTACGACCCGGCGGCGTTCGTCGGCGCCACCCACGTCACCGCGCCCGAGCGCGAGCGGTTCCGCGGCCTGCTCGCCGCCGGCGTCGCCGACGCCTTCCGCGAGCTCCACCCCGACGAGCCCGGCTTCACCTGGTGGGACTACCGCCAGGGCCACTTCCACCGCGGGATGGGGCTGCGGATCGACGCCCATCTGGTCTCCGCGCCGCTCGCGGGCAAGGTCGTCGCGTGCGGCATCGACCGCGACTTCCGCAAGGGCCCCAAGCCCTCCGACCACGCCCCGCTGCTGCTCGAGTTGGACCGCTGACCGCCACGCAGACCGGCGCCGGAACTTCCACCGAGCGCCGCCGCGACGCTTCGTCGGTTTCGCACAAGACGGCCGCACCCGCGCCGATCTAGGGTGGTCGAATGAGTGAGGTCGCGCCCAGCCGGTCCGCTTCGGCGGCAGCCGCGGCGGCAGTCGGCGCGCTCGAGCGGATCCAGCCGGCGACCAACGCCTGCGTGACGATCCTCGGTGAGGACGCGCTCGCCCGCGCGGCGGCGGTCGACCCGGCGGCCGCCGGTCCGCTGGCGGGCACGCCGTACGCCGTCAAGGACGCCTTCGACCTCGCCGGCGTGCCCTCCGACCGTTGCAGCCGCGGCTTTCGCCCGCGTGCGCCCGCGGCCGACGCGGCGGTCGTCCGCCGCCTCGCCGCCCACGGCGCGGTCGCTGTCGCGAAGGCCAACCAGCACGAGCTGGCGACTGGCGCGACGAACCTCGTCAGCGCCGCCGGTCCGACCGCGAACCCCTGGGATCCTGAGCGGATGACCGGCGGCTCCTCGGGAGGCTCGGCGGCGGCCGTTGCCGCGGGCGCCGTCCGCTTCGCGCTCGGCACCGACGCCGGCGGCTCGGTCCGCATCCCGGCGGCCCTCTGCGGCGTCACCGGTCTCAAGCCGACCCACGGCACGGTCAGCCTCGCCGGCGTGATGCGGACCGCGCCGTCGCTCGACGTGGCCGGACCGATCGCCGTCACCGCGGCGGACTGCCTGGCGGTGCTGCGGGCGATCCGCGACACAGACCCGCCCCCGCAGCAGGCCGGACCGCTGCGCATCGGGCTTCCCCGTCCCTACTTCGAGCTGCTCCAGGACGGTGTCGGCGATGCCGTGGAGGGTGCGGCGGCGACGCTCCAGTCGCTCGGTCACGCCGTCGAGTGGGTCGAGGGCCCGGACCCCGAGGACGGCGTGACGGCGTTGCACGTGATCGCGCCGGTCGAGATCGCCCACGAGCGCCGCGACCTCGACGATCCCGAAGCGCTCGACCCGACGCTGGTCGCGCTGATGGAGGCGGCACGGGGGATCCCAGCGATCGACTACCTGGCCGCGCTCGACGCGGCGGCGGCGCTGCGCGAGCGCTACCGGCGCGTCTTCGAGCGCGTCGACCTGCTGCTCACCCCGGCGACCCCGTACGTCGCGCCGCGCGCCGCCGAGGTCGAGGTCGAGGTCGCCGGCGGCACGCTCGACACGCTCTCGGCCCCGGCGCGCCTGACCAACGGCGTGAACGTCGCGGGGCTGCCGGCGATCGCCTTCCCGGCCGGCTTCGGCGAGGGCGGCATGCCGGTCGGCGCTCAGCTGATCGGTCCGTGGGGGGCCGACGAGCTGCTCTGCGAGACGGTCGTGGCCTTCCAGGCGGTCACCGACCACCACGATCGCCCGCCGGCGAGCTGACGTCGGCGGCGGTGAGCCGCAGCGCCAGCTCGAGCCGGAAGCGGTTGTCGGGGTCGTCGAGCGTGAGCGCGAGCAGCTCCTCGATCCGCTGCAGGCGGTAGTAGAGGCTGTTGAGGTGCAGGTAGAGCCGGCGCGCCGTCGCGGCCGGCTTGCCCTGCTCGTCGAGGTAGACGGCGAGTGTGCGGACCAGGTCGCGGCCGTGGGCGGCGTCGTAGTCGGCGATCGGGGCGAGCAGCCGGCGGGCGGCGGCGCGCAGCTCCGGGTCGGCGGTGGCGAGCGCTCCGCGCAGCCCGAGCTCGCCGAGCGTCACCACCTCGCCGCCGCGACCGACGAGGGGCGCGGCGCGGACGGCGCGGCGGGCCTCGGCGATCGCGGCCGCCAGGTGCTCGACCGGCGCCGGATCGGCCGTGATGCCGACGGTCGGCGTCGTGCCGGTCCCCGCCAGCGCGCTGGCCACCGTCCGCGCGAGCCGCTCGGGGTTGCGCGCCGGCGCCGCGACCAGCAGCGTCTCGCCCTCGTCGCAGACGAGCGCGCCCGCGAGCGCTGAGCGGACGCCGTCGGCGGCGCGCGGATCGCCGATGGCGATGCAGGCGACGGCGGAGGGCCGGTGCAGGGCGAGGCCGGCGAAGCCGCCGATCCGGCGCGCGGTCGCGGGCCGGATGGCGGCGAGCGCGACGATGCGGTCGAGCAGCTCGGGTGGATCCTCGGCGAGCGCGCGCGCGTGGCGGCGCTCGCCGGCAAGGGCGAGCGCGAGCACGCCGAGCGACCCTTCCACGGCCCGCCGGGCCGCGGGGGACACGCCGCCGGGGAGGCGGAGGTGGGCGAGCGGCTCGCCGGGAGCGTCGATCGCGACGTCGCCGGGCTCGCCCTCGGCGGCGGGCACCAGCCGCGCCTCGACGTCGAGCGTCGCCCCGAGCGTCCCGGCGAGCGCGTCGGGATCGGCGCCGGCTCGCAGCGCCGCGACCAGCTCGGAGCGCGCGTCGAGCGCGCGCCGCGAGCCGCGACGCTCTTCGAGCCGGACGATTGACCCGTCCATTCCGTCATGATACAACAAACGTTGGTTGTTTGTTCAAGGCAAGGAGCAGAGAGTGCAGTCAGACGCGTCCCAGGCCGAGGCCCCCCGTGGCCGCCCGCGATCGGAGCGCCGCCGCATCCGCGAGCGCGAGATCCGCGCGGCGGCGGTCGACCTCTTCCAGCGCCACGGCTACGAGGGAGCGACGATGCGCGATCTCGCCCAGGCCGTCGGCATGGACGCGGGCAGCCTCTACAACCACTTCCGGTCGAAGTACGACCTGCTGCGCGAGGTGCTGATCGGGACGATGGAGGACCTCGTCGTCGCTGTCCGGGAGGCCGTCGACCAGGCGTCCGACCGGCCGGCGGACCAGCTGCGCGCCGGGCTGGGGGCATACGTCCGCTTCCACGCCGACCGTCTCCACGAGGCCGGCATCGCCGACTCCGAGCGCCGCTCGCTCGAGGCCGAGGACGAGCTGCGGCTGCTCGCCCTGCGGCGCGAGCTGGCCGAGGTCTTCCGCGCGATCCTCGAGCGTGGTCGCGACGGAGGGGAGTTCGTCGTCGACGACGTCGGGATCGCGACCCTCTGCGTGCTGTCGCTCCCGGCCCGCCTGCCGGTCTGGTTCCGTCCCGACGGCCGGCTCGACCTCGACGAGGTGGCGGAGCGGATGACCGTGATCGCGCTGCGTGCGGTCGGCTGCGACCCCGGAGCCGGCCGGTGAGTGACGCGCACCGCCGCGCGGTGGTAGCCGACGTCCCGCGCCAGTACGCCGGTCGGCCCGACGGCGACCGGCCCGTGCTCGGCGTGACCGAGCCGACCCGCAGCTGGCGCGACATCGACACCGCCGCCGACCAGCTCGCAGCCGGTCTGGCCGCCGCCGGCCTCCAGCCCGGCGCGCGCGTCGCGGCGCTGCTTCCGAACTGTGTCGAGTACGTCGAGATCATGTACGGCGTCGCCCGTGCCGGCTGCGTGATCGTGCCGCTGAACACCCGCTCGTCCGGTCCCGAGATCGAGCGTGCGCTGCGCTTCGCCGGCGCCGCGGCGGCGATCGTCGACGAGCGCTTCCTGGCGACCGTCGCCCCGATCGTCGCGGCGGTCGACACGCTGCCCGACGAGCGGCTCGTCGTTCTCGGCGACCAGACGCGCGGGCGGACCGGCTACGCGGAGCTGCTCGCGGCCGCCCGTCCCGGGCAACTGCCCCGTCCCTGCGAGGACGACGTCTACTGGATGCCGTTCACCTCCGGCACCACCGGCGTGCCGAAGGCGTCGCTGGTGACCCACCGCGCGCTCGTCGAGCAGTGGCGCGTGGTCGAGCACGAGTTCGAGCTGCGCCGCTCGGACACGATGCTCGTCGCCGGGCCCTTCTACCACTCGCTCGGCTTCCTCTTCGGGCTCAGCGCGCTGTTCGCGGGCGGGCGCCTGCTGGTCCATCCCGACTTCGACCCCGGCCGCGTCGTCGACGCGATCGAGCACCGCGGCGCGACCGTGATGCCGGCGGTGCCGACGATGTACACGCTGCTGTTGGCCGAGCTGGAGCGGCGTCCGGCCGCGCTCGCGTCGATGCGCGCGGTGGTCTCCGCCGGCTCGCCGCTGCACACCGCCACCAAGCTCGAGCTGCTCGAGCGGTTCCCCGGAGCCGGTCTCTACGAGCTCTACGGCTCGACCGAGGTCGGCATCGCGACGGTGCTGCGGCCCGAGGACCAGCGCCGCAAGGAGCGCTCGGTCGGTCTGCCGGTGCGCGGCGCGGAGGTCCGGCTGGTCGACGACGCCGGCGCCGAGGTCCCGCCCGGAACGCCGGGCGAGGTCGAGAAGCGCGGCCTGCTGCTCGGCCCGCGCTACTGGCGCAACGAGGCCGACAGCGCGGCGATCGAGCACGACGGCTGGATCGCGACCGGCGATATCGGCGTCCAAGACGACGAGGGCCACCTCTCGATCGTCGACCGCAAGAAGGACATGATCGTGTCGGGCGGAGCGAACGTCTTCCCGGCCGAGATCGAGGCGGTGATCGCAGGCGATCCGGCGGTGCTCGAGGTCGCTGTGATCGGCGTCCCCGACCCGGTCTGGGGCGAGGCGGTGACTGCGGTCGTGGTGCCGCGGCCAGGCCACGAGCTCGACCGCGACGCGCTCGTGCAGCGGTGCGCGGCCGAGCTCGCCGACTTCAAGAAGCCGCGGCGGATCGAGGTCGTCGGCGAGCTGCCGAAGTCGGGCGCCGGGAAGGTCCTCAAGCGTGAGCTGCGCGAGCGGTTCTGGGCCGAGGCGGGGTCGCGTGTCGGCTGAGGCCGTCTGTCGCCGCTACGACGGCCGGGTCGCGCTGGTCACCGGCGCCGCGGGCGGGCTCGGGTCGGCGATCACGCGCCGGCTGGCCAGCGAGGGCGCGGCGCTCGCGCTCGCCGAGCGGCCGGGTGTCGACCTCGGTCCGCTCGCCGGCGAGCTGGAGGCACTCGGCACGTCGGTCGCCGTCGCGGAGGTCGATGTCGCGCTGCCGGCCGACGTCGGCCGTTGGATCGCCGAGGTCGGCGAGCAGTTCGGCCGCGCCGACGTGCTCGTCAACAACGCCGGAGTGATCCGCGACCGGCGGATCGAGCGGATGGACGACGACGCCTGGCGGCTCGTGCTCGACGTCCACCTCACCGGCGCGTTCAACTGCTGCCGCGCGGTGCTGCCGCTGATGCGCCGCGCCCGCTACGGGCGGATCGTCTCGATGGCCTCGATGTCGTGGCGCGGCAACTTCGGCCAGGCCAACTACGCCGCCGCGAAGGCGGGCGTCGTCGGGCTGGCGCGGACCGTCGCGATCGAGGCGGCGAGCGACGGAGTGACATCGAATGTGATCGCTCCCGGCCCGGTCACCACGCCGATGCTCGCGTCGATGCCCGACCGCGAGCGCGAGGCGCTCTGCGCCAGGGTGCCCGCCGGGCGGGTCGGACGGCCCGAGGAGGTCGCGGCCCTGGCCGCCTACATCGCCTCGGAGGAGGCGGGATTCGTCACCGGGACCGTGATCGACGTGGATGGAGGCATCGGCCTTGGGGCGTCCCTTCGCTGAGCCGACAGCCGGCCCGCGCTCGGGCGAGAGTCCCGAGGCGGTCCTCGCGCGCCTCGAGCGGATCGAGCGCGCGGCCGGCGCCGCGCCGCCGGCCGAGCCGCTCTGCGCGGCGCTCGGGGCCGAGCTGGGCCGGCCGGTGCGGTTCCTGGCCCCTGGTGAGGACGGCAGCGGTCTGGGCGCGTTCGCGGTCGCCGTCGGCGGCGAGCGACTCGGCTGGCTCGAGATCGGCGGCGCCGTGTCCGACGGCGCGGTGCGAGATCTTGCCGAGCAGGCGGCCGCGTTGCTGGCGGTCGCGCTCGCGGCGGCCGGCGAGCGCGCCGGCCTGTACGAGCGGCGCCGCGGCGCGCTGCTGGCGGACCTGCTCGCCGGCGACCTCGACCGCGCGGCGGTGCGCGGCCGCGCCCTCGGGGTCGACGTCGGCCTGCCGCTTGCCGTCGGCTTCGTCGCGGGTGATCCGGCCGCGCTGGCGGCGGCCGTGGCAGCCTCCGGGGAGGGGCTGCTGGCGACCGCCTTCGGTGACGGTGCGGTCGCCGTCTGGCCGGGCGCCGGACCGGCCGCACTCGCCGCCCTCCTGGCCGTCGCCCCGGGCCCGGCGGCCGTGGCGCCCGACGCGGTCGCCGCGGCCGAGCTGGTCGAGGCCGTCGCCGCGGCGCGCGCCGAGGCGCTCGCCCCGGCACGCGGCGTCGCCGGGCGCGTGGACGAGACCGTCGCGGCGCTCGCCCGGGCTGCCCTGGCGCCGGCCGCCGACCACGACCGCCGCCGCGGCGAGCTGCTCGTGCCGACTCTGCGCGCGTACCTGGCCGCGGGCGGCAACGTCAGCGAGGCCGCGCGCCGGGTCGGCGTCCACGTCAACACGCTGCGCTACCGCCTCGGCAGGCTCGGGGAGATCGGCGTCGACCTCGACGATCCCGAGGTCCGCTTCGCGATCGACCTCGCGTTGCGGCTGGAGGCCGAGACCTTGTGGGGTGCCGACGAACTCGCCACGGGGGTTTCGTCGGGTTCACCCCAAGCCCCAAGGGAGGTGGGGCCTTAGGTTCGGATTATCCGTAACTCGTGCCCAAGAGGAGTGTGACCGTGCGACGTTGTCTATCGGTAATAGTCGCTGCATTGTTGGCATGTCTGACCCTGGCCGCCTGCGGGGGTGACGACGGGGGTTCCTTCGACGAGCGCGTCGGTGGCGACGAGACGACCGTCGACGACTCCGCCGGCGTCACCGCCAAGTCGATCGCGATCGGCGTCCACGGTCCGAAGTCCGGGCCGGCGGCCTCGCTGGTCGCCGACGTGTTCACCGGCTTCGAGCTCTACGTCGACAAGATCAACGCGGACGGCGGCGTCAACGGCCGCACGCTCGAGGTCGAGGTCGTCGACGATCAGTTCACCGTCGCCGGCGGCACCGCGGCCGGCAAGGAGCTGGCCCAGGGCGACGTGATGGTGGCCGTCAACCTCGCCGGCGCCGAGTCGGCCGTCGGCGCCCAGCCGGCGCTCGAGCGCGGTGCGATCCCCTACCTCCAGGTCGCGCTGCCGCTGGCCAAGCTCGAGGGCTCGAAGACGACGTTCTCGCTCGGGACGCCGCTGGAGCTGACCGCCTCGGCGGTCCCGAGCTTCGCCGCGACCGAGCTCGACGCCGGCACCAAGACCGTCGCGATCCTCAGCGAGGCCGACGACATCTACCAGGAGATGGTCGGCGGGGTGCGCGACAACGCCGCCGACGCGGGGATCGAGATCGCCGCGGAGGAGGTCGTCGACGGCACCGCGTCGTCGTTTCGCCCGGCGCTGTTCAAGCTGCGCGAGGCCGGCGCCGACGTGGTGATCCTGGTCGGCGGGCTCGCCGTGCCCGGGATCCTCCGCGACGCCAAGTCGATCGGCTTCGAGCCGACCTGGACCGGCTCGGGCCCCTGGACGACGGACTTCATCAACGCCGTCGCCGAGGGCGCGATGGAGGGCATCCAGGCGGTCCGCGCCAACGGCGGCGTCGACGCGCCGGGCTTCGACGAGTTCGCGGCGGCATGGAAGGCCGACACGCCACCGACCGAGCTCGGCTTCCTCGGCTGGACCCACGCGACCAACATCGCCGCGATGCTCGAGCGCCTCGGCGACGACCCGTCGCGCTCGGCGCTGGTCGAGATGCTCGAGACCGAGACCGAGGACGACCCGATCGCGGCCAGCGAGGCTCAGCCGCCGCTCAGCTACACGGCCGAGCGCCACTGGGCCAGCGACGAGGTGCTGCCGAGCACCGTCCGCGACGGCGTCTGGGTCGCCACGGGCGAGTTCACGCAGCGGTTCGGTGAGTAGCGACGAGCTGACAGTCATCCTCGTGGGCGGCCTCGTGAGCGGGGCCGTCTACGGGATGGCGGCGCTGGCGCTGGTCCTCGTCTACAAGGGCAGCCGCGTCGTCAACCTGTCGCAGGGCGACGTCGGGATGTTCGGCGTGTTCGTCTTCTACGCGGTGGCGATCTCCGCCGGCCTCGGCCGGATTCCCGGGATCGTCGCCGCGCTCGCGACGGCCGCCGCTCTGGCGGTCGCGATCGAGCGGCTGGTGATCTCGCGCCTGCGCGGCGCGTCCAGCGGCGTGGCGATGGTCGCGACGCTCGGGATCGCGACGCTGTTGCAGGTCGCCGCGACCGACATCTGGACCGCCGACGCGCGCTACCTGCCGCCGCTGGTCGGCGGCGACGCCTTCACGATCGGGGTGGTCGTCGTATCCAACGGCCAACTGCTCGCGCTCGGGACCGGGCTCGCGGTAGCGACCGCCGTGGCGTTCATGTACCGCCGCACGGCCTTCGGCCTCAACCTGCGCGCGGTCGCCCAGAACGCCTACGGCGCGGCGCTGCTCGGCGTCGACGAGCGGCGCGTCTCGATCGGGCTGTGGGCGATCGGCGGTCTGATCGCCGCCGTCGCCGGACTGGTGATCGCGCCGCTGGTGACCTTCCAGGTCGCGTTCATGCTGCTGCTGCTCGCGCGCGTGCTGACCGCCTCGGTGGTCGGCGGCCTGACCAGTCTCGTCGGCGCGTTCCTCGCCGCGCTGGCGCTCGGCGTCGTCGAGCAGGCGATCGCGATCCGCACGAGCGAGCCGGGGCTGCTGGAGCTGGTCCTGCTCGTGCTCGTGGTCGTCGTCCTGACGGTGCGCCCCCAGGGCCTGGCCAGGACGGAGTACTGAGATGCGCCAGCCCGTCATCGCCGCCGTCGCGCTGCTCGCGCTGACTGCCTTCGGCGTCTCCAGCGGGGAGTTCAGCGCGTTCGTGATCGCGCTCGGGCTCGTCTACGTGATCGCCGCGCTCGGACTCCACCTGCTCGTCAACGATGCCGGCGAGCTGTCGCTCGCACAGGGGATGTTCCTCGCGATCAGCGCATTCGTGACCGTCCATGTGGTGCGCGCCTGGGGTGGGGCGGCGTTCCCGCTCGCGGTGCTGCTGGCGACCGCGCTGGCGGCCGCCGTCTCGGCGCTGGTCGCCCTGCCGCTGCTGCGGATGGCCGGCCTCGCGGCCGCGGTGACCACCTACCTCTTCGCCGTCGCCGGCGACGCCTACCTGCTCCACCAGGAGTGGTTCGTCGTCGAGGCGGGCGGGCTGCGGATGCCCGAGGCCTCTCTGCTGGGCCTGGCGCTGTCGGACGGGGCCAGCCAGCTCGCGACGGTCGCCGCCTGTGCCGGGCTCGCGGCGCTCGCGGTCGTCGGCATCCGCCGCGCCCGCTTCGGACGCGCGCTGCTGGCCGTGCGCGCGAACCCGGCGATGGCCGAGGCGGCAGGGATCGACGTGCGGGCGGTGCGCATCGGCGCCTACGTCGTCGCTGGCGCGTTCGCCGGCGTCGCGGGGGCGCTGTGGGCGCTGGTGCTCGGCGGGGCATCGGTCAGCTCCTTCCCGCCGGCGCTGTCGCTGATGCTGCTCAGCGTCGTGGTGATCGGCGGGCGCGGCAGCCAGTGGGGGGTCGCGATCGCGGCGTTCGCCTTCGCTGTCGTGCCCGAGCTGTTCGGCGGTCTCGGCACCCTGGTCAACTACCTCGCGCCGCTCGGCCTGGTCGCGACGCTCGCCTTCTTCAACGGCGGGCTCAACGAGCAGCTGCGCCACAACGCCGCGCTGCTGGCCCGCCTGCGGCCGTCCGGCGCGCGGCGGGCGCCCGCGGCCGAGCCGGCGGTCGCGCCCGAGGCGCCACCTCCCCCCGCCGTGGCGGCCACCGCCGGCGAGCCGGTGCTGGCTGTCGACGCGGCGACCGTGTCCTTCGGCGGGGTGCGGGCCGTCGACGACGTCGAGCTGACCGTCCGCGACGGCGAGATCGTCGGGCTGATCGGGCCCAACGGGGCCGGCAAGACGACGCTGCTGAACGTGATCGCCGGGCGCCAGCGCCGATTCGGCGGCAGTGTGGCGCTGCTCAGCGCCGACGTGTCGCGCAAGCCGGCCTTCCGGCGCGCGCGGATGGGTCTGCGCCGGACCTTCCAGCACAGCGGCCTGGCGATGGACGAGACGCCGCTGGTCAACGTGATGATCGCGCTACACGCCGCCGTCGGCGCCCGCTCCCACGACGCGCTCGCGGGGCGCGCGCGGGCGCGGCTGGCGGCGCTCGGCGTGCCGGCGGAGAGCTGGGAGACGCCGGTCGGCGAGCTGTCCAGCGGGGCGCGGCGGCTGGTCGAGATCGCCTGCCTGGTGGCCACCGACGCGCGCGTCCTGCTGCTCGACGAGCCGACCACCGGGCTCTCGCCCGCCGAGGTCGAGCGGCTCGTCGCGACGCTGCGCGAACGGCGCGCACGGGGATCGCTGGCGGCGGTGGTGGTGGCCCACGACCTGCGGTTCGTGATGGAGGTCGCCGACCGCGTGGTGGTGATGTCGGAGGGGGCGGTGATCGCCGACGGGCCGCCCGAGGCCGTCCAGGCCGACGAGCGGGTGCGGCGGCTCTACCTCGGACGGGAGGCGGTGGCGTGAGTCCGGCGCTGCTCGAAGCGCGCGGCGTGGCCGGCGGATATGCCGCCGACGACGTGATCGCCGAGGTCGACGTCGCGGTCGCCAAGCGCGAGGTCGTCTTCCTCCTCGGCCCCAACGGCGCGGGCAAGTCGACGCTGCTGCGGGCGCTGTCGGGGACGCTCGCCCGCCGCTCCGGCGCCGTCGAGCTGGCGGGCCAGTCGCTCGCCGGCCTGCCGCCGCACCGCCGCGCGCGCGCCGGTCTCGTCCATGTCGCCGAGGGCCGCGCGACGCTGATCCCGTCGCTGACGGTGCGCGAGCACCTCGACCTCGTCGTGGGTGGGACCGACGCGCGTCGCGCCGACATCGTCGAGCGCTTCCCGCTGCTCGCCGAGCGGCGCGACCAGCGCGCGGGCACGCTGTCGGGCGGCCAGCAGCAGCTGCTGGCGATCGCGCTCGGCCTGCTCGCCGGCCCGGCCTGCCTGCTGATCGACGAGCCGAGCGCCGGACTGTCGCCCTTGATGGTCGACGCGGTCTTCGACGTGCTGAGCGGGCTGCGCGACGCCGGCGTGGCGATGCTGGTGGCCGAGCAGCGCGTCGACCTCGCGCTGCGCCTCGCGGACCGCGCCTACGCGCTGGAGGCGGGGCGGGTCGTGGCCGAAGGGCCGGTCCGCGAGCTGATCGACAGCGGCCGCCTCGACGCGTCCTATCTCGGCGTCGCGCCCGCGGCGAGCAAGCGATCGAACGGAGGACCATGACCAAGACCTACGTCGCAGGCGTCGGGATGACCGACTTCCTGCGCCCCGGCCGCCACGACCACGACTACCCGGACCTCGTCGCCGAGGCCGTCGGCGCCGCGCTTGCCGACGCCGGCATCGCCTACGAGGACGTCGAGCACGCCTTCGCCGGCTACGTCTACGGCGAGTCGACCGCGGGGCAGCGCGCGATCTACGGGGTCGGGCGCACCGGCATCCCGATCGTCAACGTCAACAACAACTGCGCCAGCGGGTCGTCGGCGCTCGCGCTCGCGCGCCAGCTCGTCGCCGCCGGCGCGGCCGACTGCGCGCTGGCCTTTGGGTTCGAGCGGATGGCGCCGGGCTCGCTGCCGTCCGCCCGCGCCGGCCAGGCCGATCCGCTCGGACCCTTCTATGACGGCACGCGGGCGATCCGCGGCGAGAACGGCGGCCCGGCGGCGCCGCCGCTGCTGTTCGGCGCCGCCGGACGCGAGCACATGGAGCGCTACGGGACCACGGCGGAGCAGTTCGCCCGCGTGGCGGTCAAGAACCACCGCCACTCGGTCGCCAACCCGCGCGCCCAGTTCCGCGACGAGTACTCGCTCGCGGAGGTGCTCGACTCGCCGGTCGTCCACGCGCCGCTGACGCGGCTGCAGTCGTGCCCGACCTCGGACGGTGCCGCCGCGGCGGTCGTGGTCGGCGAGCGCTTCGCGCGCGAGCGCGGGCTGCTCGGGCGGGCGGTCGAGATCGCGGCGCTCGAGCTGGTCACCGACCGGCCCGGATCCTACGACGGCGACAGCTGCATCGAGCTGGTCGGCGCCGGCATGACCCGCGACGCCGCGGCGCGCGCCTACGAGGGCGCCGGCATCGGCCCGGCGGAGGTCGACGTGATCGAGCTGCACGACTGCTTCTCGACCAACGAGCTGATCACCTACGAGGCGCTCGGCCTGTGCGCGCCGGGCGGCGGAGGCGAGCTGATCGACTCGGGGGCGGTGACCTACGGCGGCGAGTGGGTCGTCAACCCCTCGGGAGGGCTGATCTCGAAGGGGCATCCGCTCGGCGCGACGGGGTTGGCTCAGTGCGCCGAGCTGACCTGGCAGCTGCGCGGTGAGGCCGGCGGCCGCCAGGTCGACGGTGCGCGGGTCGCGCTCCAGCACAACCTCGGCCTCGGCGGCGCCGTCGTGGTCGGCCTCTACCGTGCACCGGAGAACGACGATGAGTGAGCTCGCACCGCCGATCGTCGACGTGGCCGAGCTGCCGGACGGTGGCCGGCTGCTCTTCGGCGAGTGGCCGGGCGGCGGCACGCCGCTGGTCGCGATCCACGGCCTGACCAATCAGCACCGCAACCTCGCCGGGGTCGCCGCGGCGCTAGCCGGCGAGCGGCGGGTGGTCGCCCCGGACCTGCGCGGCCGCGGCGGGTCGTCGGCGGCGCCGGATCCGAGCACGATCGACGGCCACGCCCGCGACGTGCTCGCCTTGATGGACGCCGTCGGCGTGCCGCGCGCGATCCTCGCGGGCCACTCGATGGGCGCCTACGTCGCCGTCGCACTCGCCGGCCGCGCGCCGGAGCGGGTCGCCGGCGCGGTCCTGATCGACGGTGGCGTCATGCTCGCCGCCGACGTCGAGGCGATCGTCGCGTCGGTGCGGCCGCTGCTCGGCCGGCTCACGACGAGCTACCCGTCGCCGGAGGCCTACGTCGCGGAGTGGGAGGGGCGCGGCATCTTCGACGGCCACTGGGGGCCGGTGGTTCGCGCGAACCTCGGCTACGACCTCGGCCGCCGCCGCGACGGGTACGTCCCCAAGGCAGACCCGCGGGCCGCGCTCGACGATCTGCGCGACATCGCCGCCACCGGCCACCGCGACCGCCTGGCGGCGCTCGCCTGCCCGGTGCTCGCGATAACGGCCGAGGGCGGCATGGCCCCGGGCGGGCCGCCGGTCATCGGCGAGGCGGAGCTCGCCGTCCTGCGCGCCGAGGTCGCCGACCTCGAGGTCGTCGGGGTCCCCGGCACCGGACATCACACCGTCACGATCTCCGACCGTGGCGCGGCCGCTTGCGCCGCGGCGATCCGGCCGTTCGCCGCCCGCCTCGGCGACTGAGCGGGCCGCCGCTCAGAGCTCCTGGCCCACCGGCCGCACCAGCAGCTCGCTGACGTCGACGTGGTCGGGCTGGGAGACGGGTAGAGGACGGCGCGGGCGATGTCGTCGGGGTCGAGGCGGCCGGAGCCGGGGTTGTCGAAGAACGGGGTCTCGACGCCGCCGGGCTCGATCACCGTGGTCCGCACCCCGCTGCCGACCAGCTCCGCGCGGACCGCCTCGCCCATCGCGCTGACCGCCCACTTGGTGCACGAGTAGAGGCTGCCGGGGGCGACCTTGCGGCCGACGACCGAGCCGGTGAGCAGCACGTGTCCGCGCGCCTCGCGCAGCGCGGGCAGCGCGGCGCGGATCGTGTAGGCGGCGCCGAGCACGTTGGTGAGCACCATCTCGCGCCAGTGCTCGGGTGTCTCCTCGAGCCAGCCGCGGGCGGCGCCGAAGCCGGCGTTGGCGAAGGCGACGTCGAGCCGGCCGTACGCCTCGAGCGCGGCGGCGACGAGCCCCTCGTTGTCCTCCCAGGAGGTCACGTCGGCGGTCACCGCGAGCGCCCGCTGCGGCCCGCCCAGCTCGGCGGCGAGCGCGTCGAGCTTGTCCTTCGAGCGGGCGGCGAGCACCAGCCGGTGTCCGGCCTCGGCGGCGCGGCGCGCGGTCTGGGCGCCGATCCCGGAGCTGGCGCCGGTGATCAGGAAGACGGGGCTGTCGGGCATTGGGCTCCGATCGTCAGGGGGTTGGAGAGCAGTTCAGCAGACGGGCGTGTCGGGCCGGGCGAGGCGATGGCGTCGCGCTCGCGCCCGGGCTGAGAGACTGCGGCGCGGGACCGGCGGGGGACGACCGAGGAGATTGCCATGACCCCAGCCCCCGTCCGCGCCCCTGTCGCGACCGACCAGGCCCCGCCCGCGATCGGTCCCTACAGCCAGGCGATCCGCCACGGCGACGTGCTCTACTGCGCGGGCCAGATCCCGCTCGACCCGGCCGGCGAGCTGGTGACCGGCTCGCTCGCCGAAGAGACTCGGCGCTGCCTCGACAACGTGACGGCCGTTTGCGCCGCCGCCAGCGGGAAGCTTGGCGACGCCGTGCGGGTCACCATCTACACGACCGCGCTCGACCAGCTCGCCGAGATCAACGAGGCGTATGCCTCCTACTTCGGCGAGGTGCCGCCGGCGCGGGTGCTGATTGGCGTCGCGGCCCTTCCGCTCGGCGCCCGGATCGAGGTCGAGGCGACCGTCGCCCTGCAGAGCTGAGGAGCCGGCACGGTCGCGGGTCAGCCGGCCGCCGGCTCCTGCGGGTCGGCCGGCGGACGGTCGCCACCCTCGGGCTGGTGTGGCTGCTTGAGGTGGTCGGCGGCGCGCTTGGCGCGCTCCTTGGGGGTGCCGTCGCTCATCGCGATGTCGCGCAGCTTCTCGGCGTCGCGCTTGAGGCCGTCGGTGCCGCCGCGACTGTCGAGGGCCTTCTTGGCGGCGTCGGCGATCTGGTTGAACTTCATCGGAGGGTCTCCTGTGCCGGCGTGGGTGGTCGCGTCAGCTTAGGCGTCCGTCGCCCGCGGCCGACTGCGACCTGCCTACCCGCGCGCGGTGCCCGCCACTCCAACGTCGCCGGCGCTCAGCAGCCGCGGCGCGGCGGAGTCGCCAGCGCCGCGTCGAGCTGCCCGGCGGTCAGCGGCGAGCGGGGGAGCGGGGGCCGCGGCTCGCCGGGGGCGCGCAGGCCGTCGAGCAGCAGGGCCAGGTAGCGCCGCCACAGCTCGGGGTCGACGTCGCGGCTGAAGTCGACCACCTGGCCGAGCATCAGGCTCAGCATCGGCATGTCGAGCGGCGCGAGGTCGTCGCGCACCCGGCCCGCGGCGATCGCCCGTTCGGCGATCTGCTCGGCGAGCGGCAGGATCCGCTCGCGGATGCGCCGCACGCGGTCCATCGAGCCGAGGTCGCAGATCAGCACCTCCTTGAGCCCGCGGTCGGCCGCCTGCAGCTCGGCGCTGCGGTGGAGGAAGGACTCGAGACCCGTCCACGGGTCGGGTTCGGCGAGCGCCCGCTCGGCGGCGTCGACCAGCTCGAGCATCCGGTCCTCGAACAGCGCGTCGATCAGCGCGTCGCGGTTGGCGAAGCGGCGGTAGGCGGTGCCGACGCCGACCCCGGCACGGCCGGCGATCTCCTCCATCGAGACGTCGAGGCCGTGCTCGGCGAACAGCACCCGCGCGGCGTCGAGGATCCGCTGGCGGTTGCGCCGCGCGTCGCTGCGCAGGGGGCGCGTCTCCTCGGCGGGGGCGTTGGCCATCTGCCCAACCCTATACAAGCGGAGCGCGTCCTCCGCTTCGTGCTAATCTGGCCGGCGCCCGAACCCCTCCCCACGGAGCGCCGATGACCACCTCCCCTCCATCCGCGGACGCCGACGGCGCACCGACCGAGCTCGACCGCCCCCTGCTGCTGGTCGCCTCGGTGGTCGTGCTCGGCGCGATCATGTCGATCCTCGACGTGACCGTCGTCAACGTCGCGATCAACACGCTCGCCCGCGACTTCCAGACCGACCTGCCGACGATCCAGTGGGTCGCGACCGGCTACACGCTCGCGCTCGCGACGGTGATCCCGCTCTCCGGCTGGGGCTCGGACCGCTTCGGAACCAAGCGGCTCTACATGGTGTCGCTCGCCCTGTTCATCGGCGGCTCGATCCTCTCGGGATTGGCGTGGTCGGCCGAGTCGCTGATCGCCTTCCGTGTGCTGCAGGGCTTCGGCGGCGGCATGATCATGCCGGTCGGGATGACGATCCTCACGCGCGCGGCCGGTCCGCAGCGGATCGGCCGGGTGATGGCGCTGATCGGCATCCCGATGCTGCTCGGCCCGATCGCCGGCCCGATCCTCGGCGGTTGGCTGGTCGACGACTTCTCCTGGCGCTGGATCTTCTTCATCAACATCCCGATCGGCGCGGCGGCGCTGGTGGCGGCGGCCCGGATCCTGCCGCGCGACGTGGCGCGGGCCGACCACCGGCTCGACCTCGTCGGCCTGTCGCTGCTCTCGCCGGGCCTGGCGATCGCGATCTACGGCCTCGCCGAGTCCGGCGCCAACGGCGGCTTTGGCCACGTCGAGGTGATCCTGCCGATCATCGTCGGACTGGCGCTGGTGGCGGCGTTCGTCCGCCACGCGCTGCGCGTCTCCGAGCCGCTGATCGATCTGCGCCTGTTCGCCAACAAGGTCTTCTCGGCGGCGTCTTTCACGCTCCTGCTGACGGTGATCGCGGTCTTCGGCGGGATGCTGCTGCTGCCGCTCTACCTCCAGGCGGTGCGCGGCGAGACGGCGATGGCGACCGGGCTGCTGCTCGCCCCGCAGGGCCTCGGCGCGATGCTCGCGATGCCGATCGCGGGCCGGCTGGCCGACCGCACCGGCGTCGGCCGGATCGTCCCGGTCGGCCTGGTGCTCGTCGCGCTGTCGTTCGGCGCCCTGACCCAGATCACCGACACCACCTCCTACTGGGCCTTCGGCGTGGTGCTGTTCGTGATGGGCCTCGGGATGGGGGCGACGATGATGCCGATCTTCTCCGGCGCGATGCAGTCGCTGCGCCACGCGGCGGTCGCCCGCGGGAGCACGACGCTGAACATCAACCAGCAGGTCGGCGCTTCGATCGGCACGGCGGTGATGAGCGTGCTGCTGGCCACCGCGCTCGCCGACCGGCTGCCCGGCCTGGCCGGCGGGGGGATCGGCGAGGGCGCCTCGCTGCCGCCGGAGCTGCGCGCGCAGGCGTCCGCGGCGATGGCCGACGCCTTCGCCTCGACCTTCTGGTGGGCGCTGGGCCTCGTGGTCGTCGCGCTGGTGGTGGCCGTCGCGCTGTTGCCCAAGCAGCACGTCGCGCCGGTCGTCGAGGACGGCGAGGAGGGCGAGAGCGCCCCCGCGCCCGTCCTCGTCCACTGAGCCGGTCAGGCGGTCGCGGCGTCGGGCTCCCGCTCGGCGACCGCGCGGTTGCGCCGGCTCATCAGCCAGGCGAACGCGCCGCCGGTGAACAGCATGAACGAGCTGTAGACGGCCGCCGGGATCGAGACCTCGTGGGCGAGCGAGGCGCCGACGGCGATCGCCAGCGTCGAGTTGTGGATCCCCAGCTCGAGCGCGATCGCGGTCGACTGACGTGAGTCGAGGCGGGCCAGGCGCGACATCGTGTAGCTGATCGCCATCGCGCTGAGGTTGAGCGCCAGCGCCGCGCCGGCGACCGCCTCGAGGTTCTCCAGCACGACGTCGTGCTCGCTGGCGATCGCGCCGACCACGACCGCGGCGAACAGCGACAGCGACACGGCCCGGACGCGCGGGTAGGCGGTCTCGACCCGCTCGGGCCAGCGTGAGCGCAGCCACATCCCGAGGCTCACGGGTACCACCGTCACCGCGAAGACCTTCGCGACCACGCCTGCCATCGACACGTCGCCCAGGCCCTCGGCGCCGAAGTGGGCGGTCGCGATCGCCAGGAAGAGCGGCACCGTGATCACCGAGCAGACGCTGCTGATCGCGGTCATCGTCACCGACAGCGCCGTGTCCCCACGCGCCAGGTGGGTGAGCATGTTGGCCATCATCCCGCCGGGCGAGGCGCCGAGCAGGACCAGGCCGACGGCGAGCACCGGGTCGAGGCCGAACAGCTCGGCCATCGTCAATGCGAGCAGCGGCGAGATCAGCGCCAGGTTGAGCATCCCGATCGCGACGCCGCGCGGGGCGGTCAGCACGCGCCGGAAGTCGGCCGGGGTGAGCGCCAGGCCGAGGCTGCCCATGATCACCGCGATCGCGGCGGGTAGCAGCACCTCGGTGAGCAGCGGACTATCCACGGCGACCGTCCATCGCGACCATGTCAGCCGACCGTCCCCGCCGCGGCGCGCCCGGCGGTGCGGCCGGAGAAGATGCAGCCGCCGAGGAAGGTCCCCTCGAGCGAGCGGTAGCCGTGCACGCCGCCGCCGCCGAAGCCGGCGACCTCGCCGGCCGCGTAGAGGCCCGCGAGCGGCTCGCCGTCGGCGCGCAGCACGCGCGCGTCGAGGTCGGTCTGCAGCCCGCCGAGCGACTTGCGGGTGAGGATCGACAGCCGCACCGCGATCAGCGGCCCGGCCTTCGGGTCGAGGATCTTGTGTGGCGCGGCGACCCGGGTGAGCTTGTCGGCCCAGTAGTTGCGCGCCCCGCGGATCGCGGTCACCTGGCCGTCCTTGGAGAACCTGTTGTCGATCTCGCGGTCGCGCGCGACGATCTGGCCGCGCAGGGTGTCGTGGTCGATCAGGGCCGCGCCGGTCAGCGCGTTCATCCGCTCGACGAGGCGGCCGAGGTCGGCCTCGACGATGAAGTCCTCGCCGTGGTCCATGAACCGCTGGACCGGCGTCGGCGGGCCGCTGCCGAGCCGCTCGGCGAGCACCGCGCGCCAGCTCTTGGAGGTGGTGTCGGGGTTCTGCTCGGAGCCCGACAGCGCGAACTCCTTCTCGATGATCTTCTGGGTCAGCAGGAACCAGGTGTGGTCGTGGCCGGTGCGCTGGATGTGGTCGAGCGTGCCGAGCGTGTCGAAGCCGGGCCAGAGCGGTCCGGGCAGCCGGCGTCCCTCGGCGTCGAACCACATCGACGAGGGGCCGGGGATGATCCGGATCGCGTGGGCGGGCCAGATCGGGTCCCAGTTGTGGATGCCCTCGACGTAGTGCCACATCCGGTCGCCGTTGATCTCGTTGGCGCCGGCGGCCGTGGCGATCGCCAGCATCCGTCCGTCGACGTGGGCCGGCACCCCGGAGATCATCCGCTTGGGCGGCTCGCCGAGGCGGTCCTCGGGCCAGTACTCGCGGACGAGGTCGTGGTTGCCGCCGATGCCGCCGCTGGTGGCGATCACCGCCTGGGCGCACAGCTCGAACTCGCCGGCGGCGTCGCGGTTGGAGGCGACGCCGCGCGCGGTGTCAGACGGCGCCAGCAGCGTGCCGCGGACGCCGTCGACCATGCCGCCGGTCGTCGTCAGCTCGTCGACGCGGTGGCGGAAGCGCAGCTCGACCAGGCCCCGGTCGACCGCCGCGCGGACCCTGCGCACGAATGGCTCCAGCACGCCGGGGCCTGTGCCCCAGGTGATGTGGAAGCGCGGCACCGAGTTGCCGTGGCCGTCGGCGTCGTAGCCGCCGCGCTCGGGCCAGCCGGGGTAGGGCAGCCAGCGCATCCCCTGGGCGTGGAGCCAGTCGCGCTTCTCGTGGGTGGCGAAGGCGACGTAGGCTTCGGCCCAGCGGCGCGGCCAGTGGTCCTCGGGGCGGTCGAAGGCGGCGGTGCCGAGCCAGTCCTGGAGCGCGAGCTCGTAGGAGTCCTTGACGCGGAAGCGGCGCTGCTCGGGGCTGTCGACGAGCATCAGCCCGCCGAGCGACCAGAACGCCTGGCCGCCGAGGTTCGCCTCGTTCTCCTGGTCGAGCACGATCACCTTGCGCCCGGTGTCGGCCAGCTCGGCCGTCGCGACCAGCCCCGCCAGCCCGCCACCCACCACGATCACGTCCGCGTCCAGAGCCATCCGGGCAACCTAAGGCCGCGCCCGCGCGCACGAAAGGGGTGTGCGGCCCATCCCGGAGCCGCTCCTATGTGCACCACGCACTGCCACTTCCTCGACCGATGCCCCCGCCCGCCGATCCCCTCGAGGTTGCGCATGGCATGGGTGCGCAACCTCGACCGATCCGCGGTCAGCCGAGGGGGAGGCCGGCGCGGACGCGGGCGGCGAGCCAGATGCGGCTGCGGTCGGCGGTGTCGGCGAGGTCGAGGCCGGCGAGCGACTCGATGCGGGCCGCGCGCTGGGCGAGCGTGTTGCGGTGCAGGCCGAGCGCGGCGGCGGCCGCGACGCGCTCGAAGCCGGCGGCGGAGAGGGCGTCGAGGGTCTCGGCGAGGTCGGGCCGGCCGGCGCGCAGCAACGGCCCGTAGACCCGGCGCTCCAGCCTTCGGGCGAGCCGCGGCGAGCGGATCAGCAGCAGCTCGGCCAGCCAGCGGTCGGCGTCGACCGCGCCGCGCTCGCCGGTCGCCGCCGCGAGCGCGACGACCGCGCGCAGCTCGCCGAGGGCGTCCCCGAGCGCGGCGGCCGGCGCTGGCTCGAGGGCGGCGGCCACCACGCGGTGGTCCGCGCGGGCGACGGACGCCGCCAGGCCGCCCCGGTCCTCGTCCGCCAGGCCGGACGAGGGTCCGTCGTCGGCCGCGGTCGCGAGCGCGACGACGCGCGCGCCCTCGGCCACGGCGAGCAGTCCGCGTGCCCGCAGCTGGGCGGCGACGCGCAGGTGCTCGATCGCCGAGGCGCCGGGGACGGTTGCGGCGAGTGGGGCGTAGGAGTCGGCGAGCGCGAAGCCGAGCGCCTCCGCGAGGCGGCGGTCGTCGGAGCCCGGCTGGGCGCCGGCGGTGATCCGCTCCAACAGGGTGCGGGCGCGCCGCTCGTCGGGCGAGACGAGCGCGTCGCGCTGCTCGGCGTAGGCCTGCTCGAAGACGTCGGCGACGATGTCGAGCCACTCGAGCGCGGCGTCGAACGCTCCGCCGAGCGCGGCCCGCTCGCGGTTGTCGGCCGACTCGAGCACCGCCTCCCAGCCGGCCCGCATCGCCCGGCGGTAGACCGCCAGCCCCTCCTCCGGCGGGCGGCCCTCGGCGGCGCGGGCGCCGGCCATCTCGCGGAGGCGGTCGAGCGCCTCGGGGGCCGGCGCGCCGCCCGCGGCCGCCCAGCGCAGGAACGCCTCGACGTTCCAGCGGATACCGGCCGGCCCGCGGTCGTCGAGGTCGTCGCGCCCATCGACGAATCCCTGGTACTCGGGCATCTGCTCGAGCGCCCGCTGCACGCGCGCCGCGTACTGGTCGAGCTCGATCCGCTCGACCAGTCCCCGCAGCACCTCCCGGCTCGCCGCGTCGATCGGCACGCCCGGAAGGCTGGCAGAACCGGCCGCGTTTCGAGCCGACGGCGGTGGGCAACCGACTCTGAGGAGACGAGAAACCGACATGAGGAGGCCGACGGATATGGCTGAGCGGATCGACGGCAAGCGGATCGCGTTCCTGATCGCCAACGAGGGCGTCGAGCAGATCGAGCTGACGCGGCCGTGGGAGGCGGTCGTGGAGGCCGGCGGGCGGCCCGAGTTGATCACCCCCGACGGCGGCGCGGTGCAGGGGTTCGACCACCTCGACAAGGCCGACAGCTTCGACTCCGACGCGAAGGTCGCCGACGCCGACGCCTCCGACTACGACGGCCTGGTGCTGCCGGGCGGCGTCGCCAACCCCGACCACCTGCGCACCGACGCCGCCAGCGTCGACTTCGTCCGCGCGTTCTTCGAGGCCGGCAAGCCGGTCGCGGCGATCTGTCACGCACCGTGGACGCTGATCGAGGCAGACGTCGTGCGTGGGCGAACGGTCACCTCGTGGCCGAGCCTGCAGACCGACCTGCGCAACGCCGGCGCCGAGTGGGTCGACGAGCAGGTGGTCGTCGACGAGGGCCTGGTCACCAGCCGCAAGCCCGACGACCTCGACGCCTTCTGCGCCAAGGCGGTCGAGGAGTTCGCCGAGGGCCGCCACAGCGGCCAGCGCGAGAGCGTCGGGGCCTAGCCAGCCGCCGGGCCGCTGGGCGCGATCAGGGCGGGCCGGGCCGGCCGCCGCAGAGGGCGGGCAGCGTGCACAGGATCACGCGGCGCATGCCGATGCCGGCGTCGGCATGCAGCCGCAGCGTGACCCGCGAGTAGAACCACTCCCGGCTCTCGTAGCGGACGCGCTTGCGGGCGGTGGCCGATGCGCCGACCGTCCTGCAGGCGCCGTTCGCGCAGACGCGCGCGCGGCCGGTGGCGGTCGCCTTGCCGCCGCCCCAGTTCGACCACTTCAGCCGGAAGAGGTCGATCGAGTCGACGTTGCCGGGGATCGAGAAGCCGTCGTAGCCGACCTTGCGCGGGCGCTCGAGGTAGCGCGATCGGGGCCGGTCGCTGTGCAGGAGCGTCTGCTGGCCCTTCTTGGCCGGCTTGACGACGCGGACGGTGGTGCGGTCGACGCGCCGGCAGCCCCTGCCCTCGCAGGCGACGACGATCCAGAGCTGCGGCGGGCCGCCGATCTTGACGCGCTTGACGAAGCGCCCCTTGCGGTTCGCGCGCACGACGGCGAAGGGGTCGGCGTCGGACTGCGGCGGGCCGATCGCGAGCCGCACGCGCGCGCCGGGCGTCCAGCCGTGGCCGCGGATCGCGATGCGCTCACCGCGCGGCACGACGCTCGGGACGACGTTGACCACCGCTGCCGCCGTGGCATTTGCGGAGGGGCCGGTTCCGGTCGCCGGTGCGGCGAGGGCGGAGGGAGCTGTGACAGCCGTCAGGGCGGTCACGGAGAGGGTCACTACGGTGCGGAGCACTTGCGGGGACGTTAACGAGGTACGCGGTGAGGTGTTGGCCGACCGCGGTGGGCCGCCCGGCGGGAGAGGGCTCGAAGCTCGAATTAGGGTTGCCTAACGACTCGTGCTAGGGTGCTGCCGCAACGACTTAGGGCGCCCTAATGGTGCCCGTGAGGCCGCCGCTCCGAGGAGGCAGTCCAGATGCTCACACCGCTCCCCTTCGCCCTCCACGCCAGCGCCCCGTGCGTGCCTCACGCCGAGCTGGCGCTGTCGCTGGCGGCGGCGTTCCACACCGTCGACGCCGAGGCGGTCGACCTCAGGATCGAGGAGCTCGCCGCGGGCCTGGCGGTCGACGCGCACGCCGGCCCGCGCGACCAGCTGGAGGCGCTCGCCGAGCTGGCCCACGACCCGCGCGCGCCGCGGATCTCGGTCGGCGGCGACGTCTGCTGCCTGATGCTCGACGACGCGCTCGCCGAAGGCGTCGCCCACCCGCTGATCGGGGCGATCGTGCTGGCGGAGGTCGGCCGGCGGCGGGGGATCGACGTCGGGATCGTCTCCAACGGCCGCCACCACTGCGTCGGCCACGAGCAGCTCGGCGAGCCGCTGCTGCTGCGCGCCGACACGGGCGCGGTCGTCGACGGCCGAACGCTGCCCGAGACGCTTCAGTGGTGCTGCGCCCACGAGACCGCCGGCCTGCTGCTCGACGAGCTCGAGGAGCGGTTCCTCACCTGGACCCGCATCGACCAGGCCCTGCGGGCCGCCGAGCTGCGGCTGCGCCTCCCGCTCGACGAGGAGTCCGAGCAGGGCGCGCGGGTTCGGGTCCAGGCGGTCGAGGCGCGGCTGAACTGAGCGGGGGGCCGCCAGGGGGGCGTTCCACTACGGGTTGGGGGGGGCAGGACGCTCCACGGTGGTCCCTGACTGGAGCATGGATGCTGCAGCCGTAGACCTACATTATGATGTAGCCAGGATGATGGTGCGCACGCAGATCAGCCTGACCGCGGAGCAACACCGCCTCGCCAAGCGCCGGGCGGCCGAGCAGGGCGTCTCGCTCGCGGAGTACCTCCGGCAGCTGATCGCGCGGGATCTCGGCGAGCCGTCGGCTCAGGCCGACGTCACGCGCCTGTTCTCGCTCGGCGACGCGGGCGGAGGGGATGTCGCGGGGGATGTCGACGCCCACGTGGCGGAGATTCTCGACCGGCGCCATCCGCGCGGCCGGCCGTGAGCACATTCGTCGACACCTCGGCCTTCTACGCCGCGGCCGATCGCGGCGAGCGCGCTCACGCCTGGGCGACGGAGACTCTCGCCGGGGCGGGCCGCCTCGTCACGACCGACCACGTCGTGCTCGAGTCCTGGATGCTGCTCGACGGTCGGCTCGGCCGTGACGCCGCGCAGCGGTTCTGGGGCGCGATCCGCGACGGGGCTGTGGAGGCGATCACCGTCGGCGCGGCCGATCTGGACCGCGCGTGGCGGGTGGCCGCCGACTTCCCCGACCAGCCGTTCTCGCTCGTCGACATGACCAGCTTCGCGGTGATGGAGCGTCTTGGCTTGACCCGCGTCGCAACCCTCGACCGCCACTTCGCGGTCTACCGCTACGGTCCCCGCCGCGACCGGTCGTTCGAGCCGCTCGCGCGCTGAGGCGACGCCGCGGGGCCTATGGCGCGGCGCGCAGCCCGAGCCGGCGCCTGAGCTCGGCCACCCGCTCGGCGGCCTCGCGCACGCGGGCGCGGAACTCGGGGTCCCGGCGGGCCTTGCGCAGCAGGCGGGCGTAGACGAGGTTCCAGCTGCCCGAGCCGGTCATCAGCACGATGTCGTTGCCGGCGGCGATCGAGCGGACGGCGGCGGTCGCGACGTCGGAGCGGTCGCGCACCGCCTTCGCCTCGATCGAGTCGGTCATCGCGACCCCCTCGAAGCCGAGCTGGCCGCGCAGCACGTCGGTCATCAGCACGCGCGACTGGGAGGCGATCCGGTCGGGGTCGAAGGCCGGGTAGAGGGCGTGGCCGGACATCACGATCGGCGCGCCGGCGGCGATCACGGCGCGGTAGGGCTCGAGGTCGTCGGCCTCGAGCGCGGCGCGCGGCGCCTCGACGACGCTCGAGCCGAAGTCGGTGTTGACGGTCGCCCGCCCGAGGCCGGGATAGTGCTTGACGGTCGTCCCGACACCGGCCCGCTCGTGGGCGCGCACCGAAGCCACCGCCAGCCGCGCGACCTGCTCGGGTCCGCCCGGGTATAGCCGTCCCGGCAGCGCCCCGCCGCCGCTCGGCGGCTGCACGTCGACGACCGGCGCCAGGTTGATGTTGATGCCGTGGCCGCCCAGCGCGCGTGCGGCCTCGGTCGCCGCGGCCTGGGCGGCCGGGACGGTCGCGGTCGCGCTCTGCGGCGCCTCCGGGCCGGCGAAGTCGACGTTGCGGATCTCGCCGCCCTCCTGGTCGGTGGCGATCAGCGCCCCGCCGCGGGCCGCCCGCTGGATCCCGCGCGTGAGCCGGCGCAGCTGGCGGGAGTCGGCGATGTTGGCGCCGAAGAGGATCACCCCGGCGCCCTCGCCGCGGCGCATCCGGCGGTGGACGTACTCGGGCGCTTCGGCGCCGTCGAAGGCGAAGACGAGCGTCTGGCCGACCGCGCGCGGCAGCGGCAGTCGGGGGGCGCGGGCATCGCTCTCCCCGTCTCGCTCGAGGCCGGTTCTAGAACCACGTTCTAGGACCGGTGAGGTGGAGCCGTCGGATCCGCGGCTGCCGGCGCCGACCGCGATCCCGACCGCCGCCGCCAGGCAGGCCAGCACCGCGAGCGCGGCCAGCCGCCGCCGACGGACCGTCTGGGGGTGAGCTGACATCGGCCGGCACGCTAGCCGGCCGGCGGCGACCTGGCGCCCACCGGTCCCCCCAACGCAGAAGCGCCCGCCACGGTGGCGGGCGCTTCGCGGTGCTGCGTGATCGCTGCTGGCGCAGCGGAGTCGGCCTCCCTAGCGGGTGCAGGCCACCGATCCGGTCCAGCTCTGGGCCCGCGTGCTGTCGTCGGCGAACTTGTAGAACGCCGTCGCCTGGTACGCGTGCTTCTTGCTCTTCGGGCAGCTGGTCGTCGCGAGGAGGTCCTTCGCGTACGGCTTGCCGCCGATGTTGAAGTTGAAGCTCGCCAGGGTCACCGGCACTCCGGCGACGACCTGGAGGACCTGGGGCACCTTGAACGAGGTGCGGTAGGCCCACTTGCCCTTGGTCTTCTTGATGTTGATCGCGATCGACTTCTGGACGAGCGCCGGGCGGTAGAGGGTCGTGAACGCCCACAGACGGTTCGCGCCGCCGTTGACGAACTCCACCGTCGGAGCGGCGTTGACGTTGTCGGCCCACGCGACGCCCTTGCCGGCGCCCATGATCGACTTCTTCGGGCAGACGTCGGCGGTCTTCGCCTTGTCCATCTTCGCGCCCGCGCACTTGGCGTACTTGCCGCCGTTCCAGAGGCCGCCCTTGGGGATCAGGACCTCGCCGCCGGTGACGATCGGCTTCTCCACGCCCTGGGTGATCGTCTCGACCTTCAGGTCGCCCTTGAGGCGGACGCCCCGCGGGTTCTTCTTCGTACCGGCCTTCTTCGGCGAGATCGACGCCTTCGAGGTGAACTTCATCTCGACGTCGTCGGCCATGTCCGCCGAGGCGGCGGGCGCCGCGACCACGGCCGCGACGGCGATCGCCGCCGGCAGCATCGCAAGCTTGCGCATCTGCATTCGCTCCTCCTAGATCCTAAGTCGTTGTCGCGGCAGGATCTCCCCCGCCGAGAGCGCGACAGCGCACGCTAACGGAAGGCCTCCCGTGTATGCAAACCCCAACGTACCCACTAACGCACGGGCCATGCGTAAGTTGCGCTGAACAGGGAGAGCGGACGGCGGGGACCGGCCCGCGGCGCGTCTAGGAGCCGGCCGGCTCGGCGCTCGGCGCCGCGTCGTCCGGCTGGAGGGCGACCAGCCGCTTGCGCTCGGCCGCCGCGCGCGCTTCGCCCAGGTAGGGCAGCAGCGCCGACTCGACGAGGTCGGGCAGCAGCTTCGGCAGATCGGCGGTCTCGCCGCGGGCGATCCGCCGGTAGACGGTCTCGTAGACCCCGCCGACGATCGTCTCGGCGATCAGCGGCGACGGGGCCGCCTCGCCGAGCGCCTCGTGGGCCACCGACTCGAACAGCTCGGTGAACTCCTCCATCGTGTGTGCCCGGCGAGCGATGGCATCCGGCCCCGCGGCGAGCACCTCGACGATGCACATCTTCGCGAACGCGGGTGAGGCCGACAGCAGCTCGAGGAAGGCGGCGAAGCCGGCGCTGACCTTCGTCTCGGGGGAGGCCTCGGCGTCGATCGCCCGGCGGATGCTCGCGATCAGCAGCGCGCTCGAGTCGTCGTAGGCGGCGAGGAAGGCCTGGTCCTTGTTCTTGAACTGCTCGTAGAAGGTCCGGCGGGAGACACCCGCTTCGCGGACGACGTCCTGGACGCTCATCGCGCCGTAGCCGCGAGAGCTGGCCACCTGCGCCACCGCGGCGAGGATCCGCTCACGCTGGTTGCGCGCTACGAAGCTGCGCGCGAGGCCGTGCCTGCCCGGAGGGAGCTGGTGCGGGGCACGGACGGCTCTGGGGCGACTCTCGAGGGCCACGGGGGGTGCGGCCAATATACACGCGCCGGTACACGGTAGCCATCGCGCCGAAATCGGGCCTTGGGCGCCGGCCCGGCGGAGGGCTCCGGCCACGCCGTCGCCGGAGACAACTGGCGCATCTCGGCGGCGACTCCGTCACCGTGTTCGGCGCATGGGTTCCCCCTGGCGACCGCATTCAGAGCCAAGTACGATGCCTGATCGCAAGGGGGTACGGGCTGCGGGGAGCCGCTCTTCCGGGCCCCGCGGGAGGAGATCTTGACCGAGCGCACAGACGAGACCCTGGGAGGAGGGACGGCCGGCACGACAGCCGCCGCCCCGCAGGGCCGTGGTCTGGGCCGGCTGCTCGCCGGCGGCGCGCTCGCCTTCGCGGTGCTCGCGTTGGCGCTGATCTGGATGACCCGCGACAACACCCACGAGTACACGCTCGTGTTCGAGAACGCCGGTCAGATGGTGCGCGGCGACCTCGTACGGATCGGCGGCAGCCCGGTCGGCGAGGTCACCGGGATCGAGCTCGGCGACCAGGGCCTGGCCGAGCTGACGATCACCGTCGACAACGAGTTCGCCCCGCTGCACAGCGGCACCACCGCGACGATCCGCTGGCAGGGCCTCACCGGCACCGCCAACCGCTACGTCGACATCAGCCCGGCGCCGAACTTCAAGCCCGAGCTGGCCGACGGCGCGACGATCGGCGCCGACCGGACCACCTCGATCGTCGAGGTCGACCAGCTGTTCAACACCTTCGACGAGCGCACCCGCGACGGGCTCGACCACCTCATCGCCGGCTTCGCCGACTGGTACGAGGGGCAGGAGTCCAACGCCAACCAGTCGGCCGAGTACTTCCCGGCCGCGCTTGCCCAGGCGACCGAGCTCTTCAACGAGCTCAACCGCGACAGCGAGACCTTCGAGGAGCTGCTGGTCGAGAGCTCGAAGGCGATGGGCGCAATCGAGCAGCGCAGCGGCGACCTGACCGACCTCGTCGACAACGCCGGCACCACCGCGGCCGCGCTGAGCGCCGACACCGAGTCGCTCAGCCAGGCGCTGACCGACCTGCCGCCGGCGCTGCGCCAGGGCTCGGAGACCTTCGCCGCGCTGCGCGGCCCCGCGCTCGACGAGCTCGAGCGGTTCGTCGTCGACTCGCGCGAGAGCGCCGAGGTGCTGCCCGCGTTCCTGCGCCGCTTCCAGACGCTGACCGCCGAGTCGGTGCCGATCTTCACCGAGCTGAGCAGGATGTTCAACGGCCCCGGCGCCGGCAACGACATCTACGACACGATGGTCGACCTGCCGCCGCTGGCGTCGATGGCCGACAAGGCGTTCCCGCGGGCGCGCAAGGCGCTGCGCCAGTCGACGCCGATCTGGGGCTTCATCCGCCCCTACGCGCCCGACCTGGTCGCTTGGCTGCGCAACTTCGGCGGCGCGATGGCGCCCTACGACGCCAACGGCCACTATGCCCGCAGCGTCGCGGTCTTCGACGCATTCGAGTTCAACGACGACGCCGACGGCGGCACGCTGTCGGCGAAGCCGCCCGCCCAGCGCGGCAAGAGCGCCAACCTCAGCACCGGCAACCTGCGCCGCTGCCCGGGCTCCGGTGCGGCCGTCCCGCCGGCCGACGGCTCGGCGCCGTTCGTCGACATGGGCCTGCTCGCCAACCCCGACTGCGACCCGTCGCAGGTGATCGGAGGCTCGCCGTGAGCCAGACCGAGCGGGCGCGCAGGCTCACCAGCGGCAAGCCGGTCGCGGTCGCCGTCGCGATCGGCCTGGCGATCGGCGTGCTGTTCAGCCTCGCCGCCGGCGGCGAGGAGAGCGGCTACGAGGTGCGCGCCGTCTTCGACAACGGCAGCTTCGTGATCCCGGGCGAGGACGTGAAGATCGGCGGCGTCGTCGTCGGCGAGATCTCCGAGGTCACGCTCACCGAGGACAACAAGGCCGCCGTCGTGCTGCGGATCGACGACCCGGCGTTCCTGCCCTTCCGCAACGACGCCCAGTGCCAGATTCGGCTCCAGTCGCTGATCGGCGAGCAGTACATCGACTGCGTGCCGACGCGGCCGCGCAAGGAGGGCGAGCAGCCCGCGCCGGAGCTGGTCGTGATCGAGGAGGGAGACGGCGAGGGCCAGCACCTGCTGCCCGTCGACAACAACATCACCCCGGTCGGCGAGGACCTGCTGCGCAACATCAACCGGATGCCTCAGCGCGAGGGTCTGCGGCTGATCATCAGCGAGCTCGGCGCCGGCCTCGCGGCCAACGGCGACCGGCTGCGCGACGCGGTCCGCCGCGCCAACCCGGCGCTGAAGGAGCTCGACGGGTTCGTGAAGGTGCTCGCCGAGCAGGACCGCCTGCTCGGCAACCTGATCGACGAGTCCGACACGGTGCTCGCCGCCTGGGTCGACAAGCGCGAGGAGACCGCCGACTTCATCGACCAGGCCGGTGCGACCGCCTCGGCCGCCGCCGCCCGCGGCGACGACCTCGAGCGCAACTGGGAGCGCTTCCCGGCCTTCCTGCGCGAGCTGACGCCGACGGCCGACCGCTTCTCCGGCCTCGCCGACCAGATGACCCCGGCGTTGAACTCGCTCGACCGCAACCACGAGGCGATCAACACGATGGTCGCCAACACCGGTCCGTTCTTCACCGCCGCGACCCCGGCGCTGGTGTCGCTCGGCGACTTCGGCAACGAGGCCCGCGACCTGTTCCCGGCGATCCAGCCGCTGATCGGCGACCTCGACCGCCTCGGCCGGCCGCTGCGCCCGGCCTCCGCCGACCTCGCGAAGCTGTTCGGCAGCTTCGACGACACCGGCGGCATCGAGGAGCTGATGAAGCTCATCTACTTCTACACGGGCACCGTGAACGGGGTGGATGCGCAGGGGCACTATGTGCGGACGGGGTTGATCGTCAACGGCCTCTGCGTTTCGCGGTCGGGCGCCGCTCCCCAGAACTGCGGCTCCACGTTGCGCGAGGGTCAGACGGTGAAGGCCGCCGGTCCGACCACGCGTGAGGAGCTGAAGCAGGCCTATCCGGATGCGGCCGTCGCCGGCATCGATCTCAACGACGAGGAGATCGAGCCGCTGCTCGACTACTTCCTCGGCACCGGGGTTCTCGGATCGGGAGGTGGACAGTGAATCGCCGACGCTCCGGATCGGTGCTCTCGGGCAGCCCGGTGCTGGTCGGCGCGGTGACGGTGATCGTGGCGATGGTCGCGGTGTTCCTCTCCTACAACGCGAACGAGGGCCTGCCGTTCGTGCCGACCTACGACCTGACGGCCGAGGTGCCGGACGCCAACGGCCTCGTCCGCGGCAACGAGGTCCGGATGGGCGGCTCACGCGTCGGCGTCGTCACCGACATCGAGAGCTCGCCACAGGACGACGGCGACGTCGCGGCCAACCTCACCCTCGCGCTCGACGAGCGGATCGTGCCGCTGCCGCAGGACTCGACACTGATCATCCGCCCGCGCTCGGCGCTCGGCCTCAAGTACGTCGAGGTGACCAAGGGCGAGTCCTCGGAGGGCTACGCGGAGGGCGCGACGATCCCGCTCAGCGCGTCGAAGGTCGAGACCCAGGAGGTCGACGACTTCTTCAACATGTTCGACGAGCCCACCCGCGTCGGCTCGCGGACCAACCTCGAGACCTTCGGCTACGCCTTCGCCGGCCGTGGCGACTCGCTCAACCGCGCCTTCGCCGACCTCGGTCCGGTCGTCGAGAAGCTCGAGCCGGTGATGGCCAACTTCAACGCGCCGCGGACCGCCTGGGCGCAGTTCTTCCCCGCGCTCGAGCAGGCGGCGAGCGAGGTCGCCCCGGTCGCCCAGACCCAGGCCGACCTGTTCGGCGCCCTGGCCGTGACCTTCACGGCCTGGTCGTCGGTCAGCGACTCGCTGCAGGAGACGATCTCCGAGGGCCCGCCGGCGCTCGAGACCGCAACCCGCGAGCTGCCCAGGCAGCGGCCGTTCCTGGCCAACAGCGAGGAGCTGTTCAAGCGGTTCCGCCCGGCGTTCGCGGCGCTGTCGAAGGCCGCCCCCGACATGGCCGTCGCCTTCGCGGTCGGCACCCCGGCGCTGGAGCGGTCGCCCGGCCTCAACCGGCGCCTCACGCGCACGCTCGGCATCCTCGAGGAGTTCGGCGACGACCCGCGCGTGCCGAGCGGCCTCGCGCGCATCACCACCACGATGCAGACGCTCCGCCCGACGCTCGCCTTCCTGACACCGGCCCAGTCGGTCTGCAACTACGGGACGCTGTTCTTCCGCAACCTTGCGAGCATCACTTCGGAGAGCGACGCGGTCGGGAGCATCTTCGCCGTATCGCCGCTGGCGCTGCCGCTGAACGCGGGCAGCGAGGGCGGCCCGTCCGCGGTGCCCGCCAGCGGGCCGCCCGCCTCCGAGCTTGTTGGTCCGCTCGGCCTCACCTCGATCACGAGGACGCTCTACGAGGACAGCTTCCTCCACTCGAACCCGTACCCGAACACTGCTGCGGCGGGCCAGAGCCCGACCGAGTGCGAGGCGGGCAACGAGCAGTACGTCCGCGGGGTCAACGGCAAGGACCAGGTGGCGATCGGCAACCCGAACACGCCCGACGGCCTGCGCACCGAGAAGACGGTCCGCGTCCTACCGAAGGCGGGTGGACGGTGAGGTCCTACCAGCGCGGCATCAAGCCAATCACGGCGGGTGCGATCGCGATCGCGATCGTCGCCGTCGCCTCCTGGTTCGCGTTCAGCAAGGACATCCCGTTCACGCAGACCTACCGCGTGCAGGCGGTCTTCGACAACTCGAACCTGATCGGCGTCCGCTCGCCGGTGCGGATCGCGGGCGTCGACGTCGGCAAGGTCGTCGCCGTCGAGCCCTACAAGGACACCGACATGTCGGTCGTCACGATGGAGATCACCGACAGCGGCCGGCCGGTGCGCAGCGACGCGACCGCGAAGGTCCGCTCGCGGCTGTTCCTCGAGGGCAACTTCTTCGTCGAGCTGAGGCCGGGCACGCCGGGCGCCGAGGAGATCGAGGACGGCGGGATGATCCCCGCCTCGGCGACCGCGGCCCCGACCCAGCTCGACCAGGTGCTCACGTCGCTGCAGTCCGACACCCGTCGCTCGCTGCAGGACACCCTCGTCGGCTTCGGCGAGGCGCTCGACTCCGAGCCGACGGCCGAGGACGACGCCGACCAGGACCCCGACGTCCAGGGTCTGACCGGTGCCCAGGCGCTCAACAAGGCGTTGGAGACCGCCGTCCCGGCGCTGCGCGGCTCGGCGATCGGCGCCGAGTCGCTGCGCGGCACCGAGCCCCGCGACCTCTCGCGGATGGTCAAGGGGATCGCCGGCGTCAGCCGCGGCCTGGGGCGCAGCGAGGTGGCGCTCAGCGAGCTGATCACCGACTTCAACGTCTCGATGGCCGCCTTCGCCTCGCGCGCGCCCCAGCTCGAGGAGACCGTCCGCCTGCTCGGCCCGACGGCCGAGAACCTGCGCCGCGGCCTGCGCAGCATCAACGCCGCGCTGCCGCCCACCCAGCGGTTCTCGCGCGACATCCTGCCCGCCGTCCACGAGACGCCGCCAACGGTCGCGGCGGCCGGGCCGTGGCTCGACCAGGCGATCCCGTTCTTCGGCGCCGGCGAGCTCGGCGGTCTCCTGAAGGATCTCTCGCCGGCCACGCGCGACCTCGCCAGCTCGACCCACAGCTCGCGCAAGTGGGTGCCGAAGGCCGACGCCTTCAACCGCTGCATCACCGAGGTGATCATCCCGACCGGCAACATCGAGGTCGACGACGGCCAGTTCTCCGCGAACACCGAGAACTACAAGGAGTTCTGGCACGCGGTCGCCGGCCAGGCCGGTGAGGGGCAGGGCTTCGACGGCAACGGGCCGCTCCTGCGGCTGTCGGCGGCCGGTGGGTCCAACTCGGTGACGACCGGCAAGACCAACTACCAGGATCAGGTCCTGCACGGGAACGCCACTCAGCCGCTGCTGCGCACGAGCCCTGCCTTCCCGAACAAGTTGCCGCCGCTCCAGCGGGAGGTTCCGTGTTACAAGAACCCCGTCCCTGACGTCAATGGTGCAGGCTCCGCGGGTCCAGCCGACGGTGCGCGCGCCAACGCCGCCCGGCCGCCGATTCCGCCCAAGGGCATTGGCGCCGTGCTGGTAGGCGACGCCCAGGCATCCCAGCTCGTCCCGCTCTCCAGCTTGGAGCAGCCATGAGAGACTTCGGCAAGGCCTTCCGCAGCAACATCAAGGCGGCCGTGGCACTGCTCGGGATCATCGTGCTCGGCACGGCGATCGCCGGCTACATCGTCTCCAACCAGCGGATCAACGCGCCCGCCTGGGTGCCCGTGCTCGGCAAGGACAACTTCGAGATCAAGGTCGAGCTGGAGAACGCCCAGGGCATCCTGCCGGGGCAGGGCCAGGCGGTGAACGTATCGGGCGTCAAGGTCGGCGACATCAAGGGCGTCGAGCTGGTCGACGGCCGCGCGGTCGCGACGCTGCGGATCGAGCAGCGCTACGCCCGCGTCTACCCGAACGCGACCGCGCTGCTGCGGCCGAAGACCGGCCTCAAGGACATGGTCATGGAGCTCGACCCGGGTACGCCGACGGCCGGCGATCCGCTCGAGGAGAACGCCGTGATCGCCAACAGCTCGACCAACCCCGACGTCAACTTCGACGAGTTCGTCGCCAGCCTCGACGGCGACACCCAGGACTTCCTCCAGCTGCTGGTCGGCGACGCGGGCCGGACGTTGCGCGACGGCGGCGGCCGCGACCTCGCCAACACCTTCCGCCGCTTCCAGCCGCTCTCGCGCGACTTCGCCAAGGCCAACCGCTACGTCGCCCAGCGGCGGGTGAAGCTCGAGCGGGTGATCCACAACTTCTCGGCGATCATGACCGAGCTGGGTGCCCACGACCGTGAGCTGGCCCGGTTCGTCAGCTCCAACGCGGCCGTCTTCCGCCGCTTCGCCAACCAGAACGAGAACGTCGCCGAGACGATCGAGCTGCTGCCCGCGGCGCTGCGGTCGGGCAACACGGCGCTCGCGAAGATCGACAAGCTCGGCCAGTCGATGGAGAGCACGTTCACCAACCTTCAGCCGACCGCGCGCGAGCTGGGGCCGGCGCTGAAGCAGCTGCGGCCGTTCTTCGCCAAGACCGCTCCGGTGATCGAGAACGAGCTGCGGCCGTTCACCAAGGAGGTCCAGCCGATCGCCAAGGAGCTGCGCCGCCCGGCGCGCGACCTCGCGCAGGCGACGCCCGACCTGATGAAGTTCACCGAGGTCTTCAACGCTCTCTTCAACGAGCTGGCCTACGACCCGCCCGGCAAGGAGAACGGCTACCTGTTCTACCTGCCCTGGGCCAACCACAACACGAACTCGACGATCGCCTCGCAGGACGGCATCGGGCCGCTGCGGCGCGGCTTGATCCTTGCCTCCTGCGCCCAGCTCCAGGCGTTCGAGACGTTCGCCGGCCGAAATGAGGACACCGGCGAGTACCGCAACCCATATCTCGCCACGGTCATCCAACTGCTCAACGCGCCGAGCTTCGATGCGAACTGCAGCGGGGGAGGCAGCCAGTGATCAAGCAGGCGCCCAAGCCGCTGCAGATCGTGGCCATGGTGACGTTCGTCATGGCCTGCGTCGGCGTGCTGCTCTACCTCTGGCTCGCCTTCGGCGGCGTGATCCCGCTCCGCTCGGAGGGCTACCGCGTCCAGGTCCAGTTCCCCGAGGCCGTCCAGCTGGCCGAGCAGTCCGACGTGCGGATCTCCGGGGTGCCGGTCGGCAAGGTCGTCAAGATCGAGACGGGGCCCGAGAACACCACCGAGGCGACGCTCGAGATGCGCTCGCGTTACGCCCCGGTGCCCCAGAACGCGCGGGCGATGCTGCGCCAGAAGTCGCTGCTCGGCGAGACCTATGTCGATCTCACCGTCGGCGACCGGACCCAGGGCGTGATCCCCGACGGTGGCAGCCTCGCCCGTACCTCGGTCCACGAGACCGTCGAGCTCGACGAGATCTTCCGCACCTTCGACGGCGACACCCAGGAGGCGTTCCAGGTCTGGATGCAGTCCCAGGCCTCCGCCGTCGATGGCCGCGCGGCCGACATCAACGCGATGTTCGGCAACTTCCCCGGCTTCGTCGAGGCCAGCGACCAGATCCTCGCCGAGCTCAACGCCCAGGAGCGCGCCGTCAGCGGCACGATCCGCGGCACCGGCAAGTTCTTCTCCGCGATCAGCGAGCGCGACGGGCAGCTGGCGCGCCTGATCACCGAGTCCAACCGGTTGTTCCAGACGATCGCCGCGCGCAACCAGGACTTCGCCGCGATCTGGGAGGAGCTGCCCGAGTTCTCGCGTCAGAGCCGCCTGACGCTGCCGCGCCTGACGCGCTTCGCCGACAACGCCGACCCGGTCGTCAAGGCCCTCCAGCCTGCGGCGACCGAGTTCGCCGGCACCTTCGAGGAGCTCGACAAGCTCGCACCGGAGTTCCGCGGCTTCTTCGAGGGGCTCGGCCCTGTCATCAGCAAGTCGCGCAAGGGTGTGCCGGCGCTCGAGAGCCTGCTCCAGGACTTCCCGCCGCTGCTCGCTGAGTTCGAGCCGTTCCTGCAGAACTTCAACCCGATTCTCGCCCACCTGGGGCAGAACCAGCGTGAGATCACGTCGTTCTTTGGGAACGTGACCGCGTCGACCAACGGATGGAACCTGCAACTCAACCCGAGCGTGCCGGCTGGTGACCGCATCCACTTCCTGCGTGCCACCCAGACGCTCAACCCGTCGTCGCTCGCCTACTTCCCGCGCACCCTCGGCCAGACCCGCGCCAACGCGTTCATGGCGCCCGGCGGACTCGACCGGCTGGCCGGTGGCCTTGCATCGTTCGAGACGTCGCAGTGCGGCAACGGCGATCCCTCGCCGCCACCGCAGGAAGGAACTCCGGAGCTGATGGAGCTGGCGAGGTTGGCGACCGACTTCGCCTTCAAGCCGACCGGCGACCGCAACGTCCCCCGCCCCGGCTGCGTCGCCCAGGGCAACTACCCCGGCTTCGACACCCAGTACCCCCAGATCAGGGCCGAGCCGTAGTTGCGCGCGGCGGGTGGGAAGCCTGTGTAAGCTATCGTCTTCATATGGGGCCGTTGGCCCATACTGACTACGAGCGGGAGGGTTTGCACCGTGAAGCGAGGGTTCTTGGTGAGGCGAGCGTTGGGGCTCGCTGTGTCCGGGCTGGCCTTGGGGGTCTTGGCCACGGCGTATGTGCCCACAGCCTCGGTCGCGCAGACACCGAACTGGGCAACGTTCTGTGTCAGTGGCGGCGGGTACATACCTGCTGGCGGGCGCTGCGTTAGTCCGCGGCACGTGCGACATGAGTACATCGAGGCGCACGTGTTTGACGCATTGGGGCAGGGCGAGTACTGCGTTGGGGCTAAGGCCAACCCCGACGGCACAGGTGCCAATACGAAGGGGTTCGGCTGCTCGTACCCTTGGCTGACCACGTACACCTTCAGTGGGCACCACCCGTATCCCGGCAGCGCGCGAGGCTACGCCACGATCATCAACCACACAGGGGTCGGGCAGGACTTTTGGGGGCTGGAGACTTGGTGGCCCTAGGGGTTCGGAGCGCGGTGTGCGTGGACGAGTTTTTGCGGGCGCCGTCCACGCCCTCCCTCGCCTGCTAGGTGGGTGAAACGCCGTGGCCTCCCTGTGCGACATTTAGTGGCAGGGGTGCTCGCTGGTCTTGTCTGCGTCGGCTGCGCAGATCCCGCTGTCGAGGACGACCGGATCGCCGCGGTTGGAGCAGGTGTAAAGATCGGTCTTGCCGAGGTGGACTCATGGACGAGGCCGTTTGTGCCCCCGATTGTGAGGGCCGCGGTGTGGTCCGACGGCGCAGTCAGACGTGAGGCATGCGCTACAGCTGTGTCGCAAGTTGGTGGGCCTGGTGGTCTCGAGCGCGAGAGGCGTCGTTGCCGCGCTGCCCTTGGGGCGGCACGCGGCGCGGCGCTGGACTACCTCATTCGAACGGCATGGATCGAGCGCGACATCGACCGCGCTCCAACTAGCGTGGCGCGGCGCGCCGAGCGGTTCGCGGCGAGGCGGCTGGCGGCGATCGTACAAGTCGGCCTAGTTCGGACGGCCGAGCTAGGAGGCATGACGGAACTGCAGCTAAGGGGGCGGGTCAGCAGGGATGCTGCCTTGGTCGCACTGGCCGAGCACAATCTAGGCTCGCTGCGACTTGATCGGCAGAGCCTTGTCAAGTACTACCGGAGGAATCGCGAGCACCTCGGGACGCCCGAGGCGCGCGAGATTCGGGCTGTCATTACCGAATCGCGCTCGGTGGCCCTCAGGGCCCTTGAGGAGGCGAGGCGCTCGGACTTTGAGGCAGTGGTGAGGCGGCACAGCGTAGATCGCTCGCGAGCCAGTGGTGGGCGAATGGTCATCGATGTGAGAAACGCGCTACCTGGTCTCCGAACGGCCGTGTTCGAGGCCAGGCCCGGTGCGCTGACGGGACCGGTGGCGGTCCGCGGCGTGTGGTGGGTCTTCAAGGTCGAGCGCCAGATCAAACCCCGTGCGCGGACACTTCAGGAGGCGGAAGCCCAGATCCGAACCGCATTGCGAGGGGAGCGGGAACAGGCCCATGTGTACCAGATGATCGAGCTACTCCGCCGCCGGTACGGCGCGACTACCCAGTGCCTTACGGCAGTTCGCTCGTCTGAGTGCAGCCGCTAGGGACCGCGGTCGTGGGATCGACGAACAGCCCCGCCTCAGGTCGCGGCGACCGTGATCGTCGCCGCGCGCGCGGTGTAGGTGGCGATGTTGTTCGTTGTCTCGGCCCGCTGACGGATCAGGCGGCTGGGCGCGCCGGTCGGACGGATGTCGAGGGCGATCTCGATCTCCAGCCGGTCGGCGATCCGGGCCAGCGTGTCGATGCTCGGGTTGACGTCGCCGCTCTCGAGCCGGTTGACCTGCGGCTGCTTGATACCCAGGCGCTCGGCGAGGTCGCGCTGCGAGAGCTTGTGGTCAGCGCGGTAGATCACAAGGCGGAGCGCGACGGCCCGTGCCAGCGCCGTGCGCTCCCACTCGACGCGGTACTCGGGGTCTAGAAGCGCCTCCGCCTCGACTGCGCTGTGGGGGATGAACACGTCACTCACGGGCTGTCCTTTCCGAGTCGCGGCACGATAACGGCCAAGTTATCAAGATGCAGGGTCGGGATTGGTCGCCCGCTCCTCCGCGCGCCTCACGGACCGTGCGAAACCCACTTGGTCGAGTTGGGCCTCGGGCGCGATGGCGAGAATCGCGAAGCTCGTCGCGTCAACTCGTACGTACAAGGCGCGCCAGCGGCTCCGTCCGGCGCGTGGACGGAGCTCGCGCAGGGCGAGTCGCGATCCGCGGATAGCGCTCTGGTGGGGGTATCCGAGCGCCGGCCCGAGCGCTTCGAGCTTTCGTACGGCGTGGTCGATCGCAGTCGCCTCGCGCTTGTCGCGCATTCGACGGCGCTCGTCTAGGGCGGCGCTATGCCAGATCACAGTGCTTGGTGCCACCCTTGTTAGGGGGCGCGAGGCGCACGCTCTGCCCCCCCCCGATGCTCCATGGCCCATTGACTTCAGGAATGGGCCCGTTTACGATCTTCGCGGTCTGTGCTGGAAGACAGATCGCCGTGGTCGTGATGGGGTCGCGCGGAGGCGGCCCGCGATCTGCGGGGGAGAGAGGACGGGCAGGACGAGTGCGAAGGCCGGCGCCGGCTGGGTCGCACCCGGGGTTGGGTCGGGGTCTCTTGGGAGCGGACCCCGACCGGGCCCCGCTACCGCTACCGTGGTCGGTCTGCCCAGCCACCGTTTCGCCCCGAGGAGATCCATGGCCGCGACCATCGACGACACCGCCCGCGCGCTGCTCGACGACAAGCACTTCGTCCACGTAACGACCCTCAACTCCGACGGCACGCCGCACACCGCGGTGGTCTGGGGCGCCCTCGACGGCGACGAGATCCAGCTCAACAGCGCCGCCGGCCGGACCTGGCCGACCAACCTCGAGCGCGACCCGCGGGTCTGGCTGACGGTCGTCAACCTCGAGAACCCCTACCAGTACGTCTCGGTGCGGGGCGAGGTAGTCGAGATCACCGAGCAGGATGCCGACGAGCACATCGACGCGCTCGCCAAGAAGTACCTCGACGAGGACAGCTACCCCTTCCGCCGGCCCGACGAGGTCCGCCTGAAGATCCGCATCCGACCCGACCGCGTGAAGGTCCAGGGCGGCTGACCGCCGTCGGTTGAGGTCCGCCGGGCGCGCTGGGAGCCGGCGGACTGTCACAGCCGGGCGGCCTCTCTCGTCTCCGGGGTACACCCCCGAACAGAGGATCTCGAGATGAGAGTGCTGGTAGCAGGAGCGACGGGAGCGATCGGGCGCCAGCTGGTGCCGCGGCTGGTCGAGTCCGGCCACGCTGTCGTCGGGATGACACGCAGCCCGGCGAAGGCGGACGCGGTGCGGGCGCTGGGCGCCGAGGTGGCGGTCGCGGACGCGCTCGACCCCGAGCAGGTGGCGGCCGCTCTCGCGACCGCCGAGCCCGAGGCGGTCGTCCACCAGCTGACGTCGATCGCCAACACCGCCGAGCTGCGCAACCTCGACCGGGCGTTCGCCGGCACCAACCAGCTGCGCACCCGCGGCACCGACCACCTGCTCTCCGCCGCCCGCGCCGCCGGGGTGCGGCGGTTCGTCGCGCAGAGCTACGCCCCCTCGATCTACGCGCGCGTGGGCGGACCGGTCAAGAGCGAGGACGCCCCGCTCGAGCAGGACGCGCCGAGCTCCGCGCGCGAGACCGTCGCAGCCGTCCAGTACCTCGAGCGGGCGGTGCTGGACGCCGACTGGACCGAGGGGATCGTGCTTCGCTACGGCGGCTTCTACGGACCCGGAACCTCGATGGCGCCCGGGGCAGAGCAGCTCGAGGCGATCCGCCAGCGCAAGTTCCCGGTCGTCGGCGGTGGGGCGGGCGTGATGTCCTTCATCCATGTCGCCGACGCCGCCGAGGCCACCGTCGCCGCGCTCGAGCGCGGTCGGCCCGGCGTCTACAACGTCGTCGACGACGATCCGGCCCCGCTGCGCGATTGGCTGCCGGCGGTCGCCGAGGAGATCGGCGCCAAGCCGCCGCGACGGGTGCCGCGCTGGCTCGGCCGGCTGTTTGCCGGCGAGGCGATGGCGGTGATGACGACCGAGGCGCGCGGGGCGTCCAACGCCAAGATCAAGCGCGAGCTGGGCTGGGCCCCGGGGCATCCGAGCTGGCGCGGCGGCATCGGGGGAGCGGCCGCGTGACCGATGCCGAGCTCGAGGCGCTCCGTGGCGGCGTGTTCGCCGTCGCCTACCGGATGCTCGGCTCGGTCGCCGACGCCGAGGACATCGTCCAGGAGGCGCTGCTGCGCCTGCACGCCGCCCGCGAGCGGGGGGAGGAGATCGCCTCGCCGCGCGCCTACCTGGCGACCGTCGCCACCCGCCTGGCGATCGACCAGCTGCGCTCGGCACGCGCGCGGCGTGAGAGCTACGTCGGCGACTGGCTGCCCGAGCCGCTCGCCGGCCCCGCCGAGCCGCTGTCGGAGGCCAGCGTGGCCGACGATCCCGCCCGTCGGGCCGAGCTGGCCGACTCGCTCTCCTACGCCTTCCTGCTGCTGCTCGACCGGCTCACCCCCGAGGAGCGGGCGGTGCTGCTGCTCCACGACGTCTTCGACTACGGCTACGGCGAGGTCGCCGAGATCGTCGGCAAGACCGTCGACAACACCCGCCAGCTCGCGGTCCGCGCCCGCCGCCACGTCGCTGCGGATCGTCCCCGCTTCGAGACCGGCGAGGAGCGCCGCCGCGAGCTGGGGGAGCGGTTCTTCCGGGCGGTCGAGGAGGGTGACGTGGCGGCGCTCGAGGCGCTGCTCGCCCGCGACGTCCTGCTGCGCGGCGACGGCGGCGGCAAGGTGCCGGCGCTCGCCCAGGCCCTGCACGGCGCCGACCGCGTCGGCCGCACGCTCGGCGCCTGGTTCCGGACCGGCCTGCGTGGCGACGCGCGCGCCGAGCGGCGCGAGATCAACGGCCGGCCGGGGATCGTGCTGCGCGGGCCCGACGGCAGCGTGGTCGGCACGATGTCCCTGGAGATCGCCGACGACCGCGTCGCCGCCATCTACTCGGTCGTCAATCCCGACAAGCTCGGCCACCTCGGGCCGGTCGGGGACATGCGGGCGATGCTGCGCGGCGGCGCCTGAGCGCGGCGCGTCAGGTGCGCGCGGCGGCGCGCGCGTTCGCCGCGGCCGCCGCACGGTCGAGCGACTCGCCGCCCTCGATGCTGACGTGGGGCAGGATGCGGTCCAGCCAGCGCGGCAGCCACCAGCAGCGGTCGCCCATCAGGCGCATCGCCGCCGGCACGAGCAGGCAGCGCACGATCGTCGCGTCGATCGCGATCGCCGCCGCCAGTCCGACGCCGAACTGCTTGACGACGGCGTCGCCGCTGAGGATGAAGCTGGAGAAGACGCAGACCATGATCAGCGCCGCCGAGGTGATCACGCGGCCGGTGTTCGCGAGGCCGTCGACGATCGCCTTGCGCGTGTCGCCGGACTCGAGGTAGTGCTCCTTGATCTGGGAGAGCAGGAAGACCTCGTAGTCCATCGAGAGGCCGAACAGGATCGTGAACATCAGCAGCGGCACGTAGCTGGCGATCGGGGTCGGACCGTCGAGGCCGAGCAGGCTCGCGCCGTGACCCTCCTGGAAGACGAACGTCAGGATCCCGAAGCCGGCGCCGACCGAGAGCAGGTTCGCCACCGCCGCCTTGAGCGGGAGCAGCAGCGAGCGGAACGCCAGCATCAACAGCAGGAAGCTGAGCGCCACGACGATCGCGATCATCAGCGGCAGCTTGTCGGAGATGCGCGCGGCGAGGTCGATGTAGCCCGCGGTCTCGCCGCCGGCGAAGACCTGCATGTCCTTGCCCTCGATCGCGTTCGGCACGACGGTGTTGCGCAGGTGCTCGACGAGGTCGCCGGTCTTGGGGTCCGACGGCGCCGTGGTCGCGATCGCCGTGAAGACGGCGACCGTGCCCTTCTTGTCGACGGTCGCCGGAGACACCGACGCGATGCCGTCGGTCTTGGAGATCGCCTGCTCGAGGTCGGTCAGGCGGCTGTCGCTGCCCGGATCGCTGGTCGGCTTGGCGGGGCTGCCGAGCTCGACCCCGATCAGCAGCGGGCCGTTCGCTCCCGGCCCGAACCCCGCTGACATCAGGTCGTAGGCCGTGCGGGCGGTGGTGCCCTCGGGCAGATCGCCGTCGTCGGAGGAGCCCAGCTCGAGGTTCAGCGTCGGGATCGCGAGGACGAGCAGCACGAACCCGCCAGCCAGCAGCGACCGCCACGGCCGGGCGGTGACGCCGGTGGCGAAGGACCGCCAGCCGTGCGGCTGGCGGTCGTCGGGATGGGTGCGGCCGATCTTCACCCGCAGCGAGTTGATCCGCGGCCCGAGCGCTCCCAGCAGGGCCGGCAGCAGCGTGATCGCGGCCAGCACCGCGACGACGACCGCGACCGCGGCACTGCAGCCCATAGCGCCGACCAGCGGAATCCCCGAGATCACCAGCGAGCAGAGCGCGACGACCACGGTGCTGCCGGCGAAGACGACCGCGCCGCCCGCGGTGCCGGTCGCGCGGCCGATCGAGTCGAGCATCTCGCGGCCCTCGCGCAGCTGCTGGCGGTGGCGGGTGACCAGGAACAGCGCGTAGTCGATGCCGACGCCGAGGCCGATCATCGTCGCCAGCGTCGGCGCGACGCTCGGCACGTCGACGAGGTGGCTGAGCAGCTTCAGCAGCGCCAGCGTCGAGATCAGCCCGAGGACGGCGGTGACGATCGGCAGTGCCATCGCGGTCGCGGTGCCGAAGGCGAACAGCAGGATCACGATCGCCGCGGCGATGCCGATCGCCTCGCTGCTCTCGGTGGCGGTCTGCGACAGCGCCTCGCCGAGGTAGCCCGAGGCCGCCACCTCGATCCCGGCGTCGCTGGCCGGCGACGTCGCGTCGAAGACCCGCTGCGCCTCGTCCACGGTGAGATCGCTCGGGCTCTCCTTCAGGACGACCGAGACGTAGGCGATCGTCCCGTCCTTGCTGAGCGCCGCCGCGCCCGCCGGACTCAGCGGGCTGACCACCGAGCGCACGCTCGGCTCGGCCGCCAGCTTCTTGACGGTCTTGTCGATCGCGTCGCTGTTGGCCTCGTCGGTGAGCTTGCCCTTGCCGGCCTGGAGCAGGATCGGGTTGGTGCCGTAGGCCGCGCTCGGCAGGTTCTGCTCGAGCAGGTCCTGGGCCTTGGTCGAGCCGGAGCCCGGCAGCGACAGGTTGTTGTTGTTGTTCGCGCCGACGCTGAAGCCGGCGAACGCCACCGCGGCCACGGCGGCCACCCAGAGACCGACGACCGGCCAGTGGTGGCGAGCGCAGAAGCGGCCGAGTCGGTAGAGGGCGCCGGTCACCGCGGGCAATGTACTCGGCGCGCGCGACGGCGAGAAGACGCCGGACGGCCTAGGCTGGCGGCAGATGGACGATCCGGCCCGTCGCATCGAGCGCCTGCGCGAGTCCTACGAGCGCGCCGCGCTGTCCGAGGACGACCTCGCCCCGACCTGGCTCGAGCAGTTCGAGCGCTGGCTCGCCGACGCGCTCGCGGCCGGGACGCCCGAGCCGCACGCGATGGTCCTCTCGACCGCTGGTGGCGACGGCGCGCCCGGCGCGCGCACCGTCCTGCTGCGCGGCCTCGACGAGCGCGGGCTGCGCCTGAACACCAACTACCGCTCGCGCAAGGGCCGCGAGCTGACCGCCAATCCGCGCGCCACGCTGCTCTTTCCCTGGTACGCGCTCCAGCGCCAGGTGATCGTCGACGGCGACGTCGAGCGCGCGAGCCCCGAGGAGTCCGACGCCTACTTCGCCCAGCGTCCGCGGGCCTCGCGGATCGCCGCCGCGGCCAGCCCGCAGTCCGAGCCGATCGCCGGCCGCGACGAGCTGGAGCGGCGGTTCGCCGCGCTGGAGGCCGAGTACGCGGGGATCGAGGATCCGCCCAGACCCGGCCACTGGGGCGGCTACCTAGTTGTGCCGCGCACCGTCGAGTTCTGGCAGGGCCGGCGCAACCGCCTCCACGACCGCCTGCGCTACCGCCGCGTCGAGGGCGGCGAGTGGCTGGTCGAGCGCCTGGCCCCTTGACGGGGGTCTCTAGCCTTGAAGGGGAGCCACCAAGGAGAGTCCGTGTTCGAGTTCCTGTCCCGTAGCGAGCCGCAGCTGCCGAGTCCCGAGGACGCGCTCCCCGGCCGCGACACGCCGATCGTGGCGCCCGGCGAGCACTTCGTCCTTGGCACCGCGATGGCGCCGCCGTTCCCGGAGGGGACCGAGCGGGCGGTCGTCGGGATGGGCTGCTTCTGGGGCGCCGAGCGGGTCTTCTGGCAGCTGCCGGGCGTCCACACCACCGCTGTCGGCTACGCCGGCGGGTACACGCCAAACCCCACCTACGAGGAGGCCTGCAGCGGGCGGACAGGCCACACCGAGGCGGTGCTCGTCGTCTTTCGGCCGGCCGAGATCTCCTACGAGGAGATCCTCAAGGCGTTCTGGGAGAACCACGACCCGACCCAGGGGATGCGCCAGGGCAACGACGTCGGCACCCAGTACCGCTCGGCGATCTACACCACCACCGACGCCCAGCGCGCGACCGCCGACGCCTCGGGCCAGGCGTTCGCCGCCGCGCTCGCCGACTCCGGGCACTCCGGCGAGATCACCACCGAGGTCGCCCCGGCGGGCGAGTTCTTCTACGCCGAGGAGTACCACCAGCAGTACCTCGCCAAGAACCCGGGCGGCTACTGCGGCCTCGGCGGCACCGGCGTCAGCTGCCCGGTCGGCCTGGCGACCTGAGCGCGCCCGCCGACCGCGCTGGCGCCGCGCGCGTGGCGGGTGTTCAGCGGCCGCGCCAGCCGGGGGCGCGCTTCTCGGCGAAGGCGGTGGCGCCCTCGCGGGCGTCGTCGGATGCGGAGACCGGGCCGGCGATCTCGCGCTGGCGGTCCCAGGCCTCGGCGGCGGGCCAGGTCGGGCTCTCGGCGAGGATGCGCTTGGAGGCCGCGAGCGCGAGCGGGCCGTTGGCGGCGAGCGTCTCGGCGAGCGCGAGCGCGCCCGCGACGGCGGCGCCCGGATCGGCGAGCCGGTTGACGAGGCCGAGCTCGTGCGCGCGCTCGGCGGAGATCGGCTCGCCGGTCAGCGCCATCTCGGTCGCCACTCCGCGCGGCAGGCGCTGGGGGAGGCGCAGCAGACCGCCCGCCGCGGCGACCAGGCCGCGCTTGACCTCGGGGATGCCGAGCTTCGCGCCGCGGGCCGCGACGATCAGGTCGCAGGCGAGCGCGACCTCGAGCCCGCCGGCGACGGCGAACCCCTCGACCGCGGCGATCAGCGGCCTGTCGCCCGGCCGCTCGACGATCCCGGCGAAGCCGCGCCCGCCGGCGTAGGGGCTCTCGCCGGCGACGAACGCCTTGAGGTCCATGCCGGCGCAGAAGCCCTTGCCGGCGCCGGTCAGCACGCCGACGCTCAGCTCGGAGTCGCCCTCGAGCTCGTCGAGCGCCGCGGCCAAGCCGGCCGCCAGCGCCGCATTGACGGCGTTGCGCTGGTCGGGACGGTTGAGGGTGATCAGCAGCACGCGCCCACGGCGCTCGGTCAGGACTGCGGCTTCCTCGCTCATGGCTCGGACGCTATCGCCGGGGTCGGCGAAGGATCCTTGGGGGTATACCCCCAAGGATCCTTCGCTCGGCCGGTTGGGGGCGGCGGATC
>Ga0307505_10000283_pt1 | contig 60301 bp, 55 predicted proteins | sample 23_S_MG_FD_202183 | JGI IMG/M metagenome (GOLD analysis project Ga0307505, IMG submission 202183) | Soil microbial communities from Populus trichocarpa stands in riparian zone in the Pacific Northwest, United States - 23_S | ecosystem: Environmental > Terrestrial > Soil > Riparian zone > Trees...
GTCGACGACGGCGTCGCCGAGGGGGGCGAGGTGTCGATGTTCTACGACCCGATGATCGCCAAGCTGATCACCTGGGCACCGACGCGCGATGCGGCGGCGGATTTGCAAGTCGCCGCGCTCGACCAGTTTGAGATCGAGGGGCCGGGCCACAACATCGATTTCCTCAGCGCGCTGATGCAGCACCCGCGCTTCCGCGCCGGCGAGCTAACCACCGGCTTTATCGCCGAGGAATATCCCGACGGCTTCCACGGCGCGCCTGCCGATGAGGCGCGGCTGCGGGTGATCGCCGCCATCGCCGCGGGCATGGCCTTCACCCGCATGGGCCAAGCGAGGCGGACTTCGGGCCAGCTCAACGGGCCTCCGCCTGTGCCGTGCGGATGGACCGTGCGCCTTGGCGGCCACGACTTCGAGGTCACGCTCGGCGAGGGCCATGCCACGGTCGACCAGCACCGTGTCGAAGGCACCTGCGACTGGATGCCGGGAATGCGCACAGCGATGGCAACCGGCGAAGGCCAGCGCCTGGGCCTCAGGATTGCCCGCCACGGACTCGATTGGCTGATCGTCACTCATGGCACCCGCCACCGCGCCCGCGCCCTGCCCGCCCGCCTCGCTCCGCTCGCCGCACATATGCTCGAAAAAGCCCCGCCCGACTTGTCGCGGTTCCTGATCTGCCCGATGCCCGCGCTGCTGATGGCGCTGCACGTGCGCGAGGGCGACAAGGTCCAGCCCGGCCAGCCGCTCGCCACCGTCGAGGCGATGAAGATGGAAAACATCCTGCGCGCGCACCATGGCGGCACGGTCAAGTCGGTCTCGGCCGAGGTCGGCCAGAGCCTCGTCGCCGACGCGGTGATCCTGGAGCTCGAATGATGGATTATGCCGAGTACGAGCGGCTGTTCAACACCGGCGACGACGAGGCGCTGGTGGCGCGATTCTTCTGCGAAGATGTGCGCTTCTCGGGCGGATCGGGCGACCGGTTCGGGCACGAGGGGCTGCTGGAATTCCTGCGCTGGGCGCACGATGGGGTGCGCGAGGTGATGCGGCCGCAAACGGTGGTACAGGAGGGCGATCACCTGTTCGCCGAAGTCGACATGGACTTCCACGCCAGCAAGGAACGCCCCGATTTCCCCTTCGGCCACTTGCATCCCGGCGACACCGTGACGGTCAAGTTCCTGGTCCACTACACCTTGCGCGACGGCAAGGTGGCCGAGCTCAAATCGATGACCTGGCCGCCGGAGAAGGGCGTCACCAAACTCCCGCCGCTCGGGCCCCATGCGAGCCAGATGGCGGCCTACGGCGCCTACACCGCGGCGTTTTCGAACGGTGATCCGGCGCGCTACACCCGGTTCTACACCGAGGACGTCGAGCTGCTGCTCGGCTCGGTGCCGCCGATGCGCGGGCCCCAGGCGATCGCCGATTTCTACACCGCGATGTTCGAGCGGGTGCGCGAGAGCCTGACCGTGCACTCGATCACCGCGACCGACACCGAGATCGTCAGCGACACCACCAGCCGCTTCACCGCCATCGCCGACGCGCCGGACTTCGTGGTCGGAGCGCTGAGCAAGGGCGACTACATCGAGGTGCGGGTGATCGTGACCTACACCCTGCGCGACGGGCTGATCGAGCGGATTGCCGTCAAGCGTGCGGGCGAGCCGGTGACCTACCGCGCCAGCAGCTGACGCTCGACTTCGGCGAGATCGGCCGGCGTATCGACATCGCGCAGCATTCCAGGCGGCGGATCGAGCAGGGTTGCTCCCTTCAACAATGCGCCCGCGCCATGGTCGCCCTTGAGCGAACAGGCCTGCTCCATCAGCGCGCGGTCGAGCAAAGCCGGAACCCCGGCGTGGCCGTCCGGGTACCGGGTCGCGGCCGGGGCCGGCGCAGTGGCCAGCGCCCGCAGGTAATCGGGCGTGACCAACGGCATGTCGCCGAGCAGGACAAGCAGCTTGTGCGCACCGCCCTGCAGCGCGAAATAGGCGGCGCCGGCGAGTGAATGGCCCATCCCTTCGTGGGGTGCGGTGTTGATGAGGTGGGTCCAGCCTTCGGCGTAGCTGGTCCATTCGCCCGAGAACACGATCAGGCCGGGCCGCCCCAGCCCTGAGGCCTCGGCCGCCTCGATCGCCCAGCGCCCGAGCGGCTTGCCGGCGCACCGCGTCTCGAGCTTGTCGGCGCCGAAACGGATCCCCAACCCGGCCGCCAGGACCACGGTGACAAGCTCCACTGTCTCTGGCTCATCCATGCGGATGCAGCTTTTCGTACTCGCCGACGATCTCGGCCAGCACTGACAGCGCCAGCACGCCCGGCTCGCGGCTGCGGGTGATCACGCCCACGGGCGAGCGGACGCGGCTGAGCTGCTCCGGCGGCACGCCGCGCTCCGCCAGCCGCTCGATCCGCATGCGCCGCGCTTCGAACCCACCTTGCGCGCCGATGTGGAAGGCGGGCGTCGCCAGCGCCCATTCGAGGATTGCCTGCTCCCATTCGTGATCGTGGAACAGCAGCACCACCGCGGTCCACGCGTCGACGGCCAGCCCGGCCGGCTGCTTCCCGAGCGATAGCGCATCCTTGCCGCGCCCCGCGACGGCCATCCCGGCCGCCCCGGCCAGCGCCAGCAGCGCGTCGAGTTCGGGCCCTTCGCCGAACAGCTGCAGCTGCAGCGCCGGGATGTAGCGCCGCTCGGGCAGCTCGGCACAGGGCAGCGCCAACCCGGCCGCGTCCCTGCCATCGAGCCGCTCGACCGCCGCGCGGCACGCCGCCCGGTCGGGGCCCGGATCGATCAGCACGTCGAGCCCGCTGCCGCACGGCAGGCGGAAATCGATCAGCTCCGAACCCGCACCGAAGCGCTTGACTACCGGGCCACTGGCAGCCGCAACCTCGCTCGCCAGCTGCTTCTCGAGGCACCCGTCCGCCAGGCTGCCGATGATCGCACCGTCCGGCCCCACCGCCAGCTGCGCCCCCACCCGGCGCGAGAAGCTGCCCTCGATGCCGACCACGGTGCACAGCCCGACGCCCGGCTCGCATGCGGCGCGCAAGGCGGCACGGTCGTCAGCCCACGACATCGCGTCCGGTCAGCCTCCTACGACGGTGCCACGCAGCGGAAGTTCGCGGCGTCGGCCGTGTCGCCCTCGCCCTGGTACTGGGCGAACATCGGGTACGGGCACAGCGGGCGCGACATCGGTACGCGCGGCGGGCCGGCGGGCGCGCCCGGTGGGCCGCCGGCGGCGGCCGGGCGCGTCGCAACGATGCGCTCGGGCGCCGTGCCGCTGGTCGCCCACGCGTCGATCGTGCCGAGCGTGTCGAACTGGCTCGGCCCGTCGCCGCCGCCGCAGTGATCCATGCCGGGGACCATGAACAGCCGGTATTGGCCGGTGGCCTGTTGCTGGCTGAGCGTCGGCATCAGCCCGGCATGAAAGCGTAGCGCGTTGGTCGCCGGGATCAGTCCGTCGGTCCAGCCGTGGCTGAGCAGCAGCTTGCCGCCGCGGGCGAAGAACGCCGCGAGGCCGGTCGGCTGCACGTCGAGAATGCCCGCGCCGAAAGTGCGCCCGGCCTGAGCATCGGCGGTGTAGTCGAAGGTCTTCCAGTCCCATCCCGCGCGGTCGGCGAACGCCAGCATGCTGAAATAGGTCAAAGCCACCGGGAACGGCGTCGGGCCCCCCGCGACCACCGCCAGCTGCAGCTCGCTACCGGCCGGCCAGCCCGGAAGGCCGGGCGAGCCCTGGTAGATCGCGCGCATGGTCTCGACTTGTGCCGGCGTCAGGCCCTCGACCGTCTCCGGATCGAACCGGCACACATCGGGCCGGCCGATCAGCCCGTCTTCGAGCCCATCGTCCTTGTCGCATTGCGCCACCGCCGCGCGATGGACCGAAGCCAGCAGTGGCGGCGACAGGGCCGCACCCGGCGCGCGGTTGGGCTGCCAGCCGGCCCACATCGACTGGGTCATCAGGTCGGTCATCGGGTTGGCCGGGGCCATCGCGCTGATTGCGTCGTAGTCGGCGGGGTAACGGTGGGCCGCCATCAAGCCCTGGCGCCCGCCGGTCGAGCACGAGTTCCAGAGCGACAGCGACGGCGCTCGGCCATAAAACGCCTCGATCGCGCGCTTGGCCGTGACCGTCATCTCGTGGACCGCGCGGTGGCCAAAATCCACGAGCTTCTCGGGATGGCCGATGGCCCATTCGGCGGTCAAGCCGTTGCCGGTGTGGCCGGTATCGGTGGTCGCCGCCGCGTAGCCACGCCGGAGCGGGTCGGCGAGCTGCGACAGGCTGAGCTGCCCGGCCCAGATGCCGTTGCCGATGCCGACGAACTTGCCGTTCCAGCCGCTGGCCGGCAGCCAGACCTCGATCTTGATGTCGGAATCGCTCGACGGCCTCAGCGTCGCCTGCACGCGGCAGAACTGCGGCAAGTCGCGATAGGCCCCGCCGCCCACTCCGGGAGGCGCTCCCGGACCGGCCGGCGGCTGGAACGCGCCCGGGGCGACCAGTGTGGCCGAGGTCACCTGGCCGCCCGGCAGCGTCATCCGCGCCAGCTCGTCGCACTCGGCGGCAGCGGCGGGAGCCGCCCACCAGGACAATGTCGCGGCGCTCGCCAGCGCAATGCTCTTCAAACTCCGTGCCGCCATGCTTCGTCTCCCGTTTGCGCGAGTCATAACCGGCTTTGCGGCGAAGGCCACAAGTCGCTTGCCCGCAAATTCATCTACTCCATAATCCGCCGCGAACCTGGCCGCAGGACCGGGACGAAACGAGGGGACTGCCGAGATGAAGAAACTGCTTTTCGTCGCCGCGTTCGCGCTGGCGCTTCCGGCTACCGCGCAGGCGCAAGCGACCGATTGCGACCGCGCCTGCCTGATCAAGCTGGCCGACGACTATGTCGCGGCGCTCGTGGCGCACGATCCGGCGCGGATTGCGCTCGCCGCCGACGCGGTCACGGTCGAGAACGCCAGGAAGCTCGCCCGCGGCGAAGGCCTGTGGAGCACAGCTACCGCCGGGCCGACGACTTTCGCCATCCACGTGCCGGATCCCGTCAGCCAGCAGGTCGGGCTGCTGGCGATGATGCAGGTCGAGGGCCAGCCGGCGCTGGTCGGCATCCGCTTGAAGCGCGAGGGCGGCCGCATCGTCGAGGCCGAGCACATGATCGCCCGTAACCTCAGCCCCGGCCAGATCGCCAACCTGACCACGCCGCGCCCGGCGCTGCTGCGCCCTGTGCCCGAAGAGTACGCCGATTCGCGCGGCCGGCTGCTGCACATCGGGATGAGCTATTACGACGCGCTCGACCTCAACAACGGCGCCTACACGCCCTTCGCGGACGACTGCGAGCGGCGCGAGAACGGTTTCCAGACCGCGCGCAACCCGATGGTGCGGACCACACCGGGCGGCAACGGCCAGACCGATGCGGCGTTCGCCTACCTCGGCGGGCTCGGCTGCGAAGCACAGATGAACACAAACATGTGGGAGTACATCGACACCATCGAGAACCGCCGCGTCGAGATCGCCGACCCGGTAACGGGCCTAGTCTGGGGCATGAGCCACTTCCATCACGACATGAAGGAGGAGAGCTATCGCTTGATCGGGGTGCCGGGCACGACCGAGCGCAGGATCACCGCCTCGACCGGCGCCGGTTTCGACCTGCCGGCGATCCACATCTACAAGATCTGGGGCGGCGAAATGCACGAAATCGAGGCGATGGGGTTCGTCCTGCCCTACATGTCGCCGACGGGGTGGGAGGACTGATCGCCTAGAACTTGATCTTAAGGTCGACCATCACTCGCTCGGCGCCCGATTGGCCGTCGGTCTCGGCGCGCGCGCCCACCGTGGCGTTGCCGCCCAGCTGAAGTTCCGGCTTGAAGCCCTCTTCCGCCGGCGGCGCAGGCACGGGATCGAGCCTGTGCTCCGACTGGCGGGGCGCGCAGACGACGATCTCGCCCTCGCTGTTCGGGGTGCAGGCCGAGTCGAGCAGGATGTTGATGACCAGCGTCCCGTCTTGCTTAACCACGGACCGTTGGTCTCCCTCGCCGGGAGCATGCTCTTCGGTCAGGTCGATCGGCACCCTGACATCGTCCATGCGAAGGACTCCCGCATCGGCCGCGCTGTCAGCCTAAATCGTCCAGCCGCCACCGCCAGTTGGCGAAACGGAGCTCGTTCTCAAGCGAACTGGCTCACATCGATCGGCAACTGCCTCACGCGCTTGCCGGTCAGCTTGAACAGCGCGTTGGTCAGCGCCGGGATCACCGGTGGCAGCGCCGGTTCGCCCATGCCGGTCGGCGCGGCGTCGGACTTGACGAACTCGACGTGGATCCGCGGCGTCGCCGGCATGCGCGGGATCTGGTATTCATGGAAATTGCCCGGCTTGGCCGCGCCGTTCTCGATCTCGACCGCCAGCGCCAGCGCCTGGCCAAGCCCGTCGATGATCGATCCCTCGACCTGGTTGAGCGCCCCGAACGGGTTGATCACATGGCTGCCGACGTCGCCCGCGGTCCACACGTTGTGGACCTCGACCGCGTTGCGCGCGCCGAGGCTGACTTCGACCACTTCGGCGAAATAGCCAAGGTGGCTGTAGTAGAAGCCGAAGCCCTTGGCGCGGCCGTCTGGCGAATCGTCCGCCCATTTCGCCATTTCCATGGCCTTCTCGATCACACCCTTGGCCCGCGACGGGCTGAAGCCCGGGTTCTGACCGCCGAAGCCCTGCACCGACGGGAAGTCCGGCCGGTCGCCGAGCAATTCGAGCATCAGCACCGGCAGGTCCTTGCCCTGGGCATGGGCGATCTCGTCGAGGAAGCCCTGATAGACGAACGATAGCGCGTTCGAGCGCGGCGCGCGCAAGGCGCCCATCGGCACGCGGGTTTCCATCGTGGTCTGGCCGAGACGCACATTGTCGACGAACTTGGCCGGGAACTCGTCGGCGGTCATCGACGACGGCAACCCGACCTGGCCGTTGAACGAGAAAGTGGCGAAGTGGTTGTCCATTCCGATCAGCTTGCCCTGGGCGTCGAGTGCGGCGCGCATCCTGTGCCAGCCGGCGGGACGGTAGAAATCGCTCCTGAGGTCGTCTTCGCGGCTCCAGATCAGCTGGATCGGGGTGCCCGGCATCTTCGCCGCGATCGCCGCTGCCTGGACCATGAAGTCGTTGACCAGCCGCCGGCCGAAGCCGCCGCCCATGCGGGTGATGTGGATCGAAAGCTTGTCCTGGGCGATGCCGAGAGTCTGGACGATGCCTTGCGCGCCAGCCGTGGGGTTCTGGGTCGGCGCCCACAGTTCCATCCGGCCGTCGGCATGGGCCAGCGCGGTGCAGTTCATCGGCTCCATCGCCACGTGGGCGAGGAACGGATAGCCGTAGTCAGCCTCGATCACTCGCGCCGCCGAAGCAAACGCCGCGTCGACGTCGCCCGCCTGGCCGAGAATCGTGGCGGGCTTGCCGGCGAGGAATTCGCGCGCCTTCGCCTCGTAGCCGGCACTCGAGTGGCTCGCCCACTCGCCGTTGTCCCATTCGATGACGAGCTTCTCGCGCGCCTTGTTGGCGGTCCACCAGTTGCCGGAGATGATCGCAACGCCGTCGACCAGTTGTTCGGGGTTGGTGCCGCCCGTGAGGACGAAGGCATCGTCGATCCCCGGCAGCGCCTTGACCGCGTCGAGATCGGCCGAGATAAGCTTGGCGCCGAAGGTCGGCGCACGCTCGAACGCGGCGTACTTCATGCCCGGCAGCTGGGTGTCGACGCCGAAGATCGGCTCGCCGCGCACGATGCGCGGGCTATCGATGCCGGCAATCGAACGCCCGATGATGTGAAAGTCCTTGGGGCCCTTGAGCGCGACCTCGTTGAGGTTGGGCACCGGCTGCAAGGCGGCATCGGCGGCGACATCGCCGTAGGTCAGCGCGCGGCCCGACGAGGCCTCGATGATCCTGCCCATTTCGGTGCGCAGCGACGAGGCCGGCACGCCCCATCGGGCGGCCGCGGCGCCGACCAGCATCTGACGTGCCGCCGCGCCGACCTGGCGCATCGGCAGCCAGTTCATCGGCGTGGCGAAGCTGCCCCCGGCGAACTGGAAGCCATACTTCTGTGGGTCGAAATCGGCCTGGGTGATGCGCACCTGGTCCCAGTCGGCATCCATCTCGTCGGCGATCAGCATCGGCAGCATGGTCTTGATGCCCTGGCCGATCTCGGGGTTCTTGCCGACGATGGTCACGATGTTGTCGGCGCCGATCGAAACGTAGGCGCTGAGCGTCGCGGGGGCGCTGCCCGAGGCGGTCGCTGCTTTCGCCAGCATCGGCATCGTCGCGGTCAGCATAAGCCCGCCGCCGGCGAGCGCGCCGGCCTTAAGCAGGGTGCGGCGGCTGAGGGTCATGGAATCAGACATTCGCCGTCCCCTTTTCCGCCACCATGGCAATCGCATCGTGGATCCGGGTGTAACAGGCGCAGCGGCAGATATTGCCGGCCATCGCGCTGTCGATCTGTTCGGCGCTCGGCGTCGGGTTGCGCGCCAGCAACGCACTGGCGTTCATCAACTGCCCGGCCTGGCAGTATCCGCACTGCATCACGTCTTCCTCGACCCAGGCCTGCTGCAGCGCGCGGCCGATCGGGCTCTCGGCGAGCGCCTCGATGGTGGTCACCTTCTTGCCGGCGAGAGAGCTGACCGGCGTCGAGCACGAGCGCGCCGCCGCGCCATCGACATGGACGGTGCAGGCGCCGCACAGCGCCATGCCGCAGCCGAACTTGGTGCCGACCATGTTGAGCTCGTTCCTCAGCGCCCAGAGGAGCGGCATGTCGCCTGGTACGTCGAGGTCGCGCGCCTCGCCGTTGATTTCGACCCGATAGGCCATGATGGAACCTCCCGTTGACCCGGCACTTGCCGGACAAAGTCAATGCGTTGTAGCTCATCGAGCCGTCTGGTGCAAAGGGCGCGCTCGGCTTGACAACCGGGCGCCGCGCCAGCTTACCGTACACCAGGCATGAACATCCCCGCCCCTCCGCACCGCGCCGCGGCCAAATCGCACTTTGAGATCTATCGCGAGGGCGGCACCACGCGTGATATCCGCCTGACCATCAACCTGGTCATCGCCGCGCGCCGCTGGCGCTCGCTGCTCGACGAGAAGCTGCGGCTGGTCGGGCAAAGCTCGGCGCGGATGGAAGCGCTGGCGGCGATCATCAACTCGCCGTCGCTCAGCTCGCAGAGCGACATCGCCAAGCGCCTGCGCATCGAAGGGCCGACGATGACCCGGATGCTCGATACGCTCGAGGCCGATGGGCTGGTCGAGCGCCTGCCCGACCGCACCGACCGGCGCAGCAAGAAGCTGCGCCTGACCCCGGCGGGCGAAGCGGTGCTCGAGCAGATCTTCGCCATCGCCGACGCGCAGCGCGACCGGCTGATCGAAGGCTTGTCCGAGACCGAAATCGACGACCTCAACGCCTTCCTCGGCATGCTGATCGGGCGGCTGGACGCCGGGCTGCCTGGAAGCGACGCCTGAGTCCTACTCGCTGCGGCCCCAATCCTCGTTGGCGCGGGCGATCAGGTAGGAGTGAATCGCGTCGGTCTCCTCCTGGCTGATGAGGTCGGCGAAGCTGGCCATGCCCTTTTCGAGATAGAGCCCCTCGCGCACGATCGCGTTGAACTGGCGGTGCGCCTCGGCGGTCATGTGGCGCAAGTCCTTGACCCCGCCGATCGCGCGCTGGCCGTGGCACACCGCGCAAGTCTGGGCGTAGAGCTGCGCCCCGCGCTGGACCGTCGCCTCGCTGGCGCGCAGCGCCGGGGGTGGCGGCACCGCGGCGGTGGCGTCGAGCGGCGGCAATTGCGCGGTGCCGCCGAGCCGGAACACAAGCAGTCGGGCCTTGGCGCGCGGCAGCTCGATGCCCGCGGACTGCTCGATCTGCGCCGCGCCGCCGCCCCAGCCGGCGTTGATCGCGATATATTGCACCCCGTCGAGCATATAGGTGATGCCGCCCGCAACCGGCGCGCTCTGGGTCGGGAATTCCCACAGGACCCGGCCTGTTCGGGCATCGAATGCGGCAAAAGTCTGCCTGGTGGTTCCCTCGAACACCAGGTCGCTGGCGGTGACGAACACGCCGCCGTTGCCGTGGCGCGGGAGCTCGACCTGCCATGCGGCGCGCTGCCGGACCGGGTCCCACGCGGTCAGCCAGGCCTTCTCGTGCTTGTTGGCCTCTTCCATCAGCCGCAGCCGCTCTTGCAGCACCGGGCCGGCGAAGCCGCCCCAGCCGCTGTTCGAGCGCATCGGCTGCGGTCGCCAGTCGGGCGCCAGCGCATAGACGAAGCCCGACTGGTAAGCCGGGAAGTAGGCCAGGCCGGTGCGCGGGCTATAGGCCATCGGGAACCAGTTGTGCGCCCCGCCCGGCCCCGGCATCACCAGCCTCGGATCGAAGCCATAGCGCACCGCCTCGCTGGTGATCGGCCGGCCGTTGGCCTCGAAGCCCTCGTTCCAGTTCTGCATGACGTGCGCGCCGGCGCTGATGAATTCGCCGGTGGCCCGGTCGAGCACGTAGAAGAACCCGTTCTTCGGCGCCTGCATCAGTACCTTGCGTTGGCGCCCGTCGATCGCGATGTCGGCGGTGACGATCGAGGAAGTGCAGGTCCAGTCCCACTCCTCGCCGGGGTTCATCTGGTAGTGCCACACGTATTCCCCGGTGGCGCCGTGGAGCGCGACGATCGAGCACACGAACAGGTTGTCGCCCTGGTTGGCCGAGCGGTAATAGCGCGCATGAGGCGTCGAATTGCCGGTGCCGACGTAGACCAGGTCGAGCTCGGGATCGTAGGCGATCGAATCCCACGGGTTGGCGCCGCCGCCGATCTCCCAGTACTTGTCGCCGAACCAGGTCGCGCGGACCCAACTCATCACGCCGTCGGAAACTTCGCCGTCGGGGCCGTTGGCGGGATTGCCGGGGGTGAGGAAGAACTTCCATAATTGCTCGCCGGTCGCCGCGTCGTAGGCGGCGGCAAAGCCGCGCACGCCGAAGTCGCCGCCCGACTGGCCGACCACCACGCGGTCGCCGAAGACGCGGGGTGCGCCGGTGATCGAATAAGGGAAATCCCGCGCGAAAGTCTGCGTGGTCCAGATCGGCTGTCCGGTGTTCTTGTTGAGCGCGATCAGGCGCCCGTCGAGCGTGGCGATGATAATCCGGTCGCGCCATAGGGCGAGGCCGCGGCTGACCGGCTCGCAGCAGGCATAGCGGGAGAACTCGCGGGGCACTTGCGGGTCGTGAGTCCACAGCCGCCGGCCTGTCGCCGCGTCGTAGGCGATGGTAATGTTGAACGGCAGGATGTTGTAGATCACCCCGTCGGCGTAGATCGGCGTCGCCTCGACCCCGCGATAGGTGTCGAGATCGTCGTACCAGGCGAGCCCGAGCCGGGCGACGTTGGCGGCGTCGATCTGGGTCAGCGGGCTGTAGCGCTGCGCGGTGTAGTCGCGCCCGTCACTCGGCCATTCGCTCGCCGACGGCGCGGCGAGCGGGTCGGACGCGCGCGGAATCACGCTGTGCGTGGCGCAGGCGGTAAGCGCGAGCGCCACCAGCAGCGCGGCAAGCCGCTTGAGGATCGGCATCAATCCCTCGGTGGCTCGGCGATCGGCTGGGTGCCGTCCGCAAGCCGGCCAATCGTGAGCGCTTCCGCCTGTTCGGCGGTGCCCGGCGGGCGGAAATAGGCCCCGACCGGCGCGTAGTCGGGCGCAAAGGCATTGCCGGTGACCGGGTTGGGATAGTGGAACGGCACGATGTAATAGGCCGGATAGGTCAGGTAGACCGTCGAAGGCGGCAGGTCGGGCGGCGGGTCGAACTTGTCGGGCCAGGTGTTGTTGAGCGCGTTGCGGCCCCACCCTTCCCCGCTGGTGTACATCGTGAACGGGCCGGAGAGGCGGCTGATCCGCCAGATCCCGTCCTCACCCTTCGCGTAGGCGTTCTCGTACAACGGCAGACCCCAGCCGGCGTTGCTCATCACGAAAGCGCGGCTGCGGACCCAGGCCGTCTTGCCGTCGGCCGAAATGTCGACGATCGGCTGGAACTGCATGTGCTGGGCGAGCACGTTATCCTTCGCGCCTTCGGCGCCGAAAGCCGTCTGCATGTATTCGAGCACGCGGTGACGGCCGAGGAACAGGCCCTTGCCACCGATTTCCAGCGTCGCGTCCTCGGTGAACAGCTCGGACAACCGGACCCACTGACTTTCGTCGACGAAGTAGCCGTAGGTCTTCTGCAGCCGCTCGACCGCGTTCATCGCTTCGAGCCGCGAAATACGTGCATCGAGAGCGTCGAGCTGTTGGTCGGCCGATTGGGCGGCAGCGGGAGTGGCGATTGTGGCAAGGAGCGCCGCGAGAACGAGGGTCTTTCTCATCATGGCCTCGCGACGCTGTCGGCGGGTTGGGCCACCGGCAGCGGCTCGCCGGTTACCGGATGGACGAAGCTGAATGGCGGGGTGTAGCCCGACGGGAACGCCCGGTAGACTTCGGTCGGCGGGCGGTCGGGCGGGAACAGCGCGCTCGGGCCCTCCATGCGTATCGGTCCGCGGCCGAACCCAAGGTCGTAGTCGCCCATCGCCTGAACGTAGAAGTGCAGCTTGCTGATCTTCCAGGTGCCCCGCTCCTTGACGTAGGCGTTTTCGTACTGGCCGACGCCCCAGACGCCGTTGGCCCCAGGCGCCGACAGCATGACCATGCCTTGCCAGCGCGCGGTCGCGGTGCGGCCGTCGTCGGCCACGGTGATGATCGGCTGCAGCATCATGTGGTTGTTGAGATAGCCGTTGCCGAGCCCGTCCGGCGCGAACAGCAGCAGCGCGCGGCGAATGCGCTCCTTGCCGACGTAAACCCCGCGCTGGCCGTATTCGAAGCTGGCATTGGCGGCGAAGCAATCGGCGGCATCGCTCCACAGGCCCTTGTCGAAGAAATAACCGAAATAGGCCTGCAGGTTCTCGATCTGGTCGGCGTCCTCGAGCTGCTCGACCCGCTCGCGATAGGCGGCCAGCCGCGCCTCGGTGGATTGCTGGGCGATGGCGGGCACCGGCAGCAAGGCGCAGGCCAGCGCGAACAGGATGACCCGGCGCATCAGCGGCTTCCCCCGATCGGCCTGCCGGTGACCGGATGGGCGACCTGGAACGGCGGGAAGTTGGTTTGCGGAAACGGCTCATGCAGCCCCGTCGACGGCCGGTCGGGCGGGAAATCGATGGCGGCCTGGCTACGCGCCACGCCTTCCCCCGGCCGCAGCCGCGCCCAGCCGCGTTCGTAAGGCGCGACGAAATTGACGTAGAGGCGCAGCGACTTGATCTTCCACACCCCGCCTTCGCGGACGTAGCTGTTCTCGTAGATCCCGTCGCGCCACTCGGCATGCTGCTTGTACTGGCCGAGCATCCCGAGATCGCGCCACCGCGCGGTAGCGGTAGTGCCGTCGGCAGCGACCGATATGGCCGGTTGCAGCGTGACCCATTCGTTGAGCTGGCCGTAGATCAGCCCTTCCTGCCCGCCATGCAGCCGCATCAGGTATTCGCGGATCCGCGCCTTACCCTGATAGACCCCGTCCACGCCGAGCTCGATGGTGCCCTGGTCGGCGAACAGGTCGGCCGCCTCGCCCCATAGCCCGCGATCGACGTAGAACCCGAACGCGCGCTGCAGTTTCTTGACCGCGCGCCCCCCCTCGAGCCGCTCGACCCGCTGGGTCAGCTGCTCGACCTGCGCGTCGACGCTCTGCGCGCTCGCCGGCGAGGCGAGCGCCAGCCCGACGATGGCAAACAGAACTCTCGTGACCCCCTCCTTCGGCGCTTCGCGGCGCACCGCCCCGCTACTATTCATCCCGCACGAAGACCGCGTCAACCTGAAGAACTTCATGCCGCCGGGAATCGGCAAACCCTTCGGTTACCGAAATTGGCCTGAAGCCCGCCCGATCGAGAAACGCAAAGACCTCGCTGGCCGTCGCGCCGCCATGATACAGGCGCGCGAGGCTTATCTCGGTTGCGACAAGCTCGGTTCGCTTCAGTGTCTCCGCGGCACCTCTAAGCACCTCCAGTTCGAAGCCCTGCGTGTCCAGCTTGATCGCCAGCGGAGCCTCCCACTCGGCGAGCACGACGTCGTCGAGCCGCCGGACCGGTGTCGTTTCCGAGCCGATGAAACGCGTCAGGCTCTCTGCCTCGATGCTCCTGGCGGCGACCTCGAGCAACGACGAACTCGCCGAATTCTCCGAAACGTTGATCTCGACCTCGCCTTCCTCGGCGCCGAGCGCCATCCGCTCGGCGACGATCCACCCGGGATCGGTAGCGGCGGCGGCAAGCATCAGGGCATGGGCGTGCGAAAGTGGCTCGAACGAAATGATCGGGCCACGATAGCCTCTCCTTCGCAGCTCGGCCGCGAACTGGCCGGTGTTCGCGCCAACGTCGAGCACCGTCCGTACGCCCCGTTCGGCCGACTTGTGGAGCAGAAGCGCGGTCATGTCGCGTTCGGGACGATCGCGCACGACCTTCAGCCCGACCGGCGCGAGTAGCCGGTTCGCGGCACGCTGCGCCTGGCGATAGAGCGACAACTAGCCGAGCCCGCTCGACGAGGGTGACGACAGGACCGCACGCGCCGTCCGCATCAGGCCAATCCCCGGGCTGGCAATTCGGCCATTCTGATCTCGTCCTCCGGAAAGCCATGCATCGCGGGCGTGGCGTTGATCGTAAGCGTACGCATTTCCGGATTCACGATCGCGGAAGTCGCTGAGAGATAGGATGCGGTTCTAACACAGATCGGTGCCCGGGCGAGCAGAAGGATGTTTGCCAGCGCCTCCAGCGCCTTTGCCTCGGGAGCCAGCTCGGCAAAGTGCCGCGGTGTACCGGGCGCAACCTCGCCGAGCTCGAAATCCGAGAACTGCGCCTTGGGAAAGGCGTCTCGGACAGCGACGGAGAACGCAATGTCGTCCGTCGCCAGGAAAACCTGGCAGCCTTCCCCCCGCCGCGGCAGGAATTCTTCCAACGCGTCGAGCATCTTCGCTGCGTCGACATGACCGGACTCGACGAACTTGTCCGTGCCGCGAAAATGGACTGAAACGTCGAAGGATCGTCCGGCGACCAGTTCTTCGAGCTGTTCCCGCGGTGAAAAATGCGATTGAAAGAGACGATGGGCTCGCTCGAGCGGCAGCCTGTAGGGCGCCGCGATTTGCATCAGCCAATGGGTCGCCAAGGCGGAATGAGGCTTCCATCCCTCCGGCGGAGCCGGTCGGTGGAAATACCTCGCAAAGACATCGTGACCGTCGCTGTAGAGCGGCGAAGTGCAAGCGATCGTCGACGCCATGCCGCGATCCTCGGCCAAGGCGTGCAGGCGCAACGCGAAGCAGATCAGCGCCCCCATGCCGACCTTACCCGAAAGGTCGATGTCGAGCGTCGGGCGTTCCTCCAGGCGGTAGAGCTGCCGCCCGAGCGCCGTCTTCGTGTGAAACAGCATGCGCCACTTGAAGCGGGCCGCGCTGTCGCGAAGGTTCGATGTGCTGATCACGTCAGCCTCAGGCAGTCAGACGAGCCGTCGGCCGCAACTCGTAGGTGATCTCGTGACAGAACAATTGGGGCCGCAGCCGCTTCAGCCAGAGCATGGCGCCTACCGAGTGCAGCTCAACGACGGACAGCCCGAACAGGCCCGCGATCCTGCGGACCGAGTCGGCCGTGAAATAGTGCAGGTGGTTGCCGTCCCATTCCCCGGTCTCGAACCAGTTGCGCACGGAGGTGCTCGGCAGGCGCCCCCGGAGCAGGTCGATACGGCAGCGTACGCTCGCGATGTTGGGCAAGTTGACGAACGCGACCCCGCCCGGCCGTAACACGCGGGCCAGCTCCGCGAACGAATGGAACGGGTCGTATAGGTGCTCGATGATCATCAGCGCGAGCACGACGTCGGCGGCCTCGTCGGGGACCGGAAAGTCGCTGTCCAGGTTGGCGTGAACCAGGTGCAGATTTGGCGGGGGGTCTTCCCCGAGCCTGCCCTTGACGACGTCGATGACCGTGTACGAGCGCGCCGTCCTAGCCAGCAACCGCGGAATCTCCGGATGACCGCATCCCAGCTCGACGACATCGAGCCCCGGATGCGCCTCGAGATGGGCGAGGGCCTGCGTGTAACGCCCCCCGCCGGCACGCGTCGCCGCCAGGAAGTCGCCGCTCTCGCCGGCAGGCGGCTGCCGGTTCAGGCGCTCGAAATTGCGCTCATAGAACCGTTCGGCGACGTCGCTCATGCGGCTAGTCCTGGAGGCGCGAAAGGGGGACTTCGATGCGCTCCGCCACCATTTGCAGGATTACAGTCTTTGGCAACGGCTGGATCGTCGAGCGCGCATTGAGCAGCATGAAGGCCATCAGGATCGGCATCATCAGCGCTTGCAGGGAGATGACCAGGGAAAAGCCGAGCACCGTCGTCGCCCAGTTCGGCAATGCCAGAGTGGTGAACAACTTCATGTACAGCGCGGCCCCGCCCAGCAGGACGGAAAAGGCGACGAGCCCGGCGCTGAACAAGAGAATCCTGATGAACACCGCATCTGAAAAGACCGAGATGGCGCCCAGACCGTGCGCCACCAGCGTGACGAAATTCATGCGCGATTGCCCGATATAGCGCTTGCCACGCTTAGTCGGCACGTAGGTGACCGGCAGCCGTGAGCGCACGATCGCGGCCGGAAAGTTATTCCAGATATTTTGATCGTTTATGATCTTCTTCGCGAGTTCCACCGGCATCACGGTGAAATTGCCGAAGCGTATTTTTTGACCCGTCAGGATGCGGAACAAACCCACATAGACCTTGTAAAACAACCGGAAGAGAAGGCTTTCCGACCGCTGGGCTCGCTGCGCCACATAGGCCCGGCCGGGTGCTTTCAGCGCCAAATCGACCATCCGGCAAAGCTCGACCGGGCGATCCTCGCCGTCGGAATCCAGCACCCCGATCAGGCCGGTGGCGGCGCGTTCGACAACCTCGGCAAGACCAATCGCGATGGCGCGCTGATGCCCGACATTGGCCGCCAATCGCAAGCAATCGACGCGCTCGATCCTCGGCCCCGCGGCATATGTCGCCGGCGGCGGTTCGGTCGAACCGTCGTCGACCAGCACGACGTCGATCGTGACCGGCGCCGCGGCCATGGCGGCTTCGATGTCCGCCAACAGCAGTCCCGCGGACTGCCAGTCGTTGAAGACTGGCATCACCAGCGTCAGGCGTGTTCGCTGTTTACTCATGCGGTTGCGACGGATCGGTCCAGGGCGGCATGGCTTGAATGATCTCCGGTGGAGCAACGGAACGCAGCGTCGGATCGAGCGGGGGTTCGTTCCAATAGTAGGCCGCCAGGGAAGCCATGCCGAGCGACGCCCCCAAGATTATCCTCGCAGCAGCCCACTGGTTGGCGCGAATCCACGGCTGGAGCGCCAGCAGCGCAAATGGGAAGCTGACCAGCACGTAACGCGAAGAAAATTGGTGGGCTATTCCTACGGCCGTGCCGTTAAGCAGCACGGTCATGCCCATCAGCAGGAGGAACCGCTTGTCCGCTCGGCGATCCCACAGGTGATGGGCGGCCGCTATCCCGAAAAGCCCCGCGATGGCGAGCATCGCGCTCGTCGCTGCCAGTTGGATCAAGGGCTCCGTGCTGGCGGGAAAGATGTTCACCACCCGCTGAGCCACGTCGAAGCGAAGCTCCAGCAACCAGGCGACAAGGAAGGTGGCGGGAATTGCGGCCATTCCGACGAGCCGCAAGCGGGGTCTGGCGTAAGCTTCGATGACGAAGCCGGGCGCAATCAGCACGGCGACGACCGCGAGGTACACAAAGGCCAGGATGCCATGCTGCAGATTGATTCCGGACGCGACATTGGGTTGCCATGGCGGCGTCAACCCACCCCAAAGAACCACCAGCGGAGCGACGATCAACCCAGCGATCGCGATCGCCAACAGGCAGGCCAGCCGATAGCGCGGCACGGCCGCCGCGATCAGGACAAAACCTACCAGGCCTGGCAGGTAGGTCTGCCGGCCGAGGATGGCCAAGCCGGCGCAAACGCCGGCGATGGCATAGCAGGCAAGATCGTAGGCCCTGCTTTGCCGGCCGTGGCAGGATGCCACGCACGCACAGGCGACGCCGACCAGGGCCAGCGCCGGAACCTCGGTGAGGGCCAGGCCCGTGGTGGACCCGATCATCGGCACTGCCAGCATCATGGCCGCGCGCGATCGGGCGTGGTCGTAACCGAGTTTCTCGATGGTCGAAGCAAGCGTCCACAACAGTACGACCAGCAAGGCCACGTTGACGTACCTCATTGAAGGTGGCGTCAATCCGGTCACTGGAGAGGCGATATAATGAATGTAGGCGTATAGCGGGCCGGCCGTAATATCGAGCCGGGTAGTCATCAGCTCCCGAAAACCCGCGCCGGAAGCCAGGACATAGGGCCCTTCCATGTAGGCTCGCTCGTCGTAGATCAGCCAGGGAGGCGAGAGTCCGACGAGAATGCCCAGCAACACGATGACCAGGCCGCCGACCCACGGCGCCAGCAGCGCGGCACGGCTCGGCAGCTGCGCGCGAGCCCCGGCATCGGTTCCGGTCAATGCTCGCCCCTTCCGTCAGCGCCAATCCAAGTGCGTGAAAACGACCAGAAATGGTTGAGCAGGAAGCTGAACGAAGGATAGAGAACGGCGATGATCAGCGCCGCACGCTCCGGTGAGATGCCGGCCCAAAGCGCGAATTGCTGAACCATCGAGCAGGCTGCGACCAAGGCTGCGGTCACCCACGCAAACCGGGTTCCCGCCTTCGCATGGGAACTGCTCGAGCGGTAAGTGAAGAAGTAATGCCCGCCATAAGAAACAGTCAGACCCGCGCCGAACGCGAGCAGGTTGGCAAGCTGAGGTGCGACACCCGATCGCAGCAGCTGGAGTGATACTGCGAGGTAGACGAGTGTCGCGCCGATCCCCACGATTATGAAGCGAGTGACGGCAGCCCCTTCACCTTGCCGGACACCCAATCTTTGCGCGAGGCGGCTGATCATACCTAGAGACCGGAACCCGAGAACTCCGCCGCGCGGAGCTTGCGACGCTCCTGGGGGCTAGTCGCGAGAGTTTCGGCACCTGGCGTGCCAGCTTCGGGCTCGTCCGTCGCCGGCCTTCCGGCAACGCCGTAAGCTATTGCAAACAGCTGCATCGCGAACACCGGTGCAACATAGAACAACGCTTGGCGGGCGACGGTGATCAGCAAGCCATCGCGTACCGCCACGATCAAGGTGGCCAAGAACGCGCAATACAGCATCACCGTGTAGGGACTTTGCGGTCGGTCCATGAAGCGGTTGTAAGCCTTGCCATAGAGCCAAGCGAACACCACGCACAGGATCACGATGCCGACCCAACCCAGCTCGAGCCAGCCAGCGCCCGGCAGCGAGTAGGTGCCTCCGTAGGGGGTGCCGTAATCGAACAGATTGAACAGCTTGATCGGGGCGCCGATCGGCTTGTCCTCCCAGAGCACGCGTGGGATCGGTTCGGTGAACAACTGCAGCACGGAGACGAAATAGCCGTAGGTCTCCGTGCGCTTTGGCACGACGTGGACCAGATATTCGAAGAACTCGAGATTGGCCCAATCCATGCTCTCGAGAAAGCGGAGCCGTTCGACGTTCTCGCCCGCCGTCTTTCCGGCGAAGAGCTCCTGGAAGCCGCTCAAGCGATAGTCGCCGACCAGCCGGAACAACACCAGCGCCAGGCCTCCCAGCGCGACCGTCGTCGCGGTCAGCCACCGTTGCCGGGAGTGGTACAGGTAAAGCAGAATGAAAAAGAAGGTCGCAGCGATGAACGGACCTCTCCCCCCGGTACCCGCACGCAGGATGACAAACGCCACGAACGGCAATATCGACCACCAGCGGAACCGGAAGACGTAAGCGAACATGCCCACCAAAGTCGCCAGCATGAGCTGCGCTTCCAGCAAGTAGCCGTTGCTGGTGGTGTTGATCGTGACTCCGGTGGCGTAGTCGAGCTGGTACTGGCTCTCGGTCATTCCGAGCGAGGTCATGCCCAGCACCGTCCACAGCGACCAGGCAGCCGGGATGCCCAGGACCACGCAGGTCACCAGCACCGGCTTCAGATACCGGTTCAATTGCCAGTCCGACACCTCGCCAAGCCGCGTTTGCGCACGCCCGAACCACAGCCCCGCCAGCACGAAGGTGACCACGCCGAGATTGGTCGCCAGAACGACGATGATCTTCTCCTCGATCGTGGGGTGGAAGTTGAACGCGTCGTACATATCGTTGTATTGCAAGTAATAGGCGAACGGCGGCCGGACCACGAACGTCACGAAGTGGAACGCCAAGTACACCGTGACCGGGTGGAACATGCTGGCGCGGCCCGAGCGGACATAAATCGCCGCCATCATGGCAAATACGCCGATCGAGACGTACAGCAGTATCTCGTACAGCGCGGTCATGCGCCACGCCTTGCGTCGCGCCGCAAGGGCTGCTGCCCTGCGCCCGTCCGGCACGCCAATTCGCTCACTGCCCCCGCCCCCGCTGTACCATCGGCGAACTCATAACGCGCTGACGCGCGGGCACAACGATGGAGTTCTTGGGCCGACGGCACGGCGACGGCTCCCCTTTCCGCAAGGCCGCGATTACGGCTGGCAAACGCATGGCATGGCCGCTACCTCCGCGACGCATCATGGCAGCCGCTACTACCTCTTCATCCGCTGCTGCGTCGGCGTACTCGCTGGCTGATGCCCGGGTCTTCGTTGCCGGGCACCGCGGCATGGTCGGCGCGGCAGTGGTGCGGCGGCTGGCAAGCGAACAATGCGAAGTCGTCGGCGCCGCCAGCGACGAACTCGACTTGCGGCGCCAGGCCGACGTCGAACGCTGGATGGACGCGAACCGTCCCGACGTGGTGATACTGGCAGCGGCTCGCGTCGGCGGGGTCTACGCCAACGACACCCGCCCGGCCGAATTTCTCTACGACAACCTGATGATCGAAACCAACCTGATCGAGGCGGCGCGCGCAGTCGGCGTGCGCAAGCTGGTGTTCCTCGGCTCGGCCTGCATCTATCCGCGCGAAGCGCCGCAGCCGATGGCGGAATCCGCCCTGCTGACCGGCTCGCTCGAGCCCACCAATCAGTGGTACGCGGTGGCCAAGATCGCCGGGATCAAGCTCGCCCAGGCCTATCGCCTGCAGCACGGCTGCGACTTCATCTCGCTGCAGCCAACCAACCTCTACGGTCCCGGCGACAACTTCGACCTTACCGCCAGTCATGTCATCCCCGCGTTGATCCGCAAGGCGATCGCGGCGCGTGACGAAGGGGCCGCGGAAATGGTGGTGTGGGGCTCCGGCAAGCCGCTGCGCGAGTTCCTCCATGTCGAGGACCTGGCCGATGCGATCGTGTTCCTGACCCGGACCTACAGCGATGCCGAGATCGTCAATGTCGGCAGCGGCGAGGAAGTTTCGATCCGCGAATTGGCCGAGACGATCTGCGACATCGTCGGGTTCGGTGGACGCCTGACGTTCGATGCCGGCAAGCCCGACGGGGTGATGCGCAAGCTGGTCGACAGCTCGAAGCTGCACGCGCTCGGTTGGCGAGCGCCGACCGGCTTGCGCGAAGGGCTGGAGAAAACCATCAAGTGGTTCGAACAGACGCAAGGGCAGGCGCGCGGCCTGTGAACGCGCGCTCGGGGGCAAGATACAGATGAAGCGGACGCAATGCATGGTCTGCCTCGGCCCGCGCTTGGTCGAGTTCATCGACCTGGGCGACCAGCCCAACGGCAACAACTTTCTTCCCGCCGACCAGGTCGGTGACGAGGTCAGCTTCCCGCTGGCGATGATGGTCTGCGAGGACTGCTGGGAAGTGCAGATCGCCGAGTTCCCGTCGCAGGAAGTGCTGTTCACCGATCATCCTTACCTCTCGGGCGTCAATGCCCCGGTGGTCGCGCACTTCGACCAGCTTGCCCAACACGTGGTCCACAAGCTGGGCCTCAAGCCCAACGACCTGGTCATCGATGTCGGCGCCAACGACGGCACCCTGCTCAAGATGTTCGCGAAGCAGGGCATGCGGGTGCTCGGCGTCGATCCCTCGACCCGCCCCGGGCTGATCGCGCGCGAGCAAGGCGTGACCGTTCTCAAACAGTTCTGGAACCATGCTACCGGCAAGGCACTCGCCCACCTCGGCATCTGCCCCGAGGCGATTACCGCCACCGCCGTGTTCTACCATGTGCCCGACCTGCACGATTTCTGCGCCGGACTGAGCGAAGTGATGGGGCCGGACAGCGTATTCGTGGTCCAGGGCGTCAACCTGAAGGACCTGATCGAGCACAACGAGTTCGACCACTTCTATCACGAGCACAGCTGCATCCATTCGGTCGGGCCGTTGACCCGGCTGTTCGCCGAGCACGCGTTGCGCATCCACGACATCGAATTCTCACCCATCCACGGCGGTTCTTTCATCCTCTACGTGGTGCGCGAGGAAAGCTCGCGGCCGACCACCGGCGCTGTGGCCGCGGCGATCGAGGCGGAGCGTGTGGCGGGGCTCTACGAGATCGAGACCTATCACGCCTTCGCCAGGCGGGTGGCCGATAACATGGCCGCACTGAAGACGCTGCTCGGCGAGCTCAAAGCAGCAGGCAAGACCGTCTATGGGCTCGGCGCGCCCGTCAAGGGCAGCACGGTGCTCAACTACGCCCACATAGGCCCCGAGCTGGTCGAGCTGGTGACCGAGGTCAACCAGCTCAAGGTCGGGCGAGTGACGCCGGGCACGCACATCCCGGTGGTCGACGAGCGTTCGCTCGGGCGGGTGCCCGACTACTACCTGGTGCTGGCCTGGAACTTCCTCGATTTCCTGGTCGGCAAATATGACACCTACCTCGCCGGCGGTGGGCGCTTCATCGCCGCGGTACCTGACGTCCGCATCGTCGGCCGGAACGGCGAGATAGTGGCGCGATGAAGCGCGTCGTAGTTACGGGCGGAACGGGCTTCGTGGGCCGGGCGCTGGTCGCCGATCTCCGCCGCCGTTATCCCGCCGCTGACGTCGTGGCGGTCGGCAGCCAGGTCGTCGACATCGCCCACGAGGCCGCCTGGTTCGGCTGGCTGGAAGGCCTCGGCGACGGCGTCGACCACGTGATCCACCTCGCGGCGCTGTACAAGGCGGGCGACTGGCCGGTGCATCACCCGGCGACTCAGTTCAACATCAACATGAAGATCAACGTCAACGCGCTGGAGGGGTGGCGTCGTTTCTTGCCGCGGGCAAAGTTCACATCCATCCTGTCCTACTGCATGTACCCCTCCACCGAGAACGCGCACCCCGAGGAAGAGCTCTACGGGCACGAGCCCGAGGACTACCTGTTCGCCTATGCGCTGACCAAGAAGGCGATGCTTATCGGCCAGCGCGCCTACGCCCAGGAATACGGTCTCGATTGCGCCAGCGTGGTGCTGCCAACCGTCTATGGCCCAGGCGACAGCTTTGCCGAAAACAGCCACGTGGTCGGCGCGCTGATCGGCAAGTTCGTGCGTGGGGCTCGCTCGGGCGCGCCCGACGTCGAGGTGTGGGGCGATGGCAGCGCCGAGCGCGAATTCCTCTACGTCGGCGACGCGGTCGATGGGATCATCCGCGTGGCCACGGACAGCAAGGAGCCGGTGCTCAATCTCGGCACCGGCGCCGCCTATCCGATCCGCGACGTCGTCGCGCTGATCCGCGAGAGCGCCGGCTTCACCGGCGAAACGCGCTACAACATGAACCGCTTTGTCGGCGTCCAGTCGCGCCGGCTCGATGTCACCCGCATCCGCGACACGCTGGGCTGGGCTGCGCCGACGTCGCTGCAGGACGGGATCGCACAGACCGTCGAGTGGTACCGCGACAGCCTCGACCAAGGCATCGAGCTGCCGGCCCATGGCTGAAGGCCCGGACGGCAAGCGCCTGTTGATCGTCGAGGAGGCGCTCAAGGACTTCGTCGGCCACTGGTACGAATACGTCAAAGCCGTCGCCGAGCTTGCCCGCGCCGACCGCGGCACCGTGACTATCGTCGGCCACACGCGCACCAGCGAGAGCTTGCAGCGCGAGCTCGGCGTCCGCCCTCTGATCGAAAAGAGCCCGTGGGATGGCGACTATCGCGAATCGTTCGGGCCGTGGCGCAAGCTCGGCATCCTGCGTCATACCTGGTTGACCTTCCGCCGGCTGCGCCCCTTACTGGCGGTCGACGGGCCGTTCGACTGCACGTTCGTGCCGACGGTGTTCGCGTTCCAGATCTGGGCCTGGAGGCTGCTCTACGGCCTCTACCCGAAGCGGATCGGCCGGCTCGTGCTGTTGGTCCGCAACAATGCCGCTACCTATCGGCCGGATAGCGACAGGCCGGTGTTCGGCCTCGCCGGCCGCCTGCTCGGCTGGGGCATCCGCAGCTTCGGTGCCGACGTGGCGGCGGGCCGCGTGGTCTTCGCCACCGACAGCGCGCGGCTGGCCGAGGAATACCGCCAGCTAACCGGGATCGCCTTTAGCGTCTTTCCCAGTCCGCGGGTCGCCATGCCTCCGCCGGCGCAAGCCAAGCGGAGGGCGTCGGACCCGGTGCTGTTCGCCTGCCTCGGGCCGGCGCGCTTCGAGAAGGGCATCGACGTGCTGCAGGGCGCGATCACTCAATACCTGGCCGACCGCGCCAACCCGCCCGGCCGGTTCGCGATCCAGTGGCCTTTACCGATCCGCGACGCGGCGGGAAATGCCTACCATCCCGATGCAGCGCTCGCCGCGTCCGGCCGCGTCGATTTCCTCACCGAGCCGCTCGACAGCGCCGCCTACGACGCGCTGCTGGCCTCTACCGGCTGCATGGTCCTGCCCTACCGGCGTGATTCCTATTATGCGCGCATCTCCGGGGTCGCGGTCGAGGCGGTCACGGGAGGCATCCCGGTAATCTGCACCGCCGACACCTGGACATCCGATCTGGTGCAGACTTCGGGCGCCGGGATCGCCGTGGCCGACGGCGATCCCGCCGCCCTGGCGGCGGCAATGGCAGCCATGGCGCGCGATCATCGCTCATTTCTCGCCGAGGCCGCTTCGCGCAGCGCCGGCGCCGCGGCTCTGCATTCCAGCGACGCCTTCATGCGCAAGCTGTGGGGCCTCGATCCCTCGCCGCCGGGCTAAATTGCGGTCGAGGCACTCGCGCCATCACGCGCCCTGCCCCATGTAGGCCGCCTCCACCCAGATTGCCCCGTGAGCCGAATATTCCAGTTCGAGGTATTCGCCCGCCCTTCGCAGCGTACGGTCGGCGGAAAGCCGCATCCCGGTGCCGTTCTTGGCGAAGCTGACGATCCGGTCAGCGCTGCCGCTGCCGTCGTGCATGAACCGGAAACGCTGGCCGTGGGTATAGGCTATGGCATCGGTCACCCCGAGGTTGAACGTGCCCGCGCCGGTCGGGTAGAGGTTCACCGCCCGCTCGGTGATGGTGTGAGTTATGTCGCCGCTCACCCCCAATCCGATGTTCGACATCGGCTGACCATCGCCGACACATCCCACCGTATCGACCAGCGGCAGCGCGAACCCCGCCAGCCCGGTGCCGGTGGCCTGGAACGGCGAGCGCACCTGTCCGTCCACCTTGAACGTGCAGCTCGGCGCGTGGAGCAGGTTGGCCAGCAGGAAGCCGACCGAGACGTAGCCGCCCTCGCTCTCCGCCAGTTTGGTCCGCGAGCAATGCAGGCGGATATTGATGTTGTGCGCCTGCTCGCCGGTGTCGGTTTCCGGGCCGATCACGGTTACCGCGTTGATCGCGCCCGCCCGGTCGGCGGTGCAGCGAATGTCGAGATCGACGTCCTGAAAGCTGCCCGCGCTGACGAAGCCCGCCGCCAGCAACACCCCGGCGTCGGTCAGGTCGATGCTGCCCCGCGACCATGAGCCGAGATAGACGGCGTTGCTGAAGTCCTCGAAGCGCGTGCCGATGAACTGAATGTAGGGCGGCGAGCGTTCCTCGGAACGGTTGGGGACGTTGTACTCCCCGTCGAGGAACTCGCTGCCGATGAACGCCGCGCCCCCGGTGCCCGCCTCGTAGAAACGCCCGCCGATATAGGTATGGCCGTAGCCGCCGATCACTTCGGCAACGATGCGCGACCGCCCCGCCTGCACGTTGTAGACCACCGCCCGCTGGAGGTAGGCGGCGACGTTCCAGCACGAGTGGCCCGAGTTGTAGAAATGGCAATCGCGCGAGAGGTGGAAGCGCGAGGAGTTGTCGTACATGATCTCGCCGCCAAAGCCGTGGAGGACGACGTTCTCCATCTCGAGCGTGCCGAAGCCGACCCCCTCGCCGTAGCTGGCGTCGCCCCAGTCCTGCACCATGAACCCCTTGTCGTAGAGGTTGACGTCGTCCATGTCGTGGGTGTCCCCGGTGAACCCGCCCTCGACGTCGACGTTGGCGATGCGCAGGTAATCGATAATCCCCGCCACGGTGATGAACCCGCCGAGCCAGATCCCGCCGGTCACCGCCTGGCCCGGGAACCTGTCGCCGCCGGTCGGGCCCGTGAGCGTGATCCGCGCCCCGCCGAAATCGATCTCGAGCTGCGCGCAGGCCGGAATCTTGAGCGTGCGCGGCCGGGCGTAGAATTCGGCCGCGTCGGCCGGGAACTCGGCGAAGCCGTACACCGGCTCCCATAGTTCGTAGGCGGGCAAGGTTCCCGCCACGCGCGGGATGCCGACCTGCACTGCGTAGTCGATGGCCGCCTGCATGGCCGGCAGATCGTTGCCGCTCCCGGTCGCGCCGCACTGTTCGAAGGTCACCGTCGCGTCGGACGGCGCTAGCCGCCAGTAGCGTCCGTCCGCGCTCTGGGCGCAACAGCGCGGGTGTGCGGCGGCGAGCGCGGCAGTGGCGAGGCCGTCGCACAGATAGCTCGCCGAACCGATCGACAGGCATACAATCGCCGCCGGCACGAACCGGCCCGGCAGGTCGGCAAGGGCAACAAGCGCAACCATGTTGCTGTCGCGGAGCGAGGCGGCAAGGCCGCGAGCGAGAAGGTCGGTCGCCATCTTATTGCGCCAGCCGGTATTCGACCGACCCCGAGGCGGGCTCGACCTGCAGGTAGAAGGAGGCGGCGTCTTCGGTCTCTTCCCACACCGGCTCGCAGGCGTTGGCGGCAAACACGCCCCACGGCGACCCGGCAAGGCTGAGCGGCAGGCGCGACGCGCCGCCGTCGACCGAGCGCAGCAGCTGCACCGAACCGGTCCAGATACCCGCCAGGGTGAGAATCAGCGGCCTTCCGGTCGCGGGCTCGAACGGACCGGCGGTGATCGCCGTAGAAGTCGCGCCGGCCAGGGGCGCTGGTCCCGGACCGCTTCCTCCCGCCGTCACCGTCACGGGCAGGGGCGAACTGCCGCTCACCTGGCGCGCCGCACCGGTCGGGTCCGCGAAATTGAGCGCCACGCCAGGCGCGTAGCGCCCCGGATAGGAAATGGGGATATCGTTCACGTGCGACTCCTTGGCTACAGCGAGTCGCACAAGCATGCAGATTTGGTTGCTTGTAGGAAAATGTTTTTTCCATTTCGGTTCTTCGAACTATGTCAGGATTGGCTTCCCCGACGCATCCATCAGGGAAAGGCGCCACTTGAGCGAGACCCGATGAACATTGTTTCCGACCCTATCGCGCAGGGCTCGCCAATCGTGATCTACGACCTCGGCTCGAACAACATCGACCGGATCCGGGACGTCGCCTAAGCGTCTTCGAGCGCGGCCGCCGCGATCTTGTGCGGCGCATGGCCGATTGCCGCGAGGCGATCGTGCTGCGCGGCGGTCAGGTTGCCCGGCCCGTAAGCCCGGGAGAACGACGACCCTCCGAGCCGCCGCGAAACACCCGCAGCCCAGCGTCGGACCTGCCGGATGGCCGCCCACTCGAGCCGGCGCGAAGTCGCCATGGCTGGCGGCGGTGCGGCAGCCGCGTCGAGCGCGCGCAGGGCCTGCGCAGCATCGTGTTCCCGCCATCGCCAATACTGCCGATCGCGCGCCGAAAGGTTCTCGAGGCCGTCCAGTTGAGCGGCGACGACCCCCACGTAATGTGCCCAGTCGCGCGCCCGCCGCGCCTGCGCCATCCCTCCGCGGCTGATCTGCTGACCGGCATGAAGCCGATAGAGCACGAGCGCTTCCGGTACGTGCACCGGCTCGCCTCCGCCGGCGAGGATGCGGAACAGCAATTCCGAATCCTCGCTCGGCATCAGGTCCTCGCGATAGCGGCCGGCGCGGTCCAGCACCGAACGCCGGAACAGGCAGGTCTGGAACACCGTGACCCAGCCGCGCAAGTACCACGACAGCGCCGGGCGGGACGGCGGCAGGGCACGCTGCTGCAGCGCCGGCTCGGCATATTCGGCCATTCCGGGCAGGAGCCTGGCCTGCAGCCACGGCCCGTAGGCAAACGGCGCCGCGCTCGCCGCCAGTGCCTTCTCCTGGAGCTCGAGCTTGTCGAGCGAGCACAAGTCGTCGCTGTCGAAGAACTGGATGAACTCACCCGATGCGGAGGCGAGGGCGCGGTTGCGGGCGACCGCCGGCCCCGCATTGGCCTGCCGCAGCAGCGTGACCGCCCTGCCGAAGCCGGCGATGACGTCGGCCGACCCGTCGGTCGAGCCGTCGTCGACCACGATCAACTCGTCGGGCGGCCGCCTCTGCGACAGCAGATTGGTCAGCGTCTCGCCGACCAGATCCGCGCGGTTGTAGTTGGGGACGATGACCGAAATCGAAGCCATGGCGTCAGACGGCCGCCGCCTCGCGCCGCAAGATCGCAGTCCCGATCCCGACGAGCCGCGCTCGGCCCACGAGCATCATCGCGACAAGAGCGAAGGGCACGCCCGCCAGGCTCCCGAACAGGCATAGTGCGGCAATCGATCGAGGGGCCCAGACCGACAGCAGCAAGGCGGTTGCGACGGCCGAAGCGGCAAGCGCCAGGCCGATCGAGGCGAACGGCCGGTAGAATTGCAGCGGCTCGCTGCCGGTGATCCGTCCTGTGTAGGGAACCATCAGCACGAGCTCGGCAACCGCAATTGCCGCCGCGAGCGCGGCGGCCACGCCGATCACGCCAAGCGACGTGCCGCGAAACAACGCCACGGCGAGGACGATGTAGCCGATGAACGCCACGCCACGGATGGCCGAGGGAACTGCCTTACGCCCGGCCGCGATCGTCAGCGTGTAGAGCGGGAGCGCCGATACCAGCACCAGCGTGCTGATCATCGCCCACTGCAGGGCCGGGGCGAAGGCCGCATAGGCAGGCCCCAGCCATACTTCCAGGATGGTCGGCCCCGCCGCCAGCACCACGCCTGCCGGAAAGGCCACAAGAATTCCCAGCAGGCGCATCGCCTCGGCCGTCGCGAGACGAGCCTCGGCCATGTCGCCGTCCGCGACGCGCGCAATCACCCGCGGGCCGAACAGGTTAGACATCGTCAGCATGGCCGCGCGCACCAGCACCGCGATCTGTATCGCCGCCGCATACATGCCGGTGCGCGCCTCGTCGGTCATGTAGTTGACCACCAGCAGTTCCGTGCCGAGCAGCAGCATGAAGGCGACGGAGCCCGAGAGGACCGTCGCGCCCGAGCTTACCAGGTGCATCGAAGTGGACAGCATGGCGCGAGTGGGCCGCATCGCCAGCGTCGTGATCCTGCGCGTAACGACGATCACCAGCACGAGCGAAGCGATCGAGCCGCCCAGCGCCGCCGCCGGCAGGGCGATCGAGCTGCGCGTCACCCACTCCAGCAGGACGACGGCACCGAAGACGCGCACGAGCAACTGCACCGCCTGCGCATAGTTGCCGCAGTCGATCCGGTTGGCCGTATAGAGCAGGGCGCCGAACGGCCCGCTCGGCACCCAGACGAGGAAGGACAGGGCGGTCAGCAGCAGTATCCACGACGCCTCGGCACGATAGCCGGGCGATACTCCCAGCAACCCCGGCCCGAGCAGGGTCAACGCCGCCACGAGCGGTGCAAGCACCAGCACGATGCGAACGGAAAGGCCTATCGCCTGGGCAAAGAGCGACTGCAGCGCTCCCTCATCGGTGCTCGCGCGGGCACGAGCGAATTCGAGCGCAAGGGTGGTGGACAAGGCCTGGACGACGGGGCCGGCATAAGACACCACCACCGCCGCGAGCATCACCAGACCGTAGCTTTCCGGACCGATCCGGCCGATCAGGAAAGGCGTGAACCAAATCCCGATGGCCACGCTGAGGCCAAAGGCGAGCGCGGTGGATGCGCCGTTGAGCGCAGCCTGCCGCGGGCCGAACGAGACCTTCAGCTCAGCCACGGGCGGTAGTCCAGCCGGTAGTCCAGATCGTGGCTGCGCGTCCCGACTTGGCGCGCTGGGTTGCCGGCCACGATTGCGTAGGGCTCGACGTCCCGCGTCACAACCGCCCCGGCGCCGATCACTGCGCCTTCGCCGATAGTCACGCCCGGCAGGACGATCGCGCGATAAGCGATCCATACCCGGTCGCCGATGTGCACATCCCCACCGCGGTCGGCGAAATCGGCCGACTGCGGATCGTGCCCGAGGGTCAAGATCGCCGCTTCAGGGCCGATCGAGACGTTGGCGCCGATCTCGACCCTGTACCGGCGCCCATCGACCAGGGTGCCGAAGTTGATCACGGTATTGGCGCCGAGCGAAATCTTGCGTCCGTTGAGGAACCGGCAGCCGAGCTGAACTCCCGTTCCGCGACCAAATTGCCGCAGCCATCCGCGCAGGTAGGCATGGCGCAAGGTGCGCGACGGCAGCCGGCCGACCAGCCCGTTGTACAGCCAGGCGATCACGCTGCCTGCGAGAACGCGGGCCGACATGGCGGTTCAGGCCGCCGCGCGTTCGGCAAACAAGTCGACCAGATCCGAGGTCGGCTGTTCGGGCAGGGTACGGGTCTGGTAGCCGTGGCGCTTGAGCATCTCGATCAGCGCGGGGCCCTTGTCGATGAAATGATGCAGCTCGGCGCTGATCCAGCGCGGGTAGCGGCCCGCAGCGAGCAGCGCCGGCAGCACTTCATACTCTGCTCCCTCGATATCGAGCTTCATCCAGCAGTCCGCGTCCACGCGAGGCAAGACCGCGGGAATGCGGGTCGCGCCCGGCTCGGTGGCAGCCTCCGCCTCGGCGACGTGTCCCGAATAGGCCAGATGGTTGTGAAACACGAGTTCGCTGTCGCGCGACCAGAGCGCCGTGTTGAAGACTTCGGCGTTGGCGGCATTGATCTCGAGATTGCGACTGAGCGTCGCGATGTTGTCCGGATTCGCCTCGAAGCACGAAATCCGCACGTCAGGGAAGCGCTTCGAAGCCAGCACCGCGAACAGGCCGATGTTGGCGCCACCGTCCACGATCTGCGCAGGTTGCGTCCCCGGAAAAAGGTAGCCGCCGCGAATGAACTCCGACGCCACCGACAGGTCGCCGTCGTCCCCGGCACGCAACTGGAACACGAAGTCCTCGCCGTCGCGCCGGAATCGGACGATCAGCAGGCCGTCACGGGCAATCGCCCCGAGCAGGCGCTTGACGCGAGCGCGCCGGCGGGGATTGGCGAACGAGGTGGTCTCGAACGCAATGATCAGGAAGATCGCCGCCTTGTCGGCGAGGCCCCTGCCGCGGCGCGCGAAGCGAGCGGTGCGCACGATGGACCTCACGGTCGACATTGCTTTCCCGCCCTTCCTAGACGAGCAACCGGACCAGCTCATCGAGCCGCCCGCCTGCAAACTTCACCCCCTGAATACCCGCAGCTTGCGCCGCGGCAAGGTCGCTGTCCTTGTCTCCAATCAGCAGCGATCGCGAGGGATCGACCGGCCAGGCCCGCATCAGGTCCAGGATCATGCCCGGCTTCGGCTTGCGGCAATCGCTGTCACGGGCATATGCGGCGACTACGCCGTCGACATGATAGGGGCTATAGCGAAATTCCTCGACGTGCGCTCCGGCCGCATGCAGCCCGCCTTGCATGTATGCGTGGAGCGCCTGCACGTCGGCTTCGCCGTAGAAGCCTTTGGCAACGCCCGCCTGGTTGGTGACGACGAAGACGTAGCGTCCCGCCTCGTTGGCGATGCGCACTGCCTCGCGCGCGCCTTCGATCCATTCGAACCGATCGATGCTGCCGACATGGCCGCGATCGACGTTGAGCACGCCGTCGCGATCGAAGAACACCGCGCCGCGACGATGCTGCGCGGGAATTTCCTGCTGTGCCCGCGCGAAATCCTCCGGCACGCCGATGTCGAGGAAGAACCCGGTCGCGACGACGCCCGCCAGCCGCCCTTCAGCGGCCAGCTCGGGCCAGACGAGGCTTTCGATCGACCCTTGCGCCGGCAGGCGATCGAGCAGCCCCTGCGTGCAGGCGGCAACGCCGCCATTGATGAGCGCCTTTGCTGTCTCCGTACGATCGGGTCCGAATCGGCGGATCAATCCGTCTTCGAGATCCGCCGTGTCGTAGCGATCCGGTTGCTCGATCTCGCGCAGGGCCAGGGCGGCGACGGCGCCACTGGCGTCGAGACGCGCCAGCAACGCGTGGTAGTTGACGCCGAACCAGGTATCGCCGTTCATCAGGATGAAGCGGTCAGCCAACCGGTCGCGTGCATGATGCAGCGCTCCTCCGGTCCCGGCAGCCTCCGGCTCGACGGACACCGAGAGCTCGAGACCGAAGCGGGCGGCGGCCCGGCTTTCGCGAGCGAACCGCGCGACAGCTTCATGCTCAAAATGCGCCAGCAGCACGATCTCGCGAAAGCCGAACCGCCCTACTTCCATCAGCAAATGGTCGAGGAACGGCAGGCCGGCGATGGGCAACAGCGGCTTGGGCGTGTGCTCGGTCAGCGCCCCCAAGCGCGTGCCGCGGCCGCCGCACAGGATAGCGACGCGGGCGTTAGCGCGAGCAACGCTCACGCCGCGGCGGCGGGCTTGAACAGCGTCGCCTCGACTGCAGCGCAGATGGCGTGGCCGGCGATGATGTGGACCTGCTGGATGTAGGGTGTTTCGGGGCAGGCGGCGACGACGGCGACGTCGGCCATATCGGCCATCGCGGTGCCGTTGCAGCCGACGAAGGCGATTACCGTGATTCCGTTCGCGCGCGCCGTCTCGATCGCCTTGAGCACGTTGGGCGAGCGGCCCGAGGTGGAAATGGCGATGAACACATCCCCGGGTCGGCCGACCGCCTCAAGCTGGCGCGAAAACACATGTTCATACCCGTAATCGTTGGCGATCGCCGTCAATACAGAAGTGTCGGTGGTCAAGGCGACGGCCGGCAGGCCAGGGCGGTCGAACAGGAAGCGCGAGACAAACTCGCCGGCGATATGTTGGGCATCGGCGGCGCTGCCGCCGTTTCCGGCCAGCAGCACCTTGCCGCCGCCGCGCAGTGCCGCGAGGCAAAGCTCTGTCGCATCCGTCACGGCGCGGCGAAAGTCGTCGCTGGCGAGCGACGCCTCGATCGTCCGCAGCGTCGCGCCGAGGTAATCGTCTAGAGAGAATTCGCCAGGCGTCGCCATGACTCCGCTCCATTCTGCGTAAACTTGACCGCGGATGCCCGCGAGCCGGCGTTGTTCAGCGCCTGAATCAGGCTCTGCCGATCCTCGGGCGCGACCAGAAACATCACGAAGCCGCCGCCGCCGGCCCCGGATACCTTGGCCGCCCTGGCGCCCGCAGCCTCGCCCACCCGCTGGAGCTCGCCGATCACTCCGGTCTCTATTTCGCTATCGGGTGCCGTGCGCTTCTTGGCTTCCCACGAGCGGCGCAAGATGTCCGCCATGTCCGCCAGGTTGCCCGACAGCAGCGCGGCCTTCATCGCCAGCGCGTCTTCCTTCAACGTATGCAATGCAGCGAGCGCCCCTTCGTCCGACTGCTCCATGCCCCTCTGCTGCGCTTCGATGATCGTCGCCGACTCGCGCGATTGGCCCGAAGAGCAGACCACCAGCGAGGTTTCGAACTCGTCGAGGACCTGCTGGGGCACGCGCAGCGGATTGACGATCACCCGGTCGTCGGAATGGAATTCGATGAAATTCACCCCGCCGAAGGCCGCCGCGTACTGATCCTGCCGCCCGCCCGCGAGGCCGAGGTCGATGCGTTCGATCTCGAAGGCGAGGCGCGCAACCTGATAAGGGTCCATCGGCACTTCGAAGTAGGCCCGATAGGCCTCGACCAGCGCAACGACCAGCGCCGACGAGGAACCCAGGCCCGAGCCCGGCGGACTGTCGACCGAAGTGGTCACCGACAGGTTGATGAACTCGCCGCCGAACAGATCGTCCATGAAGCGCTTGTGGACCGCGCGGTGGAGGCCCAGCCGACCGGCATCGAGTGCGTCATCGCGGGCAAAATCCTCGCGCACTTCGAGATCGGCGGCATGCAACCGCACGCCGTCCACGCCCGGCCCGACGAAGGCATGGGCGTAACGATCGATGGTGACGTTGAGCACCGCCCCTCCGAACCGATCGCAATAAGGGGAAAGGTCGGTTCCTCCACCCGCCAGGCCGAGCCGCAACGGCGCGCGCGCGCGCACCGCTTGGCGCGTCGCGGCGCCGTGGAGATCGGCCACGACCGTCCGGATCAGCAACTGTTCGGTCACGCGCGATCCCCTTCGCCCGCCCCCCGGGCTTTGGCTCCTCGTGCGAAGGCATCGCGGAGCACGGCGACATTCCGGTCCCAGGAGGCATGGGCGCGAAATGCCGGCCATCCGCCTGGGCTATGCCCTTGCCCAATAAGCCGCTCCATGGCCCCGCGCAACGCTACGGCATCGTCGGGAGGCACGGTCAGGCCGAGGTCGAACTGCGCCACGGTGGCGGTAAGCGGCCCCGGACCGGACGATGCCAGCAACGGCTTCGCCCAATTGGAGGCGAGCAGCAGCACACCGCTCTGCGACACGAACTCCGCCTTGTAGCTGAGCAGGACGAAATCGGCGGCGCCGAAGTAGTGGCGCACGCGCTCCTCCGGGATGAAGCCGTCGTCGACCTGCACGCGGGCGGCGCATCCCAACTCCTCGGCTAGCGCGCGATACCAGTCCGCGGGTTTGTCGTGGCTGGAAGCCACGCGCCCGGCGACCAGCAGGACGGCATCGGGCACCCCGGCGATGGCGCGGATGCATAAATCGATGTTTTTGCGATCGGCGATATAGCCGAAGGCGAGGAAGATGCGCCGCCCGCTGCCCTTCGGCGCCAATTCGGCGCGGATGGTGTCGCCATCGCCGGGAGCGATCTCGGCTTCGTAGCAACCATAAGGCACGCGCATGCACCTCACATGCCCCGGGATGTCCGGCTGATGGCTGTCGAAATCCTCGTGAATCAGCCCGATGGAAATGGGCAGGAACCCCGCGCGGATCGACCAGCGATGTAGCAGGGCCGACCCACGTAGCCGCTTGCGCTGAGGATCGTGGACGTTGGCTGCATAGCGAACGCCCGCCAGCCGCAACAGCACGTGGGGCCAGGCCCAAAGCAGCGCCAGCGTTTCCGACGTCGCGGCGAGGAGCACGCGGCGATGTCCGCCCAGCACGATGAAAAAGGCCAGGATCAACTCGTTGGCCAGCGATGCCAGGCCGAACCAAGCCATGCGCACCGGCCTGGGGCCGCGCGTGGCGTATACAGGCAGCAACGCGCGGCGAATGCGGTAAAGTTTGCGCGCGTGATCGGGCAGGAATCCCGGCGCCGCCAGCAGCACCGCATCGACGCCCGCGCGCGCGAGCGCGTTGGCCTGATAATGCGCGTGCTCGGCGATGCCGCCTTCGTGAAGCGGGCAATGGATCAGGATGCGCTCAATTCTCATCGTCATGCCGGGCGTCAGGTGCCCGCGGGCTCCGGTCGCTTGAGGAGCACGCAGTGCCCGTTCCAGTTGTGCAGGAAGAAGAACCGCTCATCGCTTTCGAGTTCCTCGCACAGCTTGGTGATTCCGCTGCAGCTCGAGAACCCGTAGTCGTCGAACACCACGATGCCGCCCGGCACGATCCGGTCGAACGCCCAGGAGACGATGTCCTTCGCGCTCTGGTAAACGTCCACGTCGATATGCAGCATCCGTATCGCGCCTTCGAAGCGAGAGGCGGTGTCCTGAGGAAACATGCCGGCGAGGATGCGCACGCCGCCGTGGCCGCTATCCGCCAACAGCTTCCTGACATGGTCCTCGGATGTGTCCGCATGCTCGCCGCCGACATAGAGCGTGTCCTGCTCGCCGGCGCCGACCACGCCGCGGAACGTGTCGGCGAGATAAAGCGTGCCAGACAGCCCGAAATGCCGCAGCGCCTCGGCGATCACGAGGCCGGTGCCGCCTCGCCACACCCCGACCTCGAGGTAGTTTCCCGGCGGCAGCTTGCCGCTTTGACGCACCAGCGACCACAGCTCGTGCCGGCGCAGCACGTCGACCAGCGTGTGGCCTTGCGCCTTGGCATTGGCCGCCTGAAACGCGGCATCGCGCAGATGCTTGGGATAGTCGCTCGCTACATATGGGCCGACCAGAACAGGATCGGCGTGCTGAATGAAGTGCAGCAGGCGCCGCGGGCCGAGCGCTCGGACGAGCGCCGCCAGAGCCGGCTTGGCAATTTCGTTCCGCGACCCGCTCACGCCGTTCCCCACTTTGCGCCCAATCGTCCCTTGCCCGGTCGGGTGTGGCTTAGCCCATGGATCTGGCGCTTGCATCTCAAGCTTCGCACAGCCGTTGCAGCTCGCTTTCGAGTCGGTCGATGATCCGCCCCTTCGGCCACCGCTCCCCCGCGCGTGCGGCGGCGGCGGCGCCCAATGCCGCGCGACGCGCGGGATCGTCGATCAGCGCCGCGATGGCGTCGGCGAGCGCGCCGGCATCGCCCGGCGGCGTCGCCACCCCGCAGCCCTCGACTTCATTGTAGAGACCCGAGCCGCGTTCGGCAGTAGCGACGACCGGGCGCCCGGAGGCGAGCATGTTGGTCAACTTGGAGGGCAGCACCAGGTCGGCCGCGCCGGGAATCTGCGGCAGCAGGTGCAAGTCGGCGAGCGCGAGTAGCTCGCCCATGCGCTCGGCCGGCTGGAGATCGTGCAGCTGCACATTGCCGAGCCCGACCGCTAGTTCCTCGAGCCGGAAGCGGTTGGGCCCTTCGCCGCAGATGACGAACACGATGTCGTCGCGGTGTGCCAGTCGCCGCGCTGCGTCTATCAGGATCTCGATGCCCTGCTTGTTGGCCACGTTGCCGGAGTAGAGCGCGACCTTGCGCGTCTCCAGGCCCCATTCGCGACGGTACGCGGCGCCCGCCTCCGGATCGGGGCGGAAGCGATCGTCCGCCCAGTTGCGGATCTCCACCACTTTGTCGGGCGTAACGCCTTTCGCCGTCAGCCGCGCCGCCATCTGCGGGCTGATCGTGGAGACGCGATCCGCCAGGCCGAGCAGGCGGTTCTCCAGCCGGCGAGCTATCCGCGCCGCCAGGCCCCTCTCGTCGACCAGCCCGGTGGCGAATGCCGCCTCGACCTCGAAGTCCTGGACGTGGATCCACAGTTTCGCGCCCGTCAGCCGCGTGGTGAGCCAGGCGACCGGGACGCTGAGCAATGCGGGCGCCACGCACAGCACGACATCGGGCTTCCAGCGCGCCTGCCGCAGCGCGGGGACCAGAGCCGAGAGAGCAAAGCTCGCCAGGTGGACAATGCGGCGGAGCCCGGCCGGCCGGCGCGGCACGTAGTGGGCGCAGCGCGTCACCGAAACGCCGTTCTCCTCGGAGCGCCGCCACAGCCCGGTGAAGCCGGGATAGGTCCGCCACTGCGGGTAATAGGGCCGTCCCGCGATCACCCGGACTTCGTTGCCGCGCTCGACGAGCGCTTCGGCCATGCCTGTGGTGTAGGGCCCGATGCCGACCGGCTCGGGCGCGTAGTTGAGGCCGACGATCAGCAGCTTCATCGGCCGGGCCGGTCAGCCACCTTTGGCGATCGGCGCATCTTGCATGACCTTGAGGTCGGCCTGGACCATCTCGCGCGCGAGTTCGCGCACTGAAGTCTCGTGGCGCCAGCCGAGCTTCTGGTGGGCCTTGCCCGGATCGCCGATCAGGAGGTCGACCTCGGTCGGGCGGAAGTAGTGCGGATCGACTTCGACCAGCACCTTGCCGCTCGCCAGGCAATATCCCTTCTCGTCCGCCCCCTCGCCGCGGAACTCGATCGGCACGCCTGCATCCTCGAACGCCCAGCGGGCGAACTCGCGCACTTGCGTTGTTGCGCCGGTGGCGAGAACATAATCGTCCGGCTCGTCCTGCTGCAGCATCAGCCACATGCCGCGGACATATTCCTTCGCGTGCCCCCAGTCGCGCTTGGCGTCGAGGTTGCCGAGGAAGAGCTTGTCCTGCCGCCCAAGGCTGATCGCCGCCGCCGCGCGGGTGATCTTGCGGGTGACGAAAGTCTCGCCGCGCAACGGGCTCTCGTGGTTGAACAGGATGCCGTTCGAGGCATGCAGACCGTAGGCCTCGCGGTAGTTGACGGTGATCCAGTAGCCATAAAGCTTGGCCACACCATAAGGGCTGCGCGGATAGAACGGGGTGGTCTCGCGCTGCGGCACTTCCTGCACCAGCCCGTACATCTCCGAGGTCGAGGCCTGGTAGAACCGGGTGTGCTTGCCGAGCCCGAGAATGCGGATCGCCTCGAGCAGCCGCAGCGTGCCGACGGCGTCGGCGTTGGCGGTGTATTCGGGGGTCTCGAAGCTGACCGCGACATGGCTTTGCGCGGCGAGGTTGTAGAGTTCGTGCGGCCGGGTTTCCTGGACGATGCGGATGAGATTGGTGGCGTCAGTCAGGTCGCCGTGGTGCAAGTGGAAGCGCTGATCGGGATCGTGCGGGTCCTGGTAGATGTCCTCGATTCGGCCGGTGTTGAACGACGACGAGCGGCGCTTGATGCCGTGGACTTCGTAGCCCTTGTCGAGCAGCAGCTGCGCCAGATACGCCCCGTCCTGACCGGTCACGCCGGTAATCAATGCTCGCTTCCGGTCCTTCGACGCGGCCATGCCCATCCCCGTTGCTGCAACGCAATGCGGGTAGTCAGCCGACGGCGGCAACACAAGGGCACCCTCGATTCGACAGCCCTCTTGACCTTGACGCGGCGTCAGGGGCTAAGCACTCGCCCGTAGTGTAATACAGCCAGACGCGGTGCGACCAATTGCGACATGGATTCCATCGACAGCCGTCGGCGGTTGGTGGAAGATATATCGCAGGGCTGGACGCAAGCCGTATTGGTGTATTAGTGCGCTGCATCGCCGGGCGAGTGGGGCCAAGGCGAGGGGGAGTCGAATGGTCGCTTGGACAAGGCACGGCGTGGTTGCGCTGGCGATGGCAACGGCGGGGTGCACCACAACCCATGTCGCGACGCCCGAAGCGGGCATAGCCGTGCCCGGGGCGTGGGCGGAAAACCGCGCCGCGCCGGCAACGCTCGATCTTACATCCTATTGGCAATTGCTCGACGATCCGCTGGTGACCGAGTTCGTCGAGGCGGCGATCGCCGAGAACCTCGACCTCGCCCAAAGCGCGGCCCGGCTCGAACAGGCGCGGGCGCAGTTGAGGGGATCGCGCGCGGGTTTCCTGCCGCAAGTCTCGGGTAGCGGCCGGGCGTCGCGCGACGTCGGCGACTTCGCCCAGGACGATCTGCAGTTCTCGCTTGGTGCCGACGCCAGTTGGGAAGCCGACCTGTTCGGCCGAATCGGCGGAGACGTCGCCGCCTCGGAAGCCAGCCTCGCCGCCGCCGGCTATTCGCTCGCCGACCTGCAGCGGCTGATCACCGGGCAGGTTGCGCTGTCGACCATCTCCGCCAAGGCGACCGCAGTTCAGCTAGCGATCGCCCGCGACACGCTCGCCTACCAGGACGAGAACCTGCAGATCGCCCGCTGGCGCGTCCAGGCGGGCCTGGTCTCGAGCCTCGACGTCGAGCAGGCGCGCAGCCAGCGGGCGCAGACCGCGGCCAGCATTCCGCTACTCGAAAGCAACCTGGCGGCAACGGCCAACTCCATCTCGACGCTGATCGGCGAGCCGCCGGGGCGCGTGCTGGACCTGCTGGAAACAGCGGGCGAGGTACCCGATCCGCCCGTGCTCACTGCCTTCGAAGCGCCGGCCGATGTGCTGCGCCGCCGGCCCGACGTGCGCGCGGCGGAAGCCACGCTGATCGCCAACATGGCCCGCATCGGCGTCGCCCGTGCCCAGTTGCTGCCGCTGGTGCGGCTGGCGGGCACGATCAATACTTCCTCGATCGGCCTTGGCAGCCTGTTCGACGTAATCACCGGCAGCCTGTTCGGGACCCTCAGCCAGCTGATCTTCGACGGCGGGCGGACGCGCGCGCAAATCGACAGCGCGGAGGCCGCGGCGCAAGGCTGGCTTGCCGCCTGGCGGCTGTCGATCCTCGGCGCGCTGGAGGAAGTCGAGACCGCCGCGGTCGACCTCGAGAAGGCCAACGAGCGGGTCGCGATCTTTGCCGAGGCGCTGGAGGCGGCGAACAATTCGGCGATCCTTTCGCGCAGCCTGTACCAGGGCGGGCTGACCGACTTCCGCAATCTGCTTACCTCGGAAAACCAGCTGCTCTCGGCGCGCAATTCCCAGATCAGTGCCCAAGCCGAGCGCGCCAGTGCCTTCGTCCGCCTGACCCAGGCGCTCGGCGGCGGCTGGCAACCCATCGACTATCCGCTGCCCGTCAGTGACAGGACCCAACCATGAGCGAGATGAGCACCACCGTTCCCGCCGCGGACACGCCGCAGAGCGTCGACGAATTCCTCGGCGTCGAGGCGAAGCCACGCTGGAAGCGCTGGGCCAAGTACTGGGTGCCGGGGCTGATCGTGCTGCTGCTGGCGCTGTGGTACTTCGGCGATTCGGGCGACGACAAGCCGGAGTACATCACGCAGGCGGTCACCCAGCGCTCGCTCGACCTGACGGTGACCGCGACCGGCAACCTGCGGCCGACCAACCAGGTCGATGTCGGCTCCGAAGTCTCGGGCAAGATCGACCGGGTCTATGTCGACGTCAACGACCGGGTCACTCGCGGCCAGGTAATGGCGCAGATCAACACCGACGTGATCGACGACCAGATCCGCCAGAGCCGCGCCAATCTCGATTCGGCACGAGCGCAAGTGGCGCAGGCCCGGGCCAGCCTCGACGTCGATTCGGCGCAGCTCGCCCGCCTGCAGGAAGTGTACCGGCTGTCGGGCGGCAAGGTGCCCTCGCGCACCGAGCTGGAGGCGGCCGAAGCCAACGTCGCGCGCAACCGGGCGGGGGTGAATGCAGCGCAGGCCAATGTCGTCGCCGCGCAGGCGCAGCTTTCGACCAGCCAGACCAACCGCAACCGCGCGGTGATCCGCTCGCCCGTTGCCGGCGTGGTGCTCGCCCGCCAGATCGAGCCGGGGCAGACCGTCGCCGCCTCGTTCAACACCCCGACGCTGTTCGTGATCGCCGAGGACCTTTCGGCGATGCAGCTGCGCGTCACGGTCGACGAGGCCGATGTCGGCCGGGTCGAGCCGGGTCAGAGCGCGACCTTCGTGGTCGATGCCTACCCGGCGCGCCGCTTTCCGGCACGCGTGACCCGGGTCAACCTGGGCTCGAACAACACCGCCACTGCCACGACACAGACCGCACAGGGCCAGCAAAACGCCGTGGTCAGTTACGAGGCGCGGCTTTCAGTGGCCAATTCCGACGGTCTGCTGCGCCCCGGCATGACCGCCACCGCGACCATCGCCACCCAGAGCACCGGCACGCGGCTGCTGGTGCCCAACGGCGCGCTGCGCTTCGATCCCGAGGAGGAGATCGAGGAGGCCAGCGCGCTCAATCCGCAGTTCGGCCTCGACCGCGAAGGCCCGCAGGCGACGATCGGCGTCGGCAGCCGGCAGCAGGTCCACGTCCTGCAGGAAGACGGCACGCTCAAGGAGATCGAAGTGGTCACCGGCCAGAGCGACGGGCGGCTGACCGCGGTCACCTCGCGCGAGCTCAAGCCGGGCATGAAGGTGGTGACCGGGATCAGAGCCGAGCAGGAGTGAGCGCCCGGTGAGCAATATGCCGATCATGGAGATCGAGCGGGTCACCAAGACCTATGGCCAGGGCGCGGCGGCGTTCCAGGCGCTGAAGGGGATCGACTTCGAGATCGAGCAGGGCGACTTCGTGGCGGTGATGGGGCCATCGGGCTCGGGCAAGTCGACGATCATGAACATCCTCGGCTGCCTCGACACTCCGACCTCGGGCGTGTTCCGGTTCAAGGGCATCGAAGTCCAGACGCTGACCGCGGACCAGCGCTCGCTGCTGCGGCGCAAGCACCTCGGGTTCGTGTTCCAGGGCTTCAACCTGCTGGCCCGGACCACTGCGCTGGAGAACGTCGAGCTGCCGCTGCTCTATCGCGGCGAGAAGAAATCCGCGCGGCGCGAGGCGGCGCTGGCCGCGCTCGACAAGGTCGGGCTGGTGCCGTGGGCCGACCACACCCCGGCCGAGCTTTCCGGCGGCCAGCAGCAGCGCGTGGCCATCGCCCGCGCGCTGGTCAGCAATCCCTCGGTCCTGCTGGCCGACGAGCCGACCGGCAACCTCGACACCGAGCGCTCGGTCGAAATCATGCACCTTCTCGACGACCTCAATCGCTCCGGCATCACCATCCTGTTGGTCACTCACGAGGCGGAGATGGCCGCCTTCTCCCGCACCATCATCAATTTCCGCGACGGCCTCATCAGCGGCATCGAACGCGGTGCGCTGTCGTCGGCGGAAGTGCCCGCCTGATGTTCGGCGCCACCCTGCTGCTCGCCCTGCGCGAGATTCGGCGCCACCTGATGCGCTCGATCCTGACCACGTTGGGCGTCATCATCGGCATCGCCGGGGTGGTCACCATGGTGACCCTGGGCAACGGGGTCAGCAAGTCGATCGAGGAGCAGATCAACTCGCTCGGCACCAACGCGTTCTTCATCTTCCCGGCCCAGGTCGGCAATCGCCAGCCGCCACCGCTCGACATGAGCGACGTCGGCGCGGTGCGCGAACAGATCGCCGGCGTGAATATGGCCGCCGGGCAAGTCGAACGCCCGGTCACAGTGTTCCACAATGGCCAGGACTGGAACGCCACCGTCGAAGGCGTCGGCAACGATTACATGCAGGCCCGCGGCGTCGAGATCGACGAGGGCCGCCAGTTCACCCCCGCAGAGGAGGAAAGCGGCGCCAACGTGTGCATCATCGGGCCAACGATTCTCGAGGAGATCTTCGTCCCCGATGTCAGCCCGATCGGCGAGGAGATGCGCGTCGGCAACGTTTCGTGCCGGGTGATCGGCCTGTTCGAATCGCGCGCGGTCGGCGGCAGCAACCAGGATCTCGACAACAACGTCCTGATGCCGATGAAGAACATCCAGCGCCGCTTCATCGGCAACGACGACATCAGCTACATCACCGTGTCCTACGACGCCGCCTATGACAGCGCGGCGATGCAAAAGGCGATCGTCGACCTGATGCGCGAGCGGCGCAATCTCGATGCCAACGAAGACCCCGATTTCGACATCCTCGATACCAAGCAGGCCAACGAGGCGGTGGCGACCACGATCGGCCTGATGACCGCGATGGTCGCGGCCATCGCCGGGATCGCGCTGGTGGTCGGCGGCATCGGCATCATGAACATCATGCTTGTTTCGGTCACCGAGCGGACCCGCGAAATCGGCATCCGCCTCGCCATCGGCGCACTGGCGGCCGAAGTGCGGCTGCAGTTTCTCACCGAAGCGGTGGTGCTGTGCTGCTTCGGCGGGTTGCTCGGGGTGCTGATGGCACTCGGATTGTCCTATTGGCTGGCCGGGCTGATGGAAATTCCCTGGGTGTTCAGCCCCGTCACCAACATCATCGCCTTCCTGTTTTGCGCGCTGCTCGGGATCGCCTTCGGCTACTACCCGGCGCGGCGCGCCTCGAAGCTCGACCCGATCGACGCGTTGCGGCACGAATAGCGGGTCAGGCCAGCCGCTCGGCGAGCATGCGGCCGACCTTGTTATGATGCACGATCGAGGCGGCGAGCACGAGGTTGAGCAGCACTGCTTCGCCGAGGAAGTACCACAGCGGCGATCCCGCCAGCATGCTCACGCCAAGCAGGATCGTGCGCGGGTTCGGGCCGACGACCTTCTCGTAGGCGAGCGAGGCACGCGACGATCCGCGCACGAGCAGGCGTATTTCGCCGAGCCGCGCCTCGTCATCGGCCGCTGCCTCGACCAGCCTATCGACCCGGGCAGACCATGGCGCCATCCACCCCGCGAGATCGAGGTAGCCGCGCGCGCCCCACGAGAACGTGCGGCTGAACCAGCTCTCATCGCGGAACACCTTGTCGCCGGATTCACGGGCATTCTTCAACCAGGGGACGCCGTAGGCCCACCACAGGTAGGCGCGCCGGTGCGTCTCGGCATGGTTGGTCTGGACGATGTGCGAGACGGTCGCCGCCACCGCCAGCACCCAGGCCCAGCCGCCGATCCGGTCATCGAGCATGGCGGCGAGCACGACATAGAGCATGCCCTGCGCGCTGTAGTCGCACACCCCGTCGACCAGTTCGCCGGTAGCGCTGGTCGTGCCCCTGAGCCGTGCAAGATCGCCATCGGCGCCGTCGAAGACGTGCCACAGCAGGACCAGAGCGAAGCCGAGCAGCGCGCCGGCCGGCCAGGGCAGCAGCGCAAAGGACCATGCCGCCGCCCACACCAGCAGCATGCCGAGCACCGAGACCGCGTTGGGCGAAATCCCCGTCGGCGCCAGCAGCCGCGCCAGCCGCGCCGCCAGCGGGTGGTAGAGATATCGGTTGAACGGATCCTGCAGCTCGCGCGGCCGGGTGCGGGGTAGCCCGGCGCTCGCGGCAGGCGCCGTTACCATGCGGCTATACTTCGCTGCGGGAGTTTGCGCATGGCCTGTCTTGCGTTACATCTCAACGCGATGGGAAGCGAAAAATCCGAGGCACCGGCAGTCCTGCCGCCGGCAACCGCCCGGATCGTGACTTTCGACAGCGCCGCCCAGGCCGACCGACGCGTGGCCGGAGTGTCCGCGGCCGCCCGGATCGCCCGCACGCTCGGCGAGCAAGGGGCCACCCGGATCTGGCTGGCACTGCCCGGTGCACGCCTTGGCGGGGCCACGCTGGACGATCTCGAACGTCTCGTTCCCACGGCCGTCGTTGAGGCGGTGGAGCGTGGCGAACTGCCCGCGCTGGTCGCCGCGCTCGGACCGGATCACACGATCGTGCCGGCCAGCGTGCCGACGGCGTCGGAAATCCTGAAGGCCACCGCAAGGCCTAGCGACGGCCTGGTGTCGCACTGGCTCAACCGGCCGATCTCGCAACGCCTTTCGGCGATGGTGCTGCTCATTCCTGCGGCGCGCCCGGTGCATGTGACGGTGTTCAATGTGCTGGTGGCACTGGCGATGATCACCGTCATGTTCCTGCCGGGCGGCAATACCGGCCTGCTGCTCGGCGCCATCCTGTTCCACTCGGCCTCGGTCCTCGACGGAGTCGACGGCGAAATGGCGCGGGCCGCGTTCCGCAGTTCGCCCTCCGGGGCGGCGCTTGACAGTGCCGTGGACATGGCCACCAATCTGCTGTTCCTGGTCGGGATCACCACCAACCTCGCGCTGCGCGACGGCGATGAAATCGGCTGGATCGGCGGCTGGGCGATCGTGCTCGTGATCGTCGGCGCGTCGCTGATCGCACGGCGAACAAGAGCGGGCGGCCAGCCGCTGAACTTCGATCTGCTGAAACGCTCCGGCCGCATCCGCAATCCCGCGGACCTGGTCTTCTGGATCATTCAGACACTGAGCAGCCGCGACTGTTTCGCTTTCCTGTTCATGGCGCTGACCGTGGTCGGACAGGAACGAACCGCGCTGTGGATCTTCGCCACGGTTGCCACGATTTGGTTCACCTACCTGCTGATTTCGCTGTGGATCGGCGCGCACCCCGACTGGCGGCGCGGTCACTCGGTTGGCCGTGGCGCTTGACTTCGCTCGCCCATGTAGCCTCTGATTACAGTTTGAAGACAGCTGTGGGGTTTCGATGAGCAGAAAAGTCCGGGTGGCGTTGATCGGCGTGGGCAATTGCGCCAGCTCACTGATACAAGGCGTCCACTACTACGCCGATCCCGCCAACGGCACCGCCGGCCTGATCCATCACTTCATCGGCGATTACGGCCCCGCCGACCTCGAATTCGTGCTCGCTTTCGATACCGACGCCCGCAAGGTCGGGCTCGACCTGTCCGAGGCGATCTTCGCGGCGCCCAACTGCACCACGGTGTTCCAGCGTAATGTCCCCAAGTCGGGCGTGACGGTGCAGATGGGCTGCGTCCTCGACGGCATGGCCGAGCACATGCTGACCGGCCGCGGCGAGCGCGGCTTCATCCGCTCCGACGCGCCAGAAGCAAGCGCCGCACAGATCGTCGCCGCGTTGAAGGCAACGGGCACCGACGTGCTGGTGAACTACCTTCCAGTCGGCTCCGAGGAGGCGACCCGGTTCTACATCGAATGCGCGCTCGAAGCGGGCGTGGCGGTGGTCAATTGCATCCCGGTGTTCATCGCCAGCGATCCGGTGTGGGAGAAGCGCTTCCGCGACAAACGGCTGCCGATCGTCGGCGACGACGTGAAGGCGCAAGTCGGGGCCACCATCGTCCACCGCGTGCTGTCGAGCCTGTTCGGCCAGCGCGGCGTCGGCGTGAGCCACACCTACCAGCTCAACACCGGCGGCAATACCGACTTCCTCAACATGCTCGACCGCGGCCGGCTGGTGTCGAAGAAGGAGTCCAAGACCGAGGCCGTGCAGTCGATCATGGACGAGCGGCTTGCCACCGAGGATATCCACGTCGGGCCGTCCGATTACATCCCGTGGCTCAACGACAACAAGCTGTGCTTCCTCAGGCTCGAGGGAAATCTGTTCGGCGGCGTGCCGATGAACCTCGAGCTGCGCCTGTCGGTCGAGGACAGCCCCAATTCGGCCGCGGTGGTGCTCGACGCCATCCGCTGCTGCAAGGTCGCGCTCGAGCGGGGCGTGGGCGGCGTCCTCACCGGGCCTTCGGCGTTCTTCTGCAAGCATCCGCCGCAGCAGTTCAGCGACGACGTGGCCGCGCAGCTGACCGAGGAATTCATCGCCGGCGAGGCGCTGGCGGCCGAATGAACTGCCTGATCCTCGCGGCCGGCCTCGGCAGCCGCTTGCGGGGAATTTCGGATTCGAAACCGCTCACCCCGATCGGCGGCGTTCCGCTGATCGAACATGTGATTCGCCGCGCGTGGGCGGGCGGTGCGACGCGGATCCTCGTCGTCACCGGCCACCAGGGCGCCCGCGTCGAAGCCTTTCTCGCCGAACTGCAATTTCGCCTCGCGCTGCCGATCGGCTGGGAGCGGGTCGAGGACTGGACGAAGCCGAACGGCTATTCGGTGCTGGCCGGATCGGCCGTGCTCAATGGCGATTACCTGCTGTCGATGTCCGACCACCTGTTCGATCCCGAAATCGTGGCGAAGCTACTCGATCGGCGCGGCCGGGACACGATCCTGGCGGTCGACCGGAACCTGTCGGGCCCGCTGCTCGACATCGACGACGCGACCAAGGTCGCTGTCGCCACCGACGGGCGCATCGAGCACATCGGCAAGGCGCTCACCGACTACAACGCCATCGACACCGGCCTTTTCCTCGCCACTCCCGCGCTGGCCGGGGCGATCCGCGAGGCCATCGCGGCGGGCGGGAGCGGCAGCCTGTCAGAGGGTATGCAGCGGCTCGCCGATGCCGGCCTGGCCTCAACCGTCGACATCGGCGCGGCGCGGTGGATCGATGTCGACAGCCCGGCGATGCTGGCGCTGGGCGAAACTTTCGTCAGGGATAACGCATCCTGACGCGCGTGTGCATGTTGTCGCGCGGCACCGACAACCGCACCGAGCTGAACCTGGGAAGCCCCAGCAGCACCGCCGGATTGTTCGAAAACCCATAGCCTTCCTTGGGCAGGCCCACGGCGTTGCGATCGAAGCTGCGGTCGCTGTCGGCGTCGTGATAGACCGCGATGGCATAAGTGCCGGTCTTCGGCAGGTAGATGCAGACCGATGTCTCGGGCGCCCGGGCCGGGACGCGGCCGACATAGAGCGCGCCGCGACGGGCGAGGAACTTGCTCGAATCATCGGCATAGAGCGTGACCGCGATCAGCCCTTCGGCCGCTCGCACGTTGTAGACGTCGACATAAAGGCGCGCCTCGCCCACCGTCCCGGTGCAGGATTCCTGCTGGGCCGAAGCCCCGCCACCGGCCACGAGCATGGCCGCGGCGGCCAGCGACAGTCGAACAAGGCGCTTCATGCGCAACCGGCTAGCATCGCGGCGACATCCAGAACATGAACAAGCTCAGGCCGCCTGGTGCTCGGCCTGCGCGGCCTCGATGATCGCGTCGTGCTTCGCCTTGCGGGCGACAAACGCCTCGCCGCCGCGCGTCTCGTGGAACAGGTCGAGCGCGGCGAGCTCGTTGTGGCCGAGCGGGCAAGTGGCGGTGTCGACATATTCCCAGCGCGCCGGGTCGCTCACGATCCGCTTGAGCAGGCGCTTGCCCTTGCTGAAGCCGCGCCAATAGTTCCAGGCCTTGCGCAGGCTTTCGACCGCGAACCTGGGATAGAACACAATCGCCGGCTCGACCGGCATCGTCGGACGGCGCGACTTGCGGCGCTTGCGGCGGATCACCCCGCCTTCGAGCGTATGCACGCCCTCGTTGGCGTAGAGCATACGGAATTCGAGCATGTACTGCAGCGCCTTCTTTGGTCGCCCGTTCGCCAGCCTGGCGTGGCGCCGGGTTACCGTTTCCATGTGCTCCCAGGTGAAATAGGCGTCCCACGCTGCCTTGTAGGCATCCTCCCATTCGGCGTCGGACATGGTGTCATGATGCGCAACGCGGTGGTGGAGGTCGTACTTGTTGAGATCGGGGTCCATCCACACGCCCGCTTTGTGCAGCTTGAGATGATCCTCCGACCCCGGCAGCGGGGTCAGGAAGAAGAATTCGAGGATATCGAGCGGCAGCTCGCGCTTGATGATCTCGATATCGCGCAGGATCGAGGCCTTCGTGTCGCCCGGAAAGCCGAGGATGTAGCCGGCCAGGGTGAAGATGCCGCGTTCGTGGAATTGCTGGAACAGGTGGCGGTATTCGGTGATCTTGTTCTGCCGCTTGTTGGCCGCGATCAGGTTGTCCGGGTTGATGTTCTCGAGCCCGACGAAGGCGCGCATCACCCCGGCGCGCTTGGCCTTGTCGATGAAATTCGGGATGCGGTGGCACAGCGTGTCGACCTGGATGGTCAGGTTGACCTTGAGGTCCTCTTCCTCGCGCAGCTTGATCAGGCGGTCGAAGAAGCTCTCCCAGTCCTTGTTGCGCGCAAGATTGTCGTCGGTGATGAAGAACGCCTTGATGCCCTGCGCCACGTTCTCGCGGATGATGCCTTCGAGGTCGTCGGCGGTGCGGAAGCGGCTCTTGCGGCCCTGGACGTTGATGATCGTGCAGAAGCTGCACTGGAACGGACAGCCGCGCCCCAGGTCGATGCTAGACCATTGTCCCGAATTGCGGTCGAGGCATTCCTTCGGCATCCACGGCGCGGGCGTGCCGGCGATGTTCGGCAGGTCCTTGAGGTAATTGTAGATCGGCTTGAGTTCGCCGTTCCAGGCGTCGCGGAACACCTCGTCGAGCCGGCCATCTTCTGCCTCGCCGGCGAACAGCGAGCAGCCCATGTCGAGTGCCTCTTGGATTTCGGGCGGGATTGCGTCGAGCATCGACAGGCAGCCCGAGACGTGAAACCCGCCGATCACCACCGGCAGCCCGGCGGCGCGGAACTCGCGCGCCAGATCGAGCGTGTGGTGGAACTGGTTCGACTGCACCCCGACCATCCCGATCAGCGCCTTCGCGCCCCGCCGCTTCAAGTCGCGGATGATCTTCGCCGGCACGGCGTGCTGGTTGCATTCGTCGATCGGGATCAGGTTGAACTCGACGTTGGGCCCGAGAATTTCGCGCCGCGCCGCATCGCGCGCCAGGCCGTTCAATGCGGCCAGTGAATTGGACGGCAGGATCGTCCGCCACCACACGATAGGATAGCCGTCGTCGTCATAATGCGACGGCTTGATCATCACGAAGTCGAAGTTCTCAGCCGCCTCCATGTCGCGAGGATAACTCGATTTCGCCCGCCGGGCTATCCCGCCCGGAAGTTGACCAGTTTCAGCGTCTGCCCTGCCGCCCTCAGCCACAGCCACAAGGCCAGCGCGTAGACCGCCAAAGCGGCCGCCGTCGCCAGAGCGTAACCGGCGGTGTCGGCCGGACCCCAGCGCAGGATCGAAGCTCCGGCGATTGCCGCCAGGCTTGCCGCCGCGAGGGGCCCGGCGCTGTGCATCAACGGTGCCGCGCTGCCGAGCGTGCGGCGAAGCGCGGCGCGGCGAACCAGCGCTCCGGCGATCCAGGCGAGCAGCACGGCCAGCGCCGCCCCGTCGATCCCCCACTGCAAGACCAGCAGCCAGCCACCGATGAAGCTCACCGCCGCGCTGGTGCAGGTCACCGACAGCGCCAGCCTGGGCCGCCGGTAGAGCAGAATCAGGTCGTTGACGCCGAACGCGCCCTGGATCGTCTCCGCCGCCGCCAGCATGACCATCGCCAGGTAACCCGCGGCGAACTCCGGCCCGAGCCAAGCGAGCAACGGCCAGCCGATCATCGCCAGCGTCAGCAGCAGCGGCAGCTGGATGGCGAGGATCAATCGCGTGGCCGACGCCGTGGCAAGCCCGGTTTCGACCGCGCTGCTTTCGGCCAGCGTGCGCGAGATCATCGGCGCCAGCAGGCCGTCGAAGCTCTGCCGCACCTGCCGGATCGGGGTGCGCAGCTGGCGCGCCATGCCGTACACCCCCGCCGGGGCCTCGCCGAGCAGCAGCCCGACGAAGAACAGGTCGAGCCGGGCGAAGCCGCCATTGAGAAAATCGTTGAGCGTGGCGAGCGAATTGCCGTGCACGATGGCGCGGATCTTGGCCCACGAGACCTGGTAGGTGCCGAGCGCGAAGCCGCCGTAGCAGCGCCGCACGCCCCATAGCGCATAGGCCAACCCGGCGAGCGTACCGGCCCAATAGCTCACCAGGAGCCCCATCTCGCGAAAGCCCAGTGCCCAGGCGGCAAGCACCGCGAGGATCGCCGCGTAAGGCTCGCAAATGCTGCGGCTGATCACGTCGTAGCGCATGCGGTGTTTCCAGCGGGTCGCCGCGCCGAACAGGTCGAGCAGCGCCTGGCCCGCGATCATCGGGGCGATCAGCAGCAGCGCGGTTTCGGTTTCGCCGGCATGGCCCTGGCGCGGCAATAGCCCGACGGTCGCCATGACCAGCACCGCAATCGCCAGGCTCGCCACCAGCACGGCCGCAGCCGCGTCGAGCACCACGTGCACCGGCGGCCGCCCGCTGTCGTCCTCGTCGAGCAGCTTGAACAGAATGCGCTTGGTGCCAAGGCCGCCGACGATGACGCCGACTTCCACCACCGCCACCGCCACGCTGTAAGCGCCGAACAGCGTGGCGCCGAACAGCCGCGCCGCGAACCACAGGAACAGCAGCCGCGCGCCGAGCCGGATGACCAGGCCGAGCGCGGCCGAGCGGCTGCCGCGCAGGATCAGCCGGTGCGCGTCCGCCCCTGATTTGCTATCGCTCATTCGGCTTGTGAAGGCATAAGGCGCCTGTGACTAGCCCGGCGCACAATTGGCGACCATCCCTGATCGCCGACGACCCGCGCCCGGTGGCGGTGATTTATCGCTCGCCGGTGTTCAATGCTGCGGAGACGTTCGTCGCCGCGCAAGCGGCAAACCTTGTGCGCTACCAGCCGCTGGTGGTCGGGCTTTATGACAAGGGCCATGTTCCCGATGCGCTCGACGGCCGCGTACTGCTGGCGAGCAGGAGGCAGGAACTTGCGCTCAAGCTGTTAGGAGCAGCCGGCGGTCTGGCGGCGCGGGTGGCCGAATTCCAGCCAAGGCTGATCCACGCCCATTTCGGCCCCGACGGGACACTCGCCCTGCCCCTCGCGAGGCGGCTGGACGTGCCGCTGATCGTCAGCCTCAGGGGCTACGACGTCACCCGCTCACCGTTTCGGCTGCTTCGCTCCGGGCGGCTCTCATGGACCCGCCATGCGCTTTGGCGGGGCAGGCTGATGGATGAGGGCGCCCTGTTCCTGGCGGTGTCGGATGCCCTGCGCGAACAGGCCATTGCCGCCGGATATCCCGCCGAGCGGACGGTGACGCACTACAACGGCGTCGATCTGGACCGGTTCAAGCCCGCCGGCGGTGACGACGGGGCCACCATCCTCCACGCCGGGCGGCTGGTGGAAAAGAAGGGCACCGCCGTGCTCATCCGTGCCTTCGCCGAACTGCTCAGCAAGCACCCCGCGGCGTCGCTCGTCATTCTGGGCGACGGGCCCCTGCGAGGCTCGCTGGAACGGCTGGCTGGAGAGCTCGGGCTGAGCGGAGCCGTGCGCTTCGCCGGCTTTCAGCCCCCGGACGAGGTGGCCGAGTGGATGCGCCGCGCGGCTATCGTGGCAGCCCCGAGCCTGCGGGCCGACGATGGCGACGGCGAAGGCCTGCCTAACGTGGTGGTCGAGGCCGCCGCCTCGGGCCGACCGGTGGTGGCGACCGACCATGGCGGCATCGGCGAAGCGGTGGCGGACGGAGAGACCGGCTTCCTCGTGCCCGAGAGAGCCGCCGCTCCTCTGGCCGAGCGGCTGGGCGAGCTGCTCGAGTCAGTCGATCTGCGGCGGCGGCTAGGCTCCGCGGCGCGCGCGCTGGCCGAGGAAAAGTTCGACCTGCGGCGACAGATGACGCGGCTCGAAGCGCTCTACGACGATGTCACCTCGACCAGTGCAATCGCCACGCGATAGGGACGTCGGTACCAGCGCCACCGGCTGAGCCGCGCGCGGGCGCTGCGCGGACGGAGCGGAAAGATCAGCGCCCACAGCGCCGTCAGCGCGATTTCGCGCCACAGGCTCGACCCGCGAGCGGCGATCTGCTGCGCGTAGGTCTGCCCGTCGAGTTCCTCTGCCAGCAGCGTGCGCGAGCGGGTGAAGCCGGCGGCCAGTTCCGCACCGCTCGGGCGATAGCCGGTATCGAGCGGATCGGCGTGATAGGGAAAGCTCGACGGCACGCTCGTCAGCACCAGCCCGCCCGGCCCGGCGATCTCCTCGCAGGCGGCGATCACCGCGGCGCGATCGCGGACATGCTCGAGCAGGTTGGACAGCAGCACGCTGCGAAAGCCCATCGCCTTGATCCGGGCGCGCACTGACGGATCGAGGATGTCCCCGGCCAGGTCCACGCCCTCGGCCTGCTTGAGGTCGCAATGGACCACCTCGATCCCGGCCTCGCGCAGCGGGCCGAACAGACGGGTCTCGATGTGCGGCTTGGCGCGCTCGCGGAACTCGGCGGTCGAGGAACCGAGATTGAGCAAGGGCGAGACCTGCACTTGCGCGAGCAGGATGGTGCACAGCCGGGAGGCTTCGACCTCGAACATGCAAGTGCCCTAGCACGGGCCTGCTCGCTTGTTGACTGGAGCGCGGCGGCGACCCAATCGTCGTCGCGTGCGCATCGTCTATCCGCTGTTCTGGTCGAAGCTGGGACGCCAGGCTTCGTGGGACCAAGCCGCCAGCACCGTCGCCGCGCTCGCCCGGCGCGGGCACGAGATCACCGTGCTGATGCCGCGCGGGGCGGACGATGCAGCGCTGACGGCGGCGGACCTGCGCGCCTGGTTCGAGGTCGAGGGCGATTTCCAGGTCGTCCAGCTTCCCAGTCGGTGGGCCGGAGAGCGGCTGCACCGCACGTTGCTGTGGCTGCGGCAGGTCTTCGCCGAGCCCGCAACGCGCGCGGCGGACGTGCTCTACTCGCGCATTCCGGCGATGTTCGCGATGGGCGGCCTATCGCCGGTGCCGTTCGTCACCGATCACTATCGCCCCTGGCCCGACGTCTATCCGGCGATCCGGCCGCTGGTGCGCCGCACGTCGCAGCATCGCAACTGCCTGGGGATGATCCTCCATTCGAACTACTCAGCGAACGCCTATCGCCGCGCGAGCGCGCCCGACGAGCGCATCCTCGTCGCTCACAATGGTTTCGATCCACCCGAGGCGCGGCCCGACAAGAAGGCGGAGCGGGTGCGCCTGGGACTTCCCCTCGACCAGCCGATCGCGCTCTATGCCGGGCGGATCGACGCGACCAAAGGCCTCGATACGCTGCTCGCGCTGGCCGACCGCCGGCCCGAGGTGCTGTTTGTCCTGGTCGGCTCCGAAGGCGAAGGCGAAATCGAGCGCGCCGCAGCACAACGCCCCAACGTCCGGGCGGCGCCGTGGGCCTTGCCGGCCGCCCTGCCCGCCTGGCTCGCCGCCGCCGATGTCCTGCTTGTCCCGCCATCGCGCGAACCGCTCGACAATTGCGTGCTGCCGATCAAGCTGTTCGCCTATCTCGCCGCCGGCAAGCCCATCCTCGCCCCTGAAGCGCCCGACACCGCCGAGCTGCTGGAACACGGCACCAACGCCTGGCTGGTTCCGGCCGGAGACTCGCATGCGGCGGCCGAGGGCCTCGCCAGGCTGCTCGGGGATACCGCGCTGGCGAACCGTCTCGCGGCCAACGCCTTACGCCAGTCGATGGACCTGACCTGGGATGCGCGCGCCCTGCGTATCGAAGGCTTCCTGCGCGAGCGGCTGGCTCGCGTTGCTCTCTAAGAGCGGGCTTCCATCTTGCCCGCGAGGTGCACGAACAACGCGATGAGCGGCGGCACGAGGACAATCGATAACACCACCTTGGCGAGCGCCTGCCCGAGCAGCAGCGAGCCGATCGGGAATTCGCCGTAGAACGCGAGGGTGACGAAGATCAGCGTGTCCACCACCTGGCTCAGTGCCGAGGCAATTGCGGCGCGCGCCATCATCCACCAGCCTCCCCCGTCCCCTTTGCCGCGCAGCGCCGAGAAGATCCGCACGTTGAGCCACAGCGAGACGAAATAGGCCACCGGCCCCGCCGCCATGATCCGCCAAGTCTGCGACAGCACCGTTTCGAACGCGGCCGCATTCTCCGGCGGCATGGTCGGGGCCGGGGGAAGGCTGAGCACGACAAAGATCAAGGCTATCGAGATCGCCAGCGGCACGAAGCCCCAGCGGACCATGCTGTTCGCCGTCTTCGCGCCATAGAGTTGCGCGACCGTGCTCGAGAGCACCACCAGCATCAGGAAAGCGAAAATCCCCGCCTCTACCGCGAGCGGCCCGAGCGCGACTTGCTTGAAACCCAGCACCCCGGCGATGCAGGTCATCCCGCCGTAGAGCAGCGCATAGGCGAACAGCGGCTTGGGAATCGGCGGAGCGGGTGCATCGGTCATGGCGGCGATGATTATGCGGCGCGCGCGAAGATGGGAAGAGGTGCGAGCGGGGTTTGACCTGGGCTGTGCAAAAGGCGAAACAGCGCGCGTCCTCGGCCACGAAAGTCCCGCATGCCGCCCATCGCGATCAACCTCATCGGCATCGTGGCGATCCTCGCCATCGCCTTCCTGCTCTCCTCCGGCAAGCGCCGCATCCGCCTGCGGGTAGTGGGGCCGGCATTCGCTCTCCAGCTCTTGATCGCGGGTCTCGTCCTGAGCACGCCCTGGGGCATTGCCGGGATCCAGGGCATGGCCAACGGCGTCTCGGCGCTGCTCTCCTATGCCAATGCCGGGACCGAGTTCCTGTTCGGGGCCAGCGCCAGCAATCCGCTGGCGAACACCTTTGCGCTCGGCGCGCTGCCGGTGATCATCTTCTTCGCCTCGCTGGTCTCGATCCTCTACTATCTCGGGATTATGCAGCGCGTGGTCCGCTGGGTCGGTGGCGCGATCGGGTTCGTCACCGGGGTCAGCCAGGTCGAGGCGCTCGGCGCGGCGGCCAATATCTTCGTCGGCCAGTCGGAGAGCCCGCTGGTGGTGCGGCCCTACCTCGCCGCCCTGCCGCCCGCGCGGCTGTTCCTGCTGATGACCGTCGGCATGGCCGGCGTCGCCGGGACAATCCTTGCCGCCTATGCCGCGCTGCTCGGTAATGAGTACCTGCCGTTCCTGCTCGCCGCCGCCTTCATGTCGGCACCGGGCGGGATCCTGATGGCGAAGATCATCATGCCCGACGACGGCCCAGAACTCGCCGATGACGAGGCGATCAAGCTGCCCGAGGCGCGGATCAGCGCCGAAGGACCGGCCGCGCTGACCGAAGGCGGCAAGGCGCACGAAGTCATGGTCGCCGAAGCGATGGAGGAAGGCGAAAAGCCGGCCAACCTGATCGAGGCCGCCGCGCAAGGCGCGCAGACCGGCGTCAAGCTGGCGGTCGCGGTCGGCGCTATGGTGCTTGCGTTCGTTGCGCTGGTGGCGCTGGCCAACGGTGTCCTCGGCGGCATCGGCGGCTGGTTCGGCCAGCCCGAGCTCTCGTTCCAGGGTCTGCTCGGCTATCTGTTCGCGCCGGTCATGTTCATGCTCGGCATTCCGTGGGACGAGGCGCAGATCGCCGGTGGGCTGTTCGGCACCAAGATCGTGCTCAACGAATTCGTCGCCTTCATCGACCTGGGCGCGATGGAGCCGGGCACGCTCAGCGCCCGGACCCAAGCGATCGCCACCTTCGCGCTGTGCGGGTTCGCCAACTTCAGCTCGATCGCGATCCAGATGGCGGTGACCGGCGGCCTTGCCCCCAACCAGCGGCCGGTAATCGCCCGGCTCGGGCTCAAGGCGCTGGCCGCAGGCTCGCTCGCCAACCTGATGAGCGCGGCGCTGGCGGGCTTATTCCTCTCGCTGTAGAATAGCGCCCATGACCGACCTCGCTTCCGTTAGCCTCACTCGTCCGCTCGCCGATTTCTCCGACGAGCTTGGCCGCTCGTTCGCCGAATACGGCTTCGCCATCGTCCGCGACCACGGCATCCCCGCAGACCTGATCGCCCGCGCCGAGGAAATGTCGCGCGCCTTCTTCGCGCTGCCCGAGCAGGTGAAGCTCGCCTACCATGTCAAGGGCCAGGGCGGCGCGCGCGGCTACACCCCGTTCGGGATCGAGCGGGCCAAGGACGCAGATGTCCACGACCTCAAGGAATTCTGGCACGTCGGTCGCACGCTGCCGCCCGGCCACCTACTCGAATCAATGATGCAGCCAAACGTCTGGCCGACCGAAGTTGCGGGGTTCAGGGAGACGTTCGAGGAGCTCTACGCCGCGTTCGAGGAGACCGGCGGACGCATCCTCGCCGCCATCGCGCTCCACCTCGATCTGCCGGAGCACTGGTTCGACGCCACGGTCGAGGACGGCAATTCGGTGATGCGGCTGCTGCACTATCCGCCGGTGCCGCCCGAAGCCGAAGGCGCGATCCGCGCCGCTGCGCACGAAGACATCAACACCATCACGCTGCTGCTGGGCGCCGAGGAAGCGGGGCTCGAGCTGCTCGCCAGCGACGGCAACTGGCTGCCGGTCTCGCCGCCCGAAGGCGCGCTCGCGGTCAACATCGGCGACATGCTGCAGCGGCTGACCAACGGCCGCTTGCGCTCGACCACCCACCGGGTCATCAATCCCATCGGCGAACGAGCACGGCACGCGCGCTATTCGATGCCGTTCTTCCTGCACTTCCGGCCCGACTTCCTGATCGAGGCGCTGCCGCAATGTCTGGAGGACGGTAGCGGCAAGGAGCCCGAGTCGCCGATCACCGCGCACGATTACCTGATGCAGCGGCTGCGCGAGATCAATCTGGTCTAGGCTGACACCCCAAGGGCTCGCACGACACTTTTCAGGGCCTTGTTGCACCGCCGCAACAAACCAGAAAACCAAGTATTTTCAACGGCCATTCTGTGGATAAGCTGTTCATAAGCCCGGCAAATCGCGCTGCAACAAATCCTTCACAAAATAGACCTTGCCGAGTCTCGAATCGTTTCTAACGCAACGGATATTCCGGGAAACATCTAGGGGGCTCTCACCCATGAAACTGAAGTACCTGCTGGCCACCACCGCGCTCGTCATGCCCGTCGTCGCTCATGCGCAGTCGACCGGCTCGGTCGATTTCGAAGAGCCCGTGATCGTCGTCACCGGCAGCACGCAGCGCGACGTCGAAGGGGTGATCGTGCCCGACACCTCGAAGGCCAAGCAGGTGCTTACGCAGGAGCAACTGGAGCGCAACAGCCCCGGCCAGACCGTGCTCGACAGCATCAACATCATTCCCGGCGTCACCTTCACCAACAACGATGCCTACGGCTCGTCCGGCGGTCAGCTCTCCATCCGCGGTTTCTCGGCCGACCGCATCAGCCTGACCTTCGACGGCATTCCGCTCAACGATTCGGGCAACTACGCGATCTATTCGAACCAGCAGATGGACCCCGAGCTGATCGAGCAGGTCAACGTCAACCTCGGCAGCACCGACGTCGACAGCCCGACCGCAGCAGCGACCGGCTCGACCGTCAACTACCGTACGCGCCGTCCAGACGAAGACTTCGGCGCACAGATGGTCGTCTCGGGGGGCGAGTTCGACTATTGGCGCGTTTTCGGCATGGTCGACACTGGTAACCTGACCTCGTTCGGGACGCGTGCGTTCATCGCCGCCAGCCATTCGCAGTACGACAACCCCTACAACAACTATGGCAAGCTCAACAAAGAGCAGTACAACGCCCGCATCTACCAGCCGATCGGCGACAGCGGCGATTTCGTGTCGGTCTCCGGGCACTACAACGTCAACCGCAACAACTTCTTCGGCTCGCTGCCGCTGCGCCTCGACACCACGCAAAGCCCGTCCAACACGGCAGTGCGCATCGTCGGCGGGCAGTCGGCCAACCGCTACCCGCTCAACAACGACGAGCGCGAATACGCCATCAACTTCCCGTGCACGGTCGACGTGGCGCAGGCCACCGTCGCCGATTCCCCGGCCGCGGCGCCGGCTGCGCCGACCGCCGGTGGTAGCTGCGGCACCGAATTCGACCGGCGTTACAACCCGTCGAACACCGGCAACATCCGCGGCGCCTCGCGCTTCTCGCTGAGCGAAGGCCTGACGCTGACGGTCGATCCAAGCTGGCAGTACGTAAAGGCCAACGGCGGCGGCACGGTCACCGCGAACGAAGGTGCGGTGCGCGACATCAATCCGGCCGGCGGTACGGCGACCCCGGCCCAATGCCGCACCACGCCCAGCAGCGCCACCAACACCTGCGTGGCGGGGTATCTCGGCGGCACTCCCTTTTTCGGCCGCGACCTGAACGGCGACGGCGACACGCTGGACACCGTGACCGTGGTGGCGCCGAGCCAGACGCAGACGCGCCGCATCGGCGTGATCACCAACCTGATCTGGGAACTCGATCCGTCGCACACGGTCCGTTTGGCCTACACCTTCGACCGTGCCCACCACCGGCAGACCGGCCAGGTCGGCTTGCTGCAGCCCGATGGCGAGCCGTTCGACGTGTTTCCGGTCAACGACCCGTTGGCCGACGGCACGGGCGTGATCATGCAGAAGCGCGACCGCGAGTCCTACGCGATCCTTCACCAGGTTTCGGGCGAGTATCGCGGCGAGTTCTTCGACAATTCGCTGGTCGTCACCGCGGGCGTGCGCGCGCCGTTCTTCAAGCGAGACCTGAACAACTTCTGCTTCACCAGCAGCGACAGCGGCTTCGTCGAGTGTTTCGGCAGCGCGGGCGATCCGCGCAATGCGACTTTCGCCACTCTCAACCCGACGATCCAGGGCCCACAGCAGCGGATACTGAAGTACGACAAGATCCTGCCGAACATCGGCTTCGTCTATGACATCAGCGACCAGTTGTCGGGCTTCGCCAACTATTCGATGGGCCTGCAGGTCCCGGGCACGGATGCGCTGTACAACGCGTTCTTCTTCGCCCCCAACACGGCGTCGGCCCGCCCCAGTCCCGAAACTTCGGACAACATCGACGTCGGCCTGCGCTATCGCGCCCGCAACATTCAGGCCCAGCTCGTCGGCTGGTACACCAAATACAACGACCGCCTGGCCTCGGCCTTCGATCCGGATACCGATCGCAACGTCTATCGCAACCTCGGCGCGGTCGACAAATACGGCATCGACGGCAGCATCGCCTGGCAGCCGATACCGGAGCTCGCGCTCTATACCTTCGGGTCGTACATGAAGTCGGAAATCCAGGACAACGTGCAGAGCGGCGAGTGCACCGCCGCGCAGTTGCCGATCGGCGCGAATCCGGGGATTTTCGGCTGCACCACCCTCGGCCAACCGCTGTTCATAGCGACGGCCGGCAACCGCGAGGGCGGCGCCCCTGCCTATACCTACGGTGCTCAGGTGCGCGGCCTCCTCGGAAGGTTCGAACTCGGGCTCACCGCCAAGAAGACCGGCGGTCGCTTCATCTACGACAGCAACCTGCCGATCCTTTCCGGCACCTGGAGCCGCGATGGTGCCGGCGTGGTGACCAACACCACTTATGTCGTCCATCCGGCCAAGACGCCCGCCTATTGGATGGTCAATCTCGACGCGCGGATCGACCTCGCCGGCCTCGGATTGGGCGAGAAGACTTACGTGCAGCTCAACGTCTACAACCTGTTCGACAAGCTTTACGTCGGCAACTACCCGTCGGGCCTGAACCAGGGCAACGTCATCGGCCCCGGCGTGATCGGCGCCAATC